>Ga0326727_10000471_pt1 | contig 167415 bp, 130 predicted proteins | sample MB2enrmetagenome_FD_207643 | JGI IMG/M metagenome (GOLD analysis project Ga0326727, IMG submission 207643) | Lab enriched peat soil microbial communities from McLean, Ithaca, NY, United States - MB29MY | ecosystem: Environmental > Terrestrial > Soil > Wetlands > Peat | place: USA: New York...
TGGCGATCTGAGCCTGCACGCCATCCGCGCCCTGAAACGTATGCGTCGCCGCCCCACTCTGATCTTGGCCTTCTGGCAACAAGCCGAGCTTTTTCCTGTGTAACTATATTATGCAATGCTCAATAGTTAGACCTAGTTGGCCTTGTATATGCTCGCGCCAGATCAACGCAAATACCCCCGGATCCGTCCGCCGAAATCCTTCGTCGTCGCTTGGCAATCCGGCATGACCCGCGACGTCTCTTACCTGGACAGCCTCGCCCTCGGTGGCCTTTTCATTCGCACCAAGCGCCCAGTACCCGTTCGCAGTGCCGTGCAACTCTTGTTGGATACCCCCGCTGGACAGATTCGCGGACGCGCCATCGTCCGCCGCGTTCATGCACACACCGGCATGGCCCTCCAGATCATCGCCATGGACCCCGGCGACCGCGCCCTCCTCCACCGCGACCTCCGCGACCTCTTCGCCGCCTAGTCCGCTCCCCTCGTTGTTCTTGTCCTCTCCGTGAACTCTGTGTTCTCTGTGCCCTCTGCGTTGATTCTTCGCCTTCGCCGTTCTCCTGCTTCCTGATCGCAGATCACTGATTACTTCCTCAAATCACCGTCGCCGTCCCTCCCGCTAACACAAATATCGTTCCCACCCCCGCCTTCTCCCTCCGCACGTACCCCATCCCAATCCGCGCGTTCATCCCCGGCGAAAATCCCGTCCGCGTCACAAACCCAACCTCTTTCCCTTCCGCCAATAGCACCGCATTCGCCGCCACACCCTCCGCACCTTCAATCCTCAAACTCACCCGCACCCGGTTCACCTGTCCACGCGACCTTACCCGCTCCACAATCTCCTGTCCCATATAGCAGCCCTTCGTATAGCTGATGTGCGAATCCTGCAAGCCCGCCTCATGCGGGATCTGCTTCTCTCCAAAGTCGTAGCCAAACCATGGTATCCTCTGTTCCAGCCGCACCACATTCAACGCCGCATATCCCGCCGGCCCCCCGCCGTGCCTATGCGCCGCCTCCACCGCCGTCTTCCACAGCGCGCCAATGTCTCCGTGTTTCGCCAAAAACTCCGCCCCTCCGATGCCGCCCGGCGATCTCCGAATCATCCGGCAGGGAACTCCCCCCACGAAAACTTCCCGCGTCTCCAACTCCGCCATCCCACCCAAATCCACACCCGTCAACTCCGCCGTCACCGCCGCGGCCTTCGGCCCTTCCACCGCCAGCGTTGCATATTCCTCCGTCTGATCCGACAACGTCACATCATCCATGATGATGTACTTCTCCAATCCCTCGATCAGCCGCTCGCGGATCATCGCATACGAAGCGCAAAACAGCTCGTCGCCGAGCGCATACGTCTCGATCTCCGCCTGTATATGCCCCTGCGGATTCAGAAACAGCGACACAGTTCCGCGGTTCTCCGCCAGCTCCTTAATATTGTTGGTCAATATCGCATTCAGGTACCGCACCCGGTCCGGCCCCGTGAAGCTCAAGTACGCCCGGTAATTCTTGTCCACCACCCCCACGCTCTCCCGCAAATATCCATACTCCACCCGCCAATCGCCAAACCGGTCCGGCAGCGCACACCCGAACCACGTCCCCACCGTGGCCCCGTTCGCAAGGTGCATCGCCTCCAACGCCGTCCTTAATTCTTCGCTTTGCTCTTTCAATGTTTCCCCCTCTTCCGCCAGTCTACCAAACCCGCCTCTCCCACCCCGGCTGTTCAACTCTTATACTCGTAAACTCTTGAACTCTTTAACCTTCAATTCCCAACTTCGCAACCTTTTCTCCGCGAACTTCTGCGTTCTCCGCGCTGGCGTTTATGCCGATCCGGGGAGTCGTCTTTTTCTTTCCTTACTTAAAACTGAAAACTGATAACTGATGACTTTTCCCCTCGCCCCCTGGACCCTGATATCTGATCGCTAATATCCCCCATCCCTTACACCGAATTCCCGTCCCAAATCCCCAATGCTATACTTCTTCCAATGAACGCCGCACCCGATGCCCTGCGTCTTCCTGACGCCACCAACCCGGAGATGATCTACATCAAGCTGCCCGTCGGCTTGCTCCAGTGCAATTGTTTGATCATCGGCGATCCCAAGTCCCGCGAAGCCATCGTCATCGATCCCGGCGATGAGGTCGAGCGCATCCTCGGCCTTCTCGGCCGCTATAAGCTCACCGTCAAAGTCATCGTCAGCACCCACGCCCACATTGATCATGTCGGCGGCCTCGCCAAGCTCCATCAATACACCGGCGCGCCCGTCATGATGCACAACGACGATCTCCCCCTGTATCACGGTATGGAAGTGCAAGCAGATTTTCTCGGCATCGATGCGCCCCAACTCGTCGACGTCGATCAGCTCCTCAAGGAAGGCGACGCTCTCAGTTGGGGCGGTTTCCAGGCCAATGTCATTCACACTCCCGGCCACTCGCCAGGCAGCGTCTGCCTCTATCTCCCCAAAGATTCCGGCCACATCAAGCTCACCCAGCCGCAACTCTTTGCGGGAGACACACTTTTCGCCGGCAGCATCGGCCGCACGGATCTCTGGGGCGGCTCTTTCGATCAAATCATGGATTCCTTAAAGGCCAAACTCCTGCAACTGCCCGACGACACCGTAGTCCACCCCGGCCACGGCCCCACCACCTCCATCGGCCGCGAACGCCACTCCAACCCCTTCCTCCTCGCATAGCCGCCAGGCGTGTCCCCGCCTCCTGTAGCTCACCCCTTCGAGGGGTGAGGCCTTTCCCCGTATGTCATCCCGCTTGCCCCGAGCTTCGAGGGGACCGGAGCAACGGCGGTTCTTGCCATTGCGAAGTCGAGGGATCGCGCCAACTTTTCGACCGATTCTCGCACCTTCATTTGTAAGCTCTCAAACTCTTCAACTTTCAACTTTCAACTGCTCAACCTCTTCTCTGTGATCTTCGCGCCCTCTGTGTTCTCTGCGTAAATCTTTTTCTTACTCCTTCCTTCTGCTCCCCTGCGCTCAGCGCTGCTGACTCATGCTGTCAACTGTTAGCTCTTCTTCCTCATCTCCTCCATCACCGCCTGCAGCAACTCCTTCGCATGCGTCAATTCCTGCACGATCATCCGCAAATCCATCGCTGGCACCGTCGGATTCCTCTGGCTCGTGCAATACACCCCATGCTGTCCCACCAGCACCAGGGCATTCGTGATCCGGTCCAGCGACACCGCCAGCCTCCCTCGTTCCTTCCCAAACATCTGCTCGTACTTCTCCAGTTCTTCCTGGTGTTCCTCGAACGCATTCATCGCCGTTTTCCTCTCCCCACGCCCATTACTCGGACGTACCACTTCGGGCACAGCCCAGCGCCGCCAAACTTTACCCTACCCGCACGCCAGAACATAATTCAACAAGTGCCGTTCCAACTTGTTTCGGGAATTTCGAGCTGCGGCCGTTTCGGGCAAACTACGGCGAAAAGGCGCAAACGACTCTTGGCCGACGGAGTTGGAACGGTACAAGCCGCCCAAAAGCGCAGCAGCAAGACCATGAGCCAGTCACATCAGTCTGTTTGGGATTATGTGCCTTTTGGCGAGCCGCCAAAGGCCAATTGGGAGCATCAAATCATGCGACGTTCGGATCTTGTGCAATACAAAGAAAAGGAAAATGGCCGCATCGGGCGCACCTCGCAGATCGTCTTCGGCGAACGCCAGCATCTGCTCCGCGTCCTGGATTCCCTCGAAGGCACGCATCTCCCCATCGCCCGCATGCAGCAGGAGCGCCGTATCCTCGAGGAACTCATCCACGAACGTACCCGCGAGCTCAACCACATCAACACCGCCTGGGATGAAAAGATCGGCCTCGTCCTCAGCGCCGAAGCCAAACCAGAAATGCTCGAAAAACTCGCCAAGCAGGCGCCCCAGGAAGACTTTTACCTCCTCCGCCTCATCAGCGAACATCCGCGCGCCAATGCCAAGACGCTCAGCCGCCTCTCGCGTCATCCTTACGGTGCTATCCGAGAAAATGTCGCTCGTCATCCCAACGCCGACGCCGCCACCCTCAGCTACCTCAGCAAAGACAAGACCCAGCCGCTCTGGTATCTCGTCGCCTTCAATCCCAACACGCCCTCGCCCCTCCAGCGCCGTCTCCGCGACCGCCTCAAGCGCCTCGGCGACGCCCAATCCGGCCGCTAACTGAATTCTCACTGTACGTCACCCATCCACCTGTAGCTCACCCCTTCAGGGGTGAGGCCTTCCTGCACCCATCCCAAATGTGTCATCCCGACCGAAGGGCTGTTGCCTTCGCAGCCCGTAGCGGAGGGATCGCTGCACTAACCCAGCGGTCTCCCGCCCTAATGGTTGCCCACTCTTGAACTTTTTGACTTTTCCACCTTTTCTCTTTTTCTCACCGCTTCCATTTCTCTACCGTCCACCCCCGCCGTTCGCAGTTGGCGTGGTCAGCGCCTTCAAGTCCTCCACCAGACCAGCCAACAACTGGTCGAAGTCCTTATCGCGATTCTCCTTCAGCAATGCCACTGCCTTACCCTTGTTCAACCCCCACAGACAGATGTGCGTCTTCGGGTCCACCAGCGCCAACCTCAACTGCACGTTCATCTTGGATCCTCCTGAACCCGAATGAACATTGGTCGCCCCCACCTGCGTCGAGAGGCTCAATTCCATCACCAGGTCTGCATCCGCGGGCGCACCCACAAGTTCATACCGCCCCCAACTCTTCATGCTCGAGTAAAACTCGTTGTACAGCCGCGCGGGCCCGCCAGTCCACACATCGGGGTCGAAATCCCCACCCGCATTCCCAATGAACACCTTCTTCGCCGCCAGGATCTGCGCAGGCAGCGGTGCCACCGCAACCGTTTCCGTCTTCTGTGCTTCCGCCGCACTCCCGCACAACAACATCACAGCCGCCATCAAGCAAACCATCCCAACTCGCTGTTTCAACATGTTCCCTCCTATTCTTCTAGACGGTTGCGCGTACCATCACGTTCCATCTCTCTCAACCTTCATGCGTCAAATCTCCACCCGCATCCCGCCCTCCCGCGTGACGTTTATCACTCTTGAACTCTTCCACTTTTCGACTCTTAAACTCTTACACTTCTTCTTCTTTTCTCACTGGCGTTATACTCTCCCCATCGCGATGAAGCTCCGCCCCATCCTCCTCCTCTCCGCACTCCTTCTCATTCCCATCTTCTGGCACCACCACATCGAAGCCGGTGATCTGGGCAGCCACGTCTACAACGCCTGGCTCGCCCAACTCGTCCAGAAGGGAATTGCTCCCGGCGTCTACTCCGTCTGGCAATGGAAAAACATCCTCTTCGATCTCCTGCTCCTTTCTCTCTCCAATCTCTTCGGCATCGCCGCTGCCGAAAAAATTGCTGTCGCTCTTTCCGTTCTCCTCTTCTTCTGGAGCGTCTTCGCCCTCATCGCCGTTGCCACGCGCCATCCTCCCTGGTTCCTCACGCCGTTCCTCTCCATGCTCTGCTACGGCTACGTTTTCCACATGGGTTTCATGAACTACTACTTGTCCATCGCATTGGCCTGCCTTGGCCTCTCCCTCGTTTGGAGCGGACGCCCCAAATTCCAGCTTGTCTCCCTCCTCCTCATCCCTCTCATGCTCCTTGCGCACCCTCTCGGCGCAGTGTGGTTTCTCGCTGCCGCAGCCTATTGGCTCCTCTGGCAGCACCTTCCGCGATGGCGCATCTTTTTTCCTCTCGTGGGCTTCGCGATCATCCTCGCCATCCGTTTCTTCATCGCTCGTCATTCCTCCTACGAAGTCGAGTGGCCCGATCATCCCTTCTACTTCTTCAACGGCGCCGACCAATTCCTCGTCTTCGGTGAACGCTACCGCTACATCTCCGCCATTGTCTTTGCCTTTGGCCTGTTAATGGCCGGATTGGACCTTCGCCGCGCGCCACGCACCGCTTCTTGGTGGAAAGACCGCCTTCTCCTTCTCGAATTCTGTGTCATCGCCTTCTGCGTCACCGCGCTCCTCCCGGAAAATCTCAAGCTCCATCAAGGCGCCGGCTGGGTCGGCCTTCTCGTCTCTCGCCTCACTCTCATCACCGCCATCTACGCGCTCTGCTTCCTTGGCTCGCTCACTCCGCATAAGTGGCATCTCGTCGCTGTCTCTGCTTGCGCCCTTCTCTTTTTTGTCTTCCTCTACCAGGACACCTCCCTTGTTGCCCGCCTCGAAGCCAACGCCGAAAAGCTCACCCGGAACTTGCCGTTTGGCACACGGGTACTGAAAACCGTCGCGGCTCCCGGCGATTGGCGCGCCCCTTTCATCTATCATTCCATAGACCGCGCCTGCATCGGCCACTGCTTTGCCTTCTCCAACTACGAAGCCTCCACCAAACAATTCCGCCTCCGCGTCCGGGAAGACAGCCGCGTAGTGGTCTTCGATCCCGATGACAGCGAATCCATGGAATCCGGCGAATATGTTGTCCAGCCCGAAGATCTCCCGCTCAAGCAAATCGACCAGTGCGATCCTGCCGACCCTGCCATCCTTTGCCTTCGCGACCTCTCCCCCAATGAAATAAACGGCCGCCTCTCCCACCACCCTCCTCGGTAGCTTTTTGTGTGGCACAGTCACTCCTGACTGTGTTCTTGGGTTGCTCTTCTCCGCTCTTCTCTACGTCCTCTGTGTTCGGCGGCTACCCCGACCGGGTCGGGGTGACCTCTGCGTAGGCCCTTTCCGCCCCTCCCGCAAAAAAGACAATTTGGCTCTTCCATCAGTCCAATCCCTGCTAGAATATTCCCTGGGGTGAGAGACAATGCTGCCATTACACCTTCAACCCGAAAGCCACATCCCGCTCTACATCCAGCTCCGTGACCAGCTCCGTTCCCTGGTCCACGCCGGCGATCTTCGTCCCGGTGACCGTATCCCTGCCAGCCGCGAACTCGCTCTAACTCTCGGCGTCCACCGCACCACCGTCGCCAACGCCTACGCAGAGCTCGAATCCGAAGGCCTCATCCAAGGCCACGTCGGCCGCGGCACCTTCATCCGCGCCAACGGGAACGGCCTGAAAATCTCTCCGCCCGCGCCCGCCGTCCTCCACAATGGCGATGGCCTCCGCTGGGAACTTCTCTTCGCCGATGAACGCAGCGAAGAAATCCTCACTCGTCTCACCGCCTCTGCTCCGGAGGACGCGCTCTCCTTCGTTATGGCGCGCCCCGCTCCCGAATTTTTCCCCGTGGAGGAATTGCAAACCTGCTCTCACGCCGCTCTTCGCCGGGAAGGCCCCGAAATCCTTAATCTCGGTGCCTGCGATGGTTACGCGCCCCTCAAAGAAGCCTTGCTCGAGCTTCTCCACCACGACGGCATTCCCGCCAAGGACGAAACTCTTCTGGTCACTGCCGGATGCCAGCAAGCTCTCGACCTCATCGCCAAAGCCTTCGTGCGCTCCGGCGATACCGTCATCCTCGAAAATCCCACCTATCCCGGCGCCTCCGCCGTTTTTCATGGTGCTCGCGCGCGTTGCCTCGGCGTTCCTGTGCGCACCCATCCCGAACCCGGCAAACCACTGGGCATCGATCTCGAAGCCCTGGAAGCCACGCTCGCCGCCAATCGCGTCAAGCTCATCGTCCTCACTCCCGATTTTCACAATCCCACCGGCACTTCCATGCCGCTGGATTCACGCCGCCGCGTTCTCGAACTCGCCGCGCGCCACCAGGTTCCTGTTGTCGAGGACCACATTTACGCCCGTCTGCACGCCCGCGATGTCCGCATTCCCTCGCTCAAGCAACTCGATCACGTGGAGCTCGTCATTCACATTGACAGCTTCGCCAAGGTTGCTTTCCCCGGCCTCCGCGTCGGCTGGATTGTCGCACCTCCCGCCGCCATCGAACGTCTGCGCCTGGTCAAGCAGATGACCGACCTCCACACCGATCAGCTCGCCCAAGCCACGCTCGCCGAATTCCTTCGCCGCGGCCTGTTCCATAAGCATCTCGCTCGCATGCGCAAGGTCTACGCCGAGCGCCTCCAGGCTCTCGATGAATCCCTTCGTAAACTCATGCCTGAAGGCACGCGCTGGACGCGCCCCGAAGGCGGCATGTGCCTCTGGCTCGAATTGCCACCCGGTTTTGACGCCAGCGAGCTCATGATCCACTCCCGGGAGCGCGGCGTCCTGTTTGCTCCCGGCCGCTATTTCTACGTGCAGTCGCCGCTCCCCAACACCCTGCGCCTCGGCTTTGCCAGCCTCAACGAAAAACAGATCGCGCGCGGCATCGCCATCCTCGCCGAACTTCTGCGCATCGAAATGCGCAAACGTCAGCGGGGCACGCGTCGCGCCGAACGTGCCCACGTGGCCTTGGTCTAGTCGAAAAATAAAATGCCCAACGTACTCAAACTCGATCCGCAACCCTCCAACCGCTGCTTCGGTTGTGGTGGCGCCAATGAAGCAGGCATGAAACTGCCCTTCGAATTGGACCTCGATGAGCATCGCACCCGCGGCCGCTTCGTTCTCGGCCCGAACTACGCCGGCGGCGCTGGCTTCGCTCACGGTGGCATTATCGCCGTCGTCCTCGATGAGGCTATGGGCAAGCTCTCCAAATTGACTGGCGAGCGCGCCGTTACCGCCGAAATGTCCATCGAGTACCGCAAGCCCATTCCGGTGGATCAGGAGATTTTCGCCGAAGGCTGGCAGGAAGACGCCCGCGAACGCAACCGTTTCCGTGTCGCCGAGATTCGCGACGCCCGAGGCCATCTGCTGGCTCGTGGCAAGGGGCGCTTCGTCGTGATCGATAGGTCAATGTAGCTCAGGCCTTCAGGCCTGAGGCTTTTTCTTAAGTTTCGCTGGTTTTGCTGCATCGCTGGATCGGCCAGCAGAGAATTTATTTTTCGATTTCAGGCTTCCGAGAGGAGAAGCACTCATGTCAACCAAAAAACCAAACGGTAAGGAACACCCCAACAATGGCGCCAAAGCCTCCAACGAGTGGCGCGTCAAGGTCGGCCTCGCCGAAATGCTCAAAGGCGGCGTCATTATGGACGTCACCAACGCCGAGCAGGCGCGCATCGCCGAAAAAGCCGGCGCCTGCGCCGTTATGGCCCTCGAACGCGTTCCCTCGGACATCCGCAAGGAAGGCGGCGTCGCCCGCATGGCAACCATCAAGGTCATCCGCGAAATCATGAAGGCCGTCAGCATCCCCGTCATGGCCAAGGTCCGCATCGGTCACTTCGCCGAAGCCGAAGTTCTCCAGGCCCTTGAAGTAGACTTCATCGACGAGAGCGAAGTCCTCACCCCTGCCGACGAGGAAAATCATATCTGGAAGCACGATTTTCGCGTGCCCTTCGTCTGTGGTGCGCGGAATCTTGGTGAAGCCGTCCGCCGCATCGCCGAAGGCGCCGCCATGATCCGCACCAAGGGCGAAGCCGGCTCCGGCAACGTTGTCGAAGCCGTCCGCCACATGCGCGCCATCGTCAGCGAGATGAAGCGCCTCACCACTCTCCGCGACGATGAAATCATGAAGGAAGCCAAGGAACTCGGCGCTCCTCTTGATCTCATCCGCGAAATCGCCAAGACCGGCAAGCTCCCCGTTCCAAATTTTTCCGCCGGAGGCATCGCCACACCCGCCGACGCCGCGCTCGTTCGCAAACTCGGCGCTGAAGCCGTTTTCGTCGGCTCCGGCATTTTCAAAAGCAGCGATCCCGAAGCCCGCGCCAAAGCCATTGTGAAAGCGAACACGCACTTCGAAGACGCCAAAGCCGTCCTCGAAGCCAGCGAGGAGCTAGGCGAAGCTATGCCTGGCATCGACGTCCGCCAACTCGATGAAAAAGATCTCCTCTCCACCCGTGGCTGGTAGTGGCAGAGTCACTCTTGACTGTGCCCTTGGGTTTTCCGGGTGGCCTACCCTTTGCGGTTTTTGCAAAGGGTGGACTCTTCCGAAACTGATATCTGATAACTGAAAACTGATAACTCTGATGAAAATCGGCATCCTTTCCATCCAAGGCGACTTCGCCGTACACGCCGCTACTCTTCAAAAACTCGGCGCGCAAACCCTCGAGGTCCGCACCGTCGCCGATCTTCGCAAATCCGACGCCCTCATCCTCCCTGGTGGCGAAAGCACCACGCAACTCCAATTCCTCCAGGAAGAAGGGCTATTCGACGCCATCCGCCAATTCGCCGCTGAGGGCCGCGCCATTTTCGGCACCTGCGCCGGCGCCATCCTCCTCGCCAAAACCGTCAAAAATCCCCCTCAACCCTCACTCGCCTTGTTGGACATGACCATCCTCCGCAACGGCTACGGCCGCCAGCTCGCCAGCGACGTTTTCTTCGGCCCTTGCACGCTGAAAAAAGACCCTCTCGAAATGGTTTTCATCCGCGGCCCCATCATCGAAAGTGTCGCTCCGGGCATCACCGTTCTCGCCAAACTCGATGGCTCCCCCACCCTCGTTCAAAGAGACCATCTCCTCGCCGCCACCTTCCACCCTGAACTCACCGACGACCCCACCGTCCACCGGCACTTCCTCTCCCTAATCTCCAATTCCTCCGCCGGGAAAAAGTTTGCTCGCACCAAGTAACTTTTCTCCACGTCTGTTCCTTTTCTTCTCTGTGTCCTCTGTGCTCTCTGCGACCTCCGCGTAAGCCTTTTTCTTTCTTACTCTTCCCCTCCCGCCTCTTCCTCCCCCACAAAACTTTTCTTGAATTCTCCTCTCTTTCTGTCTAACGTAGGGACACACAAAACTCCTGCCCGGGCGCGTGTGGCCCGGCGGGCCTCTTCAGGAGATTTCGCAATGTCGGTGCAACCGCCCTCTCGCCCGCGTGTGAACGGACCGCGCCATCACTGGATCGTCTACGTTTTAATCGCCTTTTTCGGCGGCTTGCTCACCTTTGCGGGCGCGCGCGCGCAGCAAAAAGCCACCGACAACGCCACCTTCCGCAAGTTGATTGACAACTATTGTGCTGCCTGGAGCTCCGGCAATGTCGCCAACGCCGCCAAGTTCTATGCCAAGGACGATAGCCTCGTCTTCTACGGTGTCTCGCCCTTCTCCTACAACGGCTGGAAGGAATACGCCCCCGGCGTCCAGAAGGAATTCCTCGAGACCGCCGCCAGCATCTCCCTCACCGCCGGTAAGGAATTAAAGGTGACCCGCCACGGCAATATTGCCTGGGTGACCGTCCCCATGCACCTCGCCGAAAAAACCAAGGACGGCAAGGAAGTCGATCTCCAACTCCGCTACGCGGGCATCTGGGAAAAACGCGGCGCCACCTGGCTCCTCGTCCACGAACATCTCTCCGTCCCTCTAGGCTGATTTGGAGCGCGGCGCCTTGACGCGGCTTTTACGGCCTAGCCCCGTCGCCAAATCAGAATTCTTCTTCACTCTCCGTTCCCGAAGCACACGCACTTCGCGCGCCTGCGGTCGGTTTCGCTCGTTCTTGGGGTTGCAGGGGCGCAGCACTGCTCTGCGTCTTGACTACTTCTGTTTTTGTGTTAATCTTTACCAACTTTTGACGCGGCTGTGCTGCCGCGCCGGGTACAATGCATCCATGTGGAAGACGCTCCGCTACTACTGGATTGCCGCCAGGGGCTACCGCCTGCAGCCCTGGAACAGTCCCTATCTCCAATGGCGCTTTGAAACTTTCCTGGGCCAGGAAGCCGCTCACCTGGACGCCAAGAAATTCCTCCATCTCTCTTGGAAATACCGCGACAAATTCGCTAGCTTTGTTGACTGGGCCGCCCAACGCCGTCGCCTCATGCGCCGCCGCGCCTAATCTCTCCTCTCTATCAGCTTCATATCCAGTCCTAAGTAAGTTGTCATCCCGACCGGAGTGCCGCGCCTTCTGCGGCACGCAGTGGAGGGATCGTGGCACACTCTCATCCGACCTCGGCGTTCTAGGTTTCAAACTCTTAAACCCTCGAACTCTTAACTCTTCAACTTCTTCTCCGTTACCTCTGCGGTTCCTCTGTTTCCTCCGTGGTAAGTCTTTCTCTTCTCTTTTGTGACCTCCGTGCCCTCGGTGTCCTCTGTGGTGAGCCTCTTTCTCTTCCTCCCCCAGGCGTATACTTACTTTAGGAGCCGCAGCCAATGACCGAACTGCAGGTCCTCCAAAAATCCTCCGCCCTCCACGAAGCCCTCTGGTGGGATCTCGACTCTGATGGCCGCGTCCACTGCTTCCTCTGTCCTCGCCACTGTCACATCGGCCCCGGCCAATCCGGCTTCTGTTTCATTCGCGTCAATCAGGGCGGCAAACTCTTCAGCCTAGGCTACGGCGCCCCCGCCGCTCTCCAGGTTGATCCCATCGAGAAAAAGCCCCTCAGCCATTTCCTTCCCGGCACGAAAGTCTTCAGCATAGGCACCGCCGGATGCAACATGGGCTGCTTCTTCTGCCAGAATTGGGACATCTCCAAATCCCATCAGGATCAAGTCAACTCCAAGCCGCTCCCGCCTGAGCAGGTTCCCCTCCTCGCCCTGCAACACGGCTGCGATTCCATCGCCTTCACCTACAACGAACCCACCATCTGGGGCGAATACGTTATTGACATCTGCAAAGCCGCCAAGCCCCATGGCCTTAAAACCGTCATGGTCACCAACGGCTACATCACCCGCGAAGCCTTCCACGACATCTACGACCACATTGATGCCGCCAACGTCGACCTCAAAGCCTTCACCGAAAATTTCTACGGCAAATTCACCCTCACCCATCTGCAGCCCGTCCTCGACATGCTTACCTGGCTCAAGAACGAAACCCGCGTCTGGTTTGAGCTCACCAATCTCATCATCCCCACGCTCAACGACGATCCCGCCGAAACCCGCAAGCTCGCCGAGTGGATCCTCGCGCATCTTGGCCCCGACGTCCCGCTCCACTTCACCGCCTTCCATCCCGATTTCAAGCTCCGCGACATCCCTCCCACTGCCCCGCGCACTCTCCATCGTGCCCGCGAAATCGCCCGTGAAGTCGGCCTCCACTTCGTCTACGAAGGCAACATCTTCTCCGAAGCCGCCAACACCTATTGCCCCTACTGCAACGCCCTCTTGATCCGCCGCTCCTGGCACGATGTCCTCACCAATCACCTCAGGGCAGGGAAATGTCCCCATTGCCACGCCCCCATCCCCGGCGTCTGGTCCGTGTAGCACAGGCACTCCTGCTTGCCCGGAGCATCGCAGGGACTGTGCTCTTGGGTTTCTCTTGCCTTTGTGGCACAGTCACTCCTGACTGTGCTCTTAGGTTTGCACTTGTAGTGGCCGCTTTCTGCCTGCCCGCCGTAGGCAGGGAAGCGGGCGCCTTTCTCTTGGGTTTGTTGTCTTTGTAGGGGCCCAGGACTCCTGCGCCCCATGTCCGCGCGATTCCTAATGTGTCTGAGTATCTCTTGCCAATTCTTGAAGTGCAGCGGCTTGTTTACCCAGAGCTCCAAAGGGCCGCCGCTTTTGCGCTCGCAACCCCGCCGCCAATTCGTAATTCAAAATCATCCGCCGTACCCGACGTGCGTTCCTCCTACTTCCCAAGCGTCCAATATCCCGGCCCTACCCGCATCGAATGGTGCCACGCCATCGGAAATGCCCACCACACCAGCGCTCCCAGAATTGCCTGCCCCAGCGCCAGCGGCAAAATATTGCGTTCGCGCGCAAACAGCCATGCCATCGCCGCCCCGCCCACGAACGTCAGCGGCACCAGCACCGGATTCGGCCAATGCAGCGCCGCGAACAAGACTCCTGCCAGCAGCGCTGCCGGCACCGGCTTCCCTAATGCCGCCAACAAACGGTTCGTCAGAAACGAATTCAGCCCCACCTGCTGCAACACGCAAAATGCAAAATATCCCACGAACTTCCGCGGCTCGCTCAAGTGCGTCGGCAATCTCTGCAGCATCCCCAAAAACAATCCGGCGACGCAAACCGCCGCGCTCGCCCCCGCAAAAAAGACCCACGCCTTCCGCGTAGCCGCCCAAAGATTATCCCCGCGCCATCCCATCGTCTTCGGCGTGTCCCGCCGCAGCAAAAAACTCGCCACCAGCCACACCGCGAACACCCACCAGGTCGCAGGCAGCAGCGCTTGCCCTCGCCAGATGTACCACCCCACATACGCGACGAATCCCAGCGCTTCCATCAGGCAGGAAAGCCGGTGCGCGCTCCAGTTCAAGGTCAATTCTCCAACGCGGATTCGGTTTCGCCGTGCCGCATTTCGATCATCTTCAGCACGCTTTCATACAGCTTCTCAATTTCCGCCTCCGAAGCCATCTCCGGCGCCAGGAATTCCTTCAAATCGAAATCCGGGAATCCCCGATTGGTGATTCGCGCCGGCAGCAATTCCCGCAGCTTCGCCGAAGGCACCGCTCCGATTGCCGCGATCTCCTCAAACACCGTGCGATGCAGCGCCTCAGTAAATAATTCCGCATCCAGCAGCCCCGCCAATTCCACCCGCGTCACCGGCTTCAGCAGCACCGAGCACAACAGCCGCAGCGTCTTCCTCTCCAACTCCTCTTGCTTCTCCATCCCCCCAGCCATCTGTTCCCCTTTCCCCATCCACCTTCTGCTCCGCCCCATCCATGTTAGCAACTCCGCCCCTTTCCACAGCAATCTGCTTCATTCTTCTCTTCTCTGGGTCCTTTGCGCTCGACGTTTACCCCGACCTGGTCGGGGCGACCTCTGTGTAGGCCTTTCTCTTTCGTTGCTTCCTCTCCCCCAAAATTCTTCTGCACCTTTTCGCCAGCGATTTTCCTCTAATATATATAGGGACTGAAAGCCCATGCCCAATAAGCACCAAATCGTCATCCTCGGTGGCGGTTTCGGCGGCTTGGTCGCCGCCCGCACCCTGAAACGCGCCAACGCCCAAATCACCCTCATCGATAAGCGCAATTTTCACCTATTCCAGGCGCTGCTCTACCAAGTCGCCACCGGCTCCCTCTCTCCCGGCGAAATCGCCGCGCCTCTTCGTTCCGTCCTCAGCCGCCAGAAAAACACCCAAGTTCTTCTCGGCGAAGCCGTGGACATTGACCCCGCCAATAAACGCGTCCGTCTCCGCGACTCCGCCGAATATCCCTATGACACCCTCATCATCTCCACCGGCTCACAAACTTCCTACTACGGCAAAGACGCCTGGCGCGATGCCGCTCCCAGCCTCAAATCCCTCGAAGAAGCCACCGCCATCCGCCACAAACTGCTCTACGCCTTCGAGCGCGCGGAACGCTCCGCCGATCCCGCCGAAGCCCGCGCCTGGCTCACCTTCGTCATCGTCGGTGCGGGCGCCACAGGCCTCGAACTCGCCGGCGCTCTCGCCGAAATCGCCCGCGAAACCCTCCGCAACGATTTCCGCCACATTCATCCCGAAGAAGCCCGCATCCTCCTCATGGAAGGCGGCGACCGAGTCCTCAACTCCTACCCCAAAGATCTTTCCGCCAAAGCCGAAGCCCTGGTCACTCACCTCGGCGTAGAAGTCATGAAAGGCGTTTTCGTCACGGACATCACCCCGGACGGCGTCACTTACAAGCACGGCGATCACCACGATTCTCTGGCCGCGCGCACCGTACTCTGGGCCGGCGGTGTCACCGCCACTCCCTTCGGCAAACAAGTCGCCGCACGCCTCCACGCCGAAACCGATCGCGCCGGCCGCATCAAAGTCCAACCAGACCTCACTGTTCCCGGCCATCCCGAAATCTTCATCGTCGGCGATCTCGCCTACTCCCTAAACGAAAAAGATCAGCCCCTTCCCGGCGTGGCTCAGGTCGCCATCCAGGGTGGCCGCTTCGCCGCCAAAGTCATCGCCGCGCGCTTGGCCGGCAAAACTCCCCCGTCCCGCTTCCGTTACCTCAACAAAGGCGACATGGCCGTCATCGGCCGCGCCGCCGCCGTCGCCAACATCTTCGGCATTCACATTTCCGGTTTTCCCGCCTGGCTTGTCTGGCTCTTCATCCACCTCATCTACATCGTCGAATTCAAAAGCCGTGTGCTCGTCTTCATCCAATGGGGCTTCGAGTACTTCACCTTCAGCCGCGGCGCCCGCCTAATCACCGGCCCCGCCGTCTCCGACTCCCTCGATCAATCCCCCACCCTCCACTCCGACCGCGATTCCCTCTGATCCTCTTGATCCCTTCCCAGTTTTTTCTTTACTTACGCTGACCACCCCGGTACTTGAGGGTGCCCATCCTTCGCCCGCCTTCGGCGGGAAGGGTGGGCTCTTACGAGCGGACATCTCATTCCCTCTTCTCTCTTGGTTCTCTCTTCTCTGTGTCCTCTGGGTTCTTCCCTCTGTGATCTCTGTGTAACTTTTTCTTCGCTTTCTTCTCCTCCGCTTCCTGATCGCTGAGATCTGATCGCTGATATCTCTCGCCGTTTTACTTAAAACCGACAACTTACAACTTATAACTTCAACCCCACTCCCCCCGCTGCTACTCTTTCCTCATGGACTGGCCCATCGAAAACCTCGGTGAATGGAAACCCATCTCCCGCCTCGGCGCCGGCGTTTGGCTCGTTCTCTACGTCCTCTTTCTCTTCTACGCCTGGTTCAACGCTCCCAATTTCCTCTTTCCCGATTTCGTCAATCTCATGATTCACGAAGCCGGCCATCCCCTCTTCAGCTTCTTTGGCAACACCATCATGCTTCTCGGCGGCACGCTCCTCGAACTCATCGTCCCCGCCGCCTGCGCCATCTATTTCTTCTTTCAACGCCAGCCCTACGGCCTCGCCTTCTCTTCCTTCTGGTTCTTTGAAAACTTTCTCTACATCGGTACCTACATGGCCGACGCCCGCATGGACTCCTTGCCCCTCATCGGCTCCGAAACCAGCGATTGGCTGCTCCTCTTCGGCCAGTGGAACCTCTTGCTCTACGACCAGAAAATCGGCCACACCTTCCGCGCTCTCGGCTGGCTCGGCATGATCGCCACCATCGCCTGGCTCGCCTATCGCGCCTACCGCAGCGCGCAGCCCCACCTCAAGCCCCTCGAACTCTAGTGCCGTTCCAACTTGTTCCAGCAAATCCCCTAGAGAATAGCCCCGCCCCTGCAGCTCAGGCCTTCGAGGCCTGAGGCCTTTTCCTGGGTTTTCCTTGCGTGCTTCACCCGTGTTGCAACGCGGGCCGGTCCCCGCGCCATTCCTTCTTGCCGGAAGTACCTCTTTCGTAACTCCGCTTGACACGCTTATCGTGCTGCACCATGATAACGGTTGAGTAGCTCCCCTTCCTGCAGTCATTCCCTGCGACTATCTTGGGCCGTTTTTGTGTGTCGTACCTTATGTTCAGAACTGTTTCCATGATCCTTCTTGCCCCTTCCAACGCCCCTGCTGGGGCAATCCCATGAACTTTGCCCGTCTCACACTCTCCCCATTCGGTCTTTCCACCCACGGAATGCGCGCTCGCCTCTTCCGTTACGCCTTCGCTTTTCTCGCCGTCGCCGCCGCCACTTCCATCCGTTACGCTTTGGGCAGGTTTTGGGGTGTCACTCCTACCTACATCACCTTTTATCCCGCCGTCATGCTCGTCGCGGTCTTAGCCGGTGTTGGCCCCGGCCTTCTCGCCACCTTGCTCTCGGCATCCGCCGCCGTGGCTCTCTTTCTTGTGCCGCAGGGAACGGCGTTTCAGCGCGGCGGCGAGGTCATCGCCCTCGTCATCTTTGTCCTAATGGGCGCTTCCATCAGTTTTCTCGCAGAGGCCATGCGTCGCCGCAACGTCGGACTCGGTAACACCCGCTCCGCACTCGAAAGCGTCCAGGCGCAATCCCTGCTCGCCGCCATCGTGGTTTCCGCCGAAGACGCCATCATTCGCAAAGACCTCCACGGCATCGTCCAGACCTGGAATCCCAGTGCCGAGCGCCTCTTCGGCTATCGCCCCGAGGAAATCATCGGCCGCCCCGTTACCGTCCTCTTTCCCCCAGGCCTCGAGTCCGAGGAAATCGCCATCCGCCAGCGCCTCTCTCGCGACGAACGCATCCAACACTTCGAATCCCTCCGCCAGCACAAGGACGGCTGTCTTCTCCACGTCTCTCTCACGATTTCCCCTGTCAAGGATCACGCCGGCAACATCATCGGTGCCTCCAACATCATCCGCGACCTCACCCATCGCAAACGCACCGAAGGCTTGCTCGCCATCCAGACCCGGCTCCTCGAAATGATCGCCACCGGTGTCCCTCTCACAGACACTCTCTCTACTCTCGTGCGCTTGGTCGAGTTGCAGTTCCCCGGTCTCCTTTGTTCCTTCTTCCTTCTGGATAAGGACGGCCGGCACCTCCGCGACTGCGCCGCTCCCAGCCTCCCCGAAGCCTACATCCGCGCCATTGACGGCCTCGCCATCGGCCCCCGCGCCGGCTCCTGCGGCACTGCCATGTACCGCAAAGAGCGCGTCATCGTTACAGACATCCTCGAAGATCCTCTCTGGGAAGACTTCCGCGAATTAGTCAAAGCTCATGGTCTTCGCGCCTGCTGGTCCTCTCCCATTCTTTCTCCTCAGCGAAACGTCCTCGGCTCCTTCGCCATCTACTCCAGCCAGCCCCGCACTCCCATTCCCGCCGAAGAGCACCTCATTGATTTCTGCATCCAGCTCGCCGGCATCGCCATCGAACGCAGTTTGAATGAGTTGGCCCTCCGCGAGAGTGAAGAACGCTACCGCTCCGTCGTCGCCGCCATGGCCGAAGGTGTCGTCGTTCAACAGGCCGACGGTGCCATCATCGCTTGTAACAGAAGCGCGGAACGTGCCCTGGGCGTTCCCCCGGGCTTTCTCCTCGGCCGCACTTTCGCCGACTGGCAATCCTTCACCATCCACGAGGATGGCTCTCCTTTTCTTCCTGAAGACTATCCCGTCATCCTTGCTCTTCGCACCGGCAAGCCTGTCTCTAACGTCCACATGGGTATCAAAAAGCCCGATCACTCTATCAGTTGGCTCCTCATCCGTGCCGAGCCTATGTTCCACGAGGCCGGCGAAATTCCCTATGCCGCCGTTGTTACCTTCACGGACGATACCGCCCGCTTTGAGACCGAAAGGCAGTTGCGCAACGCTTCCCTCCACGCCCGCAGCCTGATCGAGGCCTCCCTCGATTCCCTCCTCACCATTAGTACCGAGGGAAAAATCACCGATGTCAATGCGGCCACTGCGGAAGTTACAGGCATTCCGCGCGCTCAACTCCTTGGCACCGATTTTGCCAATTACTTCACGGAACCCGAAAAAGCGCGTGAGGCTTTCCGCCACGTACTCTCCAACGGCTTTGTCACCGACTATCTCTTGACCTTCTCTCATGCTCAGGGTCGCCTCACCGACGTCCTTTACAACGCCTCCCTCTACAAGGACACCGACGGCAATGTCCGCGGTGTCTTCGCCGCCGCTCGCGACATCACCGAGCGCAAGCGCATGGAAAAAGAAATCGAACTCAACCGCGTCCAGGCCGTCTCCTCCGCACGCCTCTCCGCTATCGGCTTGATGGCCGGTAGCATCGCCCATGAAATCAACAATCCCCTCGCCATCATCCACGCCTCCGCCAGCGACCTCCTCGAATTGGCCGATGCTCAGTCTGTTTCTCTCGGCACCTTGCAAGCCGCCGGCGCCCGCATCAAGAAAACCGCCGACCGTATCTCCAGGATTGTCAACAGCCTCCGCCAGATCTCTCGCGAAGGCACCGCTGACCCCTTTCAGCGCGCTTCTGTCGCCGATATCGTCAGGCAGGCCCTCGAACTCTGCAGCGAACGCTTCCGCGTCAATTCCATCCGGCTTGATCTCTCTCCGGTGGACCCCGCCCTCTTCATCTCCTGCCGCGAAGTCCAGATCGCCCAGGTCCTGCTCAATCTCCTGCAAAACGCCTTCGACGCCGCCGCTGAGCTCCCTTCTGATCGCTGGGTCCGCCTCGGCGTCTCCGCCCAAAACCACTCCGTCGTTTTCTCCGTCTCCGATAACGGCCCAGGCGTCCCTCCCGAAATCAAATCCCGCATCATGGAGCCTTTTTTCACCACCAAACCCGTCGGCAAAGGCACGGGCTTGGGTTTGAGCCTCTCCAGAACCATCGTCGAAGAACACGGCGGACAGCTAAAACTTGACGATTCTTCTACCAACACGACTTTTTCGTTTTCAATCCCGCTTCTCATGGAGGAGAAAGATGCAATTGAAGAACGCTACAATATTGCTCGTGGATGACGAACTTGATCTGCTCGAAATCATGGCCGAATGGTTCCGTCGCGAAGGCTGCCGTGTACTAACAGCGGAAAACGGCAGGGAGGCCCTCGACCTTTCTCGACAAAACCCCGTTGACGCCGTGGTCTCCGATATCCGCATGCCCGTCATGGATGGCGTCGCGCTCTTGCGCAGCCTCAAATCCGTTCACTCCACCAAACCCAGCGTCATCTTTATCTCCGGTTTCTCCGACATCGAACCTCGCGAAACCCACGATCTCGGCGTCGAGGCTATGATCTCGAAACCCGTCGAGCGCAAACAACTGATCTCGGTTGTCTCGCGGATCTTGACCCCGCGCGAGGATCTCTGGCGCTTGCCTCCCGCCGATAAAGCCGATGCCGATCTCCTGGCTAAGTTTGAGAGTCTCGCGGCGGCTCTCACCTGCGGCCTCATCGCTTTTGGACGTGGCGGCTTTTGCGTTTACTCTACCCTCCAGCTCGCCGAGGGCCCCGTTGATCTGCACCTTGATTTTCAAGCCGATCAGCGCAAGGTGACAGGGCAGGGAATCGTCCGCTGGACCGATTTTGTCGAAGCGCAAATCGGCGTGGAAATTACCCACATTGACGATGACAATCGCCCCTGGATTCTCAGCCTGACCGAGCCGAATCAGTCCGCTTCCTTCATCCCGCGGACCAGCTTCACCGAACATGCCTTGGCGCGACGCGCTCCTCTGTGAACCCTTCGCCGTTCGCCACATTCCAACCATTACCACGGGGGCGCTCCGCATCTCCTCCCCCTAATCCCAACTCCGCTTCTTCCTTCCTCCTCGCACTGCGGGGCCCCGCTGCCTTTGTGCCCGCCTTCCAATGTTCGCGCCACCCCTCCAAATACACTTCGACGACGGCCCCATTCCACCTGGGCTTCTCATCTTCTGTCCGGAACTGAAAACTGGAGTCCGCCGGAGCCTATTGGCCAGATGCTGCGCCGGATTTAGGTGCTGCCGGTGCCGAGCGGGTGGCAGTCCGGTTTTAGTTGCAAAATCTGAGGCTGAGGGGGGATTCGTGACGGCTGACCATAACGGTGTGACAATTAACAATTTTTGCAAGCATCTGTAACAATGCGCGGCTAAAATTTCTTCTTTGCAGTCAGATTTCACCGAGGTACACCAAGTCTTTTTGAGATTGCGGACAGTAGGAGGACACAAATACAACCGTTTTCCATAAGTCAGCTTGCTCGCTTGCCTAATGGCAAGCAGGCTCTGACCATGTTGTTGGCGGTGGCTTTCCGGGCTGGCTGGTCGTGAGAATTCTGGTCATCGAAGATGAAGCCAAGACCGCCAAGTTCCTGAAGAAGGGACTTGGGGAGGCAGGTTTTGTCGTCGATGTCGCCGGAGATGGATTGGATGGGTTGCACCTCGCGCAGGAATTGCAGTTCGATCTCGTCATTCTTGATGTGATGCTCCCAGGGCTGGATGGCTGGCAGGTTCTCACTCGCTTGCGCCAAGAAGGCCGGCGTGCGCTGGTGCTTCTTCTGACCGCTCGCGACGCCGTACACGAGCGGGTCCGAGGGTTCGAACTGGGCGCGGACGACTACCTGGTAAAACCGTTCGCCTTTTCCGAATTGCTGGCGCGCGTGCGATCGCTGCTGCGCCGTGGGCCCGCGCGAGCGCAAGAGACGCTTCGCCTGGCCGACCTTGAAATCGACTTATTGCGCCAGCGTGCCACGCGCGCCGGTCAGCGGTTGGATCTGACTTCCAAAGAGTTTCTCCTTTTATCCCTGTTGGTGCGGCGCGCGGGCGAGGTGCTCTCGCGAACGCTGATCGCCGAATCGGTCTGGGACATGAACTTCGACAGCGACACCAATGTGGTGGACGTTAATGTGCGCAGGCTGCGCAGCAAGGTGGACGATCCTTTCACGTTCAAATTGATCCAGACCGTTCGGGGCGCCGGCTATGTCCTGGAACCCGACCAGTAGCCTCCCACCGCTCTCACGCTTGTGGGGAACTTTGGCCTTCCGGTTAACGGCCGGCTACGCGCTTGCAGGTTTGTTTCTGGTGTTCTTTGCCACAGCCAGCCTTTATATAGTACTGGTGAAGGAACTAGACAAAAGCACCGATTTGTTCCTCGCGGACAAAGTGCACGTGCTACGCACCATGTTGCGCGAGCGGCCCGATGACTGGGACGCACTGCGCGAGGAAGTTGAGCTGGAATCGGCCGCGCGGCGATACGAGCAATTCTATATTCGCCTGCTGGATGAACGAAACACACCACTGTTGATGACGCCAGGCATGGCGGATCAATTGGACCTGGCGCAATTGGCCAGTCAAACCCAAAGCCGCCCTGTCAGCAGCATTCGGATGAAGGGCAGGGACGGCCGAGCCTTTCGCGTGACCAGCGCGTCGGCGCCGGTCGGTTCCCCTGCAACGCAAACTGACACCATTCAGATTGCGATTGATATCTCGCAAAAGGAGGCGTTGCTGGCACGCTATCGGTTTTGGTTCTGGGCCATTCTGCTGGCGACCTTCGCCATTTTTCCATTGATCGGGTACCAGATCGCACGGCGCGGCATTCGTCCCGTGGAGGAAATGGCAACGACGGCGCGCCACATCAGTTCGACGAACCTGCGCGAGCGCATTCTCCCGGAAGGATATCCGTTCGAGCTGGCATCCCTGGCCAGTACCTTCAACAAAATGCTGGACCGGCTGGAAGAGTCCTTCGAGCGCATTTCCAGATTCTCAGCGGACATTGCGCACGATCTGCGCACGCCGGTGAACAACATTCGCGGCGAAGCAGAAGTGGCCCTGGCCCGCGCGCGAAGCGCCGACGAATATCGCGATGTTATCGAGTCCTTCCTCGAAGAAGCGGTGCGACTATCTGCTCTTATCGGCGACCTCCTGTTTCTGGCGCGTTCGGAGAGCCCATTGACCCATTTACGCCGTGAACCGGTGGATGTGGGTGAATTGCTGGGCAGAGTGCGGGAATATTACGAAGCCTCGGCTGCGGACGGCGGAGTCTCTCTCAGCACGTCTGTCGCCGACAAACCGGTCATTGCCGAACTCGACCGCACGCTCTTGCAGAGGGCGGTGGGTAACCTGGTCTCGAATGCCTTGGCAAACACGCCACCCGGAGGAGCAGTCGTGATGGGAACACGCGCCGATCCTTCCACGATTTGCATTGAAGTCTCTGATACAGGCGTGGGCATTCCAGCGGAAGCCTTGCCGAGGGTTTTTGATCGCTTCTTCCGCGTCGACTCGTCGCGTTCCCAAAGCTCGGGGGGCACAGGCTTGGGTCTGGCGATCGTTCAGAGCATAGTGCAGCTTCACGGCGGCAATGTTCAGATCTGGAGCCAACCGGGACAAGGCACCCGGGTCACTCTCCACATGCCGGCCTCGTGCGCCAGATGACAAAAATGTAATCCGCTTGTCATCCTGGCGTTTGCGCTCCGCTGCTAGACTCGCATAGCATAGGGAGCCCATGCCCCTGAGGAAAAAAATCCAAGGAGGAGAACCGTATATGTTGCGAAAATTCCCTCGAAGTAATTCGAGGATCAAGCTTTTGCGTCCGCTCACCGGCCTGCTGGTGGTGGGGCTGAGTTTTGCGGCGCTGGCCGCGGCTCAGTCCGTACCGTTCCCGACCTACCAGGTAGGCGAGAACAAGAGCGGCGCGCAGGGCCCGAACTACCCGTCGACCTTGCCCATTCCGTGGGTCGTCAGCGATGGCACAATCATCACCCCCGCCGGCACCCAGGTCTACCTCAGCACCACGACCCGCGCCAAGGCCGTTGCGCTGAACCCGAATACCAGCACGCACACCGCCGCCGTCCTTCAAATGGGCGCCCCACAGGCCGTCACGATTTTCAACACCCAGACCGGCGCTGTCCTGCAGACCTACAGCGCTAATGCCAGTAGCGATTCAGACGGCAGCCACAACGGCATCGCCTATACGCCGGATGGTTTGCACCTGCTGTTCAGCCAGGACGGCAATTACGGCCCTAGCAGCTACGTTACCATCGCCAACGTAGACCCGAAGACGGGCTTGCTCTCAGACAACGCCCAAGTCAACGTTCCCATCGCCGTCAACGCCGTCGGCGCTCTGACCACCGTTACCTGCTATCCGTACAATCCTCCGTACAATGCTAAGCCGACGCCCCCTTCGGGCAGCCCTGGGGGGACCTCGGGCAGCTTTAATATCCCGTGCGGCTACCCCTATTCGATTTTCTCAGATGACACATTCACTTCCTATCCCTTGGGCATCGCGATCTCGTCGAATGGCAAGACTGCCTACGCCGTGCTGGACAATAACGATACGCTGGCCGAGATCGACCTGACCCAGACACCGCCAGTCAAGGTTACGGAGATCCGTGTCGGTAACGTCCCACACAGCGTCGTGATTTCGCCGGATGGCAAGACCGCCTACGTCTCGAACGAAGCCGGCCGGATTGCTACTGCGAGCGACTTCCAGGAATACTCCAACGGCACTCCGGTCGTGGCCAACTATCCGACTGGCTCCATGGCCAGCGGCACCGTTTCCGTGGTCGATCTGGCCTCCTTTACGGTCACCGGCAGCATCGAGACCGGTTTGCACCCGACGGGTATGGCCTTCTGGGGCCAGTACCTGTTGGTCGCCAATGCCTATAGCGACAGCATCTCCGTGATCGACACCACCTGCAACCAAGAGGTGCGGAAGATCGATCTTGGGCTGCCGATCGGAGTGCCGGGCCAACCCGAGCCGGCCTATGGTGCGGGTCCGAACTCGATCGCCGTCGATCCCAAGGAAGATGTTGCCTACGTCGCGCTTTACAACGCCAACGCGGTCGCGGTAGTTGATCTCAACAACTGGGCGTGGAGCCCCGTCATCGGCATGATCCCGGTCGGCTATGCGCCGAGCTCGGTTGTGCTGGACGCGGCGGACAAAGCGCTGCTCGTTGCCAACGATAAGGGCATCGGCACCACGGGCTACGGGGTGGCGCCCCCTCCGACGAATACTGCCGAAAATTCGTACGCTAAATATTACGGCGTACACTCCTTCAACACGCACCAGGACCTTGGCACCGTGAGCATCGTTCCCGTGCCGAAACTCGACGCGTTGTGGGGGATGACGCAGCAGGTCTTCCAGAACAACCACTGGGATCTGTTTGAGAATATCTTTAGTGCCTCCGGCGGCAACCGGTTTGCCAAGCCCGTCGCAATCCCTGCAAAGATCGGCGATCCGTCCAAGATCAAGCACGTGTTCGTGATCATTCGTGAAAACCGCACCTACGATCAGATCTTGGGCGACGTGGCGGGCGGCAATGGCGACCCGTCGCTGGCAGTGTTCGGCGACAACTCGACCTACGCCGAATATCCCGTCGTAACGCCCAACGCGCACACGCTGGTGCAGCGCTTCCCGCTTCTGGACAACTTCTACGACCCGAGCCGGCAGTCGGCCGACGGTCACAACTGGATCACGCAGGCCATGGCGCCCTACGCTGACGACATCCAATCACCCGACTGGCTCCGCGACTACCCCTCCAACGGCGGTGATGCAATTGCTTATCAGAAAAAGGGCCACCTGTGGGATGTGGCGGCCGCGGCCGGCATCAAGGTGAAGAACTACGGCGAGTACATCGAGTACAACACGTTCACCGTGCCGGGTTGCACGCCGAGTAATTTTACCCAGTCCAATTCTTATAACGGCCCCGGCTACGCGGCGCCTCTGCCCTTTATTGTTACGGACAGTTGCGAGCCAAGCTGGACCCAGTTCTACAACGACACTCTGTTGTACGAAGCGGGCAAGGAGCCGCAACTCCAATACTACAACGCCATCGGCTCGGTCACCCCGCTCCCAAATCTGTACAAGATCACGGTCCAAAACTACCCGCAATTCGATTTGGGCATCCCCGATCAGTACCGGGTCGATGTCTGGCAGCAGGACTTCGCCAAGGACGTGGCGAACGGTACGGTGCCCGAGTTGGAATTCCTATGGATCATGAGCGACCACACTACCGGCCCGCCGAACGCGACAGCCGAACAGGCCGATAACGACTTGGCCGTTGGGCGCGTTATCGACATCATCAGCCACAGCAGCGTGTGGAATGACTCGGCGATCTTCATCGAGGAAGACGACGCGCAGAACGGCGTCGACCACGTTGACGGTCACCGCAGCCCGGGCTATATCGTTAGCCCCTACGTCAAGCAGCAGGTGAACTCCGATGGGACCGGGGCTGGGGTAACCGAAGACAGCACCTTCTACACGCAGGTCAACATGACCCGCACGGTCGAGCAGATTCTCGGTCTGACGCCTATGAATCAGAACGACCTCGTGGCCTCGCCGATGAGGACGCTCTTCGTTGATGACCCGCCTGCGAATAACTTCCTGCCGTGGAACCACGTGGCGAATCAGGTCCCGCTGTGTTACGGCGTTGCGGGATATACGCCCCCGTCGAACATTCCCCCCAGCTTTAACACCTGCAGCACCGTGTCCGCGGCCCTGAAGGATAGCCCCAAAGTCAAAGCTCTGCGGGCTGGCTGGCTCAACATGAAGGCGCAGGTCTTCGCGGCCAAATATCACGTTCCCGACTCCCTAGACCCGGACACCGTCAGCCACTTCGACTGGTACGAGGCCACTGGGTTTAAGGTCCCCTTCCCCGGCGAGAAGAAGGTTCTCCCTGCGAGCGCCTTCAACAACGCTGCACCTACCAAGGTCGACAACGACGACTAAATCGCGTTCCAGTTGTACAAGGCCCTCTCCCCGATGACCGGGGAGAGGGCTTTTGGGGTGTGCCGAGCATGTTCATCAGCTGGGAGGTGCAAGTCCTCTTCACAATGTGATGGACGTGAAGTGGTAGCGAAGCGCAAGGGCGTCACCGCGAGGTGAAGTCTGAAGAAAGCGCGGAGCAAAAGCGCGAGCCGATGTACAAAAACTGGATCTGAGGCATACGGTGCCGGACGAGCGGGCACCTGACCGCGAAGTCCGTCTCCATCGAAGGCCCTGATTGTAAACCCGGCGGTTGCGCGCCGAAGGCGGACGAACTTACCTCGGGAGATCTGCCGTTGGTCTCGGAAACGAGACTGAGGATCGAGCGATCGGCCCTGGACAGCAACAAAAGGCCTAAAGCGGCCGAATAATGCCCCGGGGAAGCCCCCCCGAGGATGACGCCACCGCCGCTGACGACCTCTCGGATTTGACTGTGAGTGAGCCTGGGGCGTCCTACCGGGGACAGTTCAGCAGGCCCCATCGGCTCTTACAGCAGTGGCTCTTGGGGAGCCACGGCTTTTTGCCCTGAGCGCCTTCAGCGAAGGGTAGCCGTGTCGAAAACATCTGCAGATTCAAGGGCTTAGCCCCTGAGGGGCGAAGGATGCTACTCGAAGAATTCATGAAATAGCCATCCTCCGCTTCTGAAATGTTTGACTAGATGAACAGCTCAAGTCTGCCGGAACCTGCTTGCACAAGGCCCGGTAGGCTTCAGTTCAGTCATCCAGGTTGAGGTCTGTCTCCCCGCTGTGGCGTGAAAAATCCATCCTGCCTTCATCTGGGAGTAACACCCAGAACCTAGAATCCCGCTCGCTCTGAGCCCGTAGCCTCCTTTTCTAAGCTAGGCAAGGCCGAAAAGAACTAAAGATTGAACATCAAATGGAGGCAACATGCCAAGAAAGATCAGCTTTTGCTTTTGTGCTGTGCTTGTGTTCCTTCCTTTCCTGATAGTACCCCGGCTGGCGGGCGGTCAGATGCGGCAGTCAGCACCATGCAGATGAACTGGGGCTCAGCTTTACTGTGACATTCTCCCTGTGCCAGTATTTCGGTTGGCTCCGTGCAGGTCGCAAATCAGGGCAGTGAAATGCCCTTGTGCAAAGTTAGGGGAAGCACATGCTGCAAGATACGAAGCAGGATTTTCAACTTTCCACGGGGATGTTTTTCGTGGGAGCCGGTCGATTGTTGATAGGAATCAAGCTGCCGAGAGAATCCGTGATTCGACGATGCCAGAGAAGGCTTCCCGTGGCCATTCGCCAGATGGCGTGCATCGTTCTGGCCGTGTTGGCGAGTTGTCTTTCGTTGGCCGCTCAGAATGTGGTTTTGACGGGCGCGCTCAGCGGACGGGTCACAGACCAGAGTGGAGCAGTGGTGCCGGGAGCGTCGGTTGTCGTGCAAAACCTGAAGACCGGCGTGAAACAGTCTGCCGAGACAAATCACATGGGACTTTACGGGTTTCCCGTGCTCACGCCTGGCCCCTATTCCATCACGACAAGTCTCAAAGGTTTTCGCGATGTGCAGGGTCAGGTGCAAGTGATGGTGGGAAACAGCACCTCGCAGGATATCAGGCTCCAAGTGGGCGCCAGCGGGGACACGGTTACCGTAACTGGGACGGCGCCGCTGCTGCGGCCGACGGAATCCTCGGCTTCCACCGTGCTGGAGCGGTCTTTGATTGACGAATTACCGCTCAACGGACGTCGTTACACCGACTTTACGCTGCTTGCACCGAATACCAGCCCTGACGGCGACACCGGACTGGTGAGCGTTGCCGGACAACAGGGAGGAGAGGACTCAGGATATGCCAATGGAAATGGCTCCAATTCTTTCACCGTGGACGGAACCAACGAGACTAGCAACTATTTCGCCGATATTGTAGGCCGTTACCGCATCCCGTACCTATACGGAGAGAACGCGATCCAGGAGTTTCAAGTCGCCGTCAGTCCGTACTCGGCGGTCTATGGGGGCGGTGCGGGCTTCATTAATACGGTGACCCGGTCTGGAAGCAACGCATTCCATGGTAATGCGTTCTATTACAACCGCAACTCCGCGTTTGAAGCCGAGGACGCCATCTCAAAAGCCAGTGGCTACCCTAAGCCCCAAGATGCCTTGCAGCAATTCGGCGGCGGCATGGGTGGGCCGATCCTGCGAAACCGTTTATGGTTCTTTGTGGATTATGAACAGCAACTGCGCAACAATCCGATTCCCGTCATCAATCCGACGTTGGCGACGACGTCGGCGAACCTAACTGACTTTTTGAGTACTAATTTTGGAATTCCGGCCGGGACGGCGCTGCCTGCGCCGAACGGGCCCCTGCCGGTGCCAGGCAGCGACAACGACGCCGATGTCTCGGCTAACCCGACCAATCCCGTGTATCTCCAGCAAGTGTCGAACACTGTGAACGCTCTGAGCTCGAATCTCGGCACCAAAGCAAGAAAGCGCAACGATCTGGTGCTTACGACACGGCTGGACTATCAGCCCACTTCTCGTGATGGCCTGTTCCTCAGCTTTAATGCGAACTGGTTCAACTCGCCCGGAGGCGTCATCACCGACCCAACAGTGGGCAACTACGGGACGCAAACACTGGCGAACGCCAACGTGCATGCCTTCGTAGCCAGCTTTGGCTGGACGCACACCTTTTCCCCAAGACTGCTGAACGAATTCCACGCGGGCAGTTCGGACGACAACCAGATCTCGACGCCCACAGGCCTGGCTCCCAACACGCCCACAATAATATTGGACAGTCCGGCCGCTTTCATTCTGGGCAACGCTCCTTTTTCCATAGGAAGGGTTTTTGAAAGACAATGGTCTGTGGCCGACCGGGTCGACTACTTGATCGGCAAGCACACCTTGCAATTCGGTTTCGATTTTAGCCGCGCCTGGGATGCGGACAACAATGATGGCGGCGCGGACCCGAACGCCGCGGTACAGTTCGGGTCGTTCCTCGGCAGTTATGAATTTCCGAATCTGCAGGCTTTTGCGCTTGGTGAATACAGCACCTTCAGTCAGTCTTCGGGAAACCCAACTTTTTCTTTTGCCGTGCCTTACTACGGATTCTACGTGCAGGACACATTCCGGGCTTTACCGCGGTTGACGCTGGAAATGGGCCTGCGGGAGGATTTCCAGGTTTATCCACAGCCGGCGGAAAATCCAGCCTTTCCACTCACAGGACAGTATCCGAACCAATTTCAACGCCTGGCGCCGCGGTTTGGATTTGCCTGGCAGCCCATCTCAAAAACTGTAGTGCGCGGGGGATTCGGGGAGTTCTATTCCAACATGAACGGCCTGAACTACCGCAACGCCGTGGTTTCGAACGGACTGGCGTCACAGCAGTCTTCGGTAAGTGCCAGTTACCCAATAGGTTCGCCGCCGGACCAATCGGCACCAACGTTTCCGAATATCCTCCCAAGTAACTCCCCTCTGTTCGGGGCCTCTGAGGACATCTCCCTGGTTTCTCCGCAGTTGCGGGTGCCCTATGTCTTACAGGGAAGTTTGCAGATAGAGCGAGAAATTTTCCGCAACACAACTTTCAGTATCGGTACCATGTGGAATCACGGGGTGCATCTGTTGTCCGGCAGCGCCTATGACTTGAACCTGGAACCGTTGCAAGGCACGACGACATATGTGGTCTGTCCTCCCGGCACAGTGGTTCTGCCCTGCACTGGACGCACGATTACGCTGCCGACTATGGATAGTGGTCTGTTGACCGAAGGCCGCATCAACACCCAACTGGGTCAAATTAACGAGCTGATTAGTCCCGCGCAAAATCAATACAACTCTCTGTTTGTGCAGTTGCAGCACCGCATGTCACAAGGCCTTTTATTGCAATTCTCGTACACGTTTGCCAAGAGCCTCATGCGGGATGGCATGGACTTCAACGATCAGTTCGACTTCAGCAATACTCATGCTCCCTCGCTGCTCGACCAGAGGCATCGAATTACCTTTGCGGGCATCTACCGGCCGGGGCTGGAAAGACTGACCAGTTCGGCCACGGGGCGCGTGTTACTCTCGGACTGGCGGCTGAGCAGTGTCATGGAATTTTCTTCCGGCCGTCCCTATGCAAGTTTGTTGAGTCCCGCGTGCACCAGTTCGACCCTTTCGTTTAGCAATTGCGATGGTGCCAATGACAACCTGAACGACACCGCATTTTTGGAAGATACCGCAAACACGGCGGCGGGCATCAATGGTGGTGGCCCCACGCCAGGGATCGGCCTGAATTCTTTCTATGGCCCGTGGCTGGAGAGGATCGACCTTGCTTTAGCCCGTAGTTTTCGAATCAAGGAAGGCAAGGAACTGCGATTTGAAGTGCAAGTGTTCAATCTGTTCAATCACGCCAACTACTACGTGCAGAACGGCGACGGGATCAACCCGCTGCAATATAACCCTATCGGAACCTCGCAAGGGCAGTACCCTTGCGGCGATGGGATCTCGCTCAACCAAACCTGCTTTCTGGTGCCTAATTTGGGTCCGGGCAATTTCGGAACCCTGCAGGAAATTAACCCAAACGGCCTTCCGCGCGCAGTGCAGTTTTCGGTACGCTTCGCGTTCTAGCCTCCCGAGCGGAGCACGCACCTCGCGACGCGGCCCGCGGACCAGGCGCATGGCAGATGGATCTTGGGGCTGGGAAACACATTTCGTTCACCGAACGGGTCCATCTCGAGTTTCGCACAGAGCTTTTCAATATTTTCAACCACCCACTGTACGGACAACCGCAATCGGACTCCTCGTAGGTCGCTCAATCGGACATCAAGTTTGCCCAGGGCTCCGGATCATGTTATAGGCTAGATTCAGCAGGGAACCCAAACTGTGGCTAGCTTGCGACAAACCTGGGCACGAGTCACTGCCACGAGGGACCGGGGGCATCCGCACACCATAAGCCTTAAGGTGCGCGACACGAGCCAACTGTTCAATTCGATGGACCCTTCTCCGTTCATCGAAAAGGATCTTGACGACGACGCGGAAGAGTTCATCGTAAGCTGGGCTCAAGAATTCTCCCCTGACGCTCCGCTCAATTTGCGCATCTACTTGGACCAGTGGCCGGCTGAAAACCCCAAAGAAATGATCAGGACCGCCGTCCACAACCACTTTGCCCACCGTGCCGAAATTACTGACTTGGAGTTCAAGCGGCTCCTGAAGCAAGGCCGCACCAGTCTTTTCATCGGGCTGCTGTTCTTGGCGGCCTGCCTGCTTCTCAGCAAGATGTTGTTAGGTCATGAGGAGGGCACTTGGGCTGCCGTCATACGGGAAAGCCTCACGATTGCCGGATGGGTGGCCATGTGGCGACCGATGCAGATCTATCTTTACGATTGGTGGCCTTTGCTAAGACGGAGTCGGATCTATGACAAGCTGAGCCACATGCCCGTGGAAGTCATCCAAAAGGGCAAAAGTTGAGTGGCTTCCCAGACAAGGCCATCGGTAATCTGTTTGCTCTGGGTCTACCCCGGAGTTGCCCCCTGCAACTTGTATTGAAGCTGAGAAATGCGCCCAGAAACGGCCGCCGCACCAAGATTAGGACAAGACTAGATTTCACAGTCCTTGCAACTTCCCCGGCTGTCGCTGCCGCGACTGCAAGTTGGCAGAAACACGAACCGTCACCTCGCCAAAATGCCATCCGGCGCGAGTACCTTTGAAATCAGGAACGTTCGGAAGGGGAAACTGAAGTCGCGTTAACCACGCGACTAGAATGTAACAATCTTACATCGCCTCGAAAACCGCTGAATCGAGTTTTTGCGGACCACAGCCCTGCACAAGCTGTTTTGGGTTGCGTTGAGAACGCGTATGAAGAATCGCTCGCGGATGCTCTTTCCGCCATTAACAAGCCACTTAAACGGCTGATCTCGGCCCAGATTTACAAGCTTTTGACTAGTACTGACCGGTGCTTTTCTCCTGTCAGTACGATGATTGGAAGATCCCAAGATTACCTTTGCCCCGGACGATAAGGCATACCTCGTGTCGGGTGAGTAGGATTTGCTGGGAACGGATGCTGGGGCAGCAATGATGGTGCCGGGGGCCAGAATCGAACTGGCTACGCCCGCCTTTTCAGGGCGGCGCTCTACCAGTGAGCTACCCCGGCACGCAATTAGTTTAGAGGCCGCTTCTCAGTGTGTCAATTCGTCTTCAAGCCCGGCTTCGCCGCAAAATGCGCGACCGTGCCGCCAAGCATCGCGAATAATCCGAACGCCGACCACGCCGATCGCCCCGCCACCCCGTAGCTCAGGCCTTCAAGCCTGAGGCAGTTTCCTGGGCTTCTCCAGCCTTTGTATGTGTCCAGCACTGCTGGCCCCTATCTCGGCAACGCGTGATCCCCACCGCATGCCTCCGCTGCACAACCCGCCGCCTTGATTTACTTTTCCGCCAACCCTCCCGCCAATTCGGATTTGCCCCGCGCCCCGCTTGTGTTCAACTGAACTGTCATGACCTCCACTCATCCGAAATCTTCCGATCTCACCCTGGCACTAGACGGTCTGGCTGTCACAGCCGCTTCCGGCGAAGGCTTGATGAAAGACATCGTCACGCTCCTTCACGGCAAGCTCACCAAATACAATTGGGTTGGCTTCTACATGCTCGAAAAGGAACCCGATCGCGACATCCTCGTCCTCGGCCCCTTCAAGGGCACTATGACGCCCCACACTCGTATCCCTCTCAACCAAGGCATTTGCGGCGCCGCTGCCAGTAGCGGCATGACCATCATCATTAACGACGTCAGCAGCGATCCCCGCTATCTCGCCTGTTCCCTCGAAACCAAATCCGAAATCGTCGTCCCGATCTTCGTCCATGGCAAAGTCGTCGGTGAACTCGACGTCGACTCTCACTTCCTCGCCGCATTCGGCCCCAGCGATCGCAAACTCTGCGAACACGCCGCGGCCCTCCTCGGCAAATTCCTCGAATCCCACTCCTAACCGCCGCCGAAAATTGCCACTTGTGGCACAGTCATCTTGACTGTGCTCTTGGGTTAGGTTTCGCTCTTGTAGGGGCACAGGACTCCTGCGCCCCATCTCGGCAAGGGCCAAATAATTTGTCATTCCGAGCGCAGCGAGAAATCTGCTTTTCTCTTGGGTTTTCCTTCTGGCGCCGCTCATTCTTAAAACTTGAGGGTGCCCATCCTTCGCGCTTTTTGCGACCTCTGCGCCATCCCGATGCTTTTTCGGGATGGCGGTGGATTCTTACGATCGAATGCCACAATCCTTCTGCTCTTCGGTTTCTCTTTTGGTTTCTTCTTTGGGGAGTCGGCTCTTTAGATATAGCTCTGAAATATCATGGATTCAGACCATCGGCCTCTGACTTCTGACGAAACGGCGACTTGCTTCCAGATCCACCCTACATCTCACGCTCTTCGTCTATCTCCTTCATCCAATCCCGCCCCTTCAATACCTCTCTCGGACGCGTCCCGTCCGGCGGCCCCACAATCCCATCCTTCTCCATCAAATCGATCAAATGTGCCGCGCGCCCGTACCCAATCCGCAAGCGCCGCTGCAGCGTTGACGTTGACGCCCTCCCCATCTCGCAGCACACCCGGACGGCGTCCTGATACAGTTCGTCATCCGAGCCCTCGCCGCCTTCCGCTCCGCCCTCTTCCTCCGCCGCTCCGCCAGTCTTCTCCGCGGTATCTTCCTTCGGCGCTTCCAGCAATTGCTCGTTATACTTCGCTGGCGCCTGTTGTCTCCAGAAGTCGCACACCGCGGTGATCTCATCCTCGGTCACCAGCGGCCCGTGAATCCGGTGCAACCTTGCCGATCCCGCCGGCAAATACAGCATGTCGCCTTTGCCCAGCAACGATTCCGATCCATTGGCATCCAGAATCGTCCGCGAGTCCACTTTGCTTGCCACGCGGAACGATATTCGCGCGGGGAAGTTCGCCTTGATCAACCCCGTAATCACGTCCACCGATGGCCGCTGCGTTGCCAGGATCAGGTGAATCCCCACCGCCCGCGCCATCTGCGCCAGCCGCGTGATGGACTCTTCCACGCTGTTCGTGTCCACCATCATCAAATCCGCCAATTCGTCAATGATGATCACCAAATAGGGAAGTGGCTTGTGCTCCGCTTCCTCCAAGTTGTCAAACAGCGACAGCGACTGCTGCTTCTGGCATGAGCGGTTGTACTGATCGATGTTGCGCACGCCACGCTGCGCCAGCAGCTTCAGCCGGCTCTCCATCTCCTTCGTCGCGTTCCGCAATACGTTCGACGCCACCTTCGGGTCCGTCACCACCGGAGCCAGCAAGTGTGGAATCCCTGCATACAAGCTCAATTCCAGCCGCTTCGGGTCCACCAGCACCACCTTCACTTCGTCCGGTGTGGCCTTATACAACATCGAAATCATCAGCGAGTTGATGAACACGCTTTTGCCCGTGCCCGTCGCCCCCGCAATCAGCAGGTGCGGCATGGACGACAGGTCCGTCACCCGGATTCTTCCGTGCAGGTCCCGCCCCATCCCCAGCGTCAACTTGCCCGGCGAATTCGTGAACTCCGCAGCCTCCAGGATTTCGCGCAACGCGATGGTCTCCCGCCGGTCGTTCGGCACTTCAATCCCGATCGTCGATTTTCCCGGTATCCGTTCAATCAAAATCGATTCCGCCTGCAGCGCCAAGCACAGATCTTCGGTCAGGCTGATAATCCGGCTGTACTTGATTCCCGCTTCCGGTTTGAACTCGAACGTCGTCACCACCGGCCCGGGATTGATCTGCGTCACGCGCCCTTCCACCTCGAACTCGTGGCATTTCGCTTCAATCGCCCGCGCCCGCAGCTTCAATTCGTCTTCGTCCAGCTTCTGGCTGCCTTCGCCCACCTTCAGTAGGCTGATCGACGGCAACTTGTAATTGGCATTCGTCCTGGCAATCTTCGGGTCCGGCCTCTTCGCTCTACCCGGAACGTCCGCCAAGCCCTTCTCATTATTCAAAAACAGTATCGGCGCCTTGTGCGAAGTCTCCTTTGCTTCCTCCACCTCATCTACATCAGTGCCTTTTTCTCCAATCACACCACTCGCGTCTCCCAGCGCAAGACCTTTGCGCTCGTCTGCTGTCTCTCCTTTGCCCACGATCTGCGGAGTCACGGGCCTCCGCCCTGCGATCCTTCGCTCTTCCACTTCCCGTCGCATCCTCCTCTGCTCGCGTTCATCCTGCCAAGCGTGCCAGCGCAATTGCGCACGCTGCAGTATCCCCAGTTTCTCCATGCGTCCGATGGGCCCCTTCACGCCGCTTGCCCACGCGTGTGCCCCGCTGAACGAAAAGCTCGTCGTCAAAAACACCGCCACAACCAGCAGCGCAATCGCCACCAGCAACGCGCCTCCGAAATTGAATCCAGACCGCAGCCCATGCGACACCAGCGTTCCAAGCAGTCCACCCGCCGGCACCGCGCCACGCACGTCAGGAACACGAGCCATCGACAGCAGGGAAGGGAGCGACAGCAGTAGCAACACATATCCCGCTAGCGTCGCCACCTGCGAATCGATCGCGCGACTGCGGCACCATCGGTATCCCAGCATCCCAATCGCCACCGGCAGCAAAAACGCCGCGAACCCAAACACCTGAAACAGCAGGTCCGCCGAATACGCCCCCGCCGGCCCGATCCAATTCCTCGCCGGATTCTGCTCCCCCGCCGCCGCGCTCACATTGAACGCCACATCCCGCGGGTTATACGTCAGCAACGACAGTCCCATCAGGACCGCCAGCATGATGCACAAAAACCCTATCAGCTCGTTGAACCGCTTGTTTTCTGTTGGTGTCAGGAAGCGCACAAAACTCTCCTCAGCTTTTGCCTTTGTAGCGGCCGCCTTCTGAGGCGGGCCACTCATAAAGGTCCTTGGGGGAAGGCTGAGTGCCGCATGGGGCGCGGCGCTGGTGCGCCCCGAATTGGAGGAACTTCCAAATCATACCAAACCGCAAGCCCCGCACAAGTCCATCTTCGCCCCTGTTTCCAAATCTGTGGCGTGCGGTTTACCCTGCTTGCCCCGATCTTCGAGGGAAGCTTCGAAGGGCGGCTCGCCGCCGCTTGTACGGTTGCAGCGGCCACCACTAAACCGCAATTTCTCTCCCGTCCTCCATCTCTGCTCTATAGCCGCCATCAAACCGCAATCCCTCCACGGCGTTCCGATCTTATCTTCCAGGCCAAAGTGCCGCGCTTCTAGCGAGCTCACACCAATTGTCATCCCGACCGGAGCGACCCGATTTTCTCTTCCGCGCCGCAGTCTGGCGCGTCGGGTCGCGTAGTGGAGGGATCGCGGCACAATCCACCTGTGCCGCAGTCACTTTTGACTGTGCTGTTGGGTTTCTCTTTTAGCTGTGGACTGTCGACTGTTGAATGTCAGCTTGTGACTCTTCTCTGCAACCTCTGTGTTCTCTGCGTAAGTCTTCTCCCTCACCCCGCCAATCTTGCCGCAAAGAACAACACCAATATCCCCAAAACTATCCGGTAAATCGCGAATGGCCCAAACCCTCTCCGCCTCACATACGCCATAAACCACGCCACGCTTCCGTATGCCACGATAAACGACACCACGAACCCTATCGCCAGCACGATCCATCCATGCGCATCGATGCTTGAGACTCCGATCGGATTCCCGTCCTTCCCCCGCAGCGACCTCCACAGCGTGTACCCCGTCGCCATCACCATCGTCGGAATCGACAAGAAAAACGAAAACTCCAGCGCGCTGGCACGCGACATTCCCGCCACCTGCCCCGCCGCGATCGTGGACATCGACCGCGACGTCCCCGGAAACACCGCCGACAATATCTGGCATGCCCCAATCCACACCGCCTGTGGCAGGCTCATCTCTTCCATATGCCACGTGTGAATCAACCCGCCCGTCGCCGCCTCTCCCGCTGCCTCCGACTTGCTGTTCCGCGCATCAATGAACCACATCACAATCCCGCCCACCAGCAACGCCGTCCCGATTACATACGGGCTCTCCAGATGTTTCCCGATCACCTTGATCAGCAGAAATGATGGAATCGCTGTCACAACAAACGCAATCATCACCAGGCTCAGCGGGTGCGTCAGGATCGTCCGGTCACCGCGCTCCCCGCGGGGAAACGTCGCGACAAACTTCGCAATGCGGTGCCGGAAATAAATCGGCAGCGTCAAAATCGCCCCCAACTGGATCACAATCGTGTACATCTTCCAATAACCGCTCTCCAGGCTGAGCTGCGAATAGTGCAGGTGCAGCAGCGCCTCCGCGATCCGCAAATGCGCCGTCGAACTCACCGGAATAAACTCCGTCAACCCCTCCACAATCCCCAAAATCACGCTCAGCACATAATCGCTCACGCTTCCGCTCCTCGCTTTGCATTTATAGTGGCACAGACACTCCTGTCTGTGCTCTTGGGTTTTACTCCCCCCCGCACTCCTCCCCAACGGGTCACGCTCAGATTCGCGATGCTTTAATTAAAACTGAAAACTTAGAACTGAAAACTATCTACTTCCCAGACGCTTCCTCATCTCATACGCATCAATTCGCCCAAGATAATACCGCTTCAATACCGCCTCCGCAGAATAACCGTGACGCTCCCAGAAGGCAACCGCGCCTTCATTGTCCACCGCCGTTTCCAGCAGCACCGACAGCACGCCGTGATATGCAAAATGCTGCTCCATTTCACGCAGTAGCGCCGATCCCACGCCCTTCCGCCGGTGTTTCTCCGCAATATCCAGCGTGATAATGTGCGCCAGTGGCGGATGGCTTTCCGCCAAAATGAACCCCGCCAACTGTTTGCCCTCTTCCGCGATCAGGCAATCCGACGTATCCAAGTCCAAAAAATGTTGCAGCGTCCATTTGCTGTACGAAATTCCCGGCACGAAACAGGCCAGGTCCAATCTATGGATGGCGGGGAAATCGCGCGCTTCGTAAGGTCGGATCGTCGCGGGCATTGGTGCGCTTCTGCTGTGCCGTCATCTTAGTGCGGCCGCGCGGGCATGTTCAACCCCAACGCCTTTACGGTCGTGGCATCGACCGTGGCCTGGCCATTCTCCTTCACCACGACCCCAAATCCGCCGCTGTAGTCCCACATCGTCCAGCCCATCCCGCGTCTCTCCAGCGCCGCGCGCACATCGCTCAGCCACGCCGCGCGCTCCTCCGCCTTCGCTGTCTTGCGGTACACGCCAAACTCATTGCACGTCACCGGAACATTCCAGCGCTTCGCCCAAGCCTCCACCTGCGCAACGTCCGCATCGATCCGCGCCGCGTTCCAACGTTCCGCTCCATACCGCACGACTGCCAGCCGGTGCACCGCGTCCTCCACCCGCGCCGCCGCGGCCTGCACGTTTTCCGGGCTCGACGGGTACGGCACCTCCTTCAACTCGTGCCAGTAATTCTCGCCCCACGTTGCTCCCTGGTGCGTGAACAAATGCGGCTCGTAAAAATGAAAATTATAAATCACGTTGCCGTCGCGCAGCGGCTCCATGAACACCAGATCGTCGTCATCCGCCCACCGCGCCCCTTCCACAATGATCGTGTACCCCGGCGCGCCCTCGCGGATCGCCACCGCTACGTGCGCCTGAATTCCCGCCCACCGGTAGCGGTCTCTCAGCTCCGGCTCGTTCAATATCTCGAAGAACACCTTCTCCGGGGGCAGGGAAGCGTAGTGCCGCGCAAATGCCCGCCAGAAATCCGCGAATTGCTCCACAAATTCGTCCTGCGCCAATTTTTCCTTGAAGTCGCCATCCGGATGCATGTCCAGAATCACGGTCAGGCCCTGCGCCAGGATCATCTTCACCGCCGCATCCAGATAGCCCAGGTATTCCGCATTCAAATCATCGGCGTGATTCTCGTGCCAAAACGGCTGCGGGTTGATGCTCAATCGCACATGATCGAACCCCATCCCCTTGATCAGCGCGATATCTTCGGCCGTCGTCCAACTCTCAAAATGTTCCTTCGTGTAGCCCTTCGGATCGAACACTTGCGCGAACCATTCGCTCAAGTTGATCCCGCGCCGCAAATGTTCCGCCCGCCCTCGCGCCACCGCCGTATCTACGTTCTGCGCCTCCACCCCCGGCCCGGCCAACAAAACAGCCAGCCCCGCCAGCAAGGCGAATCGCACCGCCACCACACTGACCCGCGCCACAACACGCCATCTCCATACCACGATGCCACCCCCTCCGCATTTCTCGTCTCGAGCGGAGCGGCCCGAGTCCATCACTCTCACCTTCACTATCCCGGATTTCTTCTCTTTCGCTCTGTTTCCTCTCCGACAGCACTTCTCGTTGACCTGGAGGGTGCCCCACACGCCGGCCTTGCGTGTGGGTCTTGGGTTCCTCTTGCCTTTGCTGGCCTGGGCGCTCTCTTCATTCTCGCTTCCTGATCGCTGATATCTGTTCGCTGATATCCGTTAAGTGTCGGCTCCTATTTCACCCTCTACAACTTGATCGTCACCGTCTTCACTTCCGTATAATTCGCCAACCCATACTCCCCCAACTCCCGTCCAATGCCCGACTGCTTATACCCTCCAAACGGCGCTGCCGCGTCGAACACGTCGTAGCAATTCACCCACACCGTGCCCGCTCGCACGCCGTCCGCAATCGCATGTGCCTTCGTAATGTCCTTGGTCCACACCGCCGCGGCCAATCCGTACAACGACTTGTTTGCCCGCGTCACCACCTCATCCACATCCCTAAACTTCAGGATCGACATCACCGGCCCAAAGATCTCTTCCTGCGCGATCTTCATATTGTCCTGCACGTCCGCAAACACCGTCGGCTCGATAAAGTACCCCTTCTCGCCCACGCGCTTTCCGCCCGCCAGCAGCTTGGCCTTCTCGTTCTTCCCGCTCTCGATGTACCCCATAACCTTATTGAACTGGTCCTGGTCCACCTGCGGCCCCTGCTCCGTATTCTTGTCGAACGGATTGCCCACCGTGCGTTTCTTCGCCCGCTCCACGCTCTTCGCCACGAATTCGTCGTAACACTTCTCCTCGACATACAGCCGCGACCCGGCGCAGCAGCACTGCCCTTGGTTGAAAAACAGCGCGAAGTGCGCCCCTTCAATCGCCTGGTCCATGTCCGCGTCCGCAAACACAATGTTCGGGCTCTTTCCTCCAAGTTCCAGCGTCACCCGCTTCAAATTTGTTTCCGCCGCCGCTTTCATGATCAAGTGGCCCACTTCCGTCGACCCTGTGAACGCCACTTTGTCCACATCCATGTGCCGCGCAATCGCCGCGCCTGCCGTCGGTCCATACCCCGGCAGAATATTCACCACGCCTTCCGGGAACCCCGCCTCCAAGATCAATTCGCCCACGCGCAGCGCGCTCAGCGGCGTTTGCTCCGCCGGCTTCAGCACCACCGTGCAACCCGCCGCCAGCGCCGGCCCCAGCTTCCACGCCTGCATCAGCAGCGGGAAATTCCACGGAATAATCTGCCCCACCACGCCCACCGGCTCGTGCTTCGTGTAGGTGAAATACTTACCCTGTACCGGGATCGTTTTCCCGTGAATCTTGTCTGTCCATCCCCCGTAATAGCGGTAACACGCAATCGTCAGTGGCAAGTCCGCCGCGCGCGCCACGTGATACGGCTTCCCGTTGTCCAGCGCTTCCAGTTGTGCCAACTCATCCGCGTGCTTCTCAATCAGGTCGGCCAACTTGTTGATCAGCACGCCCCGCTGCGAGGCGCTCAGCTTCTTTCGCCAGGGCCCGTTATCGAACGCCGCCCGCGCCGCCGCCACCGCCTTGTCCACATCCGCCGCATCGGCTTCCGCCACACGCGTGATGATCTCGCCTGTGGATGGATTGATCGTCGGGAAAGTTTTCCCCGAAGCCGCCTCCACCCACCTGTTATTGATCAATAGCTTCGTAGCGCAAATCTCCACATTTGGTTCCATCGCAGTCGTAGCAGTCGCCATGGTTTTCCTCCTCGCTGGGGTGTCGAAAAGCCTATACCTACTGCCCGATGGACGCAAGAAATCGATTCTCCCTATCTTGTTCTTGGTTTGTGGCTCCCAGGCCCTTGGAGTGCGGCGGCTCGCCGCCGCTCTTACAGCGGCAAGCCCCGCTGCCATACCGTAATTCCCTCCCCACAAGCCGGGATTGCGTGCGGCTCTCGGGTTTTTCTTGCTTGTGTAACGATCCATCACCGCTCTATCAGTCAAAGAAGATCCTGTGCGGGTTTTGCCCACTGACCAAGCTCGCGAACGCGCTCCGCAGGCGTCTTCCCTGGAACGGCAGGCCGGATTGACGTCGCCGCGCATGCGCTGCGCATGCTGCAGCATGCGCAGCCTGGTCGTTACCTATCTTGCTTGGATCTGCTCTTGGGCTTGATTTTTCATCCCGAACTTCCTGGGGGGTGTGAGCATAACCTACCTTTCCGCGGTATCTATGAGAAGTTTTTGAATTGCTCGGCCCCTCCTCAGCCAAGAAGTCGGGGCGGCGTGCCTATTTCTTTGCGGAAGCGGCGGATTCGGACATGCCCGGCGCAAGTACAGGATTGAGGAACGGCATCATGGACCGCAGTTTGGGCCCGAGTTGCTCGAGGGTGCTTTGTTGTTCAGCCTTGCGTCTCGCCAAGAAATTGGGGCAGCCTTTTTCGTTCTCCTCGATCCAGGCCTTCGCAAAGCTGCCGTCGCGGATTTCCGCCAGCAGCTTCTTCATGGCTTCGCGCGTTTGCGCCGTGACAATGCGCGGGCCCGCGTGATAGTCGCCATGTTCTGCGGTGTCGCTGACGGAATAGCGCATGTAGCTGAGTCCGCCGCGATAGATCAGGTCAACAATGAGTTTCATTTCGTGGAGGCACTCGAAGTAAGCAACCTCCGGCTGATAACCGGCATTCACCAGAGTTTCAAAGCCCGCCTTGATCAGTTCGCTGACACCGCCGCAAAGGACGGCCTGCTCGCCGAAAAGATCCGTCTCGGTTTCTTCGGTAAAAGTAGTTTCGAGCACTCCGGCGCGCGTCGCGCCGAGTCCCTTCGCGTAGGAGAGCGCCAGCGCTTTGGCTTGCCCGGTGGCGTCCTGTTCGACCGCCAGCAACGCAGGCGTCCCCGCGCCCTCGACGAAAACCTCGCGCACGCGATGCCCCGGTGCCTTCGGCGCAATCATGGAAACATCCACGGTCTTCGGCGGTTTGATAGCGCCGAAACGGATATTGAAGCCGTGCGCGAACATCAGCGTCTTGCCCGGCGTGAGATTCGGTTCGATGGCATCCTTGTAGAGCTTCGGCTGGCGCGTATCGGGCGCAAGAATCATGATGACATCGGCCCACGCGGCGGCTTCCGCGGGAATTTTCACGGTGAGGCCATCGTTTTGCGCCTTGGCGCACGACGGGCTGCCTGGGGGGAGTCCGACGACCACGGAGACGCCGGAATCGCGCAGGTTCAACGCGTGCGCGTGGCCTTGCGAGCCGTAGCCGATGATCGCGACCTTCTTTTTCTGGATCAGAGAGAGGTCCGCATCTTTGTCATAGTAGAGGTTTGCCATTGCGTTCGTTCTTCCTTTCGTGGGCCGCGCGGCGGCCGAAAACTTTTGGATATGTTGAGATCGCGCCAATCGCGGGTCCGCCTTTGGCAGAACCCTGCGGAATTATTTGGCGGGGGGAGCGGGTTCGACAGGGGCAATTTCAGCCGCGCCAGGGGGACGCAGTAGATCGTTGCCGCGTGTCATGGCGATGCGCCCCGTGCGGGCCATTTCCAGCACGCCGAAAGGACGCAAGACCTCCAGCAAACCGTCGATCTTGTCCACCGTGCCGGAAACTTCCACGATCAACGATTCGGGCGCGACGTCCACCACGCGCGCGCGGAACACCTTGATGAGTTCCATCAAGTGGGGTCGGTTCTGCTGATCGGCGGAAACTTTGATCAGCGCCAGGTCGCGCTCCAGCATGGAACGGTCGGTAATATTTTCGGCCAGCAGGACATCCACGAGTTTTTCCAGGCTGGCTTCCAGCCGGTGGGCGCCGCGCGCATCCGTGTGCGCGCAAAGAGTCATGCGGGCAATGGCTTCGTTTTCGGTGGGCCCGACGGTGAGCGAATCAATGTTGATGGCCAGGCGCCGGGTGAGGGAAGAGACCCGGTTCAGGACCCCAGGCTTGTTTTCGACATAAGCAACGATGGTTTGCATGCGATCCTCGATTTTCCTAATCCTGCAATTGCTCCCGACCGGGCCAAGAGCGGTGCAATATCCCAACTTATGATTTCATTTTACCGAGAGCGCGTCCAGCGGGGCCGAACCTTCAAAAATAAGGCATCCTAAGGTTCCGTGGCGGATTCCACCAACGGGCTGGGCCGGCGAATCATGTCGTGGAGCGCCGCGCCGGCCGCGACCATCGGATATACGGAATCTTCCTGCTCGACGCGGAAGTCGAGCAGGACGGGTTGCTCGGTCTCGCGCGCCGATTCAAGGGTTGAAACGACTTCCGCGCGCGAGGTGACGCGCTCCCCGCGGATGCCGAAAGCATTCGCCAGCGAAACAAAGTCGGGCGCGACCAGCGGCGTGGCCACGTACCGCTTGTCGTAGAAAAACTCCTGCCATTGGCGGACCATGCCCAAATAGCCGTTGTTGATGATGGCGATCTTGATGTTGATCTTTTCCTGGACAATCGTGGCCAGTTCACAGGAAGTCATCTGGAAACCGCCATCGCCGACAACCGCCCAGACTTCGGCGTCGGGCCGGGCGAATTTTGCGCCAATTGCGGCTGGCAGCGCAAATCCCATGGTGCCCAGCCCGCCGGAAGTAATCAGCGAGCGCGGGCGGTCGTGGTGGTAATACTGCGCCTCCCACATCTGGTGCTGGCCCACGTCGGTGACCACGATGGCCTCGCCCTTGGTGACTTTCCAAAGATCGTTGATCACGTGCGCGGCGTAGAGATGGCCGCTATCCGGCAGGCTCTGAATATCGCGAACCGCGGAATCGCCTTTCAACTCGTTGATATGCGCCAGCCACGGAGAGTGATCCCTCTCGTGGACGTGCGGCAGGAGCCTGCCTAGAGTTTCGCCGGCGTCGCCAATCAGCGCCGCGTCCACTTTGACGTTCTTGTTGATTTCGGCGCGATCCACTTCGATGTGAATTTTGCGGGCGTTGCGCGCATAGGTGCGCAGGTCGCCGGTGACGCGATCGTCGAAGCGCATGCCCACGGCGATCAGCAGGTCGGCTTCTTGAATCGCGGTGTTTACCCAGGCTTCGCCGTGCATGCCCATCATGCCCAGGTTCATCGGATCGCTGGCCGGGAAGCAGCCAATGCCGAGCAGCGTCATGGCCACGGGGATGTTGCTGGTGCGAACGAACTCCTCAAATTTGCGCATGGCGCCGGAGAGCATAATGCCGCGGCCGGCGAGAATCACCGGGCGCTTGGCCGTGTTGAGCAGCTCCACGGCGCAGTCGAATTCGTCCTGTTTGTGGTTGTTGCGGATGCGCTTGACCGGCAGGTTCGGCGCGGTCGCGTCCCAATCGAATTCGGCGGAAGCCTGTTGCGCGTCCTTGGTGAAGTCCACGAGCACCGGGCCGGGGCGCCCGGACTGGGCGATGATGAAAACTTCGCGGAGCGTCCGCGCAATGTCTTCCGCTCGGGAAACCACCACGTTGTACTTCGTGATCGGCATGGTGATGCCGGTGATGTCCACTTCCTGAAACGCATCGGAGCCGAGCACCTTGCTGCTGACCTGCCCGGTGATGCAGACCACCGGGGAAGAATCAAGCATGGCCGTGGCAATGCCGGTGACCATGTTGGTTGCGCCCGGGCCGGAAGTGGCCATGGCCACGCCGATGCCGCCCGTGGCACGCGCATAGCCATCGGCCATGTGCGTGGCGCCCTGCTCGTGGCGCACCAGAATGTGGTGCAGCTTGGACTTGCCAAGCGCGTCGTAGACCGGAAGAATCGCTCCGCCGGGATAGCCGAAGATGTGACGCACGCCGAGGCGCGTCAGTGTTTCACAAAGGATTTCCGCACCAGTCATCTTCATAGAGTTCTCCCCGAGGATCCCGGAAGGGAACCGGATGAAAAAGTGTCGGGCAGGGCAGTGACCGCGCCAAGCGAGGCAGAAGAGACGAGATACGCGTATTTGGCCATGACGCCGCTGGTGAAGCGGGGCTTGGGCGCTTTCCAGGTAGCGAGGCGCTTTTGGATTTCGGCATCGGTCAGTTCGACGGAAAGCGTGCGCTTGGGAATGTCGAACACGATGGTGTCGCCATCACGAAGCGCGGCGATGGGGCCGCCCACAACCGCTTCGGGCGCGACGTGGCCGGCCATGAGCCCGTGCGTGGCCCCGGAAAAACGTCCGTCGGTCAGAAGGGCGACGGAATCGCCGAGGCCCGCGCCCACAAGAGCCGCGGTCACCGCGAGCATTTCGCGCATGCCGGGTCCGCCGCGCGGGCCTTCGTAGCGAATCACCACCACATCGCCGGCTTTGATTTGGCTCTTGTTGACGGCGGCAAACGCGGCTTCTTCGCCATCGAATACGCGCGCGGGGCCGCGGAAAGTTTGCGTGTTGCTCCCGGCGACCTTGATGACGCAGCCTTCCGGAGAAAGATTGCCGTGAAGAATGACTAAGCCGCCCGTCGGTTTGAGCGGGTTGTTTTTGGCGCGGACGACTTCCTGACCCGGGGTTTCTTTTGCGGCGGACGCTTCCTGCGCGAGGCTGCGGCCGGTGACGGTGATGGCTTCTCCTTGGAGGAGGTCGGCTTCAAGCATACGCTTTGCGACGAGCGGAGTGCCGCCTGCTGCAAACAGATCGGTTGCGACAAATCGTCCTCCAGGCTTTAAGTCAGCGAGGATGGGCGTGCGCGAACTGATGCGATCAAAATCGTCGATGGAGAGAGAAATTCCTGCCTCGCGGGCAATGGCCAGCAGATGCAGAACGGAGTTGGTGGAACCACCTGTGGCGGCGACTCCTGCGATGGCATTTTCGATGGCCGTCTTGGTGATAATTTTCAGCGGCGTGAGGTCTTTGCGGAGAAGATCCATGGCCAGCTTGCCGGCGAGTTCGCCTGCTTGCGCTTTGCCCTTGTCCGTTGCGGGAATGCTGGAAGCGCCCATGGGAGCAATTCCCAGGAATTCGCAGACGAGGGCCATCGTGTTGGCAGTGAACTGCCCGCCGCAAGCGCCCACGCCAGGACAAGCGGAGCATTCGAGTTCTTTCAACTGCTTATCCGTGATTTTGCCGCGCGCGTGTGCCCCAACGGCTTCGTAAACATCCTGAATCGTCACCGAATGGCCCTCAAACTGGCCGGGCGCAATGGAGCCGCCATAAAGAACGAGTCCGGGAATATTCAAGCGGACCAGGGCCATCACGCCGCCGGGAATCGTTTTATCGCAGCCGACCAGGACGACAAGGCCATCGAACAGATTGCCGCGGGAGACGAGTTCGATCGAGTCGGCGATGACTTCGCGGCTGATCAGCGACGCGCGCATGCCGTCGGTGCCCATGGTGATGCCGTCGGAAATGGAAACCGTGTTGAATTCCAGAGGCGTGCCACCCGCGGCGCGAATGCCGGCGCGGACGTGCTCGGCGAGTTCGCGAAGATGGTAGTTGCAGGGTCCGATTTCGATCCAGGTGTTGGCGATGCCGATGAGCGGCTTGGCGAAATCGTCGTCCGTGAACCCGCAAGCGCGCAGCATGGCGCGAGCGGGGGCGCGGTTATTTCCATCCACGAGAGCGGAACTGCGGGACTTCAGCGAACAATCGGCCACAGCGGCGTCCCTCCAAACTGCGCGCAAGAAACGAAAAACAAATCGGGGCCATCATCCCGTCTGGAGGATGGCCCCAAAACTCCAGAGTTGCGCAGCACAAAAGCTATCATCTTCCCCATGCGGCTGCGAAAAAGACCGCAAGGTTGTTTCCTGACACGAGGCGCGCCGTCCGGCAGTCCAGGAATGCGAACGACACAAAAATCGGCGAGGTTGTACGCGACACCGCGTACGCCCCCAGACGATCTCAAGGTTGAAGGAAAGAGGGGGATGAGTCAAATTAATAGAAGTGCTATGGAAAATAAGAATGAATTATGGACGGAAAGGACGCACCTTTCCGCGCCAGACTGCGTGTTTGAGCGATAGAGAAGGCTGCACTTGCACGGAGTAGTCCTTCTGCATGGAAGCGAGCACGAACTGACCGTTCCGGTGCACGCGGGGATAAGCAGCGGAAAATGGTAGGGCACGGCGAAACTCGAGGTGCCGTACATACGCTAGGCTGTACGTACAAAGGACTTCTTTCGCGGCTGATCAGCAGGACGTTCGGGATTGTGCCCGGGCTACTCGGAAACAAATCTCTTTCCACTAAGTCTCTGTTTTCCAGACGGACGCTCTACGCGCCAGCGTTTTTATTTGCATATCCGTGGCGCTTCCTACAAAATGAAACGTTTGGGCTACAGCCTGGAAACTAGTACCGTTCCAACTTGTTTCGGGAATTTATCGCCAAGCTGGGCGAAGGCCATTACGTGGGGATCAGCCGCTCGCGCGTTTGGTCCATTGAGTCGGAACGGCACTAGACAGGTGGGCCCTGCGCAGTTCGACCTACAATTCAACCGAGGAATTTCATGGAAAAGCCAACGAAGATTGCTGCGCCGAGGGGAAAACTCGGGGTGTTGTTGCCGGGAATGGGCGCGGTGGCGACAACGTTCATGGCCGGCGTCGAGCTCGTGCGCACAAAGAAGGCGCTGCCCGTCGGGTCGCTGACTCAGATGGCCACGATTCGCCTGGGGAAGCGCACGGAAGGGCGATCGCCGAAAATCAAGGATTTTGTGAAGCTGGCGCGGCTGGAAGACATCGTGTTCGGCGGGTGGGACATTTTCCCCGACAGTGCCTACGAAGCGGCGGCGAAGGCGGGCGTGCTGGATGCAAATCACTTGGCGCTGGTGAAGACGTTCCTCTCGAAAATCAAGCCCATGTCCGCGGCGTTTGATCACGAATACGTGAAGATGCTGAACGGCAAGAATGTGAAGAAGGGGAAAACGAAGTACGACATCGCCCTGCAAGTGAAAGACGACATCGCGAATTTCAAGAAAAAACACGGCTGTTCGCGCCTGGTGATGCTGTGGTGCGGCTCGACGGAAGTGTTCATGAAGGAGCACGAAGTCCACGCCACGCCGGAAACGTTTGAAGCGGCGATGAAAGAGAATCATCCGGCGATTGCGCCCTCAATGCTGTACGCCTGGGCGGCGATTACCAGCGGCATCGCGTATGGAAATGGCGCTCCGAACCTGACCGTGGACGTGCCTGCGTTGCGGCAGTTGGCGCAGGAACACAAGGTGCCGATCGCGGGAAAGGATTTCAAGACCGGGCAGACGCTGCTCAAGACAGTTTTGGCGCCCGCGTTCAAGGCGCGCATGCTGGGGCTGAACGGGTGGTTTTCGACGAACATTCTGGGAAACCGCGACGGCGAAGTGCTGGAAGATCCCGGCTCCTTCAAGACGAAGGAAGAATCGAAGCTGGGCGCGCTGGAGTTTATTTTGCAGCCGCACTTGTATCCCGATCTTTACAAGAAGATTCACCATAAGGTGCGCATCAACTACTACCCGCCGCGCGGCGACAACAAAGAGGGCTGGGACAATATCGATATCTTCGGGTGGCTGGGCTATCCCATGCAAATCAAGGTGGATTTCCTTTGCCGCGATTCCATCTTGGCCGCGCCCATTGTGCTGGATCTGGTGTTGTTCCTGGATCTGGCGCAGCGCGCGGGCATGCGGGGAATTCAGGAGTGGCTGAGTTTCTATTTCAAGTCGCCGATGACCGCGCCGGAGTTGTATCCGGAGCATGACCTGTTTATCCAGCTCATGAAATTGAAAAACACCCTGCGATGGATGATGGGCGAGGATTTGATCACCCACCTCGGCCAGGAGTACTACGATTAGCCTGCAATCGGAAGTAGACCAATCGCAGGCGAACGCATCTTGCATTCTTTCAATCGATTGGCGCGGGAGATTCCAATTTCGCGGAGGCTGATTTGTCCCTGGCCATCCACCACGCAGAAATTGTCATTCCGACCGGAGGGACGGCGCTTTTTGCCGTCCCGGAGCGGAGGAATCCCTCTTCAGCTTCGGAGTTTAGGCAAATAGCGTTTATGTATTGCCGAGATGCGGCGCAGCCCTTCGCAACTCAGGGCAGACGGACGCGCCCCTAGGGAAGCGAGCGGCGCGCTATGACATCGCATAGAGCTTAGAGGGGCTCGGGAACTTCCCAGCGGCCGGATTCAGCGGAGCGGAACAGCGCGTCAATGACCGCCATGTTGCAGATGGCGTCTTCCAGGGGATTGGGGACTTCCTTGTTTTCGCGAATGGCCTGTGAGAAATGATCCCCTTGGATCGTGTATTGATTGCAGATGGGAAATGATTCGGTGATGGCGCTGCCGCCGGCGTAGAGTTCCTTGCCGTTGTCAATGAAGATGCGCGCCGGCTTGTCGGAGGGGGCGTTGAACGGGATCTCGATGTCAATGCGGCCTTCCGTGCCGAAGAACTGCATCCTCTGGTAGCTAACGAGCTGTGTGCTGGCGGTGAAGATGCTTTGCCCCGTGGGGAATTCCAGAATCGCGGACGTGAGGCGATCGGTTTTGAAACTGGGGTCGCGCTCGATACAGGCGAAGACGCGCTCCGGCTCATCGCCGAAAACGAAACGCGAAGTTTTGATCGGATAGCAGCCGATGTCCATCAGCGCGCCTCCGTAATAATCGGCAATATTGCGCGAATTCGCGGGATCGGTATTGAAATAGCTGAAAAAACCGGACGCCGAGCGGAGCTTGCCGATGCGGCCGGCCCGGATAAGCTCGCGCGTGCGCAGCCACTGGGGATGCGTGCGGACCATAAAGGCTTCGCCAATTTTTACGCCGTATTCATCGCGGGCTTCCAGCAGCCGGCGCGCCTCCGCGGCATTGCGGCCGATGGGCTTTTCGCAAAGGACATGCTTAATGTGGCTGGCGGCGCGGATGGACCATTCGACGTGAAGATGATTCGGCAGGGGATTGTAGATGGCCTCGATCTCCCGATCGGCGAGTAGTTCTTCATAGGAGCCGTAGGCTTTGGGAATGGAAAACTGTGCGGCGACATTTTTTGCTTTTTCGATGGAGCGGGAAGCAATGGCGGTGATTTCAGCCCATTCGCATTGTTGCATGGCGGGGATGACATGGCGCGTGGCGATACTCGCGGCGCTCAGAACTCCCCATTTGACTTTAGGAGGCATGACCCTTTCCCCTGTGATTATCACAAAACGAGCGCAAGTCCAAATGTCCGGGGTCACAAGGTAGCGTTGTGATTAGCCCGGGGAGTTCAGTCGAGCCAAGCGGAGGGGCGCGTCACGTCCTTTTTTCCTTTGTAAACAGTGGATCCCTCGCTACGCTCCCATCGAATCCACCCCTGCAATTCGGGTCAAACGTGCACGCTTGCTGGCAATAAAATACCGCTAGTGCCGTTCCAACTTGTTCCAGCAAATCCCTTCGAGAATACTCGCTCCGTGTTCGCGTCAGCTGCTTGGACCGTCATTTGGCCCAAATAGTTGGAACGGCACTAGATCGCCAGCAATCGTGCCAACAGACCCGCCAATGCGCCCCCGACGAGAGGGCCGAAAACGGGGATGGGGGCGTAACCCCAGTCGGAAGCGCCTTTCCCCGCGATCGGAAGAAGGGCGTGAGCGATGCGCGGGCCAAGGTCGCGCGCAGGATTAATCGCGTAGCCGGTGGTGCCGCCGAGGGAAAGGCCGATGCCCCACACGAGACTCCCGACAAGATACGGGCCAAGGCCCGCCGCAGGCCCGGTGGCGGCAACCTTTTTCGAGAAGATGGCGCAAACGACGAAAACAAGCACAAAAGTGCCGATGACCTCACTCAGGAAATTGGCGGGGAGTGTGCGAATGGCCGGGGACGTGGAGAACACGGCAAGTTTCGTGGGCGCGTCGGGCGTTTCCCGCCAGTGTGGGAGATAGTGCAGCCAGACGATCGTGGCGCCGGCGATCGCGCCGAGGGTTTGCGCGGCGAAGAAGGGCAAGACTAGCGAGAAGTCGTGGCTTCTTAGGGCGAAGCCGAGAGTCACCGCCGGATTGATGTGCGCGCCGGGGCTGCCGCAGGCGATGGCGGTGAAGACGCCGCACATGACCGCGAGCGCCCATCCCGTGGTGATCACAAGCCAGCCGGAATTTTCGGCTTTGGATTTTCGGAGGAGGACCCCGGCGTTAACTCCCTCGCCGAGGAGGATCAGAACAAAAGTGCCTATGAATTCGCCGAACCAGGGTGTGAGCATGTAGTGCGTCTCCAGATGAAGAGCAAGGACCACTTCGGAAACCGGTCGTACAAATATACAACGGTTGTAGCCTACGGCTGGTGTGATTAGCGCGATTGCTGCTATGGCCGGGAGCGGATGCTGTTAGAGTAGGAGCGGTGGAAACGTTAGACGGAGTGAACGGAGCGCGCGATGAAACTGATCCGGTTTGGAGCGAAAGGGCAGGAGAAGCCTGGCGTATTGCTTGAGGGTAAGAGGCGAGACGCCTCGGCGTGGTTTCACGATTGGGATGCGGCGTTTTTCGCGGCCGATGGGCTGAAGAAGCTGGCGGCCAAACTTTCCTCTTCGGGCCCTGCCGAGTTGCCTGAAGTGGCGGAAGGACTGCGCTGGGCGGCGCCCGTGGCACGGCCCGGGAAAATCGTCTGCGTGGGCCTGAACTATGCGGATCACGCCAAGGAAACCGGGGCGGTATTGCCGAAAGAACCCAAGCTCTTCATGAAGGCTGCGAATGCGGTGGTCGGCCCGAATGACGACCTGCTGATCCCTCGCCACAGCACGAAAACAGATTGGGAGGTCGAACTGGGCGTGGTGATCGGAACGGAGGCGCGCTATTTGGAATCGCGCGAACAGGCGCAATTGTATATCGCGGGTTATTGCATTTCGCATGATGTATCCGAGCGGGAATTCCAGTTGGAGCGCGGCGGACAGTGGAGCAAAGGAAAAAGCTGCGATACATTTAATCCGCTGGGGCCCTGGCTGGCCACGCGTGAAGAGGTGCCGGACGTCAACAACTTGAACATGCGGCTCAGCGTGAACGGGCAGGTCCGGCAGCGGGGCAACACCGGAACGATGATCCACACGCCCGCGGAGCTGGTTCGCTACATTTCGCAGTTCATGACGCTGGAGCCGGGCGATCTGATTTCCACGGGCACGCCTCCGGGCGTGGGACTCGGCATGAAACCGCCCACCTATTTGAAAGCGGGCGATGTCGTGGAGTTGGAGATTGATGGACTCGGAAGACAGGGGCAAGTCTGCCGACAGGCATAGCTGAACGAACATGAAAATCATCGATTACACAACCTTTGTCATTCGCACGCCCTGGCGCAACCTGACCTACTTGGTGCTGGAGACGGACGAAGGAATTCGCGGGTACGGCGAAGCGCGCGTCGTGTCGAAGACGCACACGGTCCGCGAATTTCTGAAGGACGTCCGCCGGCACATTGTGGGCTTCGAGGTTTCCGACATCGAAGAGTTGTACCGGCGATTTACCCTTTTCGATTTTGGTCTGCCGGGCGAAGTGGTGATGACGGGGCTCGCGCTGGTGGAGATGGCGTGCTGGGACTGCATCGGCAAAAAAGCCAAGCTGCCCGTCTATCAATTGCTCGGCGGAAAAGTGCGGGACAACATTCCCGCCTACGCCAACGGCTGGTACACGGTGGATCGCACGCCGGAATCGTTCGCCGGCGCCGCGAAGAAAGTTCTGGCCCGCGGCTATCGCGGGATGAAGCTCGATCCCTTTGGAAATGGCAACCTCGAGCTTACGCGCGAGGAATATCATCGCAGCCTGGAAATTCTGGAGGCTGTGTTCGGCGTGGCCGGGCGCGACGCTCAGGTTTTCGTCGAGATGCACGGACGGTTTGCGCCGCATCAAGCGGTTGAGATTGCCCGCGCCATTGAGAAATATCAGCCGGGCTGGATCGAAGAGCCGTGCCGGCCCGATGATCCCGGCGCGCTGGAGATGGTTGCGCGGCATACCAGCGTGCCCATCGCAACCGGTGAGCGCTATTACACTGCCGCCCAATTTAGGGACCTTTTTCCGAGGCGCGTGATTCATATCCTGCAGCCAGACATGACGCAATGCGGTGGTTTCCTGGAAACAAAAAAAATCAGTTCCACCGCGGAAACCTATTCCGTGATGGTGGCGCCGCACAACGTGGGAGGGATCATCACTACCACGGCGGCGCTGCACTTGATGGCCGGATTGCGGAACGGCAAAATTCTGGAACACTTCAACGATTTTTCCGACGCGGAAATCAAGCAAGCCGGGCGGCCGTATCCGGAGGTCAAAAACGGCCAGTTCGCTTTGCCACAAGGACCGGGTTGGGGAGTGGAACTGGACTTCGACTATATTCGCGAAAAATCCGCGAAATCCGGCGACGGCGTAATCGCAGATCCAGGCCTGGACATGTTTCGCAAGCCGGACTGGTTCAAGAGGTCCGAAGCCGCCAAGAGCGGCATGAAGCCCTGACTTGCTTTCTCACCATGTCTTCAAGGAACCGTGCAAGCTCTTGTAGCGGCCGCCTTCTGAGGCGGGCGCTCTTTCGATCTCCCACACACGCTGCGCCCATGAAACACATTCTTCAGCCCTCAAGCGCAGCCAAGCGTTGGCTCCATTCGGCAACCGCAGCGCGTGAAACGCCAAAGTTCGAGCCCGTTCTTCCTTCGAGCGCCGCAAGTTGGATGGCGGCATTGCCGATCGTGGAGCACTCCACGGGACCCCGGATAACCTCTAGCCCCGAGCGCTCCCGCAAGAGTTGGTTAAGAAAGGTATTGCGGTTACCGCCGCCGACGATATAGACTCTCCGGAATTTCTTGCCGGCCACTTTGCTGATCATGCGCAAAACCTCGGTGTAGCGCGCGGCCAGGCTGTGAAAAATCAAGTTGGCAAACTGCGGGGCGGCTTGGGAATCTTCGGATAGAGGCGCGTGCCCCGAGAGCTTCAACACCGAGTTGATGCGCTGCGGCATGTGTCCGCTGAGGAGCAGTTCGGAATGATCCACGTCTAGAAATTCGTTTGGCGCAGGGAGCGAGCGGCAAGCCTCGATGAGCGAAGCAACGCTCCAGTCCTTACCCTGAGAGTGCCAGTGGCGAATAGATTCCTCGATCAGCCACATACCGTTCACGTTTTTCAGGAAGCGGGAACTGCCCTCGAGGCCGCCCTCATTACTGATGTTCTGGCGGAAGGCCGCGTCGGTGAGGCAAGGGCGATCGAGGACCGTGCCCACAAGCGACCACGTTCCGGAACTGATGAACGCGCAATCGTCTCCGGAATGCGGGATGCCGGCCACGGCTGAGCCCGTGTCGTGGCAGGACGGTGCGATCAGTTGAGTGTTTCGGAATTCGGGGAGTTGCGCGAGTTCTCCCTTGAGTTGGCCGACGATGGTGCCGGGAGGCACAAGTTCCGGCGCCTTGCTCTGGTCAAGGCCCGCCGCTCGGAAGATTCCCGGCGACCACGCGCGGTCGGTGGCGCTGACGAGTTGCGTGTGCGTTGCCAGCGTGAACTCCGAAACGGCCCGCCCGCCAAGACTACAAAGGATGTATTCCGGCAAATTCAACCAGTACGTGCCATCGGGAAGGCCGTCATGGTGATCCGCGATGAGCTGGTACAACGTGTTGAAACGAAGCATTTGAACGCCGGTGATGGCGTAAAGACGTTCTGCGGGGAGAGTTTCCCAGAATTGCGCGGGGATTTTCTCCGTGCGCGGATCGCGATAGCAAAAAGGGTCCTGCAGGGGCTTGTGCTCGCCATCCACGCGCACATAGTCAACGGCCCAGCCATCCACGCCGATCGAGTGGATCGGACCAGAGGCTTCACGGGCGGCGAGCCGCAGGCCTTCGAGAAGACCCTCGCGCAGGTAGGAGAGGTCCCAGTAAAGATGTCCATCGCGCTCGTGCGGGCCATTGTGGAAGCGGTGCACGATCCGCAGTGTTGCGCCCCTAGGCTGCCAATTCAGCAGAGAGACGCGGCAACTTTCTGCTCCGAGGTCAATGGCAACCACGCGGCGTGGCCTTGCGCTGGAATCGGAAGAATCGTTCATCGGAGGAAAGCTTCGCTCATCTCGGTGTTTTCATCGGTCAGAGAATCTTTTTGCTTCACTTTGGAGCTGGTATTGCCCCCGCCAAAGTTCGTGATGCGCAGATCCGAACCCAGCAGATTCGAGCGGTAGCGAAGGAGTTCAGGTTCATCCAAGCCCGCAGCGACGCGTGTATCCCACGCGTCTTGGAGGTAACGCAGACGTTTCATAGTTCCTCGTTTTACGCCGTGAGCGCCTCCGAAAGAAGGCGCGGCGGCTCAAGCGTAGCTGGAAGCCCCTTTTTTGCGAACACCCCGCTCGCGCGAAGTTCGTTCCGTGTATCCGCTGGCACGAAACGCTTGCAAAGGATCCTCCGCCAGCCCGTGGCTCTTGCGCCAATCCCGCAGAACCGGACGGCAATCGGTTTCGTAGGCTTCCTTGTAGCAGTTCTCCGCGTCAATCAGGCGCTGCTCCGTGCGCGCTTTCTGCAAGGCTTCGTGATCGATCAAAACGGCCTTGGCATGGAGCAATTGAGCGGTCATCACCGTCTGGATCATGGCCTCAACTTTATTTTTCAAATTGTGGCTCTGGTCAATCATGTAGGCAATATCCGCGCGCTGGCGGAACTCCCATTCCCAGTGCCGGATTTCGGCGAACACGCGAAAGATCTGATACGGATCGATCGAGCCGAGCGTCAGGTCGTCGTCGGCATAGCGCCGGTCATTGAAATGGAAACCGCCCAGCATGTTTTCGCTAAGCAGCCAGGCCACGATCTGCTCGATGTTCTGCGCCTGGTAATGGTGGCCGGTATCCACCAGCACGAACGCCTTCGGGCCGGCGGCGCGTGCCAGCAAAAACGCCATCCCCCAATCCCCGATGTCCGAATGATAGAAGGCTGGTTCAAACGGTTTGTACTCCACCAGGAGGCGCTGGCTTGGACCGAGGGCCTCGTGTACCTTGCGAAAGGCCTCGGCGATCCACTGCTTGCGATGACGAATATTCGCCGTGCCGGGATAATTCGAGCCGTCGGCCAGCCAGGGAGCCACGTCGCGGCAGCCTAACTGCTTGGCCAGCGAAACCGAATCCAGAATGTGCTCCAGGGCGCGCTGGCGAACTTCCGGGCGCTCATTGGCAAGCGAGCCGTGCTTGTACTCCTGGTCCTGAAAGACATTGGGGTTGATGGAGCCTGCACGGACGCCGTATTTGTCGCTGAGCTTGACCACTTCGCGCAGGTTCGTCCCTGGGGGAAGATCCCACAGGACGTGCAACGCGACGCTGGGGCATACTCCCGTGAAGTAATGGACCTGCCCGGCGTCGGAGAACTTCTCCTCGAGGGTGGAGGCGGCGCTGTCTTGCACGAACTTTCCGAAGCGTGTTCCTGTGTCGGCAAATCCCCAGGAAGGTACCTCGATGCGGAATGAATCCAAAGCGGCGAGAACATTCTGGGAGTGAAGAGTCATGGCAATATCTCCTGTTCCGACCCCAAAGATACTCCAATGTGAAATAATTTCAAATGCAAAACACCGCTGTGCAAATCGTATCTTTGGGAAGTCCTTCCGCCTGTGCAGCCTGCGGAAAAACTCTGCAGTTTAGGGGGTCGGAGCTTCAGCTCCGACATTAAGCGTTTGGCTATCATCGGGCTTTCGCGATTTTTGCGTCCGCCGATTTTTGGCGGAAGCCCCTGAGGAAATGGTTTTATGCGTTTTCCCGCAGTTTGCGCCGCAGTGCCGCCCGTCCCGGGGATCTCAAGACGTCCGGCTGCCGCGATCGGCGACCAGTTGGCTAAAACGGCTGACCAGGCGATGCTCCACGTAATTGTAGGGCGGGACGCTCTCGCCGTTCAAAAGGGCCAGGCCCAACTGGATGAGCCGCGGCCCGTAGGTGGCCACTTCATGCGATATTGACCCAATGAGAGGGCTTTTATTGCGTTTCATCTCTTCCATGACCGCGGGAATGCAGTCATGGCTGAGGATGGCCAGATGATGGTCGCGGCGCAATTCTCGGGCGGCGTGCAGGGCGCCGAGGGCGCTGGTATCGTTGCTCGGGGCCACCAGGATGTGCTTGGCCTTGCGGTGTTTTGTCAGCACTGCATGCATGGCCTTGTGGCTTTGCTCTTCCAATCCGGTGCCGTCGACACGAATGAGTTGGTTGTCCCGGAGGTTGCTGATCCGCGAACGAATGCCTTCAAAGGCCCCCGTGATGCGGCTCTGAACCAGCGTGCCGGCCTTGGCGAGGTCCAGGCCCACGACAAGATCCACTTGCCCGCCCCAGAACTTCTGGGCGTAGGCGCCGAGGAGCTCGCCGGCTTCCAGGCCCGCCCGGTAATTGTCCAGGCCAAAGAAAACCGCGTTGGGGTGAGGAATATCCACGGCGATCAGCGGGATTCCGTTGGCGGCGAGACGGTCCGCGATAATCGGCGCGACGTAGCGATCCGTCTGGAATTCGATCACCAAATCCACATGCTGCTTGATGAACTCTTCGACGTTCTGCCGGGCGATCTCCCCGTTGTACTGATTATCGAGGATGATGAGTTCGATCCCGGTGGCAATGGCGGCGGTTCGCAGACTCTCCGTAACCGCATTGGAGAAGGGAAGCGCGCTTGACTGCCCGCCAAAGCCAAAGCGCATCTTGCGCGGACGGCTGACCAGCCGATAGCGCCCGTCCTCCGGGCGCGAGACGTAGCCCCGGTGCACCAGCGTCCGCAGGATCCGAAAGACTGTGGTCTTGGAGATCCGTGTGCGTTGATGGATCTCCTCGAGAGTCAGCGGAGCCTTGTGTTCTTCCAACAGTTCCAGAACATCCAGGCTCTTGGAAAGAATGGGAATTAGGTAAATCGCTTTAGTTGGTCGCGTCACAGCAACGTCCCAGGGGAGCGCACCTTTTGAACTAGGAAGAGTGTATCAGTTCCGAAAAGCTGGCTCCTATGCCTAATTTCGATACAGAAACAAATTAAAGGGGAACCTGGGTTTCCGCAAAGTTTTCATGCTGCCTTTGCCGGTTGCCTCTCAAGAGTGTGGATGATGCATAATATCGATGGGCACAGTGAACCGGTGAATCTCGCCTCTCCATCGCAACAATCCCGCCTTGATCAGTTTCGCGAGCAAGTGTCGGCTACGGGCGGCACGATGGAACTGGTGGCACGCGCGCCGGAAGCGGTGCGCGATGCGGTGCTGGCCAGGGCGTCTGCCAAGCGCCCGATTCTCATTGCTGAGCCGCGCTATCTTTCTCCTGATTATTTTCGGCCGTTACGATCGGAGGAAGGAGTGCTGACCATTCCAAGCGCAGGCGACTATCGCGTGGCACCCGTGGGGGTAACGGAGGCGTTCGCTGCGGTGGCACGCACAGGTTCGATTTGCGTGGACATTGGCGCGGATATCGCGGGCTATGTCAGCCTCCTGCCGCGTCTGCACATCGCTGTGGTGGATATTGATCGCCTTGTTTTCCGGCCTTCGGATCTTTTTCGCCTCGAGCAATTTGCTCGGCCCGTCTACCACAGAAATTTCGTCTTCATCAGCGGGCCAAGCGCCACGGCGGACATGGGGCCGCTGGTTCGCGGGGTCCATGGGCCCCATGAGCTTCACATTGTGGTGCTCTGCTAAATCATGACGAAGCATGTGACATCGCCGAGGGAGGTGGCCGCGAAGGAATCGCGTGCGGTCCTGCGGCGCGCCATTCGCCTCGCCCTCGACACGGAATCCCCGGCGGTGCGTCACAACACGCGGAGTTTCAACCTCAATCGCTATCGCGCCACCGCCGCACTGCCCGATTACGATGCGCTGAAAGACGAAGCGCGCCGCATCAAGGAACATGCGCTTGCCAATCGCAAGGCCCTTGTTCAGCGGCTTTCGGAAAGTGTCACGCGAAACGGCGGCCATTTCTTTTTTGCGCGCGATGCTCAGGAGGCGCGGCAATACATTCAGGAAGTCTGCAAGCGGCATCACGTGCGTTCCCTGGTCAAGGGCAAGAGCATGACCTCGGAAGAGATTCACCTGAACGGCGCGCTGGAGCATGACGGAATCCGCGTGGTGGAAACGGACCTGGCGGAGTTCATTCTACAGGCCGCGGACGAGCAGCCGTCGCACATCATCGCTCCCGCCATTCACTACTCGCGGGAACGCATCACTGCACTCTTTCGCAGGAAATTTCAAACCGATTTGCCGCTGGATACCGGCGAGGATCTGACGCGATTCGCGCGCGAACGGTTGCGGCAAGATTTTCTGGCGGCGGACGCGGGAATTACGGGAGCCAATCTGGTCTCCGCGGATTGCGGAAGCCTGCTGCTGGTGGAAAGCGAGGCGAACATCCGTTTAACGTGCATCGCGCCGCCCTTGCACATCGCGCTGTCGGGCCTCGAAAAAATCGTACCCTCGCGCCGCGAATTCGCTCCCTTCATCGAGCTGCTTGCGGCCAGCGCCACGGGGCAGCCGCTGACGAGTTATACCTCCGTGATCCTTCCTCCCCTCGCGGTGCCGGTCGTTGATTTTCGCGGCGCCGGGCCGGCCACGCGCGAATTCCATCTGGTGATTCTGGATAACGGGCGCGAAGCTTTGGCGCTGGATGCGCAACTGAAAGAAGCGCTCTATTGCATTCGTTGCAGTGCGTGCCTGAATTCTTGCGCGAATTTTCAGGTGCTCGGGGGACACGGGTTTGGAGGCGCGGTCTATTCCGGGGGAATCGGCGCCACGTGGGAAGCGGCGACGACGGGCCAGTTGAAGCTGGCGCGGTTCAGCGATCTTTGCACGGCCTGCTCGCGGTGCGTAACGCAATGTCCCGTGCGCATTGATATTCCCGGTTTGAATGTGGAGCTGCGCTCGCGGCTCAACAAATCGATTCCTTTGTCACTCATGGCGCGAGCCGTGCGTTTGCTGCTGGGCGCCTCGCCGGCGGAACACGCTTCCGCGCAACAAATCTTCTTTGCGCATTATGATCGCGTGGCTCGTTGGGGAACGCTTTTGGCCCCGCTATCGAATTCCTTTCTGAAGGTGCCCGGGGCGCGCTGGTTCCTGGAGATGTCTTTTGGAATTGACCGGCGACGTCATCTTGCGCCATTTCCGCGGAAAACCTGGGTGGATATTTGTGCGGGTGAAGTGGCAGAGAAGGCAAAGGCGCCATCTGGGCCCGAGGTTTTGGTGCTGGCGGATGTGTTCACGAATTACGGCGCGCCAGAGCGGGGAAGAGATGCGCTCCGGTGTCTGCGCGCTGCCGGTGTACGCGTGCGCTTGACGAAAGCTCTGCCGGACGGACGCGCCGCGCTCTCGCAAGGAATGATTGAAACGGCACGCGCGCAAGCGGAGGCTCTTTCCAACTACCTCGCAGCCGAAAATGCGGCACAGCGGCCGCTGCTTGTCGTTGAGCCCAGCGTTCTGGCAATGATCCTGCGCGAATATCGCAAACTATTGCCAGCAGAGGCATTCGCGAAGCTGCAGAATTCCACGCTAGATCTGGTGCAGTTCCTCGCGCGGCATTTTGCGGAGCAGGGAAGCGATCCCCGGGCGATTTTTGACATTCGCAAGTTCGTGCCGGGACCCAGAGTCTTCTACCACGCGCATTGCCAGCAGCGCGCCGTCAGCGACCCCTCCATCACGGTCGAATTTCTGTGGCGTCTCGGATTTGAAGTCACCTGTTCGCAGGTGGAATGCTGCGGGATGGCGGGAAGCTTCGGGTACAAGAAAGATTTCTACGATGTCAGCCAGGCCGTGTCCGAAGAGCTTGTGGAGCAATGGAAGGCTACCGAGAGCGCCTTCGGCGCTCACACGCTCCTCGCCAGCGGTGTCTCCTGCATCGAGCAATTGCAAGGTGCAACGGGGCGTGCCGTGCTCCATCCCGTGGAACTTCTCGCCAAGTTGTTGTGAGCCTGTCTTCGGTCCGGCTTCACAAGCATGCGGACAACCTTGATTAGCTGCCATCCCGTCCCAAGCGGCCACCTCTTCTCGCCCTCCAATCAACATTGTCATTCCGGCCCAAGCGGCTCGCCTCTTCTCGCTCTCCAGTCAACATTGTCATCCCGATTCCGCCGTGCGGGACGCGATTTTTTCTTCCTCGCCGCATTTTGGCGCCTCGGGCCGCGAAGCGCGTTCTGTGCGCCCCGTGCGCTTCGCCGGGGTGGAGGGATCTGTTTTTCCTGAACGAAAAGTAGAAAACCCGCTTCCGCGCCTCTTTTGTCCAATAGAAAAATAGTTTCTGCAACGCAGAATCGCGAGTATGCTTGCCATCGAAGCGCGGAGAAACTCCTCTTGCGGTTTGCATGTTGCGACGAATAGTTCTGAAGGGAATTCCGCGGCAAGTGTCTTTCAGGAGAACTCATGTACCAACCGGAAGCGTACGCGGCAGCACTCTTCTTCATGATCGTCAGCATGATTTGTTGGGGTTCCTGGGCGAACACCATGAAACTCACCCCGGGCTACGCGTTTCCCTTGTTCTATTGGGACTATCTGGTGGGCATGGTCGTGGGCGCGCTGGTCTGGGGTTTCACGCTGGGAAGTCATGGAGGCGCCGGATTGTCGTTCCTTGCGGATTTGCGTGGCGCGGATGCCGGGCACATCCTTTACGCGCTGCTCGCGGGGATCATTTTCAATGTGGCCAACCTGCTCCTGGTGGCGGCGATCGAAATTGCGGGGCTGGCGGTGGCTTTTCCGATCGGCATCGGTTTGGCGTTGGTGGTGGGCGCGCTGACGAACTACCTAATCTCGCCAAAAGGGAACCCGCTCCTGTTGTTCAGTGGAATCGTCCTGGTGGTGCTGGCCATCGTCTTTGACGCGATGGCTTACAAGAAGCGTGAAGTGGAGAAAAAAGCCGTCAGCGCGCGCGGCATCAAGATCAGCATCGCCTGCGGCATCCTGATGGGGACGTTCTATCCGCTGATTGTAAAAGCTACAACGGGTAAGGCAGCGCTGGGGCCCTACGCCGTGTCCTTTCTCTTTTGCATCGGCGCGGTGCTGTGCGCTCTGCCCCTGAATCACTACTTCATGCGCAAGCCTCTGACCGGAGCTGCCCCCGTCACCATGCAGCAGTTTTTCGCAACGAAGCCTGCCTATCACTTGTGGGGAATCGTTGGCGGGCTGATCTGGTGCACCGGGACGACTTTCAACTTCGTGGCATCGCACGCGCAATTGGTCGGGCCAGCCATTTCCTATGCGTTGGGGCAGGGCGCGACGATGGTCTCCGCCATCTGGGGCGTATTCATCTGGAAGGAGTTCGTCAATGCTCCCGCCGAATCACGCCGCTTTATTCCGCTGATGTTTCTTTTCTTCCTGATTGGACTTGGCGCTATTGCCATTGCGCCTCTTTATCATTGATACGGTGGCCCGCAGGACCAGAAGTTCTCATCGGGCGGATTTTCGGCTCAGTGGACTCGCGTGATGTTCCTCACGGAGTGACGCTAATCGCCTTGCCTGAATACGGCACGTTCTTATCGGCGGTTTCGGTGACCGCTCCTCCCGTACCGTGGTTGTCCTGCACGAAAACGATGCGGAAAGTCCGATCTTTCAGCATCCCGGGGAAAGCTCCCTTGCGTTCGCCGATGGTGAGCGTTTGCTTGGCGTCATCCCAGTGGAAGCCGATGGTCGCGTAAGCGCCCATTTCGTAGTTATAGGTATCGTTCTCATCCTCGTACAGCGTGAAATCCCCGTCGGCGCCGCGATAAATGCGAATTTCCAGTGGATCGGCTGGCTTTTCGGCGGCGAATTGCACTTCCGGGCCGAGCGGGAGAATTGCGCCGGCGCGAACGAAAAGAGGTAGGCGCTCCAGCGGCGCCGGAGCATCGATGGCTCGTCCGCCTTTGATCGAGGCGCCGCTCCAAAAGTCATACCAGGTCGCGGCGGGTAGATACAGGTGGCGGACGGTTGCGCCGGGCTCGGTGACGGGGCTCACCAGAAGCGAAGGGCCAAACAAGAATTCGTCGCCGGTATTCTGCGCGCGAACGTCGGTGCGGAAATCCATCACCAGAGGCCGCATGATCGTGGCGCCCTCGCTGGTCACTTTCCATGCTTGCGAATAAATGTAGGGCATCAAGCGGTAGCGCAAGCGGTCATAGTCAGTGAGAATTCTCTGCGCCGCCGGCCCGTAGGACCAGATTTCGTTCTGGTTGGTCGTGCGCGTGCCATGCGCGCGAAATATGGGACAAAAAGCGCCAAATTCAAACCAGCGCACATATAGCTCGCGATACGCCGGATCGTCGGGGTTTGCGTCCACAAAGCCGCCGATGTCGGTCGTCCAATAGGGAATGCCGGATAGCGCCAAATTCAATCCGGCGGGTATCTGCCTGCGAAAGGTTTCCCAACTAGGGTCGACATCCCCCGACCACACCGCAGCGGCGTTGCGCTGAATCCCTGCATAACCGGAACGCGACAGAATGTACACACGTTTCCGAGATGAGGCGCCGCGCTGGCCCAGGTAAACGGCGCTGGTGGTGAGCAGCGGAAACTCATTGGCGTAGCGCGCGCCGTTGCCGATGGCCACTTTGTTGGTTACCAGGATGTTGGTTTCGCGCCCCTCGGTTTCCGGTTCCGTGGTATCCAGCCACCAGGCATCCACGCCAATCTTGAAAAGCGCGTCGTTCATCAGCTTCCAATAGTATTTGCGCGCGTCTAAATTGAACGCATCGTAAAGCGCCTGGCCCACGGGATGAAAGCTGTTGGCAATGGTGCGGTCAATGAAGTATCCGCGCTTGTTCATGTCGTCGTAGACAGGAGAGCCCGGCCGGAAGAAGGGCCAGACGGAAACCATCAGGTGCACATTCTCGTTGTGGAGTTCCTTCACCATGCCCGCGGGGTCGGGATAATTCTTGTTCCACACGGGCTCGCCCATGATGTTCCACCAGAACCAATCCTGGACGATGTTGTCCAGGGGAATTTGCATGGCGCGGTATTTTTCCGCAATGCCGAGGAGTTCCTGTTGCGAGGCATAGCGATTCTTGCACTGCCAGTAACCGTAGGCCCATTTGCCGAACATGGGCGCGGTCCCCGTCAATCCGCGATAAGCGGCGATGATGGTGTCGAATTCCGGGCCGTAGAGAAAGTAGTAGTCCATGGCGTCCGCGACTTCGGAGCTGAGGTAAAGCGCGTGGACGAAGCGATTGTTGAAGCGGCTTCGCGAACCGTTGTTCCAGAAAATGCCGTAGCCGTTGCTGGAGAGCAAAAGCGGCACGGAAATATTAGTGTTGTCCTGCGAGAGATCGACGGCCTCGCCGCGATAATTCCACACACCTGCCTGATGCTGGCCCAGCCCGTAAAACGCTTCCTGCGTGGCCCACATGCTTACGAAGCGCTCGGGATGCAGCGTCTTCTCGCCGTTCACTTCGACGGGCGTCAGCGAGCGCGTGGACTCCTGAGCCAGGGTCTTGTCGGCGGCGTCAAGGAATTCCACGGCGCTGCCTTTGCGCTCAATCACAATTTTCAGCCGTGCGGTGCTCAGTGTCACCCTTTTGGGATCTGTCGTTTCCAGAGTGAAGGCTGCATGCGGCCACTCCGTTTTGACGACGAGGAAATCGGTGTGCTCCGGGACGGTGGCTTCCAGGGAATAGGTCACGCGAACGATCGAATCCGTGCACACGCGAAATCGCAAATAGCCGCGCTGTAACCGGAGAAGCGCTCCGTCGGGCTGCTGTTGCACGTTGATAACGGGATTGGCCGGCACCCACTGGGCCCGCGCCACGCCCGGGTAAGCTAAGGTGGCGGCTAAGCAGAGAAATCCGATCACGTTCGGAAAGGAAGTACGACCTGGCATGACAACGCCTCCTCGGAAAGCACTTAAACGCTTAACCGCTTACTGCTTTGCACACACGCATCCGCTGCGCGAATGTGACATTGCCCCGCATGGATGTCAAGTGCGGGGCTTACATGGCCTCGTTTAGGGGTGGGCTCCCGATGGTTGCGTCGGATTACCGGCGGGTTTCCCGGGGCGGTGAAATCTGCACAAAGCAAATTTGTGCGGCTTGGCCTGTCGAAGAGCCGCAAGATGTGATAAAACCCGAACTAAGGAATTTTTCACCGTCAACAGGATCGAGGGAGAACAATCATGGTTCGCACCAAGTCGAGAGTGTTTGCAATCGCCCTAATCGTTCTCGGTCTCTTTGTTTGCATCTTGTCCCGCACCCACCTCCGCGTTCTGGAGCCAACCCCGGTTTTCGCTCGAACCGCCGCCAACGTCGATCAGACCCAGTTCGGCAAATTGCCTGATGGCACGGTAATCATGGCATACACATTGAAAAACGCCAAGGGCTCGTGGGCCAAGGTGATTACTTATGGCGCGACCTTGACCGAGCTGTATGTGCCTGATCGCAGCGGCAAGCCCGGCGATGTGGTGTTGGGTTTCAGCGACCTGCAGGGCTATCTGGGCGATCAGCCCTTTTTCGGAGCCACCGTCGGGCGCTACGCCAATCGCATCGCCAAGGGACATTTTAGCCTGGATGGCAAGGAATACACCCTGGCGATCAACAACGGGCCAAACACGCTGCATGGCGGAAAGATCGGCTTTAATCGCAAAGTCTGGAAGGCGGAAATTCTCCCCGGCATGACCGCGGCGGCGGTTCGGTTCACTTACCTCAGCAAGGACGGTGAGGAGAATTTCCCGGGCAATCTCAACGTTTCGGTCACCTATACGCTTACGGACACCAACGAACTCAAACTTGACTATCGCGCGGAAACGGACAAGGACACGCCCATCAACCTCACCAACCACAGCTACTTTGCCTTGGGCGGGCCGGGGAAGAACATCCTCGAGGAAGTTCTCTTCCTGAACGCTGACCAATACACCCCCGTGGACTCGACGCTCATACCAACAGGCGAGATCAAATCCGTGAAAGGCACGCCCCTGGATTTTACCAAGCCCACGGCGATCGGCGCGCGCATCAACGAAATCAAGGCTATCGGCGGTTACGACCACAACTTTGTGATCAATGGCAAGGCTGGAAAATTGCGGCTGGCCGCGCGTGCTACAGACCCCACCACGGGCCGCCAAATGGAAGTCTGGACGACCGAGCCGGGTGTGCAGTTCTACTCCTCCATCGGCCTGAACGGAAGCATCGTGGGGAAGGGCGGGATTGCCTATCCGAAGTTCGGCGGGCTTTGTCTGGAGACGCAGCACTTTCCGGATTCCGTGAATCATCCCAATTTCCCGAGCGTGATACTTCATCCGGGAAAACCGTTTGAGTCGGAGACCATTTACAAGTTTTCATTGTCCAAATAACAGACGCGCTGATGGTGCTGCGCCTTCGCGTCCAGATTGTTGCTTCCGCCGCTACTCCGTGATGCAGGAGCTAATCCCGGGCGAGGGCGGCTCAACTTGGCGCGGCCCCACAATCTCACTGGTTCACAAGGTTCTTAGCATGAGCAAACACAAACTCTTTCTGCTTGTTTCGGTTTTCTTTGGCCTGGTGGGGCTGGCTCATGCGCAATCCCCGGCTAGCTCCTCTTTGTCCGGCCTGACCCTGCCCCACGACTACGTGCAAAAACGCGTCTCCAGCTATGACCGTAGCGGCGGCAACGCGGACTTCCGCCAGATTGCCCCGGGCGAGACGCTAACACTGCTGGACGAAGCGGGTCCCGGCACCATCACGCACATTTGGATCACGATTGCCTCCGAGGAGCAGTTCCATCTGAAGAAGCTGGTCCTGCGCATGTACTGGGATGGCGAAGAGAGCCCCAGCGTCGAGGCTCCCCTCGGCGATTTCTTCGGCCTCGGAAATGGCGAGTACTTTCGTTATGAATCCGCAGTGCTGGCCGTGGCTTCGGACAAGGCGCTCAATTCTTTTTTCCCTATGCCGTTCCAGAAACGGGCCAGGATCACGGTAACCAACGAAGGCAAGGAAAAGGTCGGCGCGTTTTATTTCAATATTGATTATCAAGCTCACGCCAAGCCCCTGCCGCGAGATACGCTTTATTTTCACGCGCAATACCGTCAGGCCTACCCTGCGGCGGGCTGGACGAACCAATGGCATTCCAACAGTGACCCCCTCGTGGACGGAAAGAAAAACCTCACCGGAGAAGCGAATTACGTCTGGTTGGAAGCCAAGGGCAAGGGCCACTTCGTCGGCGTGACCATGTCCGTCCTGCAAAACCAGGATAATTGGTGGGGCGAAGGCGATGACATGTTCTTCATCGACGGCGAGGAGAAACCTTCGATCAACGGCACCGGCTCCGAGGATTATTTTCTAGGTGCTTGGGGATTCGGGCACCCTTTTTCGTATGCCACCTATGGCGCGCCGGTCGTGGGAGCGGAATTTGCCGGCTCGCGCTCCTCCGTCTATCGCTTCCATCTGGATTCACCGATTCCCTTCACGAAGTCGCTCAGAGCCACCATCGAGCACGGCCACGCGAATCACCGTTCCGATAACTACTCATCGGTTGCGTATTGGTATCAGACGGAGCCGCATGGCGCGTTTCCGGCGCTGCCGCCCGTGGACCAAAGAATCCCGCGGATTCATCTTGTCGGCGGGCCGGGCAATTCCGCAAATTAAGCCTGAAGTCCGATGTTGACTAATCGCAGGTGAGTGCATCTTGTTCTGTTTCAAACGATGATCAAACGAAGCCCCAACTTCGCCTAGATTGAATGCCCCACATCATCCACCGCTCTGAGTCTGTCATTTCGACTGGAGGGACGGCGCTCTTAGCCGTCCCGGAGTGGAGAAATCCAGCCCGGACCTCAAATTTCAAGTCACAGCGGCCGTTCCCTACTTCGCCCTCACTTCCAGTGCGATGTTCTCCGTCTTCGCGGAGCTGGGCCCCACCATAATGTCAAAAAGCCCTGGCTCGACCACGGGATGCATGTCCACGTTGATGAGTGACAACGCCGCCGGAGTGACCTGGAATTCCACGGTGGTTTTTTCTCCAGCCTTCAAGTGAATGCGCTGAAAACCGGCGACCTGCTTCACCGGGCGGGTGACGCTGGCGATTTGCTGGTGCACGTAAAGTTGCGGAATCTCGTCGCCTTCGCGCTCCCCCGTATTCGTCACATCCACGCGAACCGTGGCGCTTCCGCCCGGCGGGATCTGTTTTGGCTCGATGCGCAGATTCTCAAACTTGAAAGTTGTGTAGCTGAGCCCGTCTCCAAAATGGAAGAGCGGCTCGCTGGAAGTAAAAATGTAGCTGCGATTGCGCGATGGTTTGTAATCATAGAAATCCGGCAACTGTCCGACGGACCGCGGAAAGGTGATGGGCAGCTTGCCGCCGGGATTCACGTCCCCGAACAGGACTTGCGCGGCGGCCGTGCCCCCTTCTTGCCCCAGGTACCATCCCTCCAAAATTGCCGGGACATGTTCCGCGGCATAATTGATGGAAAGTGGGCGCCCATTGATCAGGAATACGACGGTCGGGACGCCGGTTTCCACCACGGCCTTGACGAGTTCGTTCTGCGCGCCAAGAAGCTCGAAGGAGTCGCGGTCGCCCAGGTGCGTTTCGGACCACGCCTCGCGATTCGTGCCCTCCGTTTCGCCAACCACTAGGATCGCCACATCGGCCTTGCGCGCGGTCTCCACCGCAGCGCGAATACTCGCGGCCTGGCTCTCCGGCGCGGCCAGTTGCGTGTTGTCCTCGTACCATCCGGACCATCCCTGTTTTCCGGTGGTGATCTTGCAGCCCTCCGCATAGACCACCTTGATGTTTTTCCCGGCGCGCGTGCGGATGCCTTCCAGAATGCTCACGCTATGGAATGGCTCGCGGGCATAACCGCCGATGTGCACATCTGCCGCGTTGGGACCGATGACGGCGAGCGTCTTGATTTTCTTTTCGTCCAGGGGGAGCAGATGATTCTCGTTTTTAAGAAGAACAATCGCTTCCTGCGCGGCCTGCAGCGCCAGCCGCTGATGCTCCGGACTATTGATGATTTTTTCCGTAAGCGCCGGATCCACGTAGGGGTTCTCGAAAAGGCCCAGGCGGAATTTCGCGCCCAGAACGTGCGCAACGGCGCGATCCACCAAGGCAACGGGAACGATGCCTGCTTTCACCTGCTCCAGCAAAGTGCGGTACACCGAACCATCGGAGAGGTCGTAGTCCACGCCCGCCGCCAGCGCTTTGCGAGCGGCGTCTGCTTCGTCCGCGGCGACCTTATGAACCTGAAACAGCATTTGGAGTCCCCCTCCATCCGAGGTGACATAACCGCGAAAGCCCCATTCCTGGCGGAGCACCGTGTCCAGCAACCAGGCGTTAATGTGCGAAGGGATGCCGTCGATTTCGTTATAGGACGCCATCACGCTTCCCACGCGCGCTTCCTCCACCGCCGCTTGAAACGGCACAAAAAAGGTTTCGCGCAGGATACGCTCCGAATAATTCGCGGGAGCGGTATTTCGGCCGCCCTCGGGCTGGCCGTGCGCCGCGTAGTGCTTCGCCGTCGCCAGCACGTGATGGCGATCGATTAGGAAAGTAGGTCCCTGCAGACCTTCGATAGCCGCAACTCCCATGCGCGAGACGAGAAAAGGATCTTCGCCGTAGGTCTCTTCCGTGCGCCCCCAGCGCGGATCGCGCGCCAGATCGAGCACCGGCGTGAAGGCTTGGTTGTCTCCCGTGGAGGCCATTTCGTCAGCCGCGGCGGTGAATACCCGGTGAACCAAATCCGTGTCCCACGTGCTTGCCAAGCCCAACACTTGCGGGAAGCTCGTGGCGCCGTTCGACATGAACCCGTGCAGGGCCTCGCCAGTGAAGAGCACGGGGATCCCCAGCCGCGTCTTCTCCATTTGATAGCGTTGCACGGCGTTGCGATAGACGGCCAGATCGTGAGGTCTGGGGCGCTTTTCAGGGCTGAAGAGGTCGTGGAACACGGCCGCTGGCGTTTCCGGCGGGAATTGCCCCGTCGTATCCAGGAATCCGCGGTCGCGGTGGCCTCCGGCGAGTTGCTCGATTTTTTCCTCCAAGGTCATGCGCGAAAGCAAATCAGCGACACGGTCCTCGATGGCCAACTTGGGATTGCGATAGGCGGGTTGCTCCTGAGCGGAGCTACACGCGGCGAACAGGATGACAGCGCAAATGGCGATTACATAACGGCGTAAAAACACGGGAATGCCTCCGATCTTGGACTAGAAACCATCTCGTAAAGGGCTCTCGGGAGGGCACGGCTTCAGCCGTGCCGAAAAGGTCGTTTCTTTGGAGGCCGGGGCTTCAGCCCCGGCGTAAAGCCCCTATGACCAATGGGCTTTAGCCCCTGAAGCGTCACTCGAAGCACTTATGATATACCTTCCGATGTGAATTTGACGGAATAGCAACGCTCCGCTATAGTGACTATGCGGGGTGGAGCAGCCTGGTAGCTCGTCGGGCTCATAACCCGAAGGTCGTCAGTTCAAATCTGACCCCCGCAACCATTCCGTGAATTATAGGCCGGAGCCCAGGACTCCGGCCTCTTTTATTTGCGAGTCTGAGGAATCACAGAGGACGTACTCCGCCGAACAAAACAAAAGTCAAAACCCGCACCCTGCACCAAAGTCGTGAAGGGATGCGGCACCCAGGACTGTATTCCCTCACTATGCTGTCGGCTCCCCGCCGGCAATTTGCTGGAGCGTCGGATCGAGAACTGCCGACGAGACCTGGCGGATCACCTAATCGCGGCGAACGAACGCCGTCTACGAGGAGTTCGCTTCCCATACCAAGCGCAGAAATAAAAGCGTTGGGACACTACTGATGATAATTAGACTTCAGAATTCTCAGCCCCGCCACGGGCCGATACCATCCCACATCATCTCGAGATTGCGGGCCGCGCGAGGCCTAAACATTTTAAAGCGAGCATGAGCTTCAAGCATTTCATCCATTGCGCCCATCTCATTTAACTTTTCACCTATCTGACGCACCAGGTTTGCCTTTTTACCTGAATCAGAGGTAAGAAAGCCTTCGGCGCGCGGGGTGCTGTCGTAAAGACTGATAAGAATATCTACCGCCTCTGCGCATGTGCGGAAAGAACCTTGCGCCACCTGGTTCGACTGCTCTCGGTTGAGTCGGTCTCCCTTTGATGCCGATAAGCGGACAGGGCTGTTTGACTGTTTCTTCTTGTCTCCTGTTGTGAGCTTGAGCATAGTCAGGTCGGATCTGGGAGCGCCGATGCGCGACCAGGGGTTATGCCGCTGTTGTTTCGGTGCCACAGCATGCTGTTTAGATTGTTTAGATCGGCCATAAACCCGGTTAAGCCTGCTCACAATCCAAAGTTTTCTAATCCAAAGGCCGATTCCAAACGCACAACTTACACCCAAAGCTGAAAAGATCACTACCAAGCTGGCCCGATGTTGTTGACCAAGCATGTTGCTAATGGCGAACCATCCGAGCCACAAAACCGCAATGACAATAAGGAACAAAACCCGCACAGCTCCGTCTTTGCGCTTGCAAGCTTCGCACACGGGCACGACCAAATCTCGGTGAAATAGCCAGACCGCCCCGCCTGACCGGCTGGTGAAATCATTGCGGAGCCTCAATGTCGTCGTTGGAGGGTTAAGGTAACAGATCACACACGGGGGATTTGGGCGGTTCTCGGGCATCATTCAACTCTCTTCCATCTAGAGGTTGTCTCATAAATAGTCGCGGGGTCAAGAGAAGAGTTTCCTCAGGGGCTAAAGCCTAGTTTTTGCTGGGTCTTAATGTCGGAGCTGAAGCTCCGACCCCCGTTGCCACTATTTATGAGATGGCTTCTAGTCTGGAATTTCCTTCTTGGCCTCGAAAACAGCACCATAGTACACCCGCCTCGCTCGGTCGCAACATCAGGAAACGATTTTCAGCGGGCGCACTTTCTGACCAGCACCTGTTTCCTTCATCAAACGGCAGACATCTGCACGGGAGATTCTGTGCTTTGGCGACCTGCCTTAGCGATATCCTTGACCGGCGGTCTTGGACAATTTGGTCGCGGTCAATTTTCCGTGGAGCACGACCAATCTGCTTGCCTTCCAGACGTGCCCGGTGCATTCCTGCCTTGGCCCTCTCCGCGCCCGTATCTCACTACGCCCTCGAACTGCTTCCACTGTCGCACCCGCCCCTGATCAGTTATCCTTTTCACTCATGCGGAAATCAAATAAGGGGTGAAATCATGCGCAGACTAATCGTCTTCAACAATGTGTCGCTGGATGGTTACTTTGTAGACGGCAACGGGGAAATGAGCTGGGCCCACAGGGCCAAGCAGGATGCGGAGTGGAGTGCCTTTGCCGCAGGCAATGCCAGTGGCGGAGGTGTGCTCTTGTTCGGCAGGATTACGTATGAGCTGATGGCCAGCTATTGGCCGACACCGCTTGCGCTCAAGAATGATCCGATCGTGGCCGAAGGAATGAATAATCTTCAAAAAGTCGTCTTTTCGAGAACACTGGAGAAGGCGTCGTGGAAAAACACGAAGCTGGCGAAGGGCGACCTGGTGGAGGAAGTTCGCAAGATGAAGGCCGAGCCCGGAGAGGGCATGGCGGTTTTGGGAAGTGGCACCATTGTTTCGCAATTGGCGCAAGTAGGATTGATCGATGAATACCAAATCGCGCTGAATCCCATCGTTCTGGGCAAGGGCCGGACGATGTTCGAGGGTGTCAAAGAGACGCTGGCCCTGAAGCTGACCAAGACGCGGGCCTTCGCCAATGGGACTGTCATGCTGTGGTACGAGCCGCTGACGTGAGAACCTCGAATTTGTGCGCATCCCTGCGCGCAACGACCCCAAGCAATGGGTGCAACGCGCTCGGACGAACGGAAGAAATACCACGCGGGAAGGACGCCCAACTACTTCGCTGGGCGTTTCCTGTTTCTCCTCAGGACAGGCACTTGCCCCGAAATAACTTCCAATTTGATTCCCGCCTCTTTGAACAGTACTTTGACCTTCTTGAATTCTTCGTCATAGCGCTTGCTCGAATACTGCCGCATGCGGTCGGCGTCAACAATCACGCGCGCAATTCCTGCTTGGACGATGGCCCGCGCGCAGTCCATGCAGGGCGTCACCTCCACATAAATCGTGCAGCCCTGCAGCGGGGTGCCTGCGCGCGCCGCGTTATAGATGGCGTTGCGTTCCGCGTGCTCAATCCAGAGGTACTTCTCAGGACGCTCCAGTCTTTCCGGCACAGTGTCATGAATCCCGCGCGGAAAGCTGTTGTAGCCTGTGGACCGGATTTCGTGCGCCGGACCGACAATCACGCATCCAATCTGCGTCGCTGGATCTTTGCTGCGCAATGCCAGGGAGCGGCACACACCCAGGTAATACGTATGCCAGCCGGGAACCCGTCTTGGGATGGTCGTCATTTTGTCCATTGTACTTGGGATACCTGCAAAGTCACGTTTTGGGACGCACTTACCACGTGTTGTAGGCCGTGCCGTCGCTGCCGATCAGGTCGGAATTGGAATGCACGTCGTCCAAGCCCGTGCCCGTCTGCTCCGGGCTGATGAGCGTATCGCCGAAATGCGCCACCCAGTCCCGCTGGTTGGTGAAGGGATCAATGGGGATTTCTCGGAGGTAGTGCGCGTCGGCCAGATCCTGCAGCGATTGCGGCGCCTGCAGTTTATCCATGGTGTAGTTGTCAATCGCGTTGCGCATGGTCTGCAGGTCCTGCTTCAAGACCGACTCGCGGGCCCTGCGAATCGATTGCTGGTACATCCCCGCGGCAATCCCCACGAGAATCAGGATGATCGAAATCACGATCATCAATTCGATGAGCGTGAAGCCGCGCCGCGGGCAGAGAACTCCCGCCCCTTGGCGTTTGCGCCACGTCTGGCCGCCCTGCTCGTTCATGCTTTCGCGTTCCTGCACCATCTCACCAATCCGAGTACTTTGTGCCATCCAGTCCCGTGCCAGTCGACTTAGAGTAAACGTCAAACACGTTATTTCCGCCCCAACTCGTCGAATCCGGATCATCCTGCACGGAGCGCATGCCCCACTCGGCTTGGCCGGTCATGGGGTCCACAGGGATGCGGCGCAGGAAGCGGATATTGTGCCCCGTTGCGCCGGCCCCGCCGACGGCGACCCCCTTCACTAGAGTGTCCAGATCAGGTGGATAGCCCTCGCTGCCCACCTGCACGCGAATCTGATTGCGGTCGGCCAAATCCTTGTAGCGGTCAATGGCGTCGCGCATCTCCCGCAAATCCCGGCGCAGTTCCGCTTCGCGCTGGCGCAAGATGGTGTAGCGCTGCAACGGAATCGCCGCGGACGCCAGGACCAGCAGAATGGTGCAAGCGATGATCAACTCCAGAAGCGTCATTCCCGCTTCCGGGGTGCGCCGGCGTTTGCTTGGATAGGACTTCATTCCGCCCTCTTGGAATGGAACGATTACTGTACCCGCAGAGTTGCTTCGCTGGTGACCAGCGGAATCGGCTTCTGCTGCGAATCCTTGGCATTCACCTGCACAATCGAAAGATTGGTTGTGCCGGCCGCGAGCGCCTTGACCACCACGCCGAGCAAGGTGCCGCTGCCATTCACGCCGGGTGTGTTGGGCTGGCGGGTTGCCGAAATAATGGCCTGCCCGTGTTCCTTATCCACGCGCTGCACAATCGCGATTTCTTGCGTGCCGCCGGAGAGGAATCCTCCGTGGCGCACTTCCTCGACGCTGATAATCGCGGGGTTGTACTGCAGCAGCATGGGCACGGAATACAGATCGTTCACATTCTCGACCACCACGCCGATCGTGGCGGTCTGCCCTGGGCTCAGGTTCAACGTCGCAGGCTCGAAGCGGATGCGCGGCCCTGCTGCTGCCTGTGCTTGCGGCGTGGCAGGAGCGGGCGCCGCGGGCTGCGCGGCGGGCGTAGGCGCAGCAGCGGGCACAACTACCCCTCCAGGTCCCTGAACTGCCGGCGCCGCTGCCGGCGGTGTCGCCTGCGGGCTCGGATTCGCCGTCGGCGCCTTGACGTCCAATTCGCGCTTGGCCCCAACAAAGGTATCTGTACCGGAGAACATCGCCCGCAGGTTGCCCTTGTTCCAATCCGGCATTCGCACGATCCGTGGTATCAACACGATCAAAACGTCGTCTTCCGCTATCTCCTTATTGTCCCCGGAGAAAAGATAGCGCATCACCGGAATCTGCGCCGCGCCCGGCCAGCCATTCAGAGTCCTCGTGTCTGTGCGTTGTATCAATCCTCCGAGGATGCTGACTTCTCCCTCTTTCAGCCGGATTTCGTGCTCCACCTTACGCTGGCTGATGATGGGCTGTTGGATGCCCCCGATGGTGGACGTGCCGGTAACGGACGACACTTCAATCGAAACTTTCAGGCTGACATCCCGGTTAGGATGTACGTGCGGCGTCACGTCTAGGTTCACGCCGACGTCGATGTACTGGAACTGCGTGTTCACCAACGGGTTCACGAAGCCTGCGCCGCTCGTGGCTCCCACGCCAACGCCTGCCTGGAAGCTTCCCGTTGCCACAGGTACACGATCGCCAATCTTCAATTTTGCCGACTGCCCATCGATGCCACGTAGTTCCGGGTTCTGAAGAATCTTTGTGGAACTGTCGGTGAGCACGAAATTCGCGGTGGCGCTCGGGAGCGTCAAGACCAAGTCACTCTGATTCAAATGGCGTAGCTGATTTAGGGCGGCGGTGTTCGCGCCACTGGCGGTGCTGGTGGTCGTCGACGTTGTTGTGGAGGTGCTCGTGGTATAGCTTGGATTGATCTGAATGGACGCCGATTGCCCCGGCAGGATGCCCAGATTCCTCAGATTGTCCGTGCGCGCCTCGAGTATTTCCACCTGGACAATGACTTCCGGCTTGGCCTTGTCGATGTCACGGATGATTTTTTCGGCCAGCATCAGTTTGTCCGGCGTATCCCGGATGATGATGGCATTTTGCGAATTCACCTGTTGGATGCGCTTCAGGTCCAGCAACTGCCGCAGTCCCGTGGTGATTTCCGTCAAGTCCTGCGGGATCGACACGTTGCTCAGGTACAAGGTCCGCACCACCTGCTCTTCGTAATCGCGCCGCTTCTGCGCCTGGTCCGGAGCGATCATGATGATGTTTTCCGTGACCGGCTTCCAGAAGGTCTTGCTCTCCAGGCAAGTGATATCGAGTGCTTGTTCCAGCGTCACGTTGTTCAAGTCCGCGCTGATCTTCTTTTGCTGCAGGTCCGGGTCGTAAATCACGGTGAGCCCGGCAAGCTTCCCGATGGTCTCGAAGACGACTTTTAAGTCGTTCGACATCCTCAGGTTGATGGGAGCCCGCGAAAGAGGCTTGATCTCCGGTGGCTCCGACGCCATCACCGGCTCCCCATTTTCCATCAGGGGCTCCTCGGCTTGCGCTTGGCTGGCGGCGCGCTCAGCGATAAGATCCAGTGTTTTCTTTACTTCCTGATCGGCCACGGAACTCGAGGGGTCATACACCTGCGCGCGCTGGAACTGCGATAGCGCGCCCTGCAAATCGCTTTTGTCCCGCAATTTCCTTCCTTGGACGAGGTGTTCCTGGCCGGCTTCAAATCGCGCCTGGTTCAGCTTGATCTTGAAATTGGCGTTATGCGGATCGACCTTCTCGGCTTTCAAGTAGTAGTCTACGGCGGCGTCATAGTCCTTCAGGTCTTCCGCTCGTATGCCGGATTTGTAGTCCTGGTTGCCTTTTGGGCAACCTGCAAGGAAGACTCCGAAGGCAATGCAAATGGCAACCTGGCACCAGCGACGCATGGACTCTCCGGGACCCCGTCTGGTCCCAAATCTCGTCTTTACTTGCCTTTGCAGTCTAGCATCCGCCTTAGCAACGCGGCAAGCTGCCCTCGCCTGGGTCTCTCGCATGTCACACTGTCCCATGGGCCAGTCGCATCCTATCTGGTGCACCTGTGGACGCGTGGCTGGGGCCATTTTCCACCGGCTGGACCACCTTTGCCAGCCTTCCTTGCTTGTTTAGACGCAGCATCGGGTAAAATGAAAGATTGTGACCAAGCCAACTAAGAAACCGGAGAAGGGCAAAGACGCCAAAGGCCCGCGCGACCTCATCGTCGCGCAAAACCGCGCCGCTTCCTACCACTATCATATCCTTGAAAAGCTCGAAGCGGGCTTGGTGTTGCACGGCACGGAAGTCAAAGCCCTCCGCCAAGGCAAGGCCAATATTCGCGACGCGTATGTGGACTTCAAACCCAGCGGCGCTTACCTCGCCAACGCGCACATCGCCCAGTATATGCCCGGCGGCCCGTGGAATCATGAGCCGCTTGGTAACCGCAAGTTGCTGCTTCATAAACGCGAAATCTACAAATTGTCTGGCCGTACCGAAGCGAAAGGTTTGACCGTCATTCCCTTGCGGATTTACTTCCGCAACGGCATTGCCAAGGTCGAAATCGCCCTGGCGCAGGGCAAAAAGTCGTGGGACCGCCGCCAGGACGAACGGAACAAGGATGCCCGCAGGGAAGCGGAGCAAGCGATGTATCGCAACCGGAGGCGATAAACGAACCATGCAAATCACGTTGGAAACCAAACCCATTTTCACACTCGCGGAGGATGCGCTCGTCACCTACCTTTTCGAGGAGAGCGACCCCATTCAGGGCCGCATCGCCGAACTCGATAAGCTCACTGGCGGCCTCCTTGCTCGTTTGGCCAAGAGCGGCGAGCTCACCGGGAAGACGCTCGAGCTGACCCTTGTCCATGCGCCGGCGGGGCTGAACTCTGCCCGGCTGCTCCTCATCGGGGCAGGGAAGCGCGAGCTATTTAACCCCGCGACACTGCGAAAAGTTGCGGGGGCGGCGTTGCGTTATCTAAAAACCCGCGGTGTTCATAAATTCGTGTTCGCCCTGCGCGAGGGCGATCTCACCGAAGAAGCCGCCCAAGCGGTCACGGAAGGGGCCATTGCCGCCGATTTTGAGTCCGACAAGTACAAGACGGACAAGAAGAACGATAAATACATCGAGGCACTCTTTATTGCGGGCTATGGCGGCGCCGAGAAGGCTGCCGGCGAAAAGGGCATTGCCCGGGGGCGCATTATTGGTGATTCGCAGAACTTTACCCGCGATCTTGTCAACGAACCCTCCAATAAACTCACGCCGCGCATCCTGGCCGAAAAGGCCGCTGCGATGGCCAAGGAAGCCGGTCTGACGGTCGAGATTCTCGACGAAAAGAAAATCGCTGACCTAAAGATGGGCGCGCTGCTCAGCGTCGCCCAGGGCAGCGTCGAGCCGCCTCGCGTGATTGTCGTTACCTACACGCCCGCAGTTGCAAAGCCCGGCGCCCCCGTCATCGGCCTCGTCGGCAAAGCGGTCACCTTCGATACCGGCGGCATCTCCATCAAGCCGTCCGAGGGTATGGAAAAAATGAAGTACGACATGGCTGGCGGCGCCACCATGCTCGGCGTAATGCGCGCGCTGGCCGCCCTGAAGCCCGGCGTCAAGGTCATTTGCGTGGTTCCCGCAACGGAAAACATGCCGGGCGGCAAAGCGCAAAAGCCCGGTGACATTCAGACCGCCATGTCCGGGAAGACCATCGAAGTGCTGAACACCGACGCCGAGGGGCGCTTGATTCTTGCCGATGGCATTCATTACGCCAAGCAGCTTGGTGCAACGCAGCTCGTGGACGCCGCCACGCTGACCGGGGCGATCGTGGTCGCCCTGGCGGGGATTAATGTGGGCGTGTTTGGCTCCGATCAGGCCTGGACGGACAAACTGCTTGCCAGCGCCAAGGCCGCCGGCGAAAAAATGTGGCCCATGCCCATGGACGAGGAATACCGCGAATTTATCAAAGGCAGTTTTGCCGACATTCAGAACATCAGCAGCGGCAAAGGCGGCGGCGCCATCACCGGCGCAATGTTTATTCGTGAATTTGCGGGCGACACCCCCTGGATTCACCTCGACATCGCCGGCACCGCCTGGAACGACGACGCCAAACCCTGGCTAGCCAAAGGCCCCACCGGCGTGGCCCTCCGCACCCTGGTCCACCTAATCACCACGCTCTAGCCGCGATTCTCGCGACACGCCCACCTTGTCATCCCGACCGGAGCGGCCCGACTTTTTCCTCCACACCGATTTGTGGCGTGTTGGGCCACCCCCACTGTCATCCCGACCGGAGCGGCCCGACTTTTTCTTCCACGCCGATTTGTGGCGTGTCGGGCCGCGTAGTGGAGGGATCGCGGCACAATCGCGCAAAAGGCATTCTCGTCCCGCCGTATCGTATTTTGGAGTGCGGTGGCTTTTTTACCCTGCTTGCCCTGAGACTCGAAGGGAGCTTCGAAGGGCCACCGCTTTTACGGCTGCAAACTCCACCGGCAAACTGTAATCCATCTACGCCAGCCGCCCGCGGACAATCTCAACAATCAGATCGCCTGATAAAAAAAGCCGCTACATCTTCTCCGGCGCCTCAATGCCCAGCACCTGCAACGCCCGCACCAGTTGCCTTTCCACCAGTTCCGTCAACGCAACCAAAAACGCCCGCTTCTGCTCGTCCGTCTCCGAAAGAATGTGGTGCTTGTGGTAGAAAACGTTGAATTCCTGCGCCAATTGAAACGCGTACTTCGCAACGAAAGCGGGTTCCTGCGCCCCAGTTCCCGCAGCCAAGGCGAAGTCGAGCGTACCTGAGTCGAGCACGAGCTCCCAAAGCCCATTGCCTTCCGTCCCACCAAGAAATTTCTCCACAGAATCCTTGGTCAATTCCGCGCGCGTTGCACCCGCCTCCACGCCCTTGCGCCGTATGCCGCGAATGCGCACAACAGCGTACTGGCAATACGGCCCGGTCTCGCCCTCAAAGCTCAAAGCATCCTTGAAATCAAACGCGATGATGGTATTCCGCGTGTACTTCAACAGGAAAAACCGCAGTGCGCTGACTGCAATCGCATGCGCTGTAGCCCGCTGTTCCGTCGCGGGCATCTCCGCATGGCGTGGCTGCACTTCGGCCAGTGCCGCGGCCTCCAGCTTGGTGATCAGGTCGTCAGCCTTCACGCCATGGCCTTTGCGCCCGCTCACCTCGACGTAAGCCTTCTTCGCTTCCTCTGCCGTGATTTCGTATCCCAATTCCGCGGCGCACCGCGGCGTCAGCGCCACAATCTGATAATCGAAGTGAATCGAATTGTCGGCCTCGCGCGGGTGTCCCAGCGCCCGCAATCCTTCCGCGACCACCTCCTGCAAATACGCCTGCCGCGTATCAATCACGTTGTAGACCGCGGTGGCATCTCCAAAGTGCGGCGCGCCCGGATCACTCTGCTCCGTGGTGGTAGCCCACACCGTTTTCGCGTCGGGCGGAGCGGTCCACTTGCGATACTGAAAGTCCTTGCCCAGCAGTCCAAATTTCCACAACTGGTAGGCGATGTCCTTCCCGACGTAAGTCACCGTGCCATTCGACCGCACAATAATCTTGACTTCGTCGTCGGGAGTAGTTTCTTCCTGCCCCTCAAAATCCCAAGAATCATAGTCAGCTGGCGCGTCATCCGCCGCCACGTCGAGATCGTCCAGAGCAAGGTCTTCCATCGGCTCCTTCAGCATGGAATCAAGACCCTTCTGTTTGCGTCCTTTTTTCGGAAGACTCATCACCCAGCATCCGGCATTCTTCCCGCTCGTGGCCAATTGAATCGCGCCGCTGGCCTTCAGTTTTTCAAACGCCGCATCCCAAAAATGCAGATGCAGGATCTCGCTCTCCCGCGCCAGCAGTTCATAGAAAATGTCCAGCCGCGCCATGGTGCGCAAGTGCAGGCTCACAATCGCGTCGGCAATCACGGTGGCCATTTCCGCGATCTCGCCTTTGCCTTCTTCGATGGCCTTCAGAGTCTCCCCGCGCAATTTGGCCGCGCGCGTCTTTTCTTCCTCAAGGAATTGCGTGGCCTTGGCATAAAGGTCCCAGCACAAATAATCGAACCCCGGCTGCCCGGCGAGTTTCCTGACCTCGGCCAGGGATTTTTTCTCCATCTCGCGAAACGCAATCACCACATCCGCAACCTGCACGCCGGTGTTATCGATGTAGTTTTGCACCGCAACTTCGTGGCCCGTGTGGCGCAGCATCCGCACCATCGTGTCGCCCAGCACCGCGTTGCGCAGGTGCCCGATGTGCGCGGCTTTGTTGGGGTTGATGCTGCTGTGTTCGACAATCACCCGGCCAAGCGCTTCGTTCACCCCGCGCCGCTCGCCACTGGTTTCGGCCCGCAGGCTCTCCCAAAATGCTCCGCGATCGAAAAACGCGTTCAGGTAGCCGCCGCCGGCCACCTCCACGCGGGCAATGCCCGTGATCGGTGGCAGCGAGCCGGCAATTTCCTGCGCGATCTGCCGTGGCGCTTTCTTCAGTCGTTTGGCCAGCTCAAAACACACGGGCGAAGCCGCTTCGCCAAGTTCCAGCTTCGGTGGCCTCTCCACCATGATGTTGATCTCGCAGCCATACTTTTCCCGGATGTGCGCGGCAAGCGCTTCTCGCAACCGCCGAATAATTGTCAGGTACACGGTTCCTCAGTCTGTCAGTCAGTGGTTTGTAGTCGTCTAGTATAGCAGCGCCGCCCTGTGGCACAGTCACTCCTGACTGTGCTCTTGCCTTTGTAGCGGCCGCCTTCTGAGGCGGGCGCTTTGCTCTTGGTTTTGTAGTGGCCGGTCTTTAGACCGGTCTCTTGGGTTTTCTTGTCTCTATATTCCCCATCTTTCTGCCTGCCCGGCGTAGGAGGGAGGCCGGTGCCTTACTCCAGCTTCTGTAGCGGCCGATCTTTAGATCGGCCACCACAGTCTTTTCGCAATCCACGCGGCCCTTTCCCTCCGTCTCTTCGCGGCGATTCCTCTGCTAGATCTTCTGCCCCTTCCATCGCCCCCGCCGAAACAGCAGCACGCCCGCGCCGGCGATTGCACACTCCGCGATCACGATGGAAATATACACGCCGTTGGCCTGCATTCCCGCGCGGATCGCCAGGAGATACGCCAGCGGTATCTCCAGCAGCCAGTACCCGAGGAAATTCACCACGGTTGGCGTCACCGTATCGCCCGCTCCATTGAACGCCTGCATCATCACCATCCCATACGCGTAGCCAATGTTGCCATAGCTGAACAGTCGCAACGCTGCTGCCGCCAGCGGCACCACTGCCGCATCGTGCGTGAACAAGCGCACCGTCGGCGTGGCAAAAATTAAAAAGAACACGCCGATCGACCCCAGAAACACCATGTTGTAGAAGCCCGTGCGCCACACGGAAATTTGCGCGCGTTCCGGCTTGCGCGCCCCCAGGTTTTGTCCCACCAGCGTCGCGGCGGCGTTGCTCAGCCCCCAGGAAGGCATCATCGCAAAAATCAGGATGCGGATGGCGATGGTGTAGCCCGCCAGCGCATCCGACCCGAACACGCTGATGATGCGCACCAGCCCGATCCAGCTCGTTTGCGCAATCGCGAACTGCACGATGCCGGTCAACGAAACCCGCAGCAGCCGCAGCAATACGCGCCAGTTCGCCCGCAATTGCGAGCGCAAGATCCGTATGCGCTCTGTGCCGCGCAGCAGCCGGTAGAACTGGTAGAGCACGCCAATGCTGCGCCCCGTAAACGTGGCCAGCGCCGCGCCCGTCACGCCCAGCTTCGGGAACGACCCCAGCCCGAAGATCAGGCACGGATCGAGCAGCAGGTTGATGATGTTCGCCACCCACAGCAGTCGCATCGCGATTGCCGCATCACCCGCGCCGCGGAAAATCGCATTATTCAGGAACAGAAACAACAGCGCCCCGCTGCCACCCAACGCGATGCGCGCATAGTCGCTCCCCGCGCCAATCACCTGTGGCGAAGCTCCCATCAACCGCAGCAAATCCGGCCCATAGAAGAAGCATGGAATCCCCACGGCAAACGAAACGCCAAATCCAATGAAAATGGCTTGCGCTCCGGCCACCGCAGCTCCCGCCGGATCTTTTTCGCCGATGCGCCGCGCCACCATCGCCGTGGTAGAAAGACTCAGTCCCAACCCCACTGCGCCCACCAGGGTCAACAGCGATTCCGTCAGCCCCACCGTAGCCACGGCATCCGCCCCCAGCCGGCTCACCCAGAACACATCCACCACGGCGAATAGCGACTCCAGAACCATCTCCAGCACCATGGGAATGGCCAGCAGCAATATGGCGCGGTTCAAGTTGCCCGTCGTGAAATCCTGGTGCGAACCGCGCACCGCTTCGCAGATCGAACTCCACAGCGAAGGCGGTGCCGCATTCACCAACACATCAGCCGATCGCAATTCCTGCACAGACATAAAAACCTGCACTTTCTATAGTTCAGGGGGTCGGAGCTTTAGCTCCGACATTTAGTGCTTGGCTATCATTGGGCTCGGTAGACCCTGGGCTTCAGCCCAGGGCGCGAAGCGCCCCTGAGGAAGTGGTTTTGAGCCTTTTTCCGCAGCCTGTTCAGCCGTGCCGCAAAGTCTTCTCTTCAGGAGGCCGGGGCTTCAGCCCCGGCGTAAAATCCCCAGAGCCAATGGGCTTTAGCCCCTGAAGAAAGTTTCTCTCAGGTTCCTCTGCAGCCTCTTCCGCCGTGCCGAAAAGCCTCGAAAGCTCAGGGGTTTCAACCCCTGAGGGATGCAGTTCCGTCGCTCAAAAAAACCTACGCGACAACCTCTAAATGGGAACGAAGAAAGGAAAGGTCCGCAACTTCTGCGGCTTAGCGAACAACAATGACGTTTGGCATGTACATCGTCACGTCCCGGGCGCTCCTCGTAAGCGCCTCACAATGAACCTACACCGCTCCAATTTCCCACAATTATACAAATCTTTGCTCATCCGAGCCAGCGCAATCCTCCGCCGGCAGCGCGTGAGTTTCCGGCATGTGAGCTTTCGTCTGAGGTAGACTCTCCCTCAGCGTAACCCACGCACCATTCGGGGAAAATCTTGGCGCAACAATTCGACGTGCTAGTTATCGGCGGAGGCGCAGCCGGCCTGATGTGCGCCATCGAAGCCGGCAAACGCGGCCGCGGCGTCGCCGTCCTCGAACACGCCGACCGCATCGGCAAGAAAATCCTCATCTCCGGCGGAGGCCGCTGCAACTTCACCAATATTCATTGCCAACCGCAGAATTTCCTCTCCGCAAATCCCCACTTCGCCAAATCCGCACTCGCCCGCTATACTCCCGCGGATTTCATCGCCCTCGTCGAAAAACATCGCATCCCCTACCACGAAAAAACCCTCGGCCAGCTCTTCTGCGACAATTCCGCCAGCGACATCACGAACATGCTGGAAGCCGAATGCCGCGCCGCCCACGCAAAAATTATCCTGAACGCCAAGATCACCGAAGTCTCACGCGACACGCAATTCGTCGTCCGCTGCGAATCCACCGAATATCGCGCCCCCGCCCTCGTGATTGCCACGGGCGGCCTCTCCATCCCCAAAATGGGCGCAACGTCTTTCGGCTACGACCTCGCCCGCCAATTCGGCCTCAAAATCATCACGCCCCGCCCCGGCCTTGTCCCTCTTGTCTTCGCTGCCCCCGACCGCAAGCGCTACAGCGAACTCGCCGGCGTTTCCGCAGAAGTGATCGCCCAAGCCGCCCACACGCCCTTCCGCGAAAAAATGCTCTTCACCCACCGCGGCCTCAGCGGCCCCGCCATCCTGCAAATCTCCAGCTACTGGCACGAAGGCGAACCCATCCGCATCGATCTCGCGCCCAATCGCGATGCCACCGCCGCCATCCGCCAAGCCGCCACGCGGGATCTAGCCAGCGCAGAAAAAGCCTTCCAGCAATTTCTCCCCAAACGCCTCGCGGAAACCTGGTTGCACCACAACGCCCCCCGCTCCTGGACGAATCCTGCGCTAGCCGCTCTGGAAGAAAAAATCCACGTCTGGTCGCTTACGCCCGCCGCCACGGAAGGCTTTGACAAGGCCGAAGTCACCGTTGGTGGCATAGACACTGACGAACTCTCCAGCAAAACCATGGAGTGCCGCAAAATCCCCGGCCTCTTCTTCATCGGTGAAGTCGTCGACGTAACTGGCCACCTCGGCGGCTTCAACTTCCAATGGGCCTGGGCCTCTGGCGCCGCCGCCGGCCGCTCCGTGTAGGGGCGCAGCACGCTGCGCCCCATCTCGGCAAAGCTAACCACGATTGTCATCCCGATCCCGCGAAGCGGGAGAGGGATCTGCTTTTCCCTGCGTGCACCCAGCCGCCCGCGTTTGACGCTGACGAACCGCAACAGCTAGTATCATCAATCGGGAAACCAGACGCGCAATGAAGCTCGCCTATTTTGACTGTTTTAGTGGAATCAGCGGGGACATGACCCTCGGCGCATCGCTCCATGCCGGCGTGCCCCTGGAACATCTGCGCAGCGAATTGCAGGGCCTGGAAATCCCCGGCTGGGAAATCCGCGCCGAAAATGTCTGGAAGAACGGCCTGGCCGCCACCTACGTCCGCGTGCAAACGCAAGAAACCCGCACGCACCGCTCTCTCTCCACCATCGAAGGCATCCTGCAGAAGTCCAAGCTCGCCACACCCGTCCGCGAGCACGCCACCGCCATTTTTCGCAAACTCGGCGAAGCCGAAGCCGCGGTCCACGACGTGCCCATCGAAAAAATCCATTTCCATGAAGTGGGCGCCGTGGACGCCATCGTGGACATCGTTGGCGCTTGCATCGGCTTCCATTTTCTGGGGATTCAGCGCTTTACCTGCTCGCCGCTGAATGTTGGCGGCGGCACCGCGAAAATGGCTCACGGTGTTCTTCCCGTTCCCGCTCCGGCCACTGCCCGCCTCCTCCTGGGCAAGCCCACCTATTCAAATGGCGTGCAAAAAGAACTCGTCACTCCGACCGGCGCAGCCATTGTCGCCACGTTGTGCGATACCTTCGGCCCGCAACCTCCCATGACCGTTTCCGCGATCGGCTATGGCGCGGGCACGGCGGATCTGGAAGGCCAGCCCAACGTGCTTCGCCTGATGGTCGGCGAATCCGCGCAAAAGCTCGAAGGCGAGTACAGCGAGGAGATTCGCGTCATCGAAGCCAACCTCGACGACCTGAATCCCCAAGTGTACGGCTATTTCCTAGAGCGCGCCCTGTGTGCCGGCGCGCTGGATGTGTTCACCACTGCCGTGCAAATGAAGAAGAACCGCCCCGGCACTTTGCTCACCGTGCTCTGCAACCCCGCGGACGAGACCAAATTTCAGGACCTCTTTTTTGCGGAGACGACCACCCTTGGCGTACGCAGCTACACCACCCAGCGGCGCGTTTTGCCTCGCGAATGGGACACGGTAGCCACCTGCTACGGCGAAGTTCGCATGAAAGTCGCCCGCGTCAACGGACAGGTTGTGCGGATTTCGCCAGAATACGAGGATTGCCGTAAACTGGCAGAAGAGAAAGCCGTGCCCCTGCAGCGTGTCATGCAGGAAGCCATGCACGCCTGGCGGCAAGGCCAGAAGTGAGGGTTTTGTAGTGGCCGATCTTTAGATCGGCCCGCCTTGGGGCGCTCCCGTAGGGGCGCAGCATGCTGCGTTCCATCTCGGCAAGATCTTAAGCTTGTCGGCCTGCTCTTGGGTTTCTCTTCGCAATGCCGGCGCAAAGCCCATGAGCGAAGCAGGGCGGGACATCCAGGAATTTATGCGATAAGTTGTAGAGACACCAATGCCTGAGCGCAAAGAAAAATTCTACCTCACCACGCCGATCTACTACACGAACGGCTTGCCGCACATCGGCCACACCTACACCACCGTCGTGTGCGACACCGTTCGCCGCTACAAGCGCATGCGCGGCTACGACGTCGTGATGACCACCGGCACCGACGAGCACGGTGTCAACGTCGAACGCGCCGCCAAGAAAGCCGGCATCCCCGAATCGGAATTCGTGGCCAACATGGCCGAGGCGTGGCGCGCCCTCTGGGAGGAGCTCGGTATCGCTGCCGACGAATTCGTGCGCACCACCGACATAAAACATGTCCGCGCCGTGCAGTGGCTTTTCAAGCTCTGCAAGGAAAACGGCTACGTCTACAAAGGCCACTACACCGGCCAATACTGCATCCACGACAACGCCTTCGTGAACGACGCCAAGCCCGGCGACAATTGCCCGGACTGCGGCCGCCCCCTCGAAACCCTCACCGAGGAAAACTACTTCTTCAAACTTTCCGCCTTCCAGAAGCCCCTGCTCGATTTCTATCGCAAAAATCCTGATTTTATTCAGCCCGAGAGTCGTAGAAACGAAATCGTGACCTTCGTCGAAAGCGGCCTGAAGGATCTCAGCATCACCCGCACCGCCGTTCGCTGGGGCATTCCCGTGCCCGGCGAAGAGCCGCACGTTTTTTACGTCTGGTTCGACGCGCTGACCACTTACCTCAGCGCCGTGGGCGGTCCGGACTACGAGAAGCGGGGCATGTGGCCCGCCGATGTGCATTTCGTCGGCAAAGACATCATCCGCTTCCACACCGTCTACTGGCCCGCGTTCCTGATGGCCGCGATGCTGCCCCTGCCAAAACAAGTTTGGGCGCACGGGTGGTTCCTGATGGACGCCGCGAAAATGAGCAAGTCCAAGGGCAACGTGGTTCTCCCGCGCCCGATAGCCAACATGCTGGGCATGGACGCGCTCCGTTACTTCATGCTGCGCGAAATCGTTTTCGGCCAGGACGGCAACTTCAGCTACGACGCCCTCGTCACCCGCTACAACAGCGACCTCGCCAACGGCCTCGGCAATCTGGCCAGCCGCACCTCTGCCTTGATCGAAAAGAATTTTGCCGGCAAAGTGCCGAAGCCCGCCGAGCGCCAGCCGCAGGACGACGCTCTGGCCCGCGAAGCCCAATCTGCCATCGGCGAGGTCCTCGAGCGCTTCGACAAAATGGAATTCGCGCGCGCCCTGGAAGCCATCTGGGGCGTGATCGCTGCTGCCGATAAATATCTGACCACGGAACAGCCCTGGGCCTTGGGCGCTTCGGAAACCGACCAGGCGCGCAAGGGCACGCTGCTCTGGACGACAGCGGAGTTGTTGCGCATCGTCTCCGCATTGGCGCATCCCGTTCTGCCGGATAGCACCGCAAAAGTCTGGACGCTCCTCGGGCAAACCACATCCCTGGATTTACTGGAATTGGATGGATTGCGCTGGGGCCAATTGGTTCCCGGCACTCCGTTGGGCAAATCGCAAACGCTTTTCCCGCGCGTGGAAAAAACCGAAGCAATAGAAAGGATCGAAGCCATGGCGAACGAAGAGTTAAATTCCGCAGCGGCCGCAGCGAAACCCGCCAGCGCGCCCGCTACGCCAGCCACACCAAGCGCAGCGCCTGCAGTGCCTGACAAAATCGGCATCGAGGATTTCGCCAAAGTCGAAATGCGCGTCGGCCAAATCAAAACCGCCGAGCGTATCGTCGGCGCAGACAAGCTCCTGAAGCTCACCGTGGACATCGGCACGGAAATTCGCCAGATTTGCGCCGGCATCGCCCAATATTACGAACCCGAATCGCTCATCGGCCGCAAGGTCGCCGTGGTCGTCAATCTCGCCCCGCGCAAACTCCGCGGCGTCGAGTCCAATGGCATGGTCGTCGCCGCGTCCGTCGGCCCCGAAGGCCGTCCCGTTCTCGCCGGCTTCCTTGAAGACGTTGAAGTGGGCGCGCGCCTGAAGTAGCGAAAATTCTGTATCGCGGTGTCGCATACGGATATCAGCGATCAGATATCAGTTATCAGGAACCCGGGAATTCCGGTGCCATCGCCGTTTCATGCAATTCCCAGGTGCGCTTCCTGATCGCCGGTCGCCGATCGCCACTATCCGATTCCTGATATCCGATAACTGATATCTGGTAACAGTCAACCATCATCGAGCACACAACCCCATGGACCTCATCGACTCCCACGCCCACATCGACTTCCCGCAATTTGCGGACGACCGCGAGGCCATGCTCGAACGCGCCCGCGCCGCCGGTGTCTCCACCATCCTCGCCATCGGCACCGGGCCGGGCCCGGAAAAACTCGATGCCGCGCTGCCCTATGCGGAAGCCCACGATTGGATTTACACCACCGTCGGCATTCATCCTCACGAAGCCAAGGAAGTCACTCCGGCGCATCTCGAAGCTCTCGCCAAGCTCGCCCAACACACCAAGGTAATCGCCTGGGGCGAAATCGGCCTGGACTACTTCTACGATCACTCCCCGCGCGACATTCAGGAGCGCATCTTCCGCCAGCAAATGGAACTCGCCCACGCCGCCAAGCTCCCCATCATCATCCACTGCCGCGATGCCTGGAGCGATTGCCTCCGCCTCCTCGAAGAAGTCTGGAAGCCCACCGGCCTTGGCGGCGTCCTGCACTGCTTCACCAGCACACTGGAAGATGCGCGGCGCGGCCTCGACATGGGCTTCATGATTTCCTTTACGGGCAATTTGACCTATCCGAAAATGCAGAACCTGCGCGACGTTGCGAAAGCTTTGCCGCTCCAGAACATCCTGATCGAAACGGACTCTCCGTACCTGGCGCCCCAGCGCTACCGCGGCAAGCGCAATGAGCCTGCGTACGTGGCAGAGGTGGCGCAGGTCCTTGCGAATGTGAGAAACTTACCGGTAGAGGAAGTCGCCCAAGTCACCTCGGAAAATTTCCGGCGATTCTTTCCGCTCACCCGGCCGGGGACGGCCCCGCCCGCGGTGTCCCGCTGAATCAGGGCAGCGGCTGCAGGAGGCAAGTCATCGCAGTTCTCACGGCCAAAGAGATTTTTGAATTGGTGCGCGTCGACCTCGTGAAGGTCGAGCAGGAGTTGTCCCGCCAGAGTGCCGCGGCGTTTCAGCCGGTTTCGGAAATCACCAGTTATCTGCTGGGCGGCGGCGGAAAGCGCGTGCGACCCGCGCTGCTCTTGCTTTGTCACGGGTACGCCCGCGGACGCCACTGCGAAACGCGCAGCGCCATCCGCCTTGCCGCCGTCGTCGAACTCCTGCACAGCGCCACGCTCATCCATGACGACGTGATTGACAGTGCCGACACGCGCCGTGGCCGCCCTTCGGCGAATTCCCGCTGGGGCAATCATCGTAGCGTCCTGGCAGGCGATTGGCTGTACATGCAGTCCTTCCAAATCGCCTTGGAAGAACGCAATTTCCATATCCTCGATATCCTGATTGACCTCACCCAGAAAATGGTCGAAGGCGAACTCCTGCAGCTCGCCAAGATCGGCCGTATGGATGTGACCGAAGAAGATGCGCTGAAGCTGGCCACCTACAAGACCGCCTGTCTTTTCAGCGGCTGCGCGCGCCTCGGCGGCGTGTTGGGCGGTCTGGGCAACAAGCACGAAGAAGCCCTCGCGGACTATGGCCGCAATGCCGGCTTGGCTTTCCAACTTGTGGACGACCTTCTGGACTTCACCGCTTCCAGCGAGCAGCTCGGCAAGCCCGTCCTTAGCGATCTGAAAGAAGGCAAGGTCACGTTGCCGCTGATCTACGCCATGGAAAATGGCCACAGCGAGGCGCGCGAGCTGGTGGCGCGTGTCCTGGAAGAAAAGGAATTCCATTCCGTGCAGCCGGAAAAACTCGTTGCGCTGGTGCGCGATTCCGGCGCTCTGGACCGCGCGCGCAGTCTGGCTCTCGTTTACGCGGGCCGCGCCAAAGCCTGCCTCAACGGCCATGGCGATTCCGAATATGCCCGCGCGCTGCTCACGCTTCCCGATTTCATCCTCGAACGCGAAAATTAGCTTGCTATTTAGCAGTTTGTTGCAACACTCTACGTCACTGTCATCACAAGCAGAGCGAGGGATCTGCTTTTCGCAAAAGACCTGGAAAAGACCGTTTCTCCAAAGTGATCGCTCATGCTCCCCTTCAAGCTCATCTACCACGAACGCTACGATCTCAACCTGGGCGCACACGTCTTTCCCTCGCAAAAATATCGCCTGGTCGCCGATAGGTTGGTGGAGGATGGCATCGCCCTCCCCGATGATTTTCTTCGCCCGGAACCCGCCGCCGATGCGGACATCCAGCGCGTGCACACGCCCGACTGGGTGAACAAGCTCAAGACCGGCACGCTCACGCAAAACGATATGATGATTCTCGAAGTGCCGTACTCGCCGGAACTCGTCGCCGCCTTCTGGCTGGCGACAGGCGGCACGATTCTTGCCGCCCAAGCAGCCGCGCTCGATGGTTTCGGCTGCAACATCGGCGGGGGTTTCCATCACGCCTATCCCGGTCATGGCGAAGGCTTCTGCGCCATCCATGACGTAGCCGTGGCCATCCGCAAGATGCAAGCTGATGGCACCATTCGCAAAGCCATGGTCGTGGATACCGACGTGCATCAGGGTAATGGCACCGCCGCGATCTTCGCTCATGACCCTTCCGTCTTCACGCTCTCCATTCACCAGCGGGACCTCTACCCCGGGCACAAGCCGCCATCCACCGTGGATTTGAACTTGGACGATGGCGTTGGCGACGACGAATATCTGGAAGCGCTGCTGCCCGCGGTTCGCGAAGGTTTGGAGAAGTTTCAGCCGGACATGCTCTTCTATATCGGCGGCGCGGACCCGTACAAGGAAGATCAGCTAGGCGGCCTGCGCCTGACGATAAATGGTCTGCAAACGCGCGATCGCTGCGTGTTCGAGGAAGCGCGCTGGCAGGGAGTTCCCGTAGTGACCACGCTCGCCGGAGGCTACGCCCGCCGCGTCGAAGACACCGTGCAGATCCACGTGAACACCATCTTCGCCGCCGCCATCGCCGCCGGTAAATACCCGCACAGCCGCAAGCTCTCCTGAGGCCAACTGAGCTGCAAGTGGAGTTTAGGAGGGTGAGGAAAACCCAAGACCCACCCTCCAACCACGAGGGCGGGGCACCCTCCGCCTTTCTGTAGTTCTGGCGAAGGTGCTCTGGTGGCAATCTCACTGAAAATGTTGGTGGAAGAAGTCTCATAACGTTCTCCTTCTAGTGGAAGCGTAGCGGCGGGTAAGTTCGCTCCAGCGCAACTCTTCTTCGTCGGGGTATACGGTGGTGTTGCGAGGTTGTTGTAGGCCGGGACGAAGCGTGGGATCGCGCGGATAGAAATGGTTGAGATCCGGGAGGGGCGGGTAGGGCTGCGAGGGATCTGAGGAGGGCCTGGCTGTGGAGGGGTTTTTTGCGGGCGCGGGTGCGGGGTTAGGTTCGTTGGCTGAGGGGGGAGCCGCTTGGGCAGGCGTTGTGGCTGGCTCGGTGGATGCGGGCTGTGTTTGAGGCGCGGTGACAACGGGCGAGAAGGAATTGTGGTTTGTCGGCGGGCTGGGCTGCGATGGCGCCGTGACGGCGGGGGCTTCGTCAGTCATGCCGGGGATATCGATGACGGTCAGGTGGCCGGAATTGTTGCGCTTGGCTTCTTCATCGGCGAGCTTTTTGTGGAAGGCGATTTCGCGGTGGGAGCGGAGAAGCATCTGGCCTAAGTAGCCGAGGACGGCGGCTTTGCGGGTGGAGAGACGGTCTTCCGCGAGGGCCAGAAAGATTTTGGCGAGGACGCGGTGGACGTCCTCGGGGGCGCCGAGGGAGCCGGCGGCGTGGGAGAGTTCGGCGGCGAGGGTTGAGGCGACGATGACGTTGTTTTTGGCGTGAGAGAAGCAGTAGAGAGAACCGGGGGAGGCGGACATACGGCAGCGGCGTCCGCTGGCGGTCATGTAGGTGCAACGAGAGGAACTGAGCTGCTGGGTAGAACTATTGGTGTTGCGTTTCATTTTGGGACTCCGTGAATTGGGGGTGGCCATATGCCACCCCGGTGTTTTTATGAAGCATGTGAAAAGAAAGGGTTTGCGGGCGCAAGAGTGCGCAAGTGTGTGAAAAGACGGGAGATGATAAAGCGTTTGTTTTGCTATGGATGCGAATAGAGAGTTTACAGTTCAAAGTTGAAGGTTGAAAGTTCGGAGAAGAGGCCTGCAAGCAGTGGCTAGTGGTTCGTGGCGAGTGGCGAGCAGGGGAGTTCGGCATCCAGACGATCGAGGGGGCGAGTACGGGAGGGGTCTTTCGGGCGTAGGCGGGATGGTGGCGAGTGTTCATAAGACATGGTAGCACATTATTTACCAGATGTCAATAGGTAATTATTGGGTATTAGTTTAGAAACAGGCACCACGAGGGGAGAACGGAGCGAAGAACGAAATTCGAAAAGCGAGAAGCGGGAATCGAAAAGGGGAAAGCAAAATTCGAAATTGGGAAAGCGAAATGCGAAGAGCGGACACGGCCGACAAGTTCTAAGTATTCAGTTATAAGTTTTAAGTTTAGAGCGAAGAAATGAGCGAGCGCCTAGCCATTGGCAAGGCCGCAAAGGTTAGGCCAGCCGGCACTGCCTCAGGATTTTGAGGGCGCGCCGCCCGCCGGCCTGTAGTTTTTGCACTTGCAGCCGGGGTGATAGCAGATGGCGCGGGGCCGTTTCGTTCTCCCGGGTTCGGGCCTGTGGATGGTAAGACCATGCCCGCAACGGCAGGGCTTCTTTCTGTAAGTGTTTCTCATACTCCCAATGCTATCACAGCGCAGAGGGTCGTGGATGCGTGAGCGCGGTTCGAGTACGCCACCCGGGATTGCCTGAGCATGTTAAGTGCGCGGCGGGTGGCCCGGGCGCTAAACCCCGGGGAGGAATGGCGTGCCACACGCATCGGTTTTACCGGTGTGGGTTTTAACCTGAATTCGTTGCTTAGGGCTCGTTTCTGTTTCTTCCGGCACCGCCATCGCCGTTTGCTAAGCCTGGTTCTGGCGGGCAGGCGTGCCTTATGCCGTGTCGGTCAAGCAAGGGATCGGCGAAGGAACTGCCAGGGGTTTCATAATGAAAGACTCATTTACACTTCTCGGCTTTCACTTTGTGCAAAACCACTCGGCCCGCTTATAGATGCTTTCCCACCTAGCCTTCTTGCTGGCGTCTCCGGAAGCATTCGCATCTTGCCATCCTTGGTTCACAACGTACAGAAAAACCAGCGTAGAAAGCAGGGAGGTGAGATTAGCGTGAACGCCCGGGTCCAGCACCCAAGCGGAGGTGAGTTGCTGGCGACCGCGCGGATCCTGCACCCAAGCAGCGGCAGCGTCAAAGTTGGCAGGGTTGCTTCCGACATGGATGACTCCACTGATTAAGTGAAGACTTTGCGCAATAAATACCGCGTTGGGATTCAGCTCCTCGGGGGCCTTACTCACGCAGGCATCGGAGTCCTCGAGCTGCTTGTAGATTGCCTCCTTGTTGTCTTGGATGAAGGCTTCCAGGTCCAGACGCTTGACGGCCTCCTGGGCACTGTCTAGCATTTTCGCGACACAAGGCTGATTTCCAGCAGGGTTAGCGTTTGTCATTCGACTCCCCCTCTGCAAGCTTGCATCTTAGGACCGGGAGCCGGCATGGGCCACCCGGTGGGCCGAGGTTCGAAGCGATGCGACATGCAACACTTTGCGCATCTCCTCCTCGCGCGCAAACACATGCCTGCATTCCAGTGATTTACAGGGCGCTACCGAGGCCCACACCCTAGAGGAATCCAGTTCCAAGTCCTCAATGCGCGCGTTGCACCCGAGCGCATAGGTTGCACGCGCTCCCCAACTCACTCCCGCCGCAAAGGAATGGACAACCGCGGAGCTCAGCAGCGCAAGGCCTTCCAATCCAGCGTGGATGTGGGCGTAATAGCGCACGGCGAACCACGGTGCTACGCTCCCCGCACCCGGCGCCGCGTGAATCGACAGTTTTTCGTCAAGGTAGTTCGCCTCCGCCTCCAAGCGGATGGCCCGGTATAGCTCATACTTCGGTGGAAGCTTCTTCTGAGTGACTGGATCGATGTCCTCAGAAAGAGGCACGGCCACCGTGAGCTCAACAAATTCCGGCTCCACGCGTTCCGAATTGGCGACCAAATGATAGGCTTTATCAGATAGCTGCACTGGCTTACCCAACTCCTCACTTCCACCGGAGTGGTAAAGCTGGATCTGATCGATCTGCATGCAGCGCTTTTCACGATCATGACACATAAAGAGCCAGAGCGCGTCGGCCCTAACCGGGTCTAGAATCTCCCGGTTGTCGAGCAGTGCGCTCGTGGCTGAACCCGCATACCAATTCCTTCCGTCGTTCTCGGGGTCGGGAACGAGATTGAACCAAACCTGCAGATAATCATTGATGAACTTAACTCCACGATCTTCGATGACGAGTAACTGTGATCCAGGCATGACCTTGCCTCCAATCTTCGAGTTCATCGGCGTTTCACGAAATCCAGAAATGCATCCCTCGCTGCTTCTGCCTCCTGCTTCGGCGCTACGGGTGGCCCGGCAGGCGGGCGCATCCCTACCATTTGTATCAGCAGGCCTACGAGGTAACGTTCTAGTTCGGCCAGCCCTTCTTGACATCTCTCTTCGCCTTCTTTGACGGCTTCGGCGATCCACTTTTTGATGATCCTGCACAGCCAAGCGACAAATGCGGCAATGCCGCTGATGATAGCGACGATGGCAGCGAGGATTTCTATGATGCGCTTGGTGGGATCCCCATTCATTGGAGTGTCCGGCGCCGCGGCCACCATGGCACGCGCGTACGAAGCCAGCAACAGGATTGTGAGTGAGCTAAGAAGCGCACTTCGTAGGATTCGTGACGGCGCCAAAACTGACATCGGGCTCCACCCTGGGCTGACGTTGGGAGTCATCTCTTAAGAATGCACCAGCGATCGATTGGCCCGGCCCTATAGGGACCTGCAAAGAACCCGCGAGGAAACTACAGAAGAGATAGTAACACAAATTACTGTTGCTAGGATTGCCATCTGCCACGAATATAGATAGGCGGGTTGCCCAGAAGGAGAGTCAACCCCCACGCGGAGAAACGGCACGAGGGGCACCCAACTTCGTCTTGCGAGTTGAGTCTTGTCGACCCGCCGGAGCGAAGAGCGGACCCACCCTTTACGAAAACCGTAAAGGGTAGGCCACCCAAGATTGCCTCACTGCTTTGAGAGTGCTCCACCCGCCCGCTCAATCAAGGCCCATAGATGGAGAGGTGATTTCCGTCAGGGTCATCGAAGTTGGCGACCCGCGCGGTGGGCGTGATGCTGCGCGGTTCGTGAGTGAACTGCACTCCCTTTCCTTTTAGCGCCTCGTAGGCGGCAGCTACGTCCTGCACGGAGAAGACGACCTCGCCCGCGCCAGCCACCTGCCCACGCGCTTTGACTGCGGGCTCGCTGAGGCACAAGGTGATCCCGCCACCGTTCAGGAAAGCAAACCCAGGGATCTGACGCTGGACCTCCAGGCCCAGTTTGTCGCGGTAGAAGCCCAGCGCCCGCGCCACATCCTGAACTCCCAGCATGACGACACTCACCTGAGTGAGCTTGTAATCCGTCTTTTCCATTTTGTGTCTCTCTCCTCGCAGAGGACCTGCTTCGCGTCGAATCGGCCATCCTGATCGAAGTCTTCCTTCCCTCGCGCCCGGGAATGGGAGCGCAGTTCAAATACACCCGGTCCATCGCCCGAGTCAACCCATGTGCGCACTCGTTCAATGGCGGGTGGCACAGACCTGGCCGCTGAGATAAGTTCGGCTGGCCTACCCTTTGCGCCCTGGGCAAAGCGTGGGTCAGCTCGGTCAAACGGCAGCCCCTACAAAAGCGGGAAGCAATTCTGGGCTACGGGCGGGAGGCGGCTGTGGCTGCTGGGGCGGGGGATTCCGGGGGATGGGCCACGCGGGTGATGGCTTCGGTGAGGACTTTTTCGATGTCGCCGGGATCGAAACCGTCGGCGCGATAGGCCACTTTTCCGGCGCGATCCAGGATGACCGTGGTGGGAAACGCATTGACGCGAAGCAGGATATCCAATCCATCGGCGAAGAGGGTGGTGGTCTTGGGCCGCTCCTCGGCCAGATAGGGCGCGACGAGGGATTCGTCTTCATCGCAATTCAGCCCGTAGAAGAGCACGTCCTTTTCCCCGGAAAAGCGCGCCGCCACCTTTTCAAAGTGCGGCTCCAGATCGCGGCAGGGACCGCACCAAGTGGCCCAGAAATTCAGCACCACGACCTTGCCTTTGGTATCCGCAAGAGGGAAGGGTGTGCCCTCGGGGGCCTTGCGCAACGTGAATTCGTAGGGCTCCTTCAAGCCCTTATTTGGAATGGTTTTGGGAGGAATGATGGATGCCGCGGTTTCATCGAAGGCCTGCAAAAGATAAGCGCCCAGCCCGTCTTCGGAGCCATGCGCCAGCCGCCAGACGTTGCCGATTTTCTTGCGCAACTCGCGTTGCGAGGAGACGCCGTCGGCGCGATCGTCCAGCGAGAAGGCGCGCGCATACTGCTGCGCGGCGTCGTTCAAGTCCTTCTTGAGTTCCGCAATTTCGCCGAGGCCTTCGGCGGCGGCGCCATTGGGCAGAACGGCGTAACTGGCGGCAAAGTCTTTTTGCGCGTTGGAAAGATCGTTGAGCTTCTGATAGAGGCGGCCGCGCACCACGAGCAGGGAAGAAATGTCGCGTTTCTGGTCGGTCTGCCACTCCTCGGGGGAAACGCGCGGCGGTTTGTCGGCCAGCGAAGTGCGCCCCAAGCGGTCCACCACGCGCGTGCAATAGGAAACGGCGCGCCGCCAGCCCCCCTCGCCGCCATAGCGATCCAGCAACTGGATGGAGAGGACCGTCATGGAGGTGTCCTCAGGGTTCAGGGCCACAATGCGTTCGGCATATTCCGTGGCGCGTGGAAAATCGCGCAATTGCAGGCTAGACTCCACAATGGCGCGATAGATCTGCGGACGCTGGCTGGATTCCGGATATTTTTTCAGGAAGGCGTCCAGATTGCGCACCATGGCCGCGCGGTCGTTTCCCGCGTCAGAGATGGCTTTCTGCAGGTCCGCGTTTTCGGTGGCAGCATCTTGCGCCGCGGCCCTTCTGGAGTTGGCATTCTTGGAGGATGGCGCGGCGGGATTGGAGGACGAAGATTCCTGGGCGAGCGCAGGGAAGGACAGAAGCAGCGTCAGAAAAAACGCGATGCGGCTCGCGCGGGCTGGGCCAATAGGAAGCACGGCAGCATTGTACCTGGTCGCGGGCGCTCTTGCAGTAAATCGTAGGTGGCCGTTGGCAGGTTTGGGGCTGGCTCAGGAGCCGCTTTGCACGTTGATGCCGCCGGAAACGGTGTGCACTTCCACGCGACCCGTAGAATTGCCCACATGGGCGCGCAGAGAGTGCTTGCCCTGCTCTTCGATCATCACCGGAAAATTCGTGCGAATATCACCGGAAGTGGCATCCGCCGAAAGCAGGAAAGAGGAATTGGGAGGCACGCGGATGTCCACGGAACCCGAAACGGTTTTCAGATCCCAGAAGCGATTGCCGCTGGGATTTCCGCTCACTTCGATTGGTCCGGAGATGACATGGGCGCGCACGTCATTGTTTGCCCCGGTGACGTGTATAGAGCCGCTGACATTCGACGCTTCCACACGGCCGCCGGGTTTTACGATCTGAATGGAGCCGGAAACCGCGGTGGCCTGGATGTCGCCCTTGACGTCGGTGATTTCCACGCTTCCCGAAGCCGTGGAGACGCGCAGGATGCCGCCAATCCCGGAGACCTCGATGGAGCCGCTGGCCGCGGTGAGCTGCGTTTCGCGGTCCACGCGATAAACATGCACATAGCCCGAAGCGGAGGAGCACTTCACCGGGCCGCGCACCTGATCGATGGTGATGCCGCCGGAGGCCACGCCCGCGTCAATTTCGGTGTCGCGCGGGACTTCAATCTGGTAATCGATGGAGACATTCTTCAGCCAGGAGGTCTCTTTGCCGATCAGAATGGTGTCGCCGCGCTGTTCCAGGGGCGGATTGCTGACCGCGTCCTGAACGTTTTTTTCCGAACTGCCCCAGAGGGTCCAGCCCTTGGTGACTTTTCCGTGGACGTGAACCTTGCCGTCGGCGGTGCCGCGAATGTCCACGTTGCCGGAGCCGTTGCTGAGGTCGAGGCGAACAGGGCCGGATACCTTAAAGGTCCGGTCAAAGGTGTTATCCGCGGCGGAAGCTTGCAGGGTGAAGAGAAAGAATGCCGCGCCGAGAAGGACGATGCCGGGCAAAGCCAATTTGTGGGTACGCATGTTCGCTTCAGCCTGAGTTTCCAGGCCCTCCTATCAATAATGTACGCAAAGCCGGAAATTTATGTTCCCGCGGATTTCGCCAGAGTTTCGTTCAAGGAGCCCTGGCGATAGCCTTCCAGGTCCAGGGCCACGTAGGTGAAACCCGCAGCTTTCAAGGCGTTAGCGATGGCGGCGGCCATTTCGGGCGTGAGAGCGCGGGGAAGTTCGGCAGGCGCCAGTTCGATGCGCGCCAGGTTGTCATGGAGACGCACGCGGAATTGGCGGAAGCCCAGCTCGCGGAGGGCCGCTTCGCCGCGCTCGACCAGCGAAAGGCGCTCGGCGGTGACTTCCGTGCCGTAGGGCAGCCGCGAGGAGAGGCAGGCGGAGGCGGGGCGGTCCCAGGAGGGCAGGCCCGCGCGCTGGGATAGAAAGCGAATCTCGGACTTGCGGAGTTGCGCTTCCAGGAGGGGCGTGAGGATGTGGTGCTCGTGGGCGGCGCGATGGCCGGGGCGGAAATCGGAGATGTCGTCGGCATTGACGCCGTAGGCGATGGCGGAGAAACGCCGGTCCGCGGCGATCCGGTTCAGCGCGGAAAAGAGTTCGTCCTTGCAGTAATAGCAGCGGTCGGAGGCGTTGGCGCGGTAGGCGGGATTTTCCAACTCGTGCGTTTCGATGAATTCGTGGCGCAGGCCGGTGGCTTGCAGGATCTTTTCCAGTTGCTCGCGGTCGTACGCGGAATAGCTCGCGGAAAGGGCGGTCACGCTCAGGGCGCGTTCGCCCAGGACATGATGGGCGGCCCAGGCGAGATAGGCGGAATCCGCGCCGCCGGAGAGGGCGACGATCAAGGAAGGGAGGTTGGCCAGCTTGGAGAAGAGGAGCTGCTCCTTCTCGCTAGCCGCGTGCGTCGAAGGCTCTTCGTTATGGATGTGCACCAGGGTCTTCATCGCACGAACGAGTATAGCGCCAATGGCAGTGCGCCGGAGCATGCGCACCTCAGAGGTTGAAACCCCTGATGCGCAGGAGCTATTCGGCACGGCTGAACAGGCTGCGGAAAAAGGCTCAAAACCACTTCCTCAGGGGCGCTTCGCGCCCTGGGCTGAAGCCCAGGGTCTACCGAGCCCAATGATAGCCAAGCACTTAATGTCGGAGCTAATGCTCCGACCCCCTGAACTGCCGAGCTTCTCCACAAGCCGTGCCCTTCGCTGCGCTCAGGGTAAAGAGCCGTCCCGTCCCGAGAACCCTTAATGAGATGGCTCTAGGTGGAATTGCGAGCGGTGGTGGAAGGAGGTCCAGGTCATTTGAAATCGAGGAGGACATCGACCGTGGACTTCGCCGGATCGGTTTGCAGCCAATGGCCCACGTTGTCGTAGTGCAAGGGCAGATCCTTAAAGATGGTTTCGCGGTGAATTTCCAGGCGATTCAGGAATTGCTCGAAAACTTTTTTGTCGAAGAGCTCGCCCGGCTTTATGGGCCACGCTTCCAGGATCATGCGTTCGCCCGCGAGCGACATTCCCGTGATGGTCATCTGGTTGAAGTGGAACGCCGGCCCTTCCGTGATGGAAACGGCGTAGGAAATGGTGTGCGCCTGGTCGTCGTACGTGGACGTGGGCGTCAACTTCACTTCCAGATAGCCCCGCTGGCCATATTCTTCGCGGATACGATCCCAGCCTGTCTCAATGTTCATACCATTGGCCACATCTCCGGGCTTCAGTCCCAGCGTGCGGGTGAGCGTAATCGTGGAAAGCGCCTGGTTGCCGCTCCACTCCACGCCGTTCCAGTGATAGACGGGCCCCGGCTGGCAGGGCACGTACACGGGGATTTGCTCTGGCAATTTCTGGTGGGGATTCCCGGAGAGGCGCACCTCCGCGGGGCCGATTTTCGCGCGCAAGTAGCCGTCCTCCTGGTAAACCGGGCGAATCGCTTCGGCCAGGAAAACATCGATGGCCAGGCGGGAATAGGGTTTACCGAGAATTTCAGGAAGATGCTGCTGCACCGCGAGTGATTCCTTCAGATGCGCGTCGCTGAATTCCATGCTGGCAATCTGCGGCGCGAGGCCCTCCACGCGAAATTGGTGAAACGATCCATCGGTCAACGGGCTGAGCAGCACGGCCTGCTCGATCTGCACGTTTGTGCCGTGCGCCGCAAGAAAAGCCTGCAGGGAAATGGCGGCTTGTTCGACGACGGCGCCGCCTTCGGGCAGCGTACCGTCGTAAAAGGGCAAATCCTTGCGAATGGCGTCGTCGAGTTCGGAGTCCGCATACCATGGGAAATTGTCGTAGGACACCGGGAGGCGCGGATTTTCGTCGAGATGAAAGGTCAGGGTGAGCGCATCATTGTGAGTGGTGAAATTGTAACTGACCTTGGCAAACAAGCCGGTGCGCACCAGGGCGTCGGCGCCGTCCTGGAGTTCCTTGCGGCCGACTTGCGCGCCCGTGGCCAGGCCCGAAAGCGAAATGACTTGCGCTTCGGTGAGTTTTTTCAAGCCATCGGCGTGGATTTCCTTGAGGGTGGCGGTCTGAGCGTTTAGTAGATTGGGTGCGAAAGAAAGAACGAATGCGAGCGGAAGAAAGAGGCGGAGCCGCATGCGATCATTTTAGACCTCAATTTGCAATTTGCGGAAGACCAACTTGTTCATTGTCGCTGCTTCGGAGGGCGGGAGATCGATTGCAGTTTGGTGGCGGAGCTTTCATGCGCAAAAGCGGCGGCAAGCCGCCGCAGTCCAAGATTCGTCGGGCAGCCATTAAAGTTTCACGCCGGCTCCGATGCCAGCAAGACGAGATTGCCGATTACTTGTCCGCTTTCCAGCAACTGATTGGCTTTGGCCGCATCCAGGATGGGGAAGGTCTTCGCTATGACCGGTTTGATTTGGCCTTCCTCCAGAAGCTTAAAGAGCGTGGCCCAGTCTTCCAGAAAGGGGTGTTTATTGAAGATCAACAAACCCGTCCCATAGAGTTTGAGGGATTTACCATTCGGCAGCACGTTGAACAGGATGACCTTGGCCAGAAGGAGCAACAAGCCTGAAACGCTCAAAGGGTTGCCGTACACCACCCACTTCCCACCACGCCGCAACAGCGAAAATCCACGAGCGAGGTAATCCTGGCCGATTCCATCGAATACCGCATCGAGTCCGCCGGGTTCCGCCTGGTGAATCACGTCGACGAAATCTTGCGAGTGGTAGTCAATCGGCGTGGCCCCGTATTCGATCAGGATATGGTGTTTGCTCTTGGAGGCTACCCCATACATTTTGAGACCGGCCAGTTTGCCGAGTTGCAAGAATGCCGTCCCAACCCCTCCGCTCGCGCCAATGACAAGCACCTTATCTCCCGCCTTGACCTTTGCAGAGCGATGGAGGGCCTGATAAGCAACGACGTAATTCAGGATTAGTGTGACAGCTTCCGCTGGATCCAGAGTTGCGGGGACGGGGATAAGCTGCTGCTGAGCTAGATAAATGTACTCGGCATAGCCTCCAAGACGCGTCAAAGCCGCAATGCGGTCCCCCACAGCGGCGTTGGTGACACCTTTGCCGAGAGCATCCACGACACCGATGATGGCGTAGCCCGGTACGAAGGGAATCTTGGGTGCAAACGGGGACTGACCATAGCGGGCCTGAACGTCGGGCAAGGAGACGCTGGAGGCGAGGATGCGAATCCTCGCCTCGCCGGGCGACGGTGCGCGAAGCTCATTCTCAATGATCTTGAGGACCTCAGGTGAGCCTCTTCTCGTCGCAATTACGCTTCTGTACTTCGTCGGGATTTCCATCTGCTCCTCCAGCGTCTCATAGATCGGCAGGTCGGCGAAGACGCCGTTGCAAAAAGAAGAACAAAACCAAGAGCGGCGTGGACAAGAGATCGAGTTTGCCGAGATGGGGTCCAGCCCTTCGCAGCTCAGGGTAAACAGTGCTGGATCCCCACAAAGACGAACCCAAGAGCACAGTCAGGAGTGACTGTGCCACAACACAAGAGTTGCTACTCCACGGTGACGGACTTGGCGAGGTTGCGGGGCTGATCGACGTCGCAGCCGCGGCGGATGGCGATGTGATAGGCGAGCAACTGCAAGGGGACAATTTCCAGCATGGTTGCCAGCAATTCGGGAGCGGGAGGCAGTTCGATGATGTGATCGGAAGCCTCGCGGGCGAGATGATCGCCTTGGGTCACCACCGAGATCACGATGCCGTCGCGCGCCTTCACCTCTTTGATGTTGGAGACGCTCTTCTCGTACAAAGTGAGGGAAGCGGGATCGGAATCGTCGCGGGTAGCCAGCACCACGACCGGCAGATTCTCATCAATCAGGGCGTTTGGACCGTGCTTCATCTCACCGGAGGGATAACCTTCCGCGTGAATGTAGGAGATTTCCTTGAGCTTCAGCGCGCCTTCGAGCGCGATGGGGTAATGAATGCCGCGCCCGAGATACAAGAAGTCGGTATGGCGGAAGAACTGGCGCGCCAGATTTTCGTAGAAGCCGGTCTGGTCCGCCTGGAGAATCATTTCGATCTTGTGGGGAATGCGCGTGAATTCCAGCATCAAGTGCCGCGCCGCTTCCGGCGATAGTTTGCCGCGAAGCTGCCCAAGGTAGGAAGCCAGCAGAACAAGCGAAGCCAGTTGCGAGGTAAAGGCCTTCGTCGAAGCGACGCCAATTTCGGGTCCCGCGTGCGTCAGAAGGGTGCCGGCGGCTTCGCGCGTGACCATGGAACCCTTCACGTTGCAAATCGCCAGAGTCGGCGAGCCTTTCTGCTTGGCTTCGCGCTGGGCGGCCAGCGTGTCCGCGGTTTCGCCGGACTGGCTGATGCAAACCGTCAGCGTTTTGGAATCGAGGATGGGATCGCGATAGCGGAACTCGCTGCCGTAATCCACTTCGACGGGGATGCGCGCGAGTTTCTCGATCATGAATTTGCCGGCCAGAGCCGCATGCCAGCTTGTGCCGCAAGCCACGATGCGCACTTTCTCAAAGGCGCGGAACTGCTGGTCGGTGATCTGCATTTCGTCCAGGAAGACCTTGCCGGTGTCCTGGGAAATGCGGTTCAGGATGGTGTCGCGGACAGCGCGCGGCTGCTCAAAGATTTCCTTTTGCATGAAATGCTTGTAGCCGCCCTTTTCCGCCATGATGGGATCCCAGGCGACATGATGAGAGGGGCGGCTGACGGGCTTGCCGTCGAGGTCGGTGACGCGGACGCCGTCGCGCGAAAGAATGGCCATGTCGCCATCGGCAAGGAAAAATATCTCCCGGGTGTGCTCGAGAAGCGCGGGGATATCGCTGGCGACAAAGTATTCGCCATGGCCCAGGCCGATCACGGAGGGAGGCCCGATGCGCGCGGCGATGAGCTTCTGCTGATCCTTCGCGGAGAGAAACACCAGCGAGTAGATGCCGCGCAAATCCTTCAAGGTGCGGCGCACCGCTTCCTCAAAGGGAAATTCCTTGGCATATTCCTCGACGAGATGGGCCACGATTTCCGTGTCCGTCTCGGTGACGAACTTGTGGCCTTGTTTTTGGAGTTTTTCCTTCAGCTCCAGGTAGTTTTCGATGATGCCGTTATGCACCACGACGTATTGCCCGGTGCAGTCGCGGTGCGGGTGAGCATTCTCCTCCGTGGGGCGCCCGTGGGTGGCCCAGCGCGTGTGGCCGATGCCGTAGGTGCCGTCGAGCGGGGCTTTCTGGATGGCCTCTTCCAGGTTGCGCAGCTTGCCCGGGGCGCGGCGAATTTCCATTTTGCCGGCGGCATTGACCACCGCGATTCCGGCGGAGTCGTAGCCGCGATATTCAAGTTTGCGCAGACCTTCGATGATTACGGGAACAACCTTTTTGGGGCCGATATAACCGACAATGCCGCACATGCTGGAGTTCTCCTAAAGGAAGTATTCTCAGGGTAACACGCGCCATGTTGCACTGGTGCGAAAAGGGCGGGGAACCTTCCGGAGAGTTACTCGATGGGCTGATTCGCCGTGCGGATCATCTCCACGGCGTTGAGCTTGCCGTTGGCGTCGAAATGGAAGGTTACGCGAGCGGTAACGGGGCGCACCGTCTGGGTATCAATGTGGCGGATGATGGCGACCAGGGTGCCCGGTTTTTCGGGCGCTTGCAGCTGATAGCCGCGTGTGGAAAGAAAGTAAGTGACGCGATCGGCAGTGGAACCCTTGGGCAGATTGGTTTCAATCATTTTCTGGATGGGCTGGAGCTGCGGGTCGTCAACCTGCATAAATGACTTCTGGCAAGCTGCCGCGAGGAGCGCGAGCAAGAGCAAGAGCGAGCAGAAGGGAAGTGCGCCGCGACGCGTGGCCGCGATGGCGACAGGTTTTAGGTGCAGCTTTGCGAATATCATTCAGCGTCTCTCACGAGTAGTTACTTTAGCACGTCAGGACAAAACGCTCCGGCGGCTCTTCAGAATAGTTGAGCAGGGCTTAGAAAAAGCCAAAAACCATTTCCTCAGGGGCTAAAGCCCGATGATAGCCAAGCATGTAATGTCGGAGCTAAAGCGCCGACCCCCTATTCAGAGGAGTTGTCCGCATGCCGTGCCCTCCCGAATAACATTGTGAGATAGCAGCTAATCCACGATCTCGAAGCGGTATTCCTCGATGACCGGATTGGCGAGCACTTCCTTGGAAATGCGCTCGAGCTGCTGCTGCGCTTCGTCGCGGTTCCAGCCATCCAGATTGAGGACGAAGAATTTTCCCTGGCGCACGGCGGAAATCTGCGCGTAACCCAGGCTGGAAAGCGCGTGTTGAATGGTTTGACCCTGCGGGTCCAGAACGGTGCGCTTCGGCATAACCCAGACGTGAGCTTTCATGGGCAACAGTATAGCAATTCCGGTGCGCGTGTTCACGTCGGCCTGTTGGACGGAATCGGGGGCGGGGTTATTTGCGGGGGAGGGTGGCGAGAAGGGCGCGGCGGACTTCGTCAGGGAGGAAGGAATGTTCCACGGCGGCGCGATGCAGGGTGACGAGTTCGGATTCGCTGAGGCCCATTTGCGCCGCGATTTCGTATTCGCCGAGGAGCGAGGCGTGGAACATGGCGGGATCGTCGGTGGAGAGCACTACCGGAATGCCATGGCGGAGAAGTTGCGGCAAGGGGTGCTGCTGGAGCGTTGCGCCCGGCTTATGCAATTGCAGGGCGAGCGCGCCAGTGCGCAGATTACTGGTAGGGCAAACTTCCAGGGGAATGCGGCGCTCCGCGAGGAGGTCCATGAGCGCTGGATCGTGTATGGCGGCGATGCCGTGGCCGATGCGCTCGACGCCCAGAATTTCCACGGCTTCGCGAATCTTTTCCGGGCCGCCGATTTCGCCTGCGTGGATGAGCCGGTGCAGGCCGCAGCTTTTGGCGCGCAAATAAACATACCGGAACTCACGCGTGGGCACGCTCAATTCGTCGCCGCCAATTCCGAAAGCCACAATGCGAGGCGAGGCGCACCGGCGTGCCGCTTCCACAACATCGAGCGCCGGCTCCGGCCCGAATTGCCGCACGGCATCGAAAATCCAGTTGAGCTGTAAGCCGCGTTTTTCAAATGGCTTCGTGGCCGCGAGAATCGCCGCGAAGTTGGCCTGCGGATCCTGCTTGCGCAGGAGCATGATGCCGACGGAGAGCGTGACCTCCGCATAAACGACGTGCTGCGCGAGGAGTTGCCCGGCCAGATCGGCGGCCAGCAAGGCGAAATCGCGCGGGTCGCGCAGGAAAGACGTCACCCATTTGAAGGCTTCAATGAACTCGGTGAAGCTGGAATAATCGTAGCGGCGGCGCACCTCGTCTTCAGTCAACGCGACACCGTGCCGGGCGGAGAGGGCACACGCTACAGCGGGCCGGATCGAACCTTCCAGGTGGAGATGCAATTCCGCTTTGGGGAGGGAAGCGATGCGCGGCGGCAAGGAGCCAGGCTTCACGGTGGAATTTTAGCAGGGTCTTCTCGATTTGGGACGATGGAAGTCGAGGGGAAACCGCAGTTGGATGTCATCCCGAGCGGAGCGAAGGATCTGTTGTTCGCAAGCGGCCAGGGGAAAGCAGATCCCTCCACTGCGCGGCCCGACGCGCCAGAATGCGGCGCGGAAGACAAGGTCGGGCCGCTCCGGTCGGGATGACAATCTTAGGTGAAGCGCGGAACAGGTCGGGCCGCTCCGGTCGGGATGACAATCTTAGGTGAAGCGCGGAACAGGTCGGGCCGCTCCGGTCGGGATGACAATTTGGGGTGAGGCGTTGACGGCGGCTCAGTGGGGGAGTTGGGGCTTGCCTGCATTGATCCAGGCGGTCAGCCAGTAGGAGCCAACGTCGGTGGAGGCGTCGGTCAACTGCTTGATCAGCGATGCCGCCGCCAGATTGTAAAAGCGGTCGTAGTATTCGTCGGTGTAGGAAGATAGCCCGCGCTTCGCATCACGATCCGCAAGCAGCAGCGATTCCACCTGGCTATGCGCGGAAAGGCAGGAATCGAAGGCGTGATCCGTGGGATCGCTGATGAAGGAAGCGTCGTGCGGGCTGACCGGGAAAAAGGAGCCGAAACGGTCAATCAGCGCGGCGTTGAATCGTTGATTGACGCCATTCTGACCGGTGGCGTGTCCGTCATAGTTTTCGGTGGTATTGAACGGGTCGTGGGCTTCGGCGACGAAGTGCGCCAGAAAAGCCGCATCCATCCTGGCGATTTCCCACTTGCCATTCTTCAAATCCTCGGTGAGCCTCTGGCTATACACGCCAATCTGCCAGGGGAGCAGGCCCGTGGAATCAATTTTGGATTTACCGTAGAGGGCGACCGCGGCCTTGTAATTTCGCGGCAGCCTGTCGAACGGGAACTTGCCGTATTTGTCCAGCTCGATGAAAAAGTTGTTGCGTTCGCTGGGATGCTGATCAATGAGACTCAGCGGGTCGTTGACGTGGTCCACGAGGAAAGAGCGGTTGGCTTCAAAGAAGGACCGCAGGTCGTAGGGCAGAGAGTCGACCGCGTGATTGACGATCAGCCGCTGCGCGTTATCTCCCCAGGCCGCGGCGTGAAGCGGAAAGAGCATGGCGAGTCCCGCGGCGAATACGATGATACTCGCGGCGCTTCTGAACCCGGAATCAGCGCGGAACAACATTCCTGGAACGCCCTCACTTGGCGTTAGCCAACCTTAGCGTACTCTTCCTGCGGCCATACAAATAGTAAATCATCAGGCCGATGATGAGCCAGGTAAAGAAGCGCAGCCAATTCATGATGGGCAGACCGGCCATCAGCAGAAGGCACGTGAAAATCGTGATGATGGGAGCCAGCGGCCCGCCCGGTGCGCGGAAGGCGCGCTTACGATCCGGTTCACGGTAACGCAGGATGAGGACCCCCGCGCCTACGAGCGCGAAGGCAAACAGCGTGCCGATGTTCGAGAGGTCCGCAAGCGTGCCGATATCGAGAAGACCCGCGGGGATGCCGACGAAGAAGCCCGCGAGCCAGGTGGAGAAATCCGGCGTGTGGTATCTCGGATGGACGCGGCCAAAGATACGCGGCAGCAGGCCGTCGCGCGACATCGCGAACCACACGCGCGCCTGGCCCAGTTGGAAGACCAGCAGCGAGGAGATCATGCCCATGAGAGCGCCGATCAAGACGATCAGGCGCACATTGCCGAAGTGCAGCTTCTTCATGGTATTGACGACGGGCGCGGCGTCATCGAGCAGGGTTTGCCAGGGCACGAGTCCCGTCAGCACGACAACCACGGCGATGTACAGCAGCGTGCAGATCACCAGCGTGGCGATGATGCCGCGCGGCAGATCGCGCTGCGGATTCTTGCACTCCTCGGCCGCGGTGGAAACGGAGTCAAACCCGATGTAGGTGAAGAAGACGATGGAGCCGCCGGTGAGGATTCCCGGCCAGCCATTGGGCGCGAAGGGATGCCAGTTGGCGGGGTGGACGAAGCGCGCGGCGAAGCTGACGAACACCATGATGGCCACGAGCTTCAGGAAGACCATGATGTTGTTGGTTTCGGCGGATTCCTTGATGCCGCGGACAAGAATTACGGTCAGCAGCATCACGATGATGAAGGCCGGCCAGTTGAATCCAAAATGCCAGCCGGGACCGTAAATGGTGTTTCCCTGCAGGTCTTGCAAGCCGGTGGGAAGATACGCAGGCGAAATCCATTCGGGATTGGGGTGCCAGCCGAACCAGTCGAGCAAGTCCACGATGTGCGCGGAAAAGCCGACGCTCACGGCCATGTTGCTGACGGCATATTCCAGGATGAGGTCCCAGCCGATAATCCAGGCGATCAGTTCGCCCATGGTGGCGTAGGTGTAGGTGTAGGCGCTGCCAGCGATGGGAATCATGGCGGCGAGTTCCGCGTAGCAAACGGAAGCAAAACCGCAGACGATGGCCACGAGGATGAACGATAGCGCGATGGCCGGGCCGGCGCCGGGACGGCCGTAGGACGTGGAATGGTAGATCAGGTATTGCAGCAGCGGCGCGTTCAGTACGGAAGACACCTGCATTTTTTGCCCGGCGATGGCCGTGCCCACCACGGTAAAAATACCGGAGCCGATGACTGCGCCGATTCCCAGCGAGGTCAAACTCAGCCAGCCCAAGGATTTCTTTAATTTGATTTCGGCGTTCTCGGAGTCAGACAGGAGCTGATCGATACTCTTACATCGGAAGAGGGGCGAAGCCAAGAGGGCTCTCCGTTCGCATCCGGGAGCGTGGGCCACTTGGTATCAGCCGGATACGGAATAGTTTAATGATAGCGTTTCAATGTATCGCGATATGGGAAGAGGCGCAACCGGACAGGGGTGAATTGCGTGGGAAGTGGGTCGTCAGTTTCCAAGCGCGCAACGAACCAAGAGTTGGCCCGGAAAATGACAGAAGCAATGGTATTCGCGAAGGAACTGGGAAGGGATTGGCTCAGCACTGGCGGCGGGGGTATACAATTGCGCTGTGTTTGAAGGCAGAAAGAAATCCGAGGCGAAACGCCAGAGCTTTGTGTCATGTCGCGTGCCCGAGGTCTCCGGATTCCCCGGGGACCGACGTGGTCTAGAGATGGCCAAATCTCGGGGGTTGCGCACGAGAGGCGGGCTTGCGAGAGGATCGGAACCAAAGATGACTTCACCTGAAACCAGTGCATGCATTCTCAGGCTGGATAGCCCCCTTGCCACACTGGAACGGGTTGGCGGCAAGGGAGCATCGCTTGCGCGCATGGTGGCGGCTGGTCTGCCCGTGCCGCCCGGCTTCCACATCACCACGCACGCCTATCGCCGCTATGTGGACGAAAACCATCTCGGCGAAAGAATTCAGTCCGCCGCGGCAGAGGCACAAGTCAACGACCCCGCCACACTCGAGCGCGCGTCAGCGCAGATTCAATCGCTCATCGCGCAAGGCACGATACCAAACGACATCGCCGAGATGATACGGCAGTGGTACGGCGAACTGGGCGCCGATGCTCCCGTGGCGGTGCGTTCGTCGGCGACGGCGGAAGATCTGCCGGGCATGTCATTCGCGGGCCAACTGGAAACGTACCTCAACGTGCGCGGCGGCGATGACGTGATCGATGCGGTCAGGCGGTGCTGGGCCTCGCTGTGGACGGGGCGCGCCATCGGTTACCGCGAGCGCCAGGGGATTCGATCCGAAGACGTAAGCATGGCCGTCGTGGTGCAACAGCTTGTTTTGGCCGAAGCCGCGGGCGTGGTTTTCACCGTGAATCCCGTGACGGGCGCGCGCGACGAACTGGTGATCAACGCAGCATGGGGCATGGGCGAAGCGATTGTCAGCGGCCGTGTTACACCGGACACGATCATCATCAAGAAGCAAACGGGGGCGATTGCATCGCAGGAAATCGCCAGCAAAGAAGTCATGACGGTGCGATTGCATGAAGGTACGCGCGAAGAGCCTGTCCCGCCCGGCATGCGCAAACGAGCCGCGCTGGAGCCGGCACAGGCCGGGGAACTGGCACGGCTGGGCGTGAAGATCGAGCAGCTCTACGGCCAGCCTATGGACATCGAATGGGCCATGTGCGATGGGCGGATCTTCATTGTGCAGGCGCGGCCGGTGACCGCGCTGCCCGAACCACGCGCGGCGCTCGAATGGAAGGTCCCGCGAAAGGGAGGGCGATACTTCCGAACCAGCGTTGCCGAATTACTGCCCGAGCCACTCTCACCATTGTTCGCGACGCTGGCCTTGCCGCTGTGGAACGAGGCGACGCAACAGATCATGGCGCAGTCGATGGGGCTCCAGCGCGACTCGGTTGCGCTCCTGACCATCCATGAGTATGCATATTACGAAATGGCGTTGACTGCGTGGCAATCGGTGCGGTTGTTTTTCACATTGACGGTGAGGGGACGCAGGATGGTCAGGATGCTGCGCACGGCGCGGATGCGGTGGGCCGATGAAGCACACCCGTGTTATGCGAACGTGGCCAGCGCGTGGACCGGGCGCGACCTGGCCGCGACGCCGGCACAGGAATTGCTCGCCGGCGCGCACCAGATCGTGGAGGCGGCGGCAAGCTACTATGTGAGCATCCAGCTCGTCCTGGCGGTCGCAAATTTGAGCGAAGCCCTTTTTACAAACGTGTACAGCCGCCTCATCAAGCGCAAGAGCGACCCGCCCGCACTGACTTTCCTGTTGGGTTTCGATAGCGCGCCGATCCGCGCGGAGAAGTCCCTCTATGATCTGGCGATGTGGGCGCACCTGCGAGGCGAACTCGCCGAATATCTTGCGCGGACGAGCGGCAAGGACATTGCGGCGGCATACAAGTCACAATCAACGCCGATAGTCGACGGGGCAAGCTGGCGCGAATTCACCACCCGCTTCGCGGAGCATCTGAATCATTTTGGTCACGCCGTCTACGACCTGGATTTCGCCAAGAGCGTCCCCGCCGAGGATCCAGCGTCGCTGCTCGAAACACTCAAATATTTCATCGCCGGGCAAGGCCGCAACCCTTACGAGAGGCAGGCGGCGGCAGCGGCGGCGCGGGAGCAGGCCGCCGAGTCATTGCTGGCGCGCCTGAGCGGCCTGCGCCTGCGATTGTTCCGACGCGTACTTCGGTGGGCGCAACGTTGCGCGCCGCTGCGCGAAGACGCCCTCGCTGATGTCGGCCTGGGATGGCCCGTGCTGCGCCGCATGTTGCGCGAAGTAGGAACTCAGTTGGTCGCGGCAGGCGCCATCGCGGAACGCGACGAGGTCTTTTGGTTGAAGTGGGAAGAGGTGGAGAAGGCAGCGAGCGCGCTCGATGCCGGTCAGCCCGCGGAGGATTATCGTCGCGCGATAGAGGAACGGCGCGAGACCTGGAAGCGGGCGCATGGTGTCACGCCACCCGTCGCGCTGCCTATCAAGGGCGGCGACCGGTTCTTCGGCCTCGACGTCAGCAGCTGGATGCCCGCACGCAGCGGCCAGACGGCAAGCAACATCATCAGAGGAATTGGCGCTAGCCCGGGCCGGGTGACCGGCGCAGCCTGTGTGATTCACGGTCCTGAAGAGTTCGACCAAATGAAGCCGGGCGATATACTGGTCGCCAAAATCACGACGCCGGCGTGGACGCCGCTGTTCGCGCTGGCGTCAGGCATCGTCACGGATGTGGGCGGCCCGTTAAGTCACAGTTCCATTGTGGCGCGGGAATACGGCGTCCCCGCAGTACTGGGGACCGGCGTGGCAACCCAGCGCATCCGCACCGGGCAGCACATCACGGTGGACGGCAACGGCGGTGTAGTGACAATGAGCGGATGAGGTGACTTGGATCCATATCCAGGCCGACGGTTCGGCTAAAGCCCAACTGAATGTCCGCGCAGAGTCTTCGCAACACGAAAGAGGGGTAAAAGGAGGAAATTGTGAACAGCACAACATCACCGAAGGTGACACGGCGCGGATTTCTCGGCACGGCAGCCATAGCAGTCGGCGGAGCCGCAGCGGGCGGCGTTGCGAGTGGCGGATATTTTCATCATCGGGCACGGCAGCAGGCCGCGGAATTTCTGTCCGGCCAACTCTTCGCCGATCCAACCTTCGACTTCACCACGCGCATCGCTCTCGGCGCTTCCTATTATGGCTGTGCCAATCCGGGGAAAATCTTCGCCATCGCTTCAGAGATTAAGGATGGAGATTTCGAGTCCGCCTACCAGGCATATCATGCTGCCGGCAGCGAAGCGAATCAGTGGGCGGAAGAGGCCGCAAGCAAGAAGCATCGAGTGAGCGCCCGCGAAGCGTACTTGTGGGCTGCGAATTACTATTATGCCGCGCTTTATTTTTTGGACGGGACCGCGGACCCCACGCGGCTTCTGCCAACCTGGAAGCAATACGAAGGCTGCTGGGCGGCGGCTGCGGCACTGTTCACTCCCCCCATCGAGCGCGTCGAGATTCCGTACGAGAACACAACGCTCACCGGCTGGTTATTCCGCGCTTCCGATTCGAAGGAGCGGCAGCCACTGGTAATCCTGAATAATGGCGCGGACGGCTCCGAACTTGACATGCTTGTGCTGGGCGGCGCGGGCGGACTGGCGCGTGGCTATAACTGTCTCACCTTCAACGGGCCGGGACAGGGAGACGCGCTCTGGCTCAAGAAAATGTATTTTCGGCCCGACTGGGAGAAGGTGGTTACGCCGGTCGTGGATTTCGCGCTGGCGCATCCCGAGGTGGACGCAAGACGCGTGGCGTTGGTTGGCGTCAGCCAAGGCGGCTACTGGGCTCCGCGCGCCTTGGCGTTCGAGCATCGCATTGCCGCGGGGGTCGCGGACCCCGGTGCATGGAATATCGCAGACGCATGGACACGACACCTGCCAAAATCTCTCGTGGAGTTGCTCGATGCGGGGAAAAAGGAGGAATTCGACAGCGAGCTGAACTCCGCGCTTAGGTTTCTCCGGCGGTCAAAGATTCTGCTGGCATTTCGCATGCGCCCTTACGGAGTGACTTCGTATTACGATGTGTTTCACGCCGTGCGCCAGTACAATCTGAAGGATGTGGCTGGCCAAATCCGCTGCCCCATGCTCCTCACGAATCCGGAGACAGAGCCATCCTTCCCCGGCCAGCCGCGGGAGCTTTACGACATGCTGCGATGCCCGAAAACCTTGCTCGACTTTACGGCCGAGCAAGGAGCGGATTTGCACTGCGAAGTGAACGCACCCGGCTATCGCGATTTCCGCATCTACAACTGGCTTGATGAATCTCTAGACCATGCCAGCGCCTAGCGGCGAGGTAGCAATCAGCGGATCTTCCATTGTTTCGGGGCGTTTGACAACATTGTTGCTCGTGCCATACTTCTGCGCAGAGTCTCATTGTGGCGGAACTATATGGCGCGATTGATCTGGGCGGAAAGACAGTTTCCTGCGCCCTCGCCACTCCCCTCGCGCGGCAACGGAATTAGGAGGCATTTGCCATGGATTATACGTACAGCGACGTGGCGAAGATGATTGATCACTCGCTGTTGAATCCGACGCTTACGCGCGATGAGCTGGAAGCCGGCTGCGGAGTGGCGCTGGCTTACGGTACTGCCAGCGTGTGCATCATGCCGTTTTACCTGAAGCGCTGCGCGGAATTGCTGCGCGGGAGCAGTGTGAAGGCCAGCACGACCATCGGTTTTCCGCATGGCGTGAATACCACCGCGATCAAAGCAGCCGAGGCGCGCCAGGCCATCGCGGACGGCGGCGAGGAACTGGATATGGTTGTCAACATCAGCAAGGTGTTGAGCGGCGATTGGGGGTACGTGCGTGAGGACATCAAGGCCGTCATTGACGTTGCGCACCCGGCCGGGGCCAAGGTGAAGGTGATCTTCGAGAATTGTTATTTGCAGGACGCGCAGAAGATTCGCTTGTGTGAGATTTGCGGTGAGCTGAAGGCGGATTGGGTGAAGACTTCGACGGGTTATGGCTCGGGCGGCGCGACACACGCGGACCTTATCCTGATGCGGAAACATTCTCCTGCGCATGTGCAGGTGAAGGCGGCGGGAGGCGTGCGCGATTTGGATGCGCTGCTGGCCGTGCGGGCGCTGGGTGTATCGCGTTGCGGGGCCACGCGTACGGCGGGCATCCTTGACGAGGCGCGGCGGAGATTGGGACTGGCGCCGATCAAGATGGGGGAGGCGGCGCAGCCTGCGGGATATTAGGGCAGAATTTTCGTGTCGCGAAGGATGGAGCACGTTCAAGCACATTGGCAGGGCACGTTACGCCCGAGAATAAGGGAGAGACTCAAGAAACATCGATAGTGCGGACATGGGGCGCAGGAGTCCTGCGCCCCTACAAATTTAAAAAAAAACGACTTTGCATTGGCGTCGGCGGCTTCGTAATCGAACCGAGGAGCACAGTCCCTTCGAAGCTCAGGGTAAACCCGTCGAGGCTCAGGGCAAGCGGGAGTGACTGTGCCACAGGAGCAAGAGTAAGCAGTCGGATGGGTTGCGAAGGGACTACACCGGTTGCAGGTGTGCGTAGCGTTCAATGAACTTTTTTGTGCCGCGGCCGGCGAAACTCACCGAAATGCGGCGATCGTCGTCTTCGCCTTCCACGCCGACCACCGTCCCCACGCCAAATTCCGGATGGCGCACCTTCTGGCCTAGCAGCGGATCGGCTTTCCCAACGCGCCTTATCGCGGACCGGCTGGAGGAATTTGCGGATGCGACACGCCGCCGCGATGCGCGCTCCTTCGGCACGGGTGATCCGCGAGCGCGGCGCTGAAATTCCTCGGAGGAATAGGAATACTCGGGATCGGGCTCGTAGCGACGTGATTCTCCGATTTCCGCCATCGAACCACGCACGGTATCCACCAGTTCGCCGGGAATTTCTCCCAGGAAGCGCGAGGGCAGGGAAGCGCGCAACTGCTGTTCGTTGCCGAAAATGCGGCGGTAGAGCGCGCGGGTAAGCGTCAATGACTTTCGCGCGCGCGTCATGCCCACGTAGACCAGCCGGCGTTCTTCCTCGATGCCTTTTTCTTCGCTGATGGAGCGGCTGTGCGGGCAGATGCCATCTTCCAGGCCGGTCAGAAAGACGTGATCGAACTCCAGCCCCTTGGTGCTGTGCAGCGTAATGAGCGTGACGCCCGGCTTGCCTTCGTAAGAATCGGCGTCGCTGACCAGCGCGGCGGCGTCCAGAAATTCGCTGAAGGATTCGCCGGCCTCGATGCTTTCCGCCACGGCGCGCACCAGTTCTTCCAGGTTTTCGGTGCGCGCCACGTCTTCCGGGGTGTTGCGATCCTTCAGCGCGTTCATGTAGCCGGTTTCCTCGAAGATGAAGCGGAGGAACTCGGCGGGCTCCTTCGCGGAATACGCTTCCCTTAAGCGCAGGACAAGTTCGCGGAAAACGCGCAGCGGCGCGACGGAGCGGCTGGCATTGGGGCTGGTCATCAGCGATTCCATGGCATCCCAGAAGGAAAGGTTCTCTCTTTGGGTGATGTCGCGGAGAGCGTCGACGGTGGTCTTGCCGATGCCGCGCGCGGGCACATTCAAAACGCGCAGGAGAGAAACATCGTCCTCGGGGTGCAGCGCCAGCCGCACATAGGCGAGCGCATCTTTTACTTCAGCGCGGTTATAAAAGCTGAACCCGCCGACCAACTGGTAGCGCAAGCCGCGGCGGCGAAAGACCTCTTCAAAGGAGCGCGATTGAAAATTGGTGCGGTATTCGACGGCGCAGGTCTGGTCCGGATCGTCGGCAAGAATATGGTCGAGCTCCTCTGCGACGAATTCGGCCTCGGCTTGGGCGTCGCGAGCCTCGAAATAACGCAGATTGTCGCCCGACTCTTTTGTCGCGGTGAGCGTTTTTCCCAGGCGATCGGGATTATTGGCGACCACGGCCGCGGCGGCATCCAGAATTTTCTGCGTAGAACGGTAATTGCGTTCCAGGCGCACGACCTTGGCACCGGCAAAGTCCCTGGCAAAACTCAGCAAAATGGAGACATCGGCGCCGCGCCAGCGGTAAATGGACTGGTCCTCGTCGCCCACCACGCAAATGTTTTGGCGTTCGTTGGTCAAGAGGCGCAGCAAATCGTATTGCACGCGATTCGTATCCTGATACTCGTCCACGTGCACGTACTGGAAACGTTGTTGCCAGCGTTGGCGGACCTGTGGCGCTTCCCGCAGCAGCCGCGCCGCGCGCAACAGCAGGTCGTCGAAATCGAGGGCGTTGCTTTGCTTGAGCAGCGCCTCGTACGCCGCGAAAATGTCCGCCACTTTACGCCAATCGGCATCGAACGCCACAGCGCGCATCTGTTCCGGAGTTTGCGCCTGATTCTTGGCGTAGCTGATGCGGCTGAGCACATTGCGCGGCGTGAACGCATCATCATTGATGCCCAACTTGCCCATGGCCAGCTTTACGGCGGCGAGCTGGTCGTCATCGTCATAGATCGCGAAGTCGCGAGGGAGTCCCGCCGAGGCAGCTTCGCGCCGCAGCAGCCTGGCGCACAGCGAATGGAAGGTGGAAATCCACGGACGCTCCGGAGGAACGCCCGCGCGCAGGAGCAGGTCCGTGACGCGCGTCTGCATCTCTTCGGCGGCTTTGTTGGTAAACGTGACTGCAAGAATCGACTCGGCGGGAATGCCCTTGGCGATAAGATTGGCCATGCGGAAGGTGATGGCGCGCGTTTTGCCCGTGCCCGCGCCCGCAAGAATCAGCACGGGCCCTTCCGTGGTTTCCGCGGCAAGGCGCTGCGCCGGATTGAGTTGCTCGAGAAAAGTCTGCATGGGTCCCGGGGAAACGGAAAATTGTCAGCCCAATCATGGTAGCTGAGGGTGGGAGTCTCGGCAAATCGGGGAAGGAAGGGAGGGAGGGAAGTAAAGGAGGTACAGGAAGTACAGGAGGTGAAGGAACATTAAAGAGATTGGGGATTTCGCAGCTCTAGACGAACGGATGTGCCGGGCACGGCGAAATAAGTTCCTTCTCGGCGCGGTTTACGGAAAGGGCGAAGACAGGCGGAAAGAGAGATTCCTCACTCCGCAGACTCCGTTCGGAATGACGTAGAACTACACGCCTTGGCGAGATGGGGTCGAGCCCTTCGCCGCTCAGGGTAAACAGTGCTCGACCCCTACGGGAGATTGCGGAGAAAGGTCAGTTCGCGGGGGAAGAGCCTAGGGGAATATCGAAATAGGAGAGCGGCTGCTTCGTGCTCATCATAGTGAGGTTTGGCACGTACAGCCGGGCGTTTTGCAGCAGTTCCACCTCGCCGCGCAAATCGAAATAAAGCAGTCCTTCGACGGTGCCATGCGCTGCCACCACGGAAGAGGGCACCGCGGCGTTCTGGCAATCATCACGGAAGTCGGTCCAATTCTTGTCCCTGAGAGGCTTGCCTCCCCCCACGGGAATCGGCAAAGGGATGCGTTTCGCCGTGGGATCCTTGCCATTGTTCTTCAACATAACCGTGTCCGCTACTTCATCCGCGGTGAGCGGCTCGAGTTCCTGGCGCTCGTCTTCGTTCAATTGCAGGAGCAGGCGGATATGCGGCAAGTCAATCTTAATGCCCTCGTCGGAATCATTGCGGAAAGAAACGCGCAGGGCGACGATTCCTTTGGAGAACGGAGACTTCTTCGGGAACGGCTCTTTGTAGCGGGCGGCTACCGTCCAGGGATCGACTCCAATGGTCATCTTCTCGTGGGAGTCCTGGATGGGGGCGCGGACCGGCGCGGCTTGCTGCCCCGCCAGCGCCGGGACCAGGACGAACGTCAACAGGGGCAGAAGAACGGAAGCAGAGAGTTTTCGCATGAAGATATAATAAACTGTTTGCATCCTGTGGCCTTCGATTCCTTTGGGAGAAGCAGGGTTGCCCTGCTTACGGAGTAGCGGGCCGTCGCAAATCCGAGACACACCGGAGCCAGATCGCGTGTATTTCTTGTATAGCGTCTTAATGGGCTTGGCCACCATCATCACTGCGCCTTATTGGCTGATCCAGGGCCTGCGTCATGGCAAGTATCTCTCGAATCTGGGCGAGCGGCTGGGATTTTCCATTCCCAAGGTGGCCACGCTCACTGCGAATCGTCCCGGCGCCATCTGGATTCACGCGGTTTCCGTGGGCGAAGCGCTGGCGGGTGTGGGGCTGGCCAAGAGGCTGAAGGATGCCTTTCCGCAGCGGCCGCTGGTGATTTCCACGACGACAATCACAGGCCACCAAGTGGCGCGAGAGCGCATGCCCTTCGCGGATGCTGTGGTGTATTTTCCGTTCGATTGGGCGTTCAGCGTGCGCAAGGTGATGGATGCCGTCAAGCCGGCGGTTATTGTCGTGATGGAAACGGAAATCTGGCCCAATTTTCTACGCGAAGCCGGGCGGCGCAAGGTCCCGGTGATTTACAGCAGCGGGCGAATCTCCGGTCGTTCTTTCGCGCGCTTCCAGAAGTGGTTGGGGATCTTCGGGTTTTACCTGCGGCCGCTGCTGGCCTCGGCCCTCTCCAATGTCGGGGTGTTTTTGATGCAAACGGAGACTGACGCGGAACGTCTGGGCGCACTGGGCGTCCCAGCGGATCGCGTGAAGGTCAGCGGAAATTTAAAGTACGACCAGGAATTGCCCGCGGCCACGCCGCTTTCCACCTGGCTGGAAGCGGAGTGCAAGGAGCAGGGGCGCTGGCCGGTGATTATCGCGGGGAGCGTGGTGGCCAACGAAGAGCCGCTTGCACTGATTGCCTTTGGCGTGGTGCAGGGAGACTACCCCGAGGCGCTGCTGGTCCTGGCGCCGCGCAAGCCGGAGCGCTTTGGCGCTGCCGCAGAATTCATCGAGGAAGCGCATCACCAGTTTGTTCGCCGGTCCGAGCTGGCCGTGGCAGGGCCTGTCGCGTCGTCTGGTGACAACAGCAGGAGTTTCACGGCAAGCACCACAGTGCTGTTGCTGGATAGCATTGGCGAACTGGCGTCGCTTTATCGCCTGGCCGATGGCGTGTTTGTCGGCGGTTCGCTGGTGCCGTCCGGCGGCCACAACATTCTGGAACCCGCCGCATTTGGCAAGGTGCCGGTTTTCGGCCCTTCCATGGAAAATTTCGCGGCCATTGCTTCGCGATTTGTGGAGGCCGGAGCCGCGATTCAGGTGACCAGCCCCGAGGATGCGGGCGTCGAATGGATTCACCTGCTGAAGAGTCCCGAGAAAATGCAGAAAATGGGGGAAATCGCGCGGCAGTTGGTGGAAACGAGCCGCGGCGCCCTGGAGCGCACGCTGGCGGAGATTTCGCGTCGACTCGAGGGCACGCCGCGATGAACAACCTGCCGCCAATTCTGCGGTGGTTGCTCTGGCCGTTATCGTTGTTGTACGGAATCGTGGTGCGGCTAAGATTATCGCTGTATGCTCGGGGCACTTTCGAGACGAAACGACTGCGCACGCCGGTGATCAGCGTGGGCAATTTGACCGTTGGCGGAACCGGCAAGACGCCCATGGTGATTTGGCTGGCGGAGCGATTTTTGGCGAAAGGCAAGCGCGTGGCCATTTTGAGCCGCGGCTACAAGGGGCGCGGCGAGACGAGTGACGAGATCGAATTGATGAAGTATCGTTTGAACGAGCGCGTTTTGTTCGGCATCGGCGCGGATCGTTACGAACAGGGCCGCCGCTTGGAACAACAAGGCGTGGACGTGTTTCTGTTGGACGATGGCTTCCAGCACCTGCAGCTTGCGCGCGATGTGAATCTGCTGCTGATGGATGCGGCGCAGCCACTGGGCAGGGAAATGCTTTTGCCGGCAGGCCGGTTACGCGAGCCCGTTTCCGCCATGAGCCGCGCGAGTTTGCTTGTCTTTACGCGCACGGAGACCTCAGCGGGGGCTGCGGCGGCCATCGGCCAGCTCCAGGGCTATCCGGTGTTTTCGGCCGCAACGCGCTTGCTGGGCTTCCGCAGATTCGGCGGAGGCATTCAAATGCTGACGCGAGCGGAAATCGGAGAGGGACCGTTCTTGGCGTTTTGCGGCATCGGCAATCCGCGCGCGTTTTTTCTAGATTTGCAGAACTGGCAGATCCCGGCTGCCGGCACGAAGGCTTTTCCCGACCACCATCGTTATACTGCTAGCGAAGTGGAGGCGCTTAAGCAAGCGGCGCGGGCGGCGGGTGCGCGCGCTTTTGTCACGACGGAAAAGGACGCGCAAAATCTTGGCGACGCGCGATTTGGAGAGATGCCCGTATTCGTGGCTGTGATTGATCTGGAGATTTCCCAGGAGGCGGTGTTCTGGGAAACGATTCAGGCGCAAATCGTAGCCAAAGCAGCCTCGCGGATGGTGAACTGAATTGTCCGGAACGGCAGAACAGATTGAGAATGCGGGAACGCAGCTCCTTTTTTTGCAGGGCGCGTAGAGTTTTTCCAAGCAGCAGGTGCGCAGCAGCATGAACATCATGATTCGCGCGACGAATTGGGTCGGCGACGCCATCCTGGCGCTGCCCGCGATTCGCGCTGTTCGCCAGAAGTTTCCCGAGGCGCGCATCAGCATCGTGGCGCGGCCCTATGTGGCGGAAATTTACGGCGACCAGTCCATCTGCGACGAGTTGATCGCGTATGACCCCAAAGGAGCGCACCGTGGCTGGAGGGGCCGCGGCGCCCTGGCTAGCAAGTTGCGCGCGAGGAGATTCGACGTCGCGCTGCTGCTGCAGAATGCCTTTGACGCGGCGTGGCTTGCCTGGCGCGCCGGGATTCCGGAGCGCATCGGCTACGCGCGAGACGGCCGGCGCCTGCTGTTGACGAAAGCGATTGCCGTGCCCAGGCCCGGTGAGATCCCCGCGCACGAAAAGTTCTATTATCTCGAGTTGCTGCGCCGCGCCGGCTGGATTGACGAGTTGCAGGATGACGCGCATATCGCGCTCCACGTTCCGGAGGCGCGGCGCGTGAAAGCCGCGGAGACATTGCGCGAAGCTGGAGCGCGGCCACATGCGGTTCGCGTCGCCATCGGTGCGGGCGCATCCTACGGTTCGGCAAAGTGCTGGCCACCCGAGCGCTTCGCAGAATGGGCCAATGGCTTTCAGACGGAAAACGATGCGGACGTGATTTTATTTGGGACGGCGGCGGAAGCCAGCGTCTCCAACGCCATCATCGCGGGCATGAAGAAAAAACCCATTGACCTGACGGGGAAAACCGCGATCGGCGATTTGCCTGCGCTGCTCTCGCAATGCCAATTGTTCCTGGGCAACGATTCCGGGGCGATGCACGTCGCCGCTGCCGCGGGAGTGCCAGTGGTTGCAGTCTTTGGTCCGACTGATCCATTTGGCACTGCGCCGGTCACACCACGCAGCAGCATCGTGCAGGAAAGGCCGTACTGCAGCCCGTGTTTTTTGCGCCGCTGCCCCACCGATCATCGCTGCATGAAAAGCATCACCCCGGAGATGGTTGCGGCTGCCGCAAAACCGTGGCTCGTTAAATTGGAGGTGGGTCCTGCCTGAACAGACGCCACGGCGACGAGCTGTTTTCCTCGATCGTGATGGAACCATCGCCGAGGAAGTGGGTTACTTGAACCATTCCGCGCGATTTCGTATGTTTCCCTTTGCGCCCGCGGCCATCCGGCGCCTGAATGAAGCGGATTTGGCCGTGGTGGTAGTCAGCAATCAATCGGGAGTTGCGCGAGGCTATTTTCCCGAATCGCTGGTACAGGAAGTGAATGAATTGATGCGATCCGCGCTGGCGAAGGAAGGCGCGCGCCTGGATGGAATTTATTATTGCCCTCATGGCACTGCGGACGGCTGCGACTGCCGCAAGCCGAATATCGGGATGATGCAGCGGGCGGAACGCGACTTGGGTGTGCAGGCGAGCAGCTCGTATTTGGTCGGCGACCGTTACGGCGATATGGAAATGGCGTTTCGGGCCGGAGCCTGTGCGATACTCGTGCGCAGCGGTTACGGCCTGGGCGAGTGGACGTGGCACCGCCAGGAATGGCCGAGGCAACCTGCGTTTGTTGCCGAAGACCTGACGGGCGCGGTGGACTGGATTCTGGGGCAGAAGCAATGACGCGTGCAAAGAAAAGTTTGAGTTTTTCTCCCTCCGTGGATCTGGTGGCGCTTGCGGACATCGTGGAGCGCTTCGCGGGAAGGCGAGTAGTCATTCTCGGCGATTTTGTGGCCGACGCGTTTCAATTTGGCGACATCACGCGCGTCTCGCGCGAAGCCCCCGTCTTGATCCTGAAGCATCGCGAAACGCAGATTGTGCCGGGTGGCGGAGCCAACGCCGCGAACAACTTTGCGGCTCTCGGCGCAAAAGTGTTGCCGGTTACCGCGGTGGGAGATGATGCAGCGGGTGATTGTCTTGTCGCCATCTTCCGGGAAAAGAAAGTCGACGTCTCCGGCATTGTCCGCGTGAAGGGCTGGACGACTCCCACGAAAACGCGGTTCCTGGCGGGCTGGGCGCACACGGTTGGCCAGCAGGTTCTTCGCGTGGATTACGAGCCGGGGAAACCGCCAGGCGAGGCGGCGCGCAAAAAGTTGGCGCGGTTGGTGGCCGCGAAAATGCGCAGCGCCGATGCCCTAGCCGTATCGGATTATGGTTTCGGCGTGGCCACTCCCGAAGATGTCCGCGCCGCCACCCGCCGCGCGAAGCGGGAGTTTCCCGTGACGCTCGACTCCCGCTACCAACTGCACAGGTACAAGAACGCGGGGATTACTTCGGCGACTCCCAACGAGGCGGAGATGGAAGCTTTGCATCACACGGCGATTGGGAGCAATCTGAAGGAACTCGAACGCTGCGGCGAATCCACGCGGGAGGAATTGAAACTGAAATCGCTGCTGGTGACGCGCGGGCGGGACGGCATGGCGCTTTTCCAGCCCGGGCAGAAGCCGCTGCACATTCCGGTTCACGGAAGCGATCAGGCGGTGGACGTCACTGGAGCGGGCGACACCGTCCTTGCGGCGTACACCCTGGGATTGGCCAGCGGCGCTTCGGCTCTGGAGGCGGCGCACATCGCGAACATCGCCGGCGGCTTGGTGGTAATGAAGCGCGGCACGGCCACGGTTTCCCGCGAAGAACTTCTCGAGGCTATTCGGCGGGAAGCGGTGACCGGCTCAGGGGATTAGTGCCGTTCCAACTATTTGGGCCAAATGACGGACCAAGCATCTGACGCGAACACGGAGAGAATATTCTCGAAGGGACTTGCTGGAACAAGATGGAACGGCACTGGTTGATCGCGAGTTTTACAGAGCAGGGAAGGACGGCGAGGCAATCCGTCGAGCAGGAAGGGCATGCGTAAAGCCGAATCGAAAATCAAGTCGCGCGAGGAGCTGCAGCTGCTGCTCGCGGGCGCCAAACGCCATGGCAAGCGCATCGTGTTTGCCAACGGCTGCTTTGACACGCTGCACGTCGGCCACGTGCGCTATCTTTCCGGCGCAAAAGAGCAAGGCGACATCCTGGTCGTGGGCGTGAATGCGGATTCCAGCGCGAGCCGGCTGAAAGGCCCCGGGCGGCCCATCCTGAACGAACATGCGCGGGCCGAACTCGTTGCGGCGTTGCGCGACGTGGATTTCGTCGTTCTCTTCGAGGAGCTGAACGTGGAGAAGTTGCTTGAAGAGTTGCGGCCCGACGTTCATGCGAAGGGCACAGATTATACGGCGGTGAGCGTTCCGGAGCGCGCCGTCGCCGATCGATTGGGGATACGCGTCGCGATCGTCGGCGATCCCAAGGACCATTCCACGCGCGCGCTGCTCGATTCCATCCGCAAGGCGCCGCATGACTGAGCAACGCTTCCTGGCCGTGCGCTTGGGCTCGCTGGGCGACATCGTGCACACATTCCCGGCCGTGGCCGGGTTGCGCGAATCGTTTCCCTCCGCGGAAATTATCTGGCTCACGCACCCGCGCTGGGTGGAACTCGTCGCCAGCAGCCGGCTGGCCAGCGAAATCTGGCCGGTGGATTCACGCGATCTGGGTTCCGTTCGCCGGGTTCTTCAGAAAATTCGCGGCGCGAGATGGACGGCGGCGATTGACTATCAGGGACTCTGGAAGTCCGCCACGCTGCCTTTTCTTGGGGGCGTGGCCAGGCGCATCGGCTTTTCTTCCGCGACCATCCGCGAGTTCGGCGTCCCGATCCTCTATACGGACCGCGTGGCCTGCAGGACCACGCACATCGCCGAACAGAATGGCGAGTTGACGTTACGCACAGGCGCGGCGAAGGCTGTCGGCGAAGTGAAACTTGAAGTCGCGGAGGCGGACTGCGAGTTGGTTCGCAAGGAACTGCAGGAACAAGGCGCGACGCGGTATGTGGTGCTGAGTCCCGGCGGCGGGTGGCGCTCCAAGTGCTGGCCCGTCGAGCGATTCGGCGCGCTTTGCCAGAGAATTCGTGGCGAGTTGGGGCTCGCGTGCGTCATTAATTATGGCCCCGGGGAAGAATCACTTCTCGCGGCTGTGCAGGCAGCCAGTGGCGATGCGCGTCCGGTGGCCTATGACGGAGAGATGGGACCCTTGATGGCGCTTTTGCGCGGCGCGCAGTGCATCGTTGGTGGAGATACGGGGCCGCTGCACCTGGGCATCGCTCTCGGCGCGCGCGGCGTCGCGCTCTTCGGTCCGACCGACCCGGCGCGCAACGGCCCTTACCCGCCGCAGCAAATCGTCCTGCGCAGTCCCGAGGCGCACACGACCTACGGCCGCGGCGACACGGCGGATCCTTCCTTGCTGGCCCTTTCCGTGGAAGAGGTTTTCGACGCGGTGCGGAAGTCCGTGGGCAAAAACGCATGACGGCGCGCGATTTTTTCTCGCGCTGGCGCGTGCGTATCGGCTATTTTCTCGCGGTGGTGCTTTTATTGCTGGCCCGGCCGACCGTGCGTTCCATTATTCTTGGCGCTGCCGTCGGATCGATTGGCCTGGCCATCCGCGCTTACGCCGCCGGTTACTTGCACAAGCAGGAGGTCCTGACCACAACCGGGCCTTACGCCTACACGCGCAACCCGCTCTATTTGGGCAGCAGCATTCTCGCGCTGGGCGCGGCGGTGGCGATGCATTCCTGGCTCGCGGCGGCGCTGATTCTTGTTTATTTTGCGGTGGTGTACAGCTTCGTTATGCGGCGGGAAGAGATGGAGCTTCGCGGCAAGCATGGTGCGGCGTTCGATGCGTATGCGGCGGCAGTGCCGCTCTTTTTTCCGAGGTTGACGCCGCGATCCCTGCCCGGCGGGGCCAACGGCTTTTTTTGCTGGGCGCAATACAAACGAAACCACGAATACGAAGCGCCAGTCGGTTTTCTGCTTTTCTTAATTCTGCTGGCGGTGATCTGGCGCTGGCGCGCTCTGTGATGGCGCCACGGGTTCCGGGCAAGCCACGAAACAATTCACCCACAACGAGTGCCCGTCAGTGAGCACGCGCACCGCGCCGTCGCGATCGGTGCGCAGGAGCCGCGTCCCAGTCTCCTCCAGCCGCTGTATCAGTTCCGGGTGCGGGTGCCCGTAAGGGTTCTCTTCTCCCGCCGAGATGATGCTGATCCGCGGCGATACAGCGGCGAGGAAATCCGGCATGGTGGAGTTCTTGCTTCCGTGATGCCCGACTTTCAGCACGTCCGCGCGCAAAGCCGCCGCATCGTTTTCCGCAAGCATGGCAGCCTCTGCCTGCTTCTCCGCATCGCCCGGCAGCAGCATCGTTCTGTCGAGGTAGCGCAGCCGGACCACCAGCGAATCGTTGTTTTTCGCAAGCGGGGCAACTTCCTCCGGCGGAATTTCCGGCCACAGAAAATCCACCTGCACGGTGTCCCAAAGAAAATGCTGGCCGCGCAGTTCGTGTTCGATGGGCACGTGGAGGAGCGCGGCTTCTTCTTTCAAGTGCGCGAAGGCGGGCGCGGCGGTTTCCCGCCCCAGCCACAACTGGCCGACCTGGAAATTTTGCAGGACGGCTGTGAGGCCGCCGATATGGTCCTGGTGGGCATGCGTCAACGCCACCGCGTCCAGTTTTTGAATGCCGCGCGACCACAGGTACGGCGACACGGCGTCCTCGCCGGGATCGGGGCCGAGATGCTCTTCGCGGCCTTGGAATCCCTGAAAAGTTCCACCGCCGTCAATCAGCAGAGTGCTGCCTTTGGGAGAAATGACCAGAATCGAATCGCCTTGTGCAACGTCGAGCACGGTCATCTCCAGAGCGTTGGGCACGACCGACGGCCGGAAGGGATAGCTGGCAATTAAGATCGCCGCGAAGACGGCTGCGGCAGCGGCGGACCGCCGTAGTAAGCGGGCCCAGGCCTGCTGAAATCGCAGGCCTGCCGCGAGCGCGAGGATAGCCGCAAAAAACAAAAGGATGACCCAGTGCGGCGGGCCGGGAATGCGATAGCTGCCGCGCGGGATGCGCGCAAAGAGATGCACGATTGCGCCTTGCAAATGGACAAGCCAAGCCAGCGGCAACGCCAGCACGCGTCCTAATCCGCGCCACACGAGCGCCAGTCCCAGACTGGAGAAGCCCAGCGGAACGATGAGCCCAGTCAGCGGCACAGCCAAGAGGTTCGCCAACGGCCCGAGCAGCGTGATGCGATGGAAGTCCCGCGCCATCAGAGGCAGCATGCCAAATTGCAACACCAGGGAGAGCGCGAAGAGTTCCACAAGACGGAAGGTCCAGCGCAATGCGGTCACACCGGTATTTTGTGTCCACATCGCCGCGCGCGTGGAAAACCGCGCAGTCAAGACACGTGCAGCGTCGCGCAAGTCTAGGCGGTATTGCACTTGCCGCGGCGCATAGGCGGCATCGCGCGTCACATCGCGCCAGCTCTTCAACGCGCGGACGAACGGCTGAATGTGGCGTTGCATCCAGGGCAGGGCAATCCCCGCGATACACCCGATCGCCAGGAACGAAAGCTGGAAGCTCGTATCCACCACGGCTTTCGGCTTCGCCACCAATAGAATGAGCGCGGCCAAGGCCGCGGAATTCAGCAGCTCCAAGCGCCGGTAGAAGAAGGTTCCGAGCACGACGATGCCGGTCATCAGCCCCGCACGCAGCACCGGCGGGCGCTGCTCGACAATCGCAATGTAGGCAAAAAGAGCCAGGAGGATGACCAGCGTCGCGAGCGCGTGCGGAAGCCGCAGGCGCCGCGTCAGCCAAAACAGAAAGAAGGCCAGCGCTCCGACGTGCAGCCCAGCCACGACGAGAACGTGGAAAACGCCGGTCTTCTGGAAGTCCAACGATTCCGCCCGGTCGATGAACGCGCGGTCTCCCAGAAGCATCGCGCGCAGAATTCCGGCCACGTCCGGCGAAGCAGGGAAGAGAGCGTCCAATTCGTCGCGCAGCTTGCCGCGCCCGCGCGCCAAGCGCGTCTCCAGCGAAGCCGGAGGCGTCGCGATTCTCTCAAGGAGCGTGCTTGCCCGAAGAGTTGACTGCACGTGGATGTTTTGCTGCGCCAGGAATTCGCGCCTGTCGAACGCGCCCGCGTCTTTATATACAAGAGGCAGCCGCGCCGTCGTGAGCACCGCGATCTCATCTCCGGCGTGGAGCTCCGGTAAAGCGGGTTCCCGGTCCTTCGGCGTGAAACCGAGGCGCATGCCGCCGCGCAACGGGAGCGCTCCGGCTGCCGATTCCACGCGAGTCAGGTCTAGCTCCAGGCCATAGCCCCAGGGCAAGCGCGAAACTTCATTCCGCAAGCGACCCACGTAGCACAGCGGAACCTTGCTGCTGATTTGTCCCGCGGCCATGCGGCTCAATACATGGTCGGGAGGCGGCGGCTGTTCGGCGACGCAGGCGGCAAAGACGCCAAGAACTACCCATGCCGCAAGAGAACAGGAGGCGGCTGACCACAACTTTTCGCGCCGGGTGAGCAGTATTGTGGCCAGCAAGCAGCCAAGCAGGAAAACTATGAGGACCGCCAGGAAATGTTTTGAGGTGGCATGGGCTGCCACGACAGGCTGCAAGCCGAGCAAAATGCCGCCGGAGAAGGCAGCGGCAAGTGCTACGGCCGGAAGCTTCATGTGACTCTTCGCAACCTCACGAGAGTTTCGATGTGAAAGGTCTGCGGAAACAGGTCGAATAGATGGACTTGGGAGATTTCGTAGCGGTGCGCAGGTGTAATTTCGGTGGCCGGGCGCCGCTCCGAAGCCGTAAGTATCGCGAGGTCGCGGGCGAGGGTCGAAGGATCGCAGGAAAGATAGGCAATCTCTGGCGCGCCGAGATTCGCGAGGCGCGCCGCCACTTCTGCGCCCAATCCGAACCGCGGCGGATCCAGCACCACAAAGTCGGGCTGCTCCTGCTCTTTTTTCAGAAAGTCTTCCGCGTGCTCGTTGTGGGAGACGACCTGCACGCCGGCGGTTTCGGCGTTCACGCGCAGATCGCGTGTGGCCGAAAGATTGGCATCCACGCTCACCACTCGGGTGAACGATTTCGCCATCGGCAAGGTGAAAAAGCCCACGCCCGCGTAGAGATCGAGCGCATAGCCGCCCTTAGCCCCTTCCAACACGGTTTGCAGCATCTCTTCGATCAGAAAGCGATTTATCTGGAAAAACGACAAGTGGCTCACGCGGAACGAAAATCCTCCGGCGTGGTGCGTGAGATAGCCGGGGCCGGAAAGCTCAAAGCGGTTCTTGCTTTGATCGAGCAGCAGCAAGCTGTCAAGCTGCGGCAGCGCGGTCTTGAAATCCGCGATCAGATCTTTAACAGGCTTCGGAAAGCGCTCGAAGGCCACGTTGAGAGCCAGCTTAGCATCCTCTGAATCCACAAACGCTTCAATCTCCAGGATTCCGGGGGGCAGGGAATTGGAGCGCGCGAGCTCCTGCAATTTCCCGAATGTTTGCGCCAGGCCCGGAGAGAGCACCGGACAGCGGTCGATCGGGACAATGTGCGCGCTTTCGGGCAAAAAATAACCGAAGGCGCGCGGCAGGGCGTCGCGAAAGGCCCATTGTGCGCGGTTGCGGTAGCCGTAAGGCTCGGCTGTGTGCGTGTGGATTTCCCCGGTCCATCTCACGCCGCCCAGGCGCGAAAGCGTCTCGCGGAGAATTTCGGCCTTCAGGCGTCCCTGCTCGGCAAAGGCAATGTGCTGGTAATGGCAGCCGCCGCAAACGCCGAAGTGCGGGCATTCCGGTGCGATGCGGGCGGGCGCCGCCTTGGTGACCTCGAGCAGCTTCGCGTGGATCAGCTTTTTCTTTTTTGTGCGCACGGCGGCGCGCACGTGCTCGTGGGGGAGCACGTAGGGGACGAACACGGTGCTGCCTTCGGCGTGAGCCAGGCCGTCACCCCCGTACAAGAGCTTCTCAATCGATAATAGTAACTCATCCGCCATAAGTGTCCAGTCCTATCTTGCGCTTCGCATTTTCAAATGTCCGCCGGCGCCGCCCATCTTCCGGCGCTCAGCGAAAAATGGGAGCCTTGGGGATTGCGTTTTAGCCCGTGGGCGCGGCCTTCTATCTCGCTCGTTGCAGAAGGCAGCCGCTGCGATCCCTTCACGAAAAATAGTACAGACTCAGCCGCGGCAGTTGATATTCGTCCAGCAGCCGCTTCTGGAGATACTGCCTTTCCACCAGGGCCAACTGCGCGGCTTTCATTTTCCTCCGGTAGGCCGACAATTGCGAATCGACTTCCCGCCGGATCTTCAGCATCAACTCTTCGCTGGCGTTGCTGAGCAAGATCGCGTGCACCTTGTCGTCCAGAATGGTCATGCGCCGTTCAAAATCCTCGAGGTCCAGGCTTCCCGGCGCGTCGAGGAGTGGTAGCGATCCCGCCAGGGATGCCGCCACGTGGCGCAGGACAGCGGCGACGGCGGGTTGCGAGTGAGCGAAACGTTCCGCCGTTTTTTCCAACTGCGCCGCGTTGCTTTCCATGTACCGGCGCAGTTCGCTGCGCGCGAACGGCTCCGCCGCTTTTGCGCCGTTCGGAGAGTGCGCGCCCGCCGCCGCTTCTTGCGCCTCTTCCGCGGCCTCCAGAACGGCATCGGTGCAATAGGCCAGGCTTTTCAGCGGCTTTCCTGCGCCGCGCCGCGAGCGCTGGTAGGCTTCAAAGGCGCGGTCAATCCCCTTGAGCGCAGCTTCCAGCGGCACGCCTGCCTTCTGCCACGTCTCCATGATGGCCCAATCAAGCGGAGAGACCAGCAGGTGCGCGCCGCGTTTTTTCCAGAAGTATTCCTCGATTTCGGTGAAGTAGTTGAAATAGTTCCAGTTGTCCATGATTTGCGGCTACGTTCAGGCGTTAAGTGCTAAGCCTCTGCTGAATAAACCAAGAAAATATGATTCCGTGTGCCGTTCGTTTTTTTGTGCGCGACGACAAAATTGTTTACGCGTTGCCGAAATGGGATCGATCCCGCGGGGCGGGATCGACCCCTACGAAGGCAAACCCAAGAGCACAGTCAGGAGTGACTGTGCCACAAGGGCAAACCCAAGAGCACAGTCAGGAGTGACTGTGCCACAAGGGAAACCCAAGAGCACAGCCCCTTCGCGGCGCAGCGCAAGCCCTTCGGAGCTCAGGGCAAGCCCTTCGGAGCTCAGGGCAAGCCCTTCGGAGCTCAGGGCAAGCGGGAGTGACTGTGCCACAAGGGCAAACCCGAGAGCGGGCCGGATCTAACGTTGAGCCTTTTTCGATGCTGCCTGCGGGGCGACGACAGGCAGCTCCTCATGTTTCCCGTGTCCCTCAGGGTGCTGATTCTTCTCCCAGATCAGGCGCAAACCCGTCAACGTCAAAAACTCCTCGACATGCTGGATGTGCTTCGAGCCGCGCGCCACCAGCCACGCCTGGCCGCCGGTGGCTACGACGGCAGCCTCCGCGTTCAACTCCGCCTTGATGCGCGCGAGCATGCCGTCCACCAAATCCACCCAGCCGTAATACAAACCGGCCTGCATGTGTGTCACGGTGTTCGTGCCAATGACCTTGCCGGGATCCTTGATCTCCACGCGCGGCAAGCGCGCCGCCCGCGTAAAGAGAGCTTCCGACGAAATTCCTAGCCCCGGCGCGATCGCCCCGCCCACGTATTCGCACTTCGCCGAAATCACATCGAAGGTGATGGCGGTGCCAAAATCCACGACGATGCACGGCCCGCCAAACTTATGAAATGCGGCCACGCCGTTGACGATGCGGTCCGCGCCAACTTCCATGGGATTGTCCACCAGCACGGCCATGCCCGTCTTCACGCCGGGTTCCACGAAAAGCGCCTTCTTGCCCAGGTAGACGCGCGACATCTCCGCCAGCGTCCAATTCATCGGGGGCACGACGGAACTGATCATCACCCCGGTGATCATTTCCTGGTTGAGCCCGGCCAGGCTGAAGAGGTTGCGGGTGAGCACGCCGTATTCGTCCACGGTCTGCGCGCGCGCCGTGGTCAAGCGCCAGTTGGCGATGAGCTCTTCGCCGCGGAAGACGCCCAGCACCGTGTTGGTGTTCCCAATGTCAATGGTAAGAAGCATCTAGCGGACCTCGGTCACGTCGCCTGCGATCACGGTCACCGCTTGCCCGTCGTCCTTTTGTACGCGCAACAATCCCTCGGGGCTGAGGCCATCGGTCTTCCCGAAATAAGTTTCCTTTCCGGATTCCACTTTCACGCGCTTGTCTTGGGCGAAATCCGATTCCCGTTGGAAGCGCTCCACAACATACGGCGGCCCCTCAAGCAGGAAACGATTGTAGTCGGTCTCGAATTGCGTCAGCAACCGCACCAGCAACTCCAGCCGCGAATGGGCTTTGCCGGATTCCTTGCGCAGGGAAGTGGCCAGCCCCGCAATGTCCGGGGGAAACTTCTGCTGATTGACGTTGATGCCCAGGCCAATCACGACAAAGCGCACCAGGTTGGGTTCGGCGTACATCTCCGTCAGGATGCCGCCCAATTTCGCGCCATTCAGGAGCAGGTCATTCGGCCATTTCAACTCGGCGAGTAATCCTGTTTGCGCTTGAATCGCGGCGCGCGAGGACAAGCCGGCCAACATCGTGAGCAGCGGCGCGAGCACGGGTGAAAGCGTGGGCCGGAGCAGCAGCGTCACGTAGATTCCCGTGCCGCGCTCGGAATGCCAGGTGCGTCCCGCGCGGCCTCTCCCGGCGGTCTGTTCTTCCGCCAGCACCACGGCGCCTTCCGGTTCGCCGGCGTAGCCCAGCTCCATGGCCACGCGATTGGTCGAATCGGTCTTGAAGAAGTGATAGAGGCGCTTGCCGAACAGACTTCCCTTCATCCGCTTGCGCAGCAAATCGGGCGTCAAAATATCGGGAACTTCCTCCAAAAAATAGCCCTTGCCCTGCTGCCCCTTCACACGCACACCCAGCTCGCGCAGGCGTTGCACCCAATGCCACACCGCCGAACGCGAAACGCCGATTTCCCGGGCAATACGCGCGCCGCTGATGACGATCGTGGCGTTTTCCGCGAGCAGCGTGAGCAAGGCTGCGATGCGACGATCGGTTGTTCCTGGTAAAGAGGTGGCTTGCGCCATCAGGCCCCAGTCCTGTGCTTCTGTTGCCCTAGTGCCGTTCCAACTAAAGGGTGCAGTCGCACGAACGGCTGTCTCCCGCACAAGGGCTTCAATCGAGCTTAACGGCAAATTGCCGAAACAAGTTGGAACGGCACTAGCTTACTTTTCTTGGGCGTTGTCCACAAGCGGACTTGCGGCTGGAGGCCATCTCAAAAGTGGCGCCGGGGAGGGCACGGCTTCAGCCGTGCCGAACAGCCCTGCGAATTCAGGGGTTTAAACCCCTGAGGTGCCTACGTTAGTGCCTAGAGGCATTTATGAGACAGGTTCTACCTTTCCCCCAACTGCTTCAGGCGGTCGGTCATTTTCTGCAACTCGATGCGCTGGCCCGCGAGCGCTTGCTCCATCTGCTGGACGATATTCTGCGGGGCGCGGCTCCGGAACGTCTCATTCCCGAGCTGATTCTCCTTGGAAGCGATGGCCTTCTGCAGGCCCTCCATTTCCTTCTTCAGCCGCGCAATTTCCGTTCCCGCCTCGGTCGTTTCGGTCGGGTAGGGAATTTGCAGATCGAATTGCGCCGTGGAGCGCATCCCGCCGCTGCCTTCGCGCAGCTTCTTTGGAGTCACGCGCAACTCGCTCAGCAGTCCCAGCCGCACGATACCCTCGCGATTGGCCTCCACGATTCCGCGCACCGTGGCATCGGCGCTGGAAAACTCCGCCGCGACTCTTTTCTTGGGATCGAGCCTCATTTCCGCGCGCACCGTGCGCAAACCCTGGATCACCTCTTGCACCAATCCGTATTCGCGCAAGCCTTGCTCGTTTTTCCACGCCGCCCGCGCCTCCGGATAGTGATCCAACGCGATGGACTTGGCCCCCGCCTTCTGCGGCAGCTGATGCCATAGCTCCTCGGTCAGGAACGGCATGAACGGGTGCAGGAGCCGCAGCGCGGCATCGAAGCCCGCGAACAGGTTCTTCCATGCCACGGTCGCGCGCGCGCGATCGGCATGTTGCAATTCGGGCTTCACCCACTCGATGTACCAGTCGCAGAAATCTCCCCAGAAGAATTGGTAGACGCTCTGCGCCGCCTCGTGAAAGCGGTATTCCGCCAGCGCGACGTTCACTGTTGCCACGGTTGCCGCGAGGCGCGCAAACAGCCAGCGATCCACCAGCGGCACCTGCCCGGCAAAAGAGTAGGGCGCCCGTGCGCGGACCTCCGGCGCGGCCAGTTCCTCGAGCGACGTTCCGCCCTGCTCGAACTTATCGAGATTCACGAACAGGAAGCGCGCCGCATTCCAGATTTTGTTGGCAAATGAGCGCGCGCCCAGCAAGCGGTCGTCCGAGAGCACAATGTCCGTGCCCGGCGCCGCCATGGAGGCCAGGCAAAAGCGCATGGCATCGGTGCCGTACTGTTCGTTCAGGGCCACGGGATCAAGCCCCGTGCCCTTTGATTTGGACATTTTTTCGCCGCTCGCGGTGCGCACCAGCGAATGCAAGTACACCGCGCGGAAGGGCACTTGTCCGGTGAAGTGCAGCCCCATCATGATCATCCGCGCCACCCAGAAAAACAGGATGTCGTAGCCGGTGATCATCAGGTTCGTCGGATAATATTTCTGGAAATCGGGCGTCTTCTCCGGCCAGCCCAGCGTCGAAAAGGGCCACAGAGCCGAGCTGAACCACGTGTCCAGCACATCCGGGTCCTGCTCCAGCTTTGTCGAGCCGCACTTGGGGCAGGTAACGGGTTCCTGGCGCGCCACGATGATTTCGCCGCAGTCCTGGCAATACCAGGCGGGAATCCGGTGGCCCCACCACAATTGCCGGGAGAGCGTCCAATCGCGGATGTTGCGCATCCAGTTGAAATATTCTTCACGGCGATTGTCGGGGATGATCTGAACGTCTCCGCGCTCGACCGCGGCAATGGCCGGCTCCGCCAGCGGCTTCATGCTGCAGAACCACTGCGTGGATACCCGCGGCTCCACGATGGTGCGGCTGCGCTCACAGTGGCCAATCGCATTGATATGGCCGGTAACTTTCTGGAGCAGTCCCTGCGCTTGCAAATCCTCGACAATCTTTTTGCGCGCCGCGAAGCGTTCCAGCCCCGCGTATTGCCCGGCGTTTTCGTTCATGTGCGCGTCGTCCGTCATGACGTCAATCTGCGGAAGGTTGTGGCGCTTGCCGGCCTCGAAGTCGTTGGGATCGTGCGCCGGGGTAATCTTCACCGCGCCGGTGCCGAACTCGCGGTCCACCATTTCATCGCCGATGACAGGAATCTCGCGGTTCATCAGCGGCAGGAGAACATTTTTTCCGATGAGATGACTGTAGCGCTCATCCTCCGGATGTACGGCCACCGCGGTGTCGCCAAGCATTGTTTCTGGCCGCGTGGTAGCCACAATCAGGAATTCCCGCGATCCCGCCACGGGATACTTGATGTACCAGAGGTGCCCCGGCTTCTCTTCGTGGATCACTTCCAGGTCGCTCAAGACCGTGCGGCAGCCGGGACACCAGTTGACCATGCGCTTGTCGCGGTAGATGAGTTTTTCTTCGTACAGGCGCACGAAGACTTCGCGCACCACGCGCGACAATTCCGGCGACAATGTGAACTTTTCCCGCGACCAGTCGCACGACTCGCCGATCTGCTTCATCTGGCGCTGGATGGTGCCGCCACTTTCTTCCTTCCATTGCCATACGCGCCGGACGAACTCCTCGCGGCCCAGATCGCGGTAGTGAATGCCCTGATGCGTCAATTGCCGGACCACGACGCGCTGTGTCGAGATTCCCGCGTGGTCCGTTCCCGGCAGGTACAGCGTGTTGTAGCCGCGCATGCGGTGCCAGCGGGTTAAGATGTCGATTTCCGTGTGGTCCAGCATGTGCCCGATGTGCAGCATTCCGGTCACATTTGGCGGCGGGATCACGATGGAGAAAACCGGCCCGGGCGCCCGCGGATTCGCGGTGAAGAGCGCTTCCTGCACCCAGAATTCCGCCCAGCGCGGCTCAATCTGCTTTGGTTCGTACGCTTTGGCGATCTCTCGGGGCATCCCGCTGGTTTCTCCTGGTCTTCCCGCGCAACGGCGCAAGGCACGCCTCTGACGTTGCAAGGTAATCCTTGAATATACGGGCAGGCAGTCCGCGGCGTCAATTCGTGCGCCAAGCTTGCGGCGATGCATTATCTAACCCCGGTTTCTTAACAGGACGCGGCGGCATATAGAGGTGGTCAACAAGAATGACGAGTCGGAGGGCTGGTGTGTCCGGTTCAATCAAGACGGGCTAGATTTTGTTACGGACAAAGCGCCCGCTTCAACCCTTCGCGACTCCGGGCAAAAAGGCGGCCGCTACAAAAGAGTGCCCTCCACCAGAATGTAGTGATGAGAAATGCGCGCTATGGAAGCCAGCTAGGACTTGTGGGAGTTCAGTTCTTCTTTGACGAGGGCTTCGATGACCGGCCTCAGAATTTCGTGCGTGACCTTTTGCATCACGTCGGGACTCATTTTCTCCAGGACCCGCGCGACCATGGCTTCGATGTCTGACTGTGTTGGTTCAGGCGAGGGTGCTGCCGCGGGTAGGGGCGCTTTTGCAACAGGCGGCTCAGCCACAGGAGCTTCTTCCACGGGCGCAGGAGCGGCCCAACTGGGTTCCACTGCTCTGTAGACAGGCACTTCCTGCGTCTCGTCGGGGCTGGCTTCCTGGACCACTGGAGCTGCGTGCGCTTCCACCGCTTCATGCGCCACTTCTGGTGTGTGAATCTCTTCCGCAGGCGCAACGTTCGGCGGTTCTGTCACCGGCTCCGGTGGGGCTTCCGGGACGATGGGCGGTCTTTCCAGTACAGGTTCCTCATGCGAAACTGTCGCCTCAGCCAGGGGCGCTGCCGTTGCCGGTGCATCCCAAGTCGCCGCAAGCTGCGAAGCCTTGCGCGTTTCCGTCTCCCAAGGCGTTGAGGGTGCGGAGAACCAACTACTCGCGGGCGGCGCTTCCTTGTGAGCATCGGGCACCGCTTCGGGTTCAGGCTTTGCTTCGGGTTCTTTCTCGATCGTTCCCGGAGTGCGCGCTAATTTCTCTTCAATGCCGGCGGCCATGGCCGCGGCCCAGGCATCGCCGGAGAAGGGCACTGGGGAATTCGCGGGCTTGGCTTCGAGCGTGGAGACCGCAACGGCCTCAACAACCGTTTCGGTTGCGGGTGACTTCGCGCTGCTGTTCTGCCAAGGCGGCGACGGGGCACTCTTGGCCGGAGGGCTTCCATGGAATGCTGCATCGCGCCAATCCGCCGCGTCATTGCTTGGGACCACGCTGGGGACGGGCGTTTTTTGCAGTGGCTCATCCAAGCCATCGGGGCGCCAGTGCGCGTGCAGCGAGTTGTCTCCGTCTTCGTGTTCCTCTTCTTCCTCTTCGCCGTGCCTGCCCCATTTTCGTTCATCCGCCAGTTGGGAATGCGCGGTAGTCTGAGCGCCCGCTTCTTCTTCCGCTTCGTGCGTGCTCATCAGGTTGCCGAAGGCCACCGGTCCTTGCCCGGCGGCAATCTTCAGTTGTTGCGGCGGCGTGGGGAATTCCTCGGGTACGTCCGCGGTCTCCTCTTCCGGCTCCGGCCTCTTTCCCGCAGTGAGCGCTGCGAGCTTCGACGCAGTAGCGGGCTTCAGCCACTCGGAGGGGCCCTTCCGCGGGGGCTCCGGCGCCTTCTGCACGGGAGGCGGCGGGGCAATCGAAATGCCCGCGCGCGTCAGCGCCGACTTCACCATCGAAATTAGCGGATCGGGCGGCACAAACGGCTTCTTCAAAACGCCGTCCGCGCCCACGCGCTGCGCTTCCTGCTCATCCAGCGGATCAAACGCGCCCACCAGCAAAATCACGGGAATGTGCTTAAGAGTCAAATCTTCCTTGACGTAACGGCAAACTTCATAGCCATTGCGCACGGGCATGAAGACATCAGCGAGGACCAGGTCGGGATGAATATCGGAAATCTTGCGCACGGCGGCTTCGCCGTTGCCCACGGCAATAACGTCGATGCCCTGATCTTTCAGGGCCAGTCCCACCATCTTCTGGATGTTACTGTTATCGTCGGCAACCAGGATCTTGACCACCGAACGTCCTCCCAACAACCCACACCAACCACGGATGCAGACTCAAACTGTATTGGAGCATTCATGCGGGAGGGCGTCAATCACCACGAAGCGCTGTGTGTCGGAAGTAGACATGGCGCGTTCCGTATCCACAACCTGTCCCAAAGGACAAGGGGTGCGACCCAAGTCGCACCCCTTGAAGTACCTAGAGAGATTTTCCGCTGTGGGAGGAGGGGCCGTTTCCGACTACCAGGGAATGAGCTTCCTGAGCCCTTTCTTTTTGCTACTGGATTCTTTCTGCTTCTTTGAATCGGTCGCCGGAGCCGTTCCATCTGTCTTTGCGGAGTCCGTTGCGGCCGCATTGGTAGCCGGAGCGGTGCCATCCGTCTTGGCGGGGTCGCTTGTCGCCGCGTCCGTGGCGGGAGGAGTAGAGGTCGCGCCATTGGCAGCCGGAGGATTGGCGGCGGTCCCATCCCCTGCGGCAGGTGCGGCTGCAGCGGGCGTTGCGGCTGCCGGCGTGTCCGAAGCGCCCGCAGTGCCATTCGTCGAATCAGTTGCCGGCGCCGCGTTCACATCTTCCGCCTCCGCGCCTGCCGGGGGAGTTCCGCTCGTCGCAGTATCACCCGTCGCTACCGTGGCCACGATCCCACTCTTCCCCGCTCCTGGTCCCTTCATGTTGCTGCCTCCGGACAAAATGTCCGTACCCGGCAGCGAACTGCTCTCAGGTTCCATTTGGGGGGTACCGCTTATCGCCGTCATGCGGATGTCCGGCCCGGAATGGAGAATCCCCAGTGGCTTGTGAATCATGCTCTCACGCGGGCGAGGCGCATTCTGTTCCGCGGTCATCCAAGCCAGCGCCTTGGGGTCTGGCTGAGGAATCGGCATGCCAAAGGATTTCAGCTTACCTTTGGCATCAGCGGCGTGTTTCGAGAGCGGGTAGTTCCTGACGATTTGGCCGTAGTAAATGCCTGCGATGTCCTTGCGCTCGCTCTTCTCGAAGAGGTCCGCGAGCATCCACAAGGCCGTGTCGGATTTGCTGTAGAGCGGGTAGCGCTGGGTCAGCGGTGCCAATCGTCCTGCCGCGGCGCGCTTGTCGCCCTTGACGTAATAGTAGTAGGCAATCCGGAATTGTCCTTCCGCGAGGACTTCCTGGACCTCGCGCAGGCGCTGCTGGGCCTGCGGAGCGAGCGGATCTTTAGGATATTTCTGGAGGAAGGTCTGGAACTCTTCCTCGGCCATGCGGGCGTGGTCATTGTCGCGGTCGGCCTTAGGCATTTCGTTGTAGTTGGCCATGGCGACCTGCATCTGGGCATAAGCCGCTTCCGGCATGAACGGGAAGAAAACGATGAAATCCTTGTAGCCGGCGATGGCTTGGGTGACGTTGGAGCTTCCGCCTTCCTTGAAGTAGGAATCCGCGATGGCGAGTTTCGCTTTCGCCAAGTACTCGCTGTCCGGGTAGGTATTGATGAGAGTCTGCAGACTCAGGCGGCCCACCTCTTGCTTGCCATGCTTGATGTCATCCATGGCCTTATCGTAGAGCTGCTTGTCCGGCTCTACCGTATTGCTGGCTTCGGTGGACTGGTTGGGCTTTTTCTTCTTGTGAAAAATAAGTTGGGCGGAGCACTGGCTGGCGTCCAGCAGCAACACCGCACACATGAGAAGAAGCGGAATGCGCCGCAATTCTCACCTCTCGAGTCAAATTTCCAACAGGTCGTCTGCCGTGATGTTTCGCTTCGCCCGGGGGTTCCCGGAACCACCGGCGCGAACCACTTGAGTATACCCTGAACGAACGGCCAGGTGGACCAAGAACTTTGCCCGTATGGCCAGGTCTCCGTTCCTGGCACCTAGGATGCCCCCAGCCTCTTCCGGGGTTATCCAGCGCCGCCCGTGGCAGTCCCGCTGCATACTGGCCCGCAAACGGCGTCGGCCCTTGGCCGGGGGTTGTCAGTTTTCAGTTCTCAGTTGTAAGTGAAGAATTGAGCTGAGCATTTCGTGGACGTGTCGTGGACGTGCTGCTGGCCGGGCCGGAGTGAATGCCGGATGGGGTTAGCAGAAAAGCGTGGAGGCATCGTGGCGACATTGTTGCCAACCCTCTCGCCAACCGTTCCGAGTCCTCACTCCTTCACTCTTTGTCTCTTTTCTCCTTTACCTCTTCGACCTCCTCACCCGAATCTCCGTGTCCCCAGCACCTCCGCCGCATCACCCTCTCCGTCTTTACTTACAACTGACAACCGACAACCCCTCTCCCTCCACCACAAAACTTTTTAACGTTTTGTCGTAGAAACTCCGGCCCTGTCTAACTACAATGCTCCCATGCCCTTCGCAGCAGGGGCGGCAGGCACTTCTCATGGATAAACGAAAATTTCTTTTTGCTTCGCTCTCCGGCTTGATCGGAGATATCGCCTGGCAGGTGAGTAAAGAAGGCCACGAAGTTCGCTACTACATTGAAGCGGAAAAAGAACGCGACATCGCCGATGGCCTCGTCGGCAAATCCAAGGACTGGGAGAAAGACGCCGCTTGGGCCGATATTGTCGTTTTTGACGACACCCTCGGCCAGGGCACCAAAGCGCAGACGCTGCGCGCCAGCGGCAAGCCCGTCATCGGCGGCACGCCTTACACCGATAATCTCGAAGACGATCGCACGTTCGGCCAGGAAGAACTGAAGAAGGCCGGCGTCACCATCATTCCGTACCAGGAATTCGATTCGTTCGATCCCGCCATCGAGTTCGTCAAGAAGAATCCCGATCGCTACGTCATCAAGCCCAGCGGCGAAGCGCAAAACGTCAAGCGCCGCCTGTTCGTCGGCGAGGAAGAGGACGGCATCGACGTCATCGGCATGCTGGAAGCATACAAACGGGCCTTCTCCGAGGAGATCAAGGTCTTCCAGTTGCAGCGCCGCGTGAACGGCGTGGAAGTGGCCGTCGGCGGATTCTTCAACGGCAAGAAATTCATCACGCCCATCAATATCAATTTCGAGCACAAAAAGCTGTTCCCCGGCGAAGTCGGCCCGCCCACGGGCGAAATGGGCACCTCGATGTTCTGGAGTGAGCCCAACGCGCTGTTCAATCGCACGCTGCTGAAAATGGAGCCGAAGCTCGCCGAGGAAGGCTACGTCGGCTACATTGACGTGAACTGCATCGTCAACAACAACGGTATTTATCCGCTCGAGTTCACCTCGCGCTTCGGCTATCCCACCATCAGCATTCAGCAGGAAGGCATGCTCACCCCCATCAGCGATTTCTTCTGGGAACTCGCCAACGGCTTGGAACCCAAGTGGCGCACGCGCAGCGGCTTTCAGGTAGGCGTGCGCATCGTCGTGCCGCCGTTTCCCTTCGACGACGAAGATACGTTCAACTCCTTTTCTAAGAATGCCGCCATCGTTTTCAAGCGGCCCATGAACGAAGGCATCCACATTGAAGACGTGAAGGAAGTGAATGGCCAGTGGGTGGTTGCCGGAACTTCGGGCGTGGTTTTGATCGTCTGTGGCATTGGGCAGACCATGAAGCAGGCGCAAGCGCAGGTCTATTCGCGCATCAAGAACATTCTGATCCCCAACATGTATTACCGCACGGACATCGGCGACCGCTGGGTGGAAGATTCCGACAAATTGCACAATTGGGGATACCTGCGCTAAGGAATGCGTTTGAAGGGACACGGCACGCTGCGCCGCAGCCTGGCCTGCCTTTCAGTATTGCTGCAGATTCGTTGAAACGGAAGATACCCGAGGCACGTCGTATAGGTAGAATTAGTGATTAGAAAGAGGTTCCTGCATGTTCAGGACAGCATTGGTTGTTCTGCTTTTTGCTGCTCCGGCTCTCGCTCAGGATTCAGCGGCAAACGCTTTGGCAGCTGCCGGTTGCGGGGCGAATGAAGTTCACTTCAGTGTAAAAACCAATAAGAAGCAACATCCAACGGCGCAACCTGATGCCGGCAAGGCGTTGGTATACGTAATTGGCGATTCGTGGTCCGACCATGTTGCCGTCCACATTGGAACGGCGCCGACGAGATTCGGAGTTGATGGCACATGGGTAGGAGCGAATGGCTACAGGTCTTATTTTTTCTTTCCGGTGGAACCCGGCGATCATCGTTTGTGCACCAATGTACAATCGAATCTTGAGGAGATGGTCAAATCTTTCACGGCGGCGATCAGCTTCACGGCAGAAGCCGGCAAAACCTACTACTTCCGGACCAAGACGCCGGACAGACCGGATTCGACCGCAAGAGTGAAGCTTGTGCCAGTTGATCCCGCTGAAGCGCAGGTGTTGATAGCGGCTGCGGCGTTCAGCACATTCCATTTAAAGAAATAAAATTCCAGCATGACCGCCATTCTTACGAACGGTAGCGATCCGTCCAAGCTTTGGTTTTCGGTTCGTTAGAGTCCCGCGATAGGAAGAGCCCTGAACTTTCGATAACGATCAGACTCAATTGAAGTCGATCGTGCGGATGACAGGATGACAGAAATTACTCTCCGCTTTCGAGGCGCGGGCCAACCTCGCCGGTTCGCTGCTAGAATAACCCCATGCAACGCAAAGTCTTTTGGATGACCTTCGTGGCCGCGGGCCTCATCGCCGACTTGGTGTTGCCCTTTTGGTGGGCTCTCCTCGCTACGATTCCCATCGGCATAGTCAGTTGGTGGGTCGCCTACCGCAGCGAGTGGTTCTGACGATAACTCGCGCCTCGGAAACCCGCGAAGTTCCAAATTACTGTTGTGGACAGAGATTATAGGGAGTCGACAGGCCCATGCCGCGCCTCAGTTGGCGATGGTCAATTCCACTTCGGTGTTCGCGGGGATGGGCGATCCGCCCGCGGGGGACTGGTCGATCACCGTGCCATGCGGCCACTGGGACGCGGCGACGTAGTTTGTTTTGTGGCGCAGGTTGGTCTGGTCCAGGCGATGCTGCACTTCGATTTCATTTGCGCCGATGAAGTACGGCATCACATAGGACGTTTCACGCTGTCCCGCGGAGACCAGCATATCCACGCGCGGCGTGGCCGCACCATTTCCGGGCTTGGGATTCTGCTGCACGACGGTGTCCATCGGCTGGTCCGGCAGGGCGAGCGTGGAGACTTCCCCGACCTGCAGTCCCGCGCGCAACAATTCAATCCGCGAAACGCGCAGGGTGTTGCCCTCCAAGTTCGGTATCTGCAGTTCGCGTTGTCCCAGGCTCAACACCACATGCGCCTGCTGCGAAACTTTCATCAACATTCCCGGCGGGGGCGTCTGCCGCACCACCTGATTAATGGGCACGTCGCTGTAGACGCGGTCCGCGACGCGCAGGATCAAGCCTTTCGAGCGCAGGATCTGGCTGGCCTCGGCCACGTTCTTTCCAACGAGGTTGGGCATGGTCGTTTCACGGCCGTGTATGGCGATGCGCATCGCCGTGATGGCGCTGAGGAAGGCGGCGGAGGCCAGGATGAACACGAGGAAACCCATGCGGCCCAGCCATTCCACTCGTTCGAGAATGCTCATATGCAGAAGTTTCGGACGCCACCCCACTGGCGTCAATTCTTTTCTGGCGAGGAAGTGCGGACCTTGCTGCTCAGCGGTCGTAGGCAAGCGTGCAGCAACGCCATGATAAGGCATTGTCATCCCGACCGGAGGCCCGCGCCTTCTGCGGGCCGGAGTGGAGGGATCGTGGCAACGTTCTCATCCTTTACTTCCTTACTTACCACTAAAAACTTCCAACTGATAACTCACTTCCCCAGCGGCGGCGCCGGATATTCCGGGAGCTTTTCCTTGCTGGTGTCCGCGCGTTTCACTTCCAGTTCATCGAAGAGGAGCGAAGGGCAGATGATCGTTTGCGGCACACCGCCCATGCGGTTGCTCACCAGGGGATCGTTGCCCACGGCGATCAGGTCGTTGCGCAGCGCGCGCACATCCAGTTCATTGAACACCGCGCCGCGCACGAGTTCTTCGTGCCCGTCGCCGGCATACACGCGATAGAGCAGCCGCGGGGAATTGCCCGGCCCCAGCGTGTCCACGCGGTACGCATACGGTTTGCTCTCCTCCGAAGCCATCTGCATGATCTGCTTTTTCAAATCCGCAGGCGATTCCGGCTCTGAACTCTTCAGAATCAGCGTGCCGACGGCGGGTTGCGGCGGGGTTCCCGGCGCGGCCCGCCCGTGGCCATTGGAAACAGGGAAGTCGCGGATGGGCTGGCGTCCCACCAGATAGTTCTGTAGCGTGCCGTCGCCGACCAGCGTAACGGCCTGCGACTTTACGCCTTCGTCATCCACGTCGTAGCTGCCCAAAAGATTTTTCCCCTGAAATTGATGAATGGTGGGATCGTCCACCACGCTGGCAAATTTCGGCAGCACACGCGTCTTGTAGCTGGTCGCAAACGTTCCCGTGGTGCGGTTAGGCCGCCCGAGTTGTGGCTTGTGCCCCAGGATGTTGCTTCCGATCAGCCCGGCGATGACATCGTCCGCGGCATCCGGCGCGAAAAGAACCGGGCCGCGGTAGGATTCCTCCACGATGGGGGCCTCGCGCAGCGCTTTCAGCGTGTCCAGCATCTGCTTTGCTTCTTTCATCAGCGCGTCGTGTGTCGGCAACTCCTCCGGGCGCTCTTCGGCCCAGAAAGGATTGCGGCTGAGCCGCATGCCATCCGCCGCTTGCGTCGCGCCGCCCAGCGTGACCGTGGCGGTGGTGCGGCCATCGCGCACAATCGTGCCTTCCGAATTCACGAAATACTCGTTGACGGAAGAAAAGCGCGCCGACGCAGTTACCGATTGCACTTCCGGATACTGGCGATAGAGATTGCTGACGTCCTGCAGCGTGTTGCTCCACGCGGCTTCGTCCACCTTCAGCTTGACCGTAGGGCCCACGGACGAGACCACGGGCGCGCGCGCGAAATCATCCACGGGATTGGGATCCGCCGTGAATTGCTTCAACGCCGAGAGCTTTTCGGCGTAAGCGTTTGCCGCGGCCTTGTAGGCCTCGTCGGTCAGCAGCCAGATCTGGCGCCGCAGTGCGATGGGATCGTCATCGAGCGGCAGGATCGAAGCCGAGCCCATACCCTGGCCGTAGAAACTGTCCTGCTTGTAGTCGCCGATGCGCACCACCACGCGAATCACGCGCAGGTGCGACCTCTGGCTCTCCCGCAACGCGCCGAACGCCGCCTCCGCGGTGAATTCGTCCACGTCGTTCACGCGATATTCGATGTAGTAGGGCGCCTGCACCTGGTCCATCTTGAGTTGCGCCTTGGAGCGGTCCAGTTCAGTCAGCAGCGCCTCAAACAAGGCATCGCCCTTCGCGGCATCGTGCGCGGCCGCCGTCGGTCCATCCGCAACGTGGGGCGCCTTTCCGGTGCGCGCAAAAAGCGGCTGCGCCAACGCGCATGCCAACAGGAAAACTATCGCCAATGCCGGTCGTTTCATTTCACAATTACTCTTCACGGCTTCACCTCCGCCTTATTCCCGGCATCTTTACTCGAGGCCGTGTTCTCCAATCCCGGTGCGGGCAGAATTGGGGGACGTTCCCGCTCGTGGGCGCGCTTCTGCACTTCCATCTCGCTGAAGAGCATGGCCGGCGCTACGGCGGAAACCGGAACGCTGCCGCTTTCCGCGCCGCACACTCCATTGAAGACGTGCTGCTTGTCGCCCGTGGCAATGATGCGCGTCAGCGCCGCTAGCGGTGTTCCCACGATGTCCACGCCGCGCACCAGTTCGTCCGGCCGCCCGTCGGCGTACACTTTGTAAACGATAACCGGGAGCACCTGAAAGGCCTGCGGCAGCGACCTGCGCGTCAGCGTGAAGCCGCCCTGGATGTCGTCAAAATACAGCCCGTAGGGTTTCCCCTGTTTCTTAACCTCTTCAATCAACTTCTCGCGCATCCGCGCTTCCGGCACGCTCTGGCTGGAGGACACGATCAGGTTCCCCTGGCGCCCCGTAGGCATCAATCCTGGTTGATTGCGGCCGTGCCCATTGGACTTGTCGAAACCCTTGATGGGCATTCGCGACATCAGGAAATTCTTCAGCACGCCGTTCTGGATCACTTCCACGCGTTGCGCCGGCACTCCTTCGTTGTCGTACTCGTAGGCGCCGGAGAGTTCCACGCCATCCAGTGCGCGGATCGTCGGATCATCGGCCACGCTGAGAAACTTCGGCAAAACTTCCTGCCCGACCTTTTTTGTGAACGTTTGTCCTTCCTCTTCGTCACGCTGCCGGTGGCCTTCCAGGCGATGCCCCAGGACTTCATGGAAGAACACGGCCGCGGCGCGCCCGCTGAGGACCGCGGGACCCGCGTAAGGCTCCGCCACGGGAGCAGTGCGCAACGCCTTGAGGTCCGCGGCCATCTTCTCGATCTTGGCGTTCAGTTCCGCCTCGCTGGGCAAGCCTTTCGCGGAAGGCGCCTGAAATGTTTCCACGCGCAACAGGTCCATCCCGTCATCGGCCCGCGTTTGCGCTTCGATCACCAGCCGGGTGGAAGCGCTGGGAATGGTGATCATGGCGCCTTCGCTGGAAACAATCCGCGAACTCGCCGCGGACACCTGCAAAAAGACGGTGGCGAAGTAAACGTCGGAGAATTTGCGGAAAACGCCGGAAAGCCGGCGGATTTCGCCTTCCCACGCCGCGCGATCCAGCGGGGGCGGGGTCAGTTTCTCGCCGACGTGCACTTTGGCGTCTTCCTGCGAGAAGTCCGGCGACTTGTCCTCTTCTTCTGCGCGCACTGCGGTGTTCGTCTTCACGTTGAGGAACGCCGGTGCGGCGCGCTTGTAAGCGCGGTCGGTCAACTCCCACAAAACGCGCGCCGTGGCATCCGCATCATTGTCCAGCGGCAACGTGCCGCTGGTCATGCCGCTCTGGCGGCTTTGGCCGTGCGTGTTGTCGAGTGCCGGCCCGCCCACGCGCATGGTGACGTCCGCGGAGCGGCGTTTCACGGCAGTGTTGGTCAGCAGGCCGCCGTAAGCTCCGGCAATCATGATTTGGTCCTGATCGTAGACCGTGTAGCTCAAGTAGTAGGGAGGCGTATCGCTCTTGGCCAGGTCGGTTTTGGCGCGGTTGAGCTCCGCCTGCATGGCCGCGAGCAGGGGATCGGCCGCCGCCGCGGAAGTCGCGTCGGTGGGAGTTTTGTCCGTGGCAGTGGCAGCCGCGCCCGGCGCGAAGCAAGCCAATTGCGCGGCCAACAGCCACGAGGCCGCCTGGCGCAGGCGTGGCCGTGGCGGATCACCACCAGTGATCGTAAAAAGGGAATTTGTGCTTCGCGGCTTCCGCCCTTGCGGGCACACGCTTTTCATGAAGGTTTGACTCCTGGTATCCCGTGGACATTTTTCATCGTGGGTGTAATGCGCGAGTATGCCTTAGCGGGCGAGGTTACGCAAATTACACTTTGCCCAAACGTTCACCCGCTTGCAGCCGCGCGCCACGCGCAAACTCGACTGCCGATACTTGCTTGCGTCCTTCCAGTTTGACGGACGTCAGCTCCAATACGCTGCCTTGCCCGCAAACCACGCGCAAACCGTCGCTGGACGCCAGTAGCGTCCCCGGCGCAGCCTGCTCCCTTTCCTTAGACACCGGCGTGCCCCAGAGGTGGCAGATCTGCCCGCGAAAGTCTGTATAGGCCCCGGGCCACGGCGCAAAGCCGCGCCTGCGGTTGTAAATCTCTTGCGCCGAACGCGACCAATCAACGCGCCCGTCTTCGCGTCTCAAGATCGGCGCGAGGCTTGCCGCAGCGTCGTCCTGCGGCCGCCCTCGAAGCGTGCCTGCAGCCAGTCCGCGCAGCGTATTCGCCATGAGCGGCGCGCCCGCTTGGGCCAGGCGAACTGCCAGTTCCGGGGCCGCTTCTTCCGGCCCGATGGTCAATTCCTCTTGCAGAAGGATTTCGCCGGTGTCCATGCCCGCATCAATGCGCATGGTCGTATTTCCCGTGCGCGTTTCTCCGTTTACGATGGCCCAGTTGATGGGGGCGGCGCCGCGGTATTTTGGGAGCAGGGAAGCGTGCAGGTTAATCCAGCCGAATTTGGGAATTGTCAGCAGCCGCGCGGGAATGATCTGGCCGTAGGCAATGATGACGATAACGTCCGGGGCCACAGCCCGCAGTTGCTCCTCGATTTCCGGCGCGCGAATTTTTGCCGGTTGGTGCACCGGCAATTTCGCCGCCAGCGCCACTTCCTTCACCGGTGAAAAGGCAATTTCCTGGCCGCGGCCCTTCGGGCGATCCGGCTGCGTGAAGACGCCCACAACCTCGAAATCGGGCTGCCGGAGAAGATGCTGCAAGGAGGGAACGGCAAACTGCGGGGTGCCACAGAACACCATCCGCAACCGGCTCACAGTGTCCTCATTATTTGCGCACGTGTTGAAATTACCACTCGCCTTGTTTCCGTAATTTCTTGATCTTGCGCCGGATCAGGTCGCGCTTCAGGATGCTCAGATGCTGCAGAAAGAGCACGCCGTTCAGGTGGTCAAGTTCATGGCAAAAGGCGCGCGCCAGCAGATTTTCGCCGCGAATCTCAAATGTTTCGCCCTTGGCGTTCTGCGCCCGCACGGTGACAAACTGCGGCCGGACCACATACCCGCGGAATCCCGGAATCGAGAGGCAGCCCTCTTCCTCGCGGACTTCGCCTTCGGCATGGATGATCTCCGGATTCACCATGACGATTTTTGCTTCGGGATTCTTGCCGGTGGTGACATCCACCACGGCCAGGCGAATGCTCTTCCCGATCTGCGTGGCGGCCAGGCCCACGCCTTGCGACGCGTACATGGTCGCGAACATATCCTCGGCGAGTTGCGCGAGCTGCTCGTCGAACTTTTTGACGACGGGGGTCGGTTTTTCCAGCACCGGGTCGCCGTATTTGACGATTTTGTAGATCGTGCGCACCGGCGCCTGCGCGGCTTGCGGCTCCGCGGCGCGCACCTCGGCCGCTGTAACGATCAGGTCAGAACTCGCGGATTTGTTGGGCATAGCTCTCGAAATTCCGCCGCATCTCGGCGAGTGAATCTCCTCCAAATTTTTGCAGAAAAGCGTCCGCGAGCACAAGGGCCACCATTGCTTCTCCGGCAACACCCCCGGCCGGCACCACGCACCAGTCGGAACGCTCGTAGGCCGCCTGCACCGGCTCCTTGGTCACCATGTCCACGGTGCCCAGCGGCTGGCGCAGGGTCGAAATCGGTTTCAGGAAGCCGCGAAGGACCAGATCCTCGCCGTTGGTGATGCCGCCCTCGAGGCCGCCAGCGCGATTCGAGGCGCGGCGGAATTTGCGTGGGCCCTTGTCATACGAAATTTCGTCCTGCACTTCGCTGCCGAAGGAACCCGCGGCGGAAATCCCGGCGCCGATCTCGACGGCCTTCACGGCTTGCACGCTCATCAACGCTTGCGCCAACCTGCCGTCCAGCTTTTCGTCCCACTGCGCGTGCGAGCCCAGGCCGACGGGCACAGGATGCGCGACGATCTCAAACACGCCACCGACGGTGTCTCCCGCTTTCAGCGCCACGTCCACCTCGGCCATCATTCTTGCCTGCACGGCGGCATCCACGCAGCGTAAGGGCGATTCCAGGTCCGCATTCACCGCGCGGATTTCTTCCCACGTTGCGGCGCGATCCAGGCGCACGTTACGCACCTGAATCGTGTGGCTAACGATTTCCGTGCCGAATTCGCGCAGCAGGAGTTTGGCAAAGGCGCCCGCGGCAACGCGCGCTGCCGTTTCGCGAGCCGAAGCCCGCTCCAGGACGTATCGCGCATCGTGAAAATTGAATTTTTGCGAGCCGGCCAGGTCCGCATGGCCCGGCCGCGGCGCTACCAGTTTTCGCGAAGCCGCTTCCGGCGAGTTTGTGGCTTCCACCGGAAGAATCTTCTCCCAGTTCGCCCAGTCGCGATTCTCGATGCGAAGAGCAATGGGCGCGCCAATCGTCTGTCCGTGGCGCACACCCGCAAACACGTCTGCCCGGTCTGTCTCGATTTTCTGGCGCCCGCCGCGCCCGTATCCCAATTGCCGCCGGTGCAGCTCGTGGTTGACAAAGTCCAAATCCACGCGCAGTCCCGCCGGCAACCCCGACAGAAAGGTCAGCAGCGCCTGTCCGTGCGACTCCCCGGCGGTATAAAATCGCAGCATAAACTATCAGTGTATCGGCCACCGCCCCCCGCGTCCAGCGTGTCTCCGTCCGAGAGTTCACAACAGCCTTGCCGTACGGAACCCCCGACTCCCAATCCTCGTATTCATTTGTATAACGGGATGGTCCTTTGTTCCGGTTGGACTGACCGTCATCGCTCCATGATCCTTCTCACTCGGTGGTGCTCCAATGCCCAGCTCAACTGAACCAGCGAAACCCACGAGACCTTTTCTCCGCGGGCTCTTGGCGGCGCTCGTCCTGAGTCTCCCCTGCCTTGCCCTTCCGCAGAGGGCAACCGCTCAAGCCTTACCTGTTCGCGCGCCCGAGCGCATTAACCAGGAGATGTTCGTCCCGATTGGAAGCATCGAACAATGGATCACAATCAAGGGAACTGACCGCAGCAACCCGGTCGTGCTCTTCCTGCATGGCGGGCCAGGGGATGCCTGGAGTCCATACGCCGATGCCATGTTTGCGGGTTGGGAGAATGACTTCACACTTGTCCAATGGGACTAGCGCGGCGCTGGCAGAACCTACGGCAAAAACGGCCCATCAATCGAGCCGACCATGACCGTCGAGCGCATGAGGGACGATGGCATTGAGGTCGCCCAGTTTCTTACCAAACATCTCGACAAAAAGAAAATCATCCTTTGCGGCAATTCGTGGGGTTCGATCCTCGGCATTTATATGGCGCATGCTCGGCCGGATCTGTTCTATGCGTATATCGGCAACGCCCAACTGGTGAATACGCGCAAGAATGATTTGGCCAGCTATACGCGTGTGCTGGAATTGGCGCGTGCTTCCGGCGACCAGCAGGCGGTCACCGCGTTGACCACCATCGGTCCTCCGCCCTGGGATTCGCTTTACAAAAGTTGGCCCGTCTACCGGAAATGGAAACTCGTCTATCAAGCAAAGAGGGTCACGGCGCCGCCGGCTCCGGAGACGCTCAGCCCTGCGTACGCTTCGCCCGAAGAGCAAGCGCAATATGCCGCAGCGGATGATTTTTGTTTTGAGCACTTCTGGGGATTGAAAATGACCGGTCCGCTGCAGCACGTCGATCTTCCCGCTCTCGGGACGGATTTCGTCATTCCGATCTTCATTATTCAAGGTCAAGAGGATTTGACGGCTGTCCCTGAGTTGGCCAAGGCCTATTTCGACAGCATCAAAGCGCCGCGCAAGGAATTCTACCTCGTCGCCGGCACCGGCCATGCGCTATCGGCCACCGAACTCGATCTGACGCGGAAAGTCCTCGTTGAGCAGGTGCGGCCCCTCGCTCTTTCCCACTAGGACCAGTTTATCTGCGGAATTTCATGCAAAATTTCTTGCACAGTCATGCACAAATATCCACAGATTTAGCTCTTGCCAACGTTTCTTCATGCTCTTAGTATCCGCGCTAGATTGATCGGGAAGAAAAACTTCACGACTCAATTCAGAGATGGCGGCAAGGGTAAAACCGAGCAGGTCACTCTCGAGTTGAATTAGAAGTGTAAACTTCACAGTTCGATTCACTGAGGCGGCGGGGGTAAAACCAAGTCAGCCTTACGTGAATTGAATTGAGAAGAAAAACTTCACGGTTCGATGCAAAGGGATGGTGAGGGTAAAACCGAGCCGGTTCCGGCGTGTTGGATTGTGGAGTGAGCTCCGCGGTTCGATGCAGCGGACTGGCGAGAATAAAACCGAGCTGGTTCCACTGGGTTGGATCGGGGAGTGAGCTTCGCGGCTGAGTTCAGCGCAACACGGGTCAAACCGGGTTGCTGCTGGACGCAAGCGGAAGCCAGAAGCTTCACGGTGCACTCAAAGATGCGCCAAGGGTAACACCGAGACGTTATCGTGGGCTGGACCTGGAAGTAGAGCTTCACGAATCAATTTACAGGAGGCGGCCAGGGTCAAACCGAACCGCCTTCGAATAAGTTGAATCGGGAAGCGAGAAACTTCGCGACTCAATCAAAAGAGGGCGACACGGCTAACACCGAGTCGCCCTCAATTTTTTTTCCATGCAGGTAATCAACCCACCTCACTGACCAAGGGTGGTCCGGCTCGGAAACTCACCGGCCAGCAGCGTCCGTCCCTCGGAACGTCTTGACGCTTTTCGCGTGGACGGTTAGGCTTTCCTCGCAGTCTTCAACGGGAAACACGTGGCCGAAACGCCGCTCCAGGTTACGCAGCCGCAAGCCAGCTCGCCGGAGACACCCTCCGTTGCCGAGGTGCTCGTGGACGCCGCCAAGACCAACGTCCTGAAAGTTCAGGACTACTCGAAGCTTTGCTTACGCTCCCTCACCAACCTGGTTACCTCTCCGCGCTACATGCCGGACACTCTCGTGCAGATGGACGATATCGGTGTGGGCTCGTTGCCGATCGTTTTGCTTTCCGGCTTCTTTATCGGCGCCGTGTTGGTGCTGCAGACCGGCGCGCAATTCGAGCGTTTTGGCCAGACCATGCTCACGGGCGACGTCGTCTCCATCGCGCTGGTGCGGGAACTTGGCCCCACGATTACGGGCCTGCTGGTGGCGGGGCGTTGCGCCTCGGGCATGGCATCGGAGCTTGGTTCCATGCAGGTCACCGAGCAGGTGGACGCCATGCGCGCCATGGGCACGGACCCCAGCCGCAAACTGGTTTCCCCGCGCGTGCTGGCCACGCTGCTCACTCTTCCGCTGCTCACAACGATCTCCGTGTTCGTCGGGCTCCTCGGCGGCATGGTGGCCAGCGTCTTTTCACTCCGCCTCGACGCCACCACGTTCTGGGAACGCGCCATCCACGTCCTGGAGTTCTCGGATTTAATGCAGGGCTTTACCAAGTCCCTCGTCTTCGGCTTCATCCTGGCCACCGTCGGCTGCTATCAAGGGCTCAATGTTCGCGGCGGCACGCAGGGCGTCGGGCGCGCCACCACGCAGGCCGTGGTGGCCTCTTCCGTAATGATCATCGTCGCGGACACTTTCCTGACGAAAATCGCGCTCTTCCTGGCGGACAAGGTCTTTTGATCCCGGCCATGGCGGAATCACCCAGCAGCCTCGCCCTTGCGTCGCAGACTTCCAGCGAAGTGCTCATCCAATTCAGCGACGTGCGCATAAGTTTTGCCGAAGGCGAAATCCTTCGCGGCGTTTCCTTCTCCGCGCAGCGAAAGGAGACGCTCGTGCTCCTCGGCGAAACCGGCTCCGGGAAGACGCTCGCACTCAAACTTGCCGCGGGCCTCTTGCGTCCCGACAGCGGCACGATTGACATTCTCGGCGAGCGTGTCTCCGGGATGTCCGAACGCGAGTTGCTCGGTCTGCGCCGCAAGATTGGTTTTGTCTTTCAGGAAGGCGCGCTGTTCGATTCGCTCACGGTGGGCGAAAATGTCGCTTACCGGCTGCACGAGGATCATGTAAACGAGGAAGAGATCGAGCCGCGCGTCCGCGAGATTCTCGAATTTGTCGGACTCGGCGACACCTTGGACCTGTTACCCTCGGAGCTTTCCGGAGGCATGCGCCGCCGCGTGTCCATAGCCCGCGCGCTGGTGAGCCGTCCGCCCATCGTGCTCTACGATTCGCCTACCGCGGGCCTGGACCCCATCACCTCGCAAACCATCATGACGCTCATCCTGCGCCTGCGCGACGTTTACGGCGTCACCGCGCTGCTCGCCACGCAGCGCCTGCAGGATGGGTTCGGGCTCGCCAATTTCCACTTCGACCCCGCCACAAGGCATGTCCGCCGTGATGGCGCGCGGGAAAAAGCCAGCCTCACCGTGACGCGCTTCTTGGTGCTGCGCGCTGGCAAGATCTATTTTGAAGGTAGTCCCGAGGAACTTCTGGCTGCCAATGATCCTTACCTGCAGCGGTTCCTGATTTAGTTTTGGGCCATTGGCAGAATGGTGATTTATGCGGCTCAGAAATTTCCGGCAATTCCTGTATAGTGTGCAAGTAGGCTCTCCCTTCGGCGCCCGGGTCTGGCGGAATGCGCGCCGCCGGTGCAACAAAAAAATCGGCACTCGCCGCAGAGGGTCTGTGGAGTAAGCTGGCACACAGGCACGGAGGAGCTTCGGCATGGCGCAGCGCAAACAGTTGACGTGGTCGGAATTGCGCGTGGGTCTGTTTGTCCTTGTCGGCCTGATGATCCTGGCGGTCGGCATCTTCTACGTGACGGGGGCCAGTTTCGGCAACAAATACCGCATCAGGACCTATCTTCCCGAAGTCTCCGGCCTAGCCACGGGCGCACCAGTGCGCCTCGACGGCGTCGACATTGGCAATGTGAATCAGATTCGCCTGGTGCCGCGCGAGCCGGGCAAGATCCCCGAGCGCATGCACAATATTGAAGTCGTGATGCGCATCGATCGGAAATATCATAACGACATCCTCACGGACTCCTCCGCCAGTCTGGTAACGGAAGGGCTGCTGGGCAACCGCTATGTCACCATCACGCGCGGGTACACGGGCGTACCTCTGAAGGAAGGCCAGGCGGTGCCCGGAACGGAAGAGAAAGCCATCAAGGAAGTTGTCGAGCGCAGCGCCGATGTCCTATCGAATCTCCAAGCCCTGAGCGATGACATCGAGGATCTCGTGCATGGCGTGCAGCGTGGCAGGGGCACGCTCGGAAAACTGCTGACCGACGAGCAAGCCTACAACCACCTGAGCAGCATTCTCACCAAGGGCGATCAGATTGTGAGCAACGTGCAAGCCGGGCAGGGCACCGTCGGCAAATTATTCATGACCGATGACACCTCCGTGAAGGCGGACAAGGCGCTCGACCAGATCAACACCATTCTCGCCGACCTCCGCGCGCAAAAAGGCACCATGGGCAAGCTGCTCTACGATCCCACGCTCTACGATCAAGCCAAGGAAGCGCTCACCAATGGCAACGCGGTTCTCGGCGACGTTCGCGCCGGCAAGGGCACACTCGGCAAGCTGGCCACCGACGAGACTCTCTACAATAAGCTCCGCGACGCCAGCAGCAACGTCGCGGAGGCGAGTGCCAAGCTCAATCAGAACACCAACACGGCCGGAAAGCTGTTCTCCGATCCGCAACTCTACGACAACCTCACCGGCGTCACCGGGGACATGCGCAAGCTCATCGGCGACTTCCGCACGAATCCCAAGAAATTCCTACACATCAAGTTATCGCTCTTTTAGCCGTCCGAAACTTAACGGTATTGGTAGAGTTTTACTTTCTGCACCGTGTAGTTTTCGCCGGGCAGGCGTAACCCAGCGCCCGACATGATTTCGTCACCATTTAAGCGCCGCCCTGGAACCCACTGCCCACCAATGAAGGTGCCTTCCTCAACGCTGGCGAGGCCCGTGATCGGACAGTTCGGCCGGTCGCAGGAAAAAGAAACCGACACGCCCTTCCCGGCGATCAGGTATTCGCCGTCGCCCGTGGCCATGATGATTGCCGCGGCATAGTCCGGATTCTGTGTGGTCCCCCAAGAGCGCGCAAAGCTCACGCTCAAAGTGAAATTTCCGAGCTGTACCTGCTTCGTTGGATGAGCTTTGTCCAGCGCGACGCCAGCAATCGTGCCTTTCTGCTGGTGCGCCAGAATGAGCGGCGAAAGTTGCGAGAGGAACTCATACGCTTTGGCCATGGGGCTGTCTGGCGCGGCCGTGGACGGATTTTCAATGCCGAACGGCGAGTAGCCCATAGCGCCGTACTGGCCAAAGGCCGCAAATACATTGGCGGCGCCCCGCGCGTCGCCCGCGCTTTCCGGGATAAACAGCGGGTTGCCGGACCGCGTATAGCGCGTGGCCAACTCGTCAAACTCCTGCACGTAGAGATCGGGAGAGAGCATGTCCAGCGCTGGCGCACCAGCTCGCCACACATCCATCACCTGCGGAAGCGGGCCGCCGCTGGGATAAGTTCCCGGCCACGCATGGTCGCGCTGCTGCAGCCACGCGTTCACGTACATGGGAATGTTGTATTCTGCTTTCCCGGCTTGCACCACTTGATTCACAAAGCGCGCGTACTGCCACGCCATGAAAATTTCGTCGGCGGACCAATAGAGGTTCCGCCAAGCCGTCTCGTGCTCTTCGGGCGTCATCGGCGGACTCAGCGTGCGGACAGGAATGGCCAATCCTTTCGGCTTGCCGGGGCCGAAGACTTGTTCCCAGGTTCCGGAGGCTTTTCCTCCCGTGTCTTCCCACACCTTGCGAAATTCCGGGATCAGCGTGTCTTTATGCTTCTGGAGGTATTGCATCAGTTCCGGCGGGACGGGCTTGCCGAACGCTTCGTTGGCGGCCGGTGAACGGTCGCGCGAATCCCCGAGGACGCCGACTTCGTTTTCAACCTGCATCATGAGGACGGTGTGACTCTGCCCATCCACTTCGCGAATGTGCCGCATCAACATCGCAAAGGCGTGCGCATCCGCATCTCGGCTCGCGGTGCTGAACGTCGAGAGAATCTCCAACGGGCGCCCGGCTTCGTCCCTGGCGCGGGGAAAACGCGCGTAGTCGGTCTTCACCCAGGCGGGGACATAAGTGGATACGCCATTCTTCCAGCTTCCAAACCATAAGAAGATGATGTGCAGGTCGTTGCGGCGCGCTTGCTGGATCAAGCCGTCCACCAGGGCGAAATCGAACTTGCCCTCCTGCGGTTCGACCAACTCCCAGGAAACAGGAGTCAAAACCACGTTGACGTGCATGGCCGCGAGCCGTGGCCAGATCGGCTGCGTGTAGTCAAGAGACGACGAGCTGGAGTTATGCAATTCTCCGGCCAGGCCGAGAAAGGGTTTCCCATCGACAACCAGTTGCGTCGCGGCACCCTCCTTGGAAAGATGGGGAAGGGAACTCACTTGCGCGAACGCGAAAGGAATTGCGCAAACACCAGCAACCGCCAGCAAAAGCAACCTATGCAATTTTTTCATGATTATTCCCATTAGAAATTCACCCGCATTGAACGTGTATGGGGGCACTCGCCGATTTCGCGTTTCCCCGGCCGGCACCAGCAGAAGTTGTGCATGGGGACTTTCAACGGCGCCACGAGCCAAGGCTTCCGCCGCGCTCCGAGAGTTAGAGCGGCCAGCGCCCCGCCGGACCGCGCACGCCTCCGATTGGCACCCCGAGCGAGAGCCTCGCACCGGGAATTTCCATTAGGCATTCCCAGTTGCCTCGCAATATACACTTGGCTGACTTCACAGGCAACGCTGCAATTGACTGAAGGCGCGTCCCGCACATGATAGTGTTTCCCCGAATGGGGGCCAGTTTCGGGTTTGCGCGATAACCTCATGACCGCCCTGGAACCAATGTAATTCCTGCTGAACCTCAATCGCCGGGCCGAACCATGGCTTCACACTTCTGCGATTAACCGGCGGGCCAGAGCTACCGCCGAGTTCGCATTCTCGCTGTAGCCATCAGCGCCGATCTCGTTGGCAAACTCCTGGGTTACCGGCGCGCCACCAATCATCACTTTGACTTTCTGCCGGATGCCCGCTGCCTTCAATGCTTCGATGGTGGTTTTCATGGAGGGCATGGTCACCGTCAACAGAGCGGAGAGAGCCAGGAGGCGGGCGTTCGTATCCTTTAATGCCGCAATGAACTTCTCCGGCGGCACGTCGGCGCCAACGTCGATCACTTCAAACCCGCCACCTTCGAGCATGGACGCGACTAGATTCTTCCCGATGTCATGGAGGTCGCCCTTCACCGTTCCGATCACCACGCGTCCCGCCGGTTGCGCACCGGAAGCGGACAGTAAGGGGCGCAACAGATCCAATGCTCCCTTCATCGCACGGCCCGAAAGGAGCAACTCCGGAACGAAGTACTCTTCACATTCAAAAAGACGCCCGACCTCGGCCATGGCAGGGATCATAATGTTGGCAATCAACTCGCCGGGGTCCATCTCTTCCGCGATGGCCTGTTGCGTAATGGCGACCGCTTTCTTGGAGTTACCGTTCACGATTGCATCATGAAGTTGCTGCAAGTCTGCCATCTCAGCTCCTTCCCGCTTAGGCGTTCGATGATCTCGTGGTGTTGCCGTTGCATCTCTGGCCCCACCGATTGATTGCTGCGGCGGGCAACGACGAAGTGCTTGACTGGGTTCTTGCCAAGAATACCCCGCTTGAGATTGCTCTGCTAGACGGGGACCGCTCGGTTCCGCTCAGCAGATGCGGCAGGCCCTGACAGCAGGCTATCTCCCGATAAGCTGGCTAATCGAAGGCCGAGCCGCTACCGCTTGCCCGGTGATTTTGCCTCCGCGCCTCTGTCTGTGTTGTAATGCTCCTGTAACAATGACCGACTACGCTAAAAACGCTGCATCGCTCGAACTTAGCCAGCCCATGGAAATCCAGGACACTACGCCCAAGCCGGTTCGCGCCGACGCTTCCAAAACCACGCTGCCGCAGCCCGGCCGCCCCGTGCCCAGCCGCGCCTATCCCGGCGCGCTCATTGTGGTCGAGGGCACCGACGGCTCCGGCAAAAGCACGCAGCTCTATTTGTTGAAACGCTGGCTGGAGATTGGCGGCTACCGCCTGCATTTCACGGAGTGGAATTCCTCGCCGCTGGTGAAATCCGCCACGCGCCGCGGCAAACAGAAGCGCCTGCTGACGCCAACGACGTACTCCCTGCTGCATGCTTCCGATTTCGCCGACCGTTGCGAGCGCCAGATCATGCCGTTGCTCCAGGGCGATTACCTTGTGCTCGCCGACCGCTACATTTATACCGCGTTCGCGCGCGATGCCGCCCGCGGCTGCGCGCAACGCTGGCTGCGCAACCTGTACCGCTTTGCGCCGGTTCCCGACATCACTTTTTATTTTCGCGCACCGCTCGACGTCGCCGTCCACCGCATCCTCAGCGGCCGGCCTAAGCTCAAATATTACGAAGCCGGCATGGACCTCGGCCTTTCCTACGACCGCGCCGAAAGTTTCCGCCTGTTTCAAGCGCGCATCCTCGAGGAATACGACAAGATGGTGGACACGGACAACTTCGTGGTCCTCGACGGCACGCTGCCCGTGAACAAATTGCAAAAACAGATGCGCGACATTGTTGCCTCCAAAATCGATCTCAATCGCTTTGCGCCACGTTCGCAGGAGCAGGAATAGGCATGGCTGACCAGGAAAAGGACAAAGCGAATCCCCCGGCGCCAGTCGCGGAACCAGTCGCCTCTGCCGCGAAAACGCCTGCACCTGACCAGGAAGACTCGCAGAACTTTTTCGGCGAGGCGCTGGTGGGACTCGACCCCAGCGAGCTGAACGGCACGCTCGTCGTCATGGAAGGCTTGGACGGCTCCGGCCGCTCCACGCAAATCGCCCTGCTTCAGGAATGGCTGGAATCGGAAGGCTTCGCGGTGCAAACCAGCGGGCTGCGGCGGTCGAATCTAGTGGGACGCGACATTGACGAATTGCTGGCCAAGAACGCCGTCACGCGCCTCACGCTCGCGCTCATGTATGCCACGGACTTCTTCGACCAGTTGGAACACCGCATCGTACCCGCGCTGCGTTCCGGCACGGTGGTGCTGGCCGACCGCTTCATCTTTACGCTGATCGCGCGCAGCGTGGTGCGCGGCATCAATCGCGATTACCTCACGGGCCTTTACGCCATGGCCCTGCGCCCGCACCTTACTTTCTGGCTCAACGTGCGGCCGGAAACCGCCTTCGCGCGCGAGTTCAAGAAGGCCCAAGCCATCAGCTATTGGGAAGCCGGGCGCGACATGTCGCTTTCGCACGACCTCTACTGGTCCTTTGTGCGTTACCAGACCATGATCAAGCGTGAATTCGAGGTCATGGCCAAGAAGAACTCGTTCATCGAGCTTGATGGCGAAGCCAGCGTTTCCAGCGTCAACAAGCAACTGCGCCAGCGCATCGGCGAACATCTCGGCATCCGCGCCACCAAGTACACGCCTTCCTCGGCCCTCGCGCATCTCTGGCGCTAAAGACGATCATGCCTGAGCCGGTCCACATCGCCGCCATCGACGCCGGCTCCAATGCGGTCCGCCTCTCCGTGGCGCGCGCCTATTCCGCACTGGACATCGAACCGCTCACCACGGAACGCTATCCGCTGCGGCTGGGCGAAGGCGTTTTTGTGCGCCACCGCTTCAGCGAAGAACTTTTGAATAAGGGCGTCAAGGCCTTCCGCCACCTTCGCGAAATTATGGATGAGTTTGGCGTGACCAAGTATCGCGCCGTGGCCACCAGCGCCACCCGTGAAGCGCAGAACCGGCACACCTTCGTGCATCGCGTCAAACAAGCCACCGGCATTCGCCTGGAAGTGGTCAGCGCCAAGGAAGAATCGCGCCTCGGGCGCGTCGCCGCCTTGGCCGCCATGGGCCCTGGAGCGCAACCGCGCTGCATCGTCGATCTCGGCGGCGGCAGCTTGGAACTCAGCATCCTGCGCGACCACAGCATCGTCCAAGGCGTGCAACTTCCGACCGGCACCGTGCGGCTGATGACCACACTCAACATTCCCGGCGTAATTCTTCCGATTCAGGCCGAACAGGTGCGGCGTTATGTGCGCGCGCTGCTGGAATCGCGTTTGCCAAACCGCCTGAATCTGGCCGACGAAATGGCCGTCGCGCTGGGCGGAAACGCCGAAACGCTGGCGAATGTGGCGCCGGGTCCGCGGCAGGAAGGGCTTCCCTCGCTCGAAGTCGCGCTGCTTCGCGAACGCCTGCCGGACATTTTGCAGCGTGACCTGCGCGACCGCATGAAGGCCTATGGCGTGCGCCGCGATCGCGCCGATGTCATGGCCATCGCTGCCATCATTTTCCTGACGGTCGCGCGCTACCTCAATGTCCGCCGCTTCATCATTCCCAGCGTGGGCATCCGCGAAGGCTTGCTGCAGGAAACCGCCCACGAAGCTTTTTCGCGCAAGGAGCCGCATCGTTACAACGCGGAAGCCCGGCGCATGCTGCTTTCTACGCGAAATTTCGGCCGCCGCCTGGAGTACGACCAGCAGCACGCCGAGCACGTGCGCGAACTCAGCCTCATGCTGTTCGATCAGCTTCAAGCGGTGCATCACCTGCCGCAGCAGGCGCGCGTGCAACTGGAATCCGGCGCGCTGTTGCACGACGTGGGGCACCGCGTCAGCCATCGCGGCCACCACAAGCACGGCGAATATTTGGCGCTGAATGGCGACATTCCGGGCTTGGAGGGCCGCGACCGCAGCATGGTCGGCGCGCTGGTGCGCTATCACAACCGCAAGTCGGAGCCGGCCAGCCACCATCCTGCTTATGCCGCGCTCAACAACAACGACAAGCGCATCGCCCGGCGCCTTGCTGCCATTTTGCGCATCGCGGAAGGGCTGGACCACTCGCATCGCCAACGCGTTGAAAATATTCGCACGTCGTTCCAGCGCGGCGGCGTCACGCTGCAAGTCCACGCCCGCGGCGACGCCACCGAAGATCTGCGCGACGCGCAACGCAGCGCCGACCTCTTTGAAAAGGAATTCCACGTCCAGGTCTATTTCCGCCGCCCCCAACCCGCCTGACCTCAACCCGAATCCCGGGAACGCCATTCTCCTGAATGGCGCTTTTGGGTTGGTCTTTGTAGGGCCCGCCTTCTGAGGCGGGCCGTTCGCGCCCCGGATGTTGTTGCGGGCCGGTCCGCTCCTTTCCTCGCCTTTGTAGTGGCCGGTCCCGCTCTGCGGGACCGGTTCTGTGGATCGTTTTTGCGGCGGCATGGCGAAAATGTCGGCGGGCCGACCGCAGCTCTTTTTTTCGCATGTGTTGCAGGGGAAGGAGTTAGGAGAAACGAGGTTTGCATGTGTGGCAACTGCAGGGGTTATAGGTGGCCTGGAATGAGACAGATGTGCATGTGTTGATTGCAGAGGGGTTGGGAGCGGAGATTGCGCAAGTGTTGAAAGTGGGAGGGTTGCGGCGGAAAGGCGGGAAGCGTTGAAGAAAGTAGCAAGTCGCGGACGGGCTTGTGCCGAGTATTCACAACACATGCTATCACACTATTTACTATATGTCAATAGATATTGCCAGGTATTAGGCCCGAAGCCGGCACGAGGACGGGTGGAAGAAGGAAAGCGGAGCGAAGAGCAGACCCACCCTTTGCCAACCCCGCAAAGGGTAGGCCACCCGAGATTCGCTCGCCGTTTAGGGTTGTGCCACTCGCCCGCCAACTTGAATCCGGCGTGGCCTATGCCTTAACGCGTATACTACTGAATTGAGATCTGAGCGTGATGTTCCGGCTGTCTACGGAGGGAATGAATTCGTGAGGCCTCCAAAGCATTCTGGGATTCCCCTCTCCTCGCGAGGTGGGCGTCGTGCCGGCAGACCGGCAAAGGCGGACCAAGAGCGAATTCTGGAGAAGGATGGTTGGGTGATCGCCCAGGAACTCTGCTTACACCCTTTGCGCCAACCGGTTGATGCGCAATTTGCCCCTTACTACGAGCGTATTCTCAAAGGCGAACTCAGGGCCATCGACGATTATTGCGAGAGAAATGCACCCCGGTTGGACGCGTCCTTTCACGAGTTGCTGGGATTTCTTGTCACGATTCGATTTTATGGCGTCGTGAATCAGGTTCTGTCGGGGGTCGAGCGACGCGGCAGCATGATGGGCTGGCCGAGCGACCGAGATACTTACGATTATTGGTACAAAGAGATAAAGCCAAGTTGCGAAACGGCGCGACAGTTCATACGGAACGCACGCAGTTCAGGCCGCAGCACAACTCGGAAACAACTGTGGCGCGAATACGTCTTACAGCCCTTGCCGACTGTGCGATATGCCTTTCTCGCCGGGAGGGCAGACCAGCAGCTCCTGCTTCATTCCTTGCAAGCGCCGATTGACGAACAGTTCAGACCGTTTCTTGAGCGCGTCCTTAATGGCGACCTCAGCGCTAAAACCGACTACGAGGAACTACTTCAAAAAGAGCAAAACAAGCGCGATGGAGAACAGCGGCGGTTAGCGGCGGAGGGACTTCTCGAATGGAGTGAATCTCATACCAAAGATTCAGTGCGCTCGCGGTTAGAGGCCATGGGATGCGATGGACGGGAACTCGACCTTCTAGCAGAGGGCAGCTTTCAGATGGAGCGGGTGAACAAGTTTCGGCCTTTCGGCTTGGTCACGCGCGAGATTTTCTCTGATCTAGCCAAGACAAACCCTCTTCTTACCCCCGCAGCAGTAGCTCGTTGTTACGCTTGCAAGATTGTGCGCATGTCCGAGTCTTGGGCGAGCCACAAAGACGTGCGCAGATTATAGGGGTTTTTTCTGCTCATGCGGAATAGTTCATTTTGGGTCCCTTCAGGCAGTCTTTGGCGATCCTGCCATCACAAAAAAACCGCATAAACACAGGGGATTGTGCATGTATCTGCTCCAGTAGGTTTGACGAGGATGGCACACTCGATCTTGTCTGATGGCATTTAGATTCGTGCGGCTAGTAACGGCGCGTGGAGAGTAAGCCAGATGAAACTTTCCTGGGCAATTCGACGCCTCAAACCGCTATTGTTCATCGCCGCTGTTTCCTTCTGCTGCGTCTTCCCGAGGCCCGATTGTTTGGTGCATCTGTTGGAGCGCGCGACACTCGTAACCTACGTTATGCGTGGCCTCAGGAAGGACTACGACGATTTTGTCAAAACGATGGGCGCGAAAACACATCGTCGAAGGGGCGGACAGACTCGGAGGCGGGTGGAGCGCCCTTCGTGAACTTGCAACACGTGGCTGGCTGCACCCTTGGAAGCCCGCCAAACGGTTTGACAGCGCCAGGTGTCGTCCCTAAACTGACAGCATGGACGTACACCTTTCCCCGGAATTGCAAGCCAAACTGGATCGCCTTGCCGCCGAGCAGGGACGTGACACGGAGTCGCTCGTGCACGAAACGCTCGAGCGCTTGGTTGGGTATGACGAATGGTTCATCCGCGAAGTGGAAAAGGGCTTGGCGCAAGTGGAGCGCGGCGAAGTGTTGGAACACGAAGAGGTCGGCGCGCGCATTGAAAGACGGATAGCCGAAAAGCAGCGTCGCGTGTGATGCAGCTTCGCTGGACTGCGGCTGCTGCTGACGACCTGGAGCGCATCGCCGATTACCTGTTTGAGAAGACCCCCGAAAACGCGGCGCAACTTATCCGCAGAATCTACGACGCGCCATCCGCTCTGAAGATATTCCCCAATCGTGGGCGTCAAGGCAAGAAGCAAGGAACGCGTGAGTTGGTGATTCCTTCGCTGCCCTACATCGTCGTTTATCGGATCGCCGAGGACGTCGTATATGTCGTGCGCATCCTGCACGGCGCACAAGACTGGCCGCGCAAGAGCTGAAAGCGGGTGGACCACCCTTTGTGCTCAGATGGTGCCTGGAATCTCGACGCGCCAGTGAAAGGGGCGGAACTCGGCAAGCTTGGCGAAGCCACGCGCATTGGCGGTGATCACCGTGATTCCCAGACGGGCTGCGCTCATGGCTATTAGCGCATCGTTGGTTAAGCGCCCCTTCCCGATTTGTTCGTAATCGTGTTTGGCGGCCAGGAGAGCGAGCACTTTGCCTGTCTGTGTCCAGTCGGTGAGATTGGGAACCAGGATCCGCCCGGCTCTGTGGAAGTCACGCTCGAGCCGCTCCACGACGCGCCGATGGCGAGCGCTCACCCCAGCGTAGAGTTCCTCGAGCACGACCGAACTCAGCCATACCGCCGCACCGGCAGTAATCCGCCGCAAAGCCAGGGCTGCATCGTCTCCCATGCGTAAGGCCGTGATGTAAATCGAGGTATCGAAGAGCGCCGCCTGCATCTACTGCTCCAGCGTGGCGTAGACATCCTTCACGCTGATGCCGGTTTTCACGAAGCGCTCATTGGCCCGCGCCGCCAGCCGGTTCCTCTGGTGTTCGGAAATCACCAGATCCAAGGCACGCTCGATGGCCTCGGTTTCGGTGCCGGCGCGTAACACCTTCTGCGCGCGCTTGATTTTCACCGCGTCCAAACGAAAGTGCTTATGCGCGCGCGTCCTGGTGGTGGGCATCCGATTGTTCACCCACCCGAGAATACCACCTCCATGTACACAAAACCTACAGTTGTGAACATACTGGCACCGCAAGAGTCAGCGCAACGCACAGCGAGAAAGAAACCGAGACATGCCTCGGAGAATGCAAGCTTGCTGGTCACGGTTGGACAGGGGGAAAAGACAAGAGCAAACCCACCCTTTGCCAACCCCGCAAAGGGTAGGCCACCCGCGGTTTGAGTTGTAAGTTTTCAGTCCTAAGTTTTAGGTTTAGGGCGAAGAGGAACCCAAGACCAAGGCATCCGCCAAGAAGAAGGCGGACGCAAAACCCACGCACAACCGGCGCCTGGGGCACCCGGCAAAAAAAGAAGCAGGGGACGTGAAATATCCGGCTGTCCGCGGACGTAGTAAACTACAGACTGTTCTCAGCACCGGAATTCTGTCAGGAGGAAATTGTGAATTACGCTTCGCTACAATCGTGGAGAGGTTTGCTCGCTTGGCGTTCCGTGATGCTTACCTTGGTCCTGGCGCTGTCCGCAGGAGTTGGAGCCCTCGCGGCCCTGGCGCAAGCGCCAAAACCCGCCGCGGCACCAACCTCGGCTCCCGCGCAGCCCCCAGCGCAGGCCGCGCCAAAGGCCGCACCGCCTGCGGCCAATTCGCCGGCGTCCGGCTCCGATTCCAGTGTCATAAGCGACTTTGATGACGGCAAGATCACCGCCAAGTCGGGCTTCGGCTGGAGCATTGCAACGGACTCCATCATGGGCGGACAATCCACCGCGGAGATGAAAGTGGTGGAAGGCGGCGCCCAAGGCACCAAGGGAGCGCTCCAGGTGACCGGCAAGATATCCGGCGCGGCACAGAATCCTTGGGCCGGAGTCATGTACTCTCCCGGACCTCAGCCCTTCGCGCCCGCCGATCTCTCCTCGAAGAAAACCCTGAGCTTCTGGGCCAAAGGGGACGGACGAACATACGTCGTACTGCTATTCACGCAGTCTGGCGGCTACACCCCCGCCGTGCGGCTTCTTACCCTGGGGCCGGACTGGAAAGAATTCCGCTTTCCGCTAGCGGAGTTCAACGGCACCGATGGCAAAGACGTTACCGCCATTATGTATTCGGCCGGCCCGCCCGCGGGCGATTTCTCGTTTACCCTTGACAGCGTGCGTTTGGAATAGACGCGCGGCGTTCCTTGGGCGGCCCACCATGCACGGCACTGGCCCGGCCTTACTTACAACTGAGAACTGAGAACCTACAACCCCTTCCCCCAACCCTTACTCATAGACACCATTCCGCCCATTGTTACATTCCATATATAATGCCTTTTGTAAGATGAACGTCGGGAGGTGATCCCCGGATGCAGTTGTACATCGTTCGCCACGGCATCGCCATTGACCGCGAGGATCCCAATTGTCCGCCTGATCCGGAGCGGTTTCTGACCGACGAAGGCATGGAAAAAACAAAGCAGGTGGCCAAAGGCGTTGCGGAGATTGGCGCGGTCCCGGACCTGATGCTTTCCAGCCCCTATCTGCGCGCGGTGCAGACGGCGGAGATTTTCGCGAGCGCCCTCGAACAGAACAAACAGAAAATACGCAAGACGGATCTGCTGCTGCCGGGTGCGGACCCCATGCAGCTTTTTCGCGAGCTGGCCAGGGAAAAGCAGGCTTCCGCGGTGTTTATCTTTGGCCACGCGCCGCATCTGGACGACCTGATCGCCACGGCCATCGGCTCGAAACATCACGTCACCGCGCTGAAGAAAGCGGGAGTGGCGCTGGTGGAATTGCGGCGGATGGTGCCGCCGAGCGGGGAACTCGTCTGGATAGCCACGCCAAAGATGTTGCGCAAAGCAGGAAAGTAGCGGCGGCGCCACTAAGCCGGGCTGCAACCCGGAAGTGCGAATGTTTTAAGTATTAAGTTATAAGTTTTCAGTTTCGGAGAAGAGAGACCCAAGAACCGATCTAAAGATCGGCCACTACAAAAGCGGGCCCAAGAGCACAGTCAGGAGTAAGTGTGCCACAGGAGAAACCCAAGACCCACCCTCACAAAACGAGGGTGGGGCACCCGGTGTTAAAGTTTTAAGTCTTCAGTTGTAAGTTTTAAGTTTCGGAGAAGAGAGACCCAAGAACCGATCTAAAGATCGGCCACTACAAAAGCGGGCCCAAGAGCACAGTCAGGAGTGAGTGTGCCACAGGAGAAACCCAAGACCCACCCTCACAAAACGAGGGT
>Ga0326727_10000473_pt1 | contig 167172 bp, 124 predicted proteins | sample MB2enrmetagenome_FD_207643 | JGI IMG/M metagenome (GOLD analysis project Ga0326727, IMG submission 207643) | Lab enriched peat soil microbial communities from McLean, Ithaca, NY, United States - MB29MY | ecosystem: Environmental > Terrestrial > Soil > Wetlands > Peat | place: USA: New York...
GGTGATTTCCTCGGCCTCGTTTTGCTGGATCTGGGTGCGAGCGGCCTTCAAGGAATGATTGTGGGCCACCGCCATCTGAATCGCCTGCTCGAGGTCGATCCGCACACTCGCCGGCGATTGCTGCGCGATAACGGTTTGACAGCATAGGACGAAGAAGATAAAAGCCTTCGCCGCAAGCCAAAGTCGAGACCGTGCCCATTCTTGAGGTAATCGCATATCCGGCATCCTGGCAACACCACCTAGTAACATTTGGTTTGGCCTTGAGGAGTTATCAAGACATCAATTCCAGGCTCGGCGGTGACAAACCGCGGCCCGGCATGCAGGCTAGGAAAGGGGCGGCGCGCGCGAGAACACAAGGGTCGACTGGCAGAAATGATAGTTAGCCGGGCAGAAAAGGAGTACGCGGGATATCGAGGCCGCAGCGTGCAACGATTGAAAGGCGGTCGCCGGCAGCGCCAGACTGTGGCGGAAGATCTGACAGACGTTGCAAGTCAACTCTGTGGCCACGGGTGGATGTGGCTGCGAACCGCCTTGACTGACCGCAGTTGAAGCTCTCCGGGCGAACCCCGTTAAAGGGTGTTGATGAAGCATCGAGAGCCAAAGAAGGTGGCCCTGGAACACCAAAAGGCAGTAAATAAGAGCCGCCCTCACAGGCCGTCGTCTGAGAAAAACACTCATGGGAAGGTATCTTATCACAATCGGCGCAAGTACAGCTCTGCCTGCAGAGCAGGAGAGGCTTGCCAACAAACCGCACTGTGGGGCTCCTCTTTACAGGATCGTGTACGAGTGACTGGACCCGTAAATTTGGTGCGTCGGCATCGCTATGGGCGGCATTTTTTCATCAATTGGCGATCTTGCACCTATTCTCATTGGTTTGAGCTTTGAGGCTGCTCAACTTTCGGCAAGCTTATGGGTTCTCCGCCAGGAAGCCTTGACTTCTGCGATAGCAGGTATTATGAGGTATTAGGGGAGGTTCCTACCATGGTGCGGATGCCGCGGAGAACAGCCTGCGCGGAAACGGAATGGAGGACATCATGCAGTTGCGAGTCGTGCTTTTCTGCGCTTTGCTGATCACGCTAAGCGATGTGACTGTTGCCCAGAAAGCAACAGTTTTGAATGTCCCTGCCCCTCGTACCCCGGCTAACTCGGGCAAGCAGATGTTTGAAGCTTATTGCGCCGCTTGTCACGGAAAAGGGGGAAAGGGGGACGGGCCCGTTGCAGCTGCACTTAAGGTTCCCCCACCCGATCTCACTGGCCTTACGGGACGGAACGACGGTAAGTTTCCCTGGTTACAGGTTTCCAAGACCATCACCGGCCAAGCCGGCACGCCAGCTCACGGCTCCAGGGAAATGCCAATCTGGGGTCCAGTGTTCATGTCCATGAGCCACCAGCACGAGTCTGAAGTGCGTTTACGGGTAGCTAATCTAGCAGATTACATCAAATCCTTTCAGCAGAAATGAATACATAGGTGTGCATCGGCTCGCCCGCGCGCGGTTTCCATTCCGCGCCGGATGCAAAAGGGAACGTATCGGAAAATCATATCGTCGCGTATCGTGGGCATCCGAGCCTCAGAGCAGCCCTTGAGCGACGCTTGAGCGGCCAGGAAACTGACCGTGCGCCACATGGTTCCAGGACCTCTAGCGCCGCATGATCTTCCCACTGTAAGGTCGCCCGCGTCTTTGGCTCCCCCATTTCTTACGTGCGCCTCCGATGCCATTCCGTTCCGCAAATGCGCAGATGCGGAATCGACTGGCATAAATGACAACAAGGGAGAACACCCCTTCGGATCACCTCTGCCAGATTGTGCCTGTGAAACATTTCGTAGAGGACAAGGCCGAGGGAGTAGAGGTGACTGCGGGCGTCGGCGGGTCTTCCTTGGGCCTTCTCCGGGCACATGTAGGCAGGCGTGCCAACGATGGCGCCCGATGTAGCGGTCGTGGCCTCAATTGAGCGGGCGATCCCAAAGCCCATCACCTTCACATTGCCGTCGCGGTCAATCACGATATTTTCAGGTTTCAGGTCGCGGTGGACGACGCCCTGCGCATGAGCTTCGCGTAGTGCGTCACAAATCTGAGTGGTCCACCCCAATCCCTTGCGGATGGAGATGGGGCTGTAGCGAATGAGAATTTGGCGGAGGCTTTCTCCCTCCACATACTCCGTAGCTATGGCTGCAGTCTCCCCGAGGCGGTGGAGGAACTGGCCTACGCAGACCATTCGCCCCAGAACAAAGGTGGGTGAAAACATGGGGTTGCATCAGGGTTCAAAACCATGATCTGGGCCTGATCGTCAACAAGGTGAGGGGGGTTCATGGCAAAAAGGGGCAAGTGTGGCTCACCGTGAAGCAGTGGTAGCCAGCGGACCTTCTGGGTCCGATGGTTTATCCCTACCGGCGAATACACGACCGAAACGCCCGGGCAATGTCCCCATCTCGGCCTATCGGCAGAATTGGTGCGTCTTACCTGTCGGTTTGCAAGCAGTCGTCGGCGGGCGTACTTTTTCTTAACAGCCAGCTATCTGAGGCGGCAAAGGCTCGCCTGGACGACTTCGTCAATGTGGGTGCAGCGACGACCTCGCTTCCATGCGGCGCCGCTCAGATAAGTGCGGAATTTCGTTCACCGAATGGTCTGTTTTGGGGTTCGATTTGCGCACCTTAAGGTGGGAGCAAAGAAGCGGCTGAGGTGGGAAAGGAGGATGTCCCGTCCTAAACATCGGAGGTCGGCATCAACCGGGAGGCTCCCTCGCTGGTTGGCTCGAAGTCGTAGCTCTTTCTTTCGAGGGGCATTGTAATAGCGACGACCAGAGGACTTATGGCTATACCGAAGAAGCTCAGCAACCGTTATGAGATCGAAGCTCGCATCGCCCAAGGCGGAATGGGAGAGGTTTACAAGGCCTGTGACACCCGCATGGGGTGCGAGGTAGCGGTCAAGGTCATGCAAATCCTACCGGAGCCCAAGGCTCTCGAGTTGTCGGAAAGAGGATGGAAGGTGCTTGCCGGGTAGGATAGGGGTACGCCATGTCATGCGGTCAAGAGCATCTGAAGCGACGAGTTAAGCTGCCGGCGAAATTCGGCAACGCGGAGCCTGCAACAATCGTCGAGGCAGAGCTTTGTCCCGACCGCGGGGTCTCCCTTAAGGCTGATGGTTTTGGCAGGCTGCGTCAGTTGGTGGTCGGCTACGATCTTAATCAAATGGGTGACCCCGCCCAGCGGCAGCGTGTTGGCCCTATTCCAACCATACGACAGCGCCCTCTGCGATGGCCGGCAATTCGCAAGTGAGTTTGCCATCGGCGAATTCGGCGTGCAGTGTCTGCCGTTGACCAAGGAATGGAAGAAAGACGACCGCGCCTGGTCCCTTCGTGGAGAAACTAACTTTCACATATAGCTCCGGAGTCTGTTGCGCCACTTCCTTAGCCCTCAGTCCTTTGAAGTTGGCCAGGAATATCGTTGGCTTGCCATCGACTTTGGCGATCTGAGTGGAGACGAATGGCGAGGCAGCAACTTCCACGGCGGGCTTGAGACCTGAGACGTTTAGTATTTCCGCTGCAAAGGCTTTCCTCAGCCCGTTGAACTCGGCGGACTCAAATGTGCCAGCGGCGGCGGCGTGATCGAATTCTTCTCGCAATTGTGCGTAATAGGCTTTACCGGGACAATCAGGAAGATAGAGGAAGTTCTTGCCGATTCTTCTCTCCTCTGGCTTCGTGACTCCCAGCAATTGGTGAATTGGGTTCGAGGTTTGCTCCGCACCAGTGCTATCGTATTTCCCGGTCTCGCCGGTAACCATCAAGGTCTTTCCAGCTCGCAAGTAAGATTCCAGCGAACTCAACTCTTCTCTGCTGAGGCAGCGGGCTTCTGGCAGAATCAGCATCTCGCCGCGGAAATCGGCCAAGGTCCGCGGAGTTACGATTTGGAACTCCAGATGAGATTGCATCAGGAGCATCAGAATGCCACGGTAGGAATCAATGAACTCCTTGGCGAAGTAGTTTCGGGTCCTCTCGGAGAAGTAAACGCCAATAGGCTGAACCGGGTACCGCGGAAGAAAGAACGTCTTTTCGTGATTCTCAATCCATCCGAAGATTAACTTGCGCGTCTGAATGTCGTTCGAGCCGGACATGACATGCCCCCGCACGTCCCACGTATTGGTGCCCGCCATCAACTGCGCCATGGCCAGGTTCTTCATGGCCTCTTCCGGTGCGATTTGCTTCTCTTTCTCCCAGGAGTAGCTGAGCATCCAGCTCGGTTTACTGCTGGCAAAGGCGCGGAACGAATACATGCCAATCGTGTCCTGAAACCACACTAGCGGGGTGCGGGACGCCGATCGGCCGCCCGTCGCATACTCATGCGCGATCGTGTCCACCACCCGATACAGCTCATACACGTCACTGCCGACCCGCACGGCGCCCTCTTCGATCCCCGGGTAAATCTCCGCGATGGTCTTGCACTTGGGGTTGACTGCCTTCACGTTGGCGTCAATCTCGCGCATGAAGTCGGTGAGTGCCTCGATCCGGAAATCGACCCACTTACGGAAGTTCGCGTCCCGGAAATCGCCCAGCTTCAGATCGGCCTTGGCGTTGAGGCCGGTCTTGGCCTTGAACGCGGCAACCGTGTAGTGGTCAAAACTGGCCCAGGTGTCCTCCCAGCCCTCGAAGTGCGTCATCCAGTACGGGATGTCCACATACACGCCGTCAATCCCTGTGCCTGCGATCTGTCGGACACGCTGCATGTAGGTCTTGCGCCACTCAGTGGCAAATGGTGTTAACCAGACATCCTCGTCCCCCTGGCGAATCCAAAACGCCGTGCCGCCGCCGAAGAGGGCCGGTTCGCCGGTAATCTTCCGTTGCAACCAGTCCGGGTGATCTTTGGCCATGGTGTGTGTGGCGGAAGCGGCGTTTGCCGTGATGCACTCCGTACCTGCGATGTACACGAAGGCGTAGTTGCCGGCCGCGTGAGCTTTCACGGCGACCGCGTGGATCGCCTCCAGTTTCTCGGAGGGGTCAATAAAGCTCTCGTAACGGCCCGGAATGTCATTGTCTACTTCGATCCCGAAGACGTTGGTGTCGGTGGACTCGCGGACGATCTCAGCCGCATTATCGAGACGCAGGCTGTGACCGGCGATACGCGCGTAATGCGTCCAGTCCTGGTTTGTCTGGCCTCCCAGGAGGCCGGTCAAGCCAAGGAATATGGCGAGAGTTTGCAACATGGCGTTAATCTCCCTGAGGACGACTTCCTCGCGGCTCCAGGCACAAGGTATCACAGCTTGAGAAACAAATGTGCAGGGAATCTCACCCGAAAAGCCACGCTTGGCTCAAACAGAACGCGGGCGAGACGGGCATACTTGTCCTTTGGCAGTATTTGTGGGGGCGCTGCGATTGCCATTTGGTCTCACATTGTATACCTGCCACGCGCCGGTGTCGCCGCGCTCGCCTTCCCGTAGAGGCGGGCGAATTCCTTGAGCTCAACAACATCCACTCCGCGCTCTCCGCTCTCACACTTGGAAACGAAGGTAGGATATAATCCCCCCCAACCGTTGATTCATAATGAGGGTCCGAAACCGTAAAGGACCGCCCCGAAGCCACGCCCGACACTTTTCCTGAGAACGGAGTGAGTTCGCGACCGCCCGTTAACCAGGAGCGATGAGCCAATGACTCACACGACCGTCCGCCCGCGCAACGCAGAAGAGGATTTTCCCTTCAACTGGCTGGGTTTGCCCGCTAGGATGTGCACCGTGCAAGCACCAGTGTGATGTCATCTGCCTGCTCGCCATCACTGAACTTTTGCACCCTTGCCACGATTGTTTCGAGCAGTGTGGAGACAGGCAGGTGGCGCTGGAGGCGCAGAATCTCAACAAGGCGGCACTCGCCAAACTCTTCCCCTTGGGCGGTCGCTGCCTCCGTGACTCCGTCGGAGTAAACCACCAGCGTGTCACCCGGAGTTAAGGTAACTTCATCGACGGAGCACTCCCAGTTGTCGAACAGTCCCAGCACGGTCGCTGTCGCCGTGAGACGTTCTACCGTGTCATTGCTTCGCAACAGGATCGGTGGACAATGACCGCAATTGACATAGCGCAGCCGGCGACCCGAGTCTTCGTAGTCTGCAAAGAAGAGGGTGGCGTAACTGGCTTCGGCGGTATTCTCATAGAGAAGATGGTTCACTGACCTGAGCAGTCCCGGCAGGTCACTCAAAGCCATCGCGTATTGGCTGCGCAAGTTGGCCTGCAGGTTGGCCATGAGCATTGCGCCGGAGATGCCCTTGCCGGCAATGTCCGCCAGGACGATGCCGACTCGTCCCGGACCCAAGTCGAGGAAATCGAAATAGTCGCCCCCCACTTCCCGCGCCTGTGTGCACGTGCCGCTATATTCCAGGGTGGCGAGCGGCGGTAGCTTTTGTGGGAACAGCCTGGCCTGAACCTGCCGGGCAAACTCCATTTCCTGCGCCGTGCGCCGCTCAGCCTCGATTCGTTCGGCGATCTGCTCACCCAGGCGAATGTTCTCCAGCGCGACGCCCGCCTGGCTGGCCACCGAAGCCAGCAAGTGTTTATCCTCTCTCGAATAGGGCTCCTCCGAGAGGCGGGGGCCCAGTACCAGTAAACCTACGAGCCGGCTATCACGTCCCAGCATGGGCACCAGGCAATCGGGCCGAAGCGCTAATAGAAGAGGTTCTGCGGCGAAATCGTTCAGGCTCTCCTCGGAAACCTCCCAAGGCCGGCCCTTTCGCGCCAGATTCGCCCAAAATGGCTGCGTGGCAGAAATAGTTTGCAATACGGGCGGGACATCGCCACGGACAGCGCATAGTCGATTCTCACGCGTTTCGAGATAGACCGCAAAAGAACTGGGTTGAAGGGCCTTGATCAAATGGTTCTCCAGTAATTCCGCCAACTCTTTCCGGTCAGTCGCGGTTCGGGTCTTCTCGGCCAAGTCCTGCAGGATCACGCGAGCGTCGTAGGCATTATGGAAGAAGGCCCGGTCGATCCTCCCGCCCACACCTTTATGCACCTGCGTTCCCGTCCAAAGCAGGAGCGTGCCGAAGCCGGTCCCCAAGGCTATAGCTCCCGGCAGAGCGGCCCCTGTTAGCGGTTCCAGATAACGAGCAAAAGCTAGGGCGAAAACCAACGTCACACCGACGCTCACCAGAGCCAGCAAAATCGTAAACCCCCTTTGCACGAGCAGGTAACGAGCGCTCCTCCTAAGCAAGACCGGGATCTCGAGCACCCGGTGCTTCACCACGGCGTAGGCAAAGGATATGGGAAAAAGAAACAGCAAAATGACGCACGCGACACCGAGCAGGAAGGGCGTGTGAAATCCGAAGAAGTCATCGGCTCCACGTAGCACCAGAACCGGTACGACGCCCACCAGCGTCCCCCAAAGAATTACTCGAATCTTTCGGCGCGCCTCGGGGTCGGTGGTGCTGAAGGCATTCCAGGTAAGCGAGACCAAGCCCAACGCGACAAACCCATAGAGGTCGGACAATCGAATAATGTTGGCAGCATGTTCCCCCACTAGCCTGATCAGTACCGCGGGAGCGCGCGGATCGCCCGCCCTCAGTCCGGCCAGCGCCAGGGAAACTCCAGTCGCCAGGCCCACCCATTTCAACCACGAAGCTCGACGATCGAGGGGCGACCGCGCCGGGAACACCGCAAAGAAGAAGCAGAAGAGCGCCCCAATTAAACTGTCGAAGATCGCCCGGTAGGCCATCGCGAACGGTCGCAAGGACGGCCCCAGCCCGGCGAACCAATCGGGAAAGGAGGGTACTGCGATGAAGCCAGCAAACATTAAAGCCAGGAGCCAGGCGTTTGGGTCTTCCAGACGAAGAAACAAGACCGCCAAGCCGACCACCAGGAATGCGACGGGGAACGTGTCCATGACGTCCTCGCCTAGGTGCTGAGTTATCCCTCCCTCCATCCAGCCGAGGTGACCGGCCGGCCGAAATACAGCCTTGACGACGAATGGAGCAGAGACGTTGGCGCGCTCGATTGTCAGCTCGACGGTATCGCCGGGCCGGCGCCTGTTCCAGACATCACCGAGCGAGTAAGCGTTCTGGATCTGCCGCCCGTCGATCCTCAGAATCCGATCTCCCGGTCTTAACCCAGCTCTTTCCGCCGGGCTGCCACTCACAACGCTTCTGATAAGCTCGCAGTGTTCCGATGCAACGTACACGTTATCAAAACCTAATTCCACGCCGCTCTGCCAGTGGGTGGCGGTGCCGTACATCCAAAGGCCGCTGTACAGGATTGTGGCGGCGGCAAAGAGCGTCGCCAACGTCGCCAGCAGCGGTTTGGAAAACCGTGACCTGGGCATGATCTGGCGGGCCAGCACCGGGGAATCTGCACGGGCGAAGGCCCAAGCGAAGCTTACGGCTTTGCTCCGCGTGCCGTCAAGAACCAGCGAGATGGGAGACACTCGCTTGATCCCGTGAGGATTCGTCCTGCAAAGCCGCGAAGGCATCAGCGATCGTCCTAGATCTATCGGTATCCTGAAACGGACTCTTGGGGAGTCAGGGGTTGCACCTCAACGAGTAAGCCGTTTTTACGTCAACTTGACCGCCGCTGCCTGACTTCCAAATGCCCCAACACCCCCCCGCATTTTACAGGTGAGCACGGCTTGCCCTGTTACTCGGAGTACCACTATGCCTTTCCGCCCCACGGGGGAACATCACAAACGCGGAGCGGGTGCGGACGGCGGAGGAGATCAGCCGGCAACTCATCTCAGCCTTGGCGGCTGCGAACCTTAGAGATCCACTCTTAGGGGGACGGCTTGCCGTTCCCTCAACGCCATTGGGATCCTGTTCACTTTCGAGTGTGGGGCAAGTCCTACCCCTGCAACTTGTGGGAAAGTTGCGTTGTCTGGTTGCTCTGCGGCCGCCAGTCAACTTTACAGCGGACTCGTCGAGGAACGTTTGATTACCGAACGGTGACGTCCCAAACTCTAGTAAACTTGGCCGAGCCGTCCGGTCCTTCGACTGAGAGTGTCACGATGTAAGCGCCCGGCTTCTGAAAAATGTGCACGGGGTGCTGTTCAGTGGATGTGGTGTCGTCTCCGAAATCCCATTTCCACGAAGTGATCTTGCCATACGATTCATCGTGAAAAGCCACCAGGCGCCGGCCCATATCCGCGATCTTGAAGTCCCAACGCGCCTCGATGGGTTTGTGAAATTTTGCTTCCAGGGGCATCAGCTTGAACATCACCAAATCAGTCGCGTCGCCGTACATCGTGGTTTTGTGGGAGAGATTGTAGAAACCGTTGTATTCCTTCGCGTTCACGTCATCGTAATCCAACACCGCCCAAGACATACCGATCAGCTTATTCTCCTCGAGCGATGACTCCACTGAGTGCTGCGGCCCGTCGCAACTGGCGTAGTCGAACGGCGTGATCCAAAACTCCAATACGAGCTTGCCGCTTTCGCCGGGCTCAAAGTTGTAGGAATAGGCGGCGTTGGCCCAGGGCAGGCGCTTGAGCCAGTCTTGGCATCCCCACACCATGGCCCAATCTTTGTTACCGGGAGGGGTGAAGATGTGGTAGTTCTGCGCAAATACGTTCTGGAGACGGAAGTAGCCCGGCCAATAGTCCATTAACGTCCTTTGGGGATGCAAATCGATGATGTTGGGGCCACCAGAGAGATCTCCATCCACTACCAACTCGAAAACATCATTGTGCAAGTCGCTGCGTGAGAAGTCCCAATAGTTGTCGTAGGCTTCATAAAGAAAATAGAGGCGGTTCAGTCCTTTAACCCATCCTACGCGCACGCGCACATCCAGATCCTTAGGGTCGATCTTCGTGCCGTGTCCTTTGACGGTGTCGGAAAGCTGGTCCGTGCCAATGATGTAGTCTTCCGGCACGATATTCCAATCCTCCGTGCTGCCGTCGATCCTCGGGATCTTGTCGGCAGGAAACTGGAAAACCTTATAGACAATGTTGGGCCGCTCGATGGCAAATGCAGACGCCGCGGCGAAAGTCAGCAGAGCAGCAGATAGAAACGGCTTTAGGTTACGCATGGTGAGAGAGTCTAGCTCATCCGTTGGTATCACGCCATACGGCAGCGATTAAGCCGACAAGCTTCTGAAGTTCGATATCTACGACGTCGGAAAATACTGGTCGGCGACAGCGCCCGCCGGGCTTTCTCGGAGCTGTGCAGAGCCAAGTGACGCGGCCTTGGTACGCCACAATTGCGCCTTGCGCCAGCCACGAATCAGGCGCATGGCTACGGGGTTGTGGGAAGTGGCTCCTGCCTTTTCGCTTGTGCTTTTCGACGAATCCGCAGGGGCAATCCAAAGTTCTGGGGGCCACGGCGCATCCGGAATTCGACCCCAGCTACCACTTGGCAATCGATATTACTTCTCGTTGGCCAACTGTACGACCAAGTGACGGGAAATCGGCTAGGACTACGCCGTTGATCGCGGGTAATAGCCGATAGCGGTTACCCGCGGCTTGCTGCGGCTTGCTGCTTGCGGCGCGGAGCAAATTGGACATATCATGGCTCGGCGCAGAAGGGTCTTGCGCGGGGGAGAAGCCGATGAGTTCACGACGTAAGTTTATTCGAGACGCCGGGTTGGCGACTATCGCGGCGCCGCTGATCATTCCGGGGAGGGCGCTTGGCCGGGGCGGAGCCATGCCGCCGAGCGATCGGATTTCCATGGCCTGCATCGGTCTGGGCTGGATGGGTTACGACGGCCACCTGACGGAATTTCTGAAATTGAAGGACGTGCGCATTGTCGCGGTATGCGACCTGGATGAGGGTCACCTGACACGCGGAAAGGCGTTCGTGGACACCGAGTACGGCGACCAGGGTTGCGCGGCCTACCATGCCTTTGAAGAGGTGCTGATGCGGCGCGACGTGGACGCGGTCAGCATCGCGTTGCCAGATCACTGGCACGGCATCGTGGCTACCCAGGCTGCGCGCGCCAAGAAGGATATCTACTGTGAGAAGCCGCTCGCCCACAACTTCCGCGAGGGTCTTGCCATGGTCGAGGAGAGCGAACGCCAGGGCCGGGTGTGGCAGACCGGCAGTTGGCAGCGGTCGGTCGAGAACTTTCGCCATGCCTGCGAACTGGTGCGGAATGGCCGCATCGGGAAAGTCAAGGCGATCGAGGTCGGTTTGCCTTCGGGCTATTACGAAGTGAAGGACAAGTCAAAGCTGGAAATCACCGACCCGCCGCCGACCCTACACTACGACCGCTGGCTCGGCCCCGCGGCCGAGTTGCCGTACCGCGAGGCTTGCGTCCACATTAACTGGCGCTGGAACCTCAACTATGGCGGTGGCCAGTTGATGGATTGGATCGGCCACCACGTCGACATCGCCCACTGGGGGATGGGTTGGGATGCGAATGGTCCCGTCTCCGTGGAAGGTGTTGGCGAATATCCGCCGCGCACCGATCCTTTTAACGCGGCCACACGTTACAAGGTGCACGCCGTCTACCCCGATGGGACACCGATGACCATCGCGGGCGGCTACGATGAAATCAAGAGCGGCACGAAATGGATCGGCGACAAGGGGTGGGTCTGGGTAGACCGTGGCAAGTCCGACGCCGAGCCCAAGTCGCTGCTCACGGAACAGATCGGCGACAGCGAGACAAAGCTGAAGGTCAGTCCCGGTCATTACCGGGAATTCATCGATTGCGTCCGCACGCGCGAAAAGACGCTGACACCGGCTCGCGTGGCGCTTCATTCCGCCACACCCGGGTGGCTCGGGCAGATCGCCATGCTCACCGGGCGCAAGATCCAGTGGGATCAGGACAAAATGGAGATCGTAGGCGATAACGAGGCGGCGAAACTGTTGGGCCGCCAAATGCGTGCGCCTTACCGCCTGGGCTGATGCGCCCTGCGGTGGACGAAGCCGTTGCCTCGCTTCATCCCAAACTTGCCGTTTTTTTGTTTTCTAGCAAATACTTTGCGCTCTCTTAGGGCCGCTCGTGTACCCGATATCATGGGATTGGCAGGCCAAGCTCAGTCCCTAGCTCCGCGCCACCCGTGCTCAACAGCCAGACCCGACTGGACCTTGCAATTAGAGGCGGAGGGGTGTACTTTTCGGCTAGGGCGAAAGCTGAAAACAGAAATTCTGGATGGATATGGAAACCCTCGCGAAAGACCTCAAGCTTGCGTTTAGCTTGCTTCGCAGAAGCCCCGGCTTCACTCTTACTGCCATTTGGGCGCTCGCCCTCGGTATAGGAGCGAACACCGCGATCTTTTCGGTGGTGAACGCCGTGCTTTTGAAGCCGCTCCCTTATCCGCAACCCGACCGCATGGTGCAACTGCTGAACTCCACGCCGCAGGGCAACTTTGCGGGGGCTTCGGTTCCGAAGTACAACATCTGGCGAGCACAGACTCAGGTGTTGGAGGACGTCGCTGCCTACGAAGAGGGTGGGCCAGGCATAAACATGTCGAGCGGGGACCGTCCTGAGCAGCTTCGTGGGATTCACGTCTCCTACGAGTTCTTTCCGCTATTCGGGGCAAAGGTGGCGCTGGGCCGTAGCTTCTCCGCCGCCGAGGACCGTCCGGCCTGCGGCAATGTGGTCGTACTCTCGAACGGGCTTTGGCAGCGCCGGTTTGGCGGCACACCCGACGTCATCGGGAAGGGAGTCAGGCTGGGTGGCGAAGTGTATACCGTCATCGGGGTTCTAGCCGAGGGATTTTCGTATAATCCGCCTCCCGACATTTATCTCCCCTTCCAGGCTGATCCCAATAGTGTGCAACAGGCGCATTACTTCAATGCCGCTGCCCGCCTCAAGCCCGAAATCAGCCTGGGAGCCGCGCAAGCTGCCATGAAGCTGGCGGCCGAAGAGTTCCGGCGTAAGTTCCCGAATGGCTGGCAGGCATTGTCATTGGGGTGGCCTTCGCCTACGACCTTACCCGCCTGATGGCTTCGATGCTTTTCGCCGTAAAACCAACCGATCCGATGGTCTTCACTTCGGTGGCGGCCTTATCGGGGTTCGAATCCCTGCCTCCCAGCCAGTCAGCGCCGACTGGACAGGCCGTCGAAGAATGGGCCTCTGCCCCCCGTATCCCTTTTAGGGGACGCCCGCAAAGGGCGGAGCTCGGGCAAGGGACGCTATTCCGGCCGTTCGTGCTTGGCCCACCACAGGAAACTTCGCGGATCACGAATACATCAAATAGGCAGACGAGCATTGCCTTCGTCGGAGGGAGATGCGATGGGAGGTCCCGCTCTGGTCGCTGCCGAACCCTACCTCATCAAGCAGGACTACGAACACTATACCGCCGAGCAGCACGCCGTCTGGACAGAGCTCGTGCGGAGACGACTCCCCCAAGTTGAGGAATATGCGTGCCAGGAATATCTTGAGGGCATTGATATTATTGGCTTGCGGAAGGATCGCATTCCAAACCTGGCCTCCATCAGCGAGAAGCTGCAGCCACGGACAGGCTGGAACGCCACGCCGGTCAGCGGCTTCCTTCCGGCCGGTGCGTTTTTTGAGATGCTTGCGGCTCGCAAGTTTCCAACGACCACCTGGCTGAGAAGCCGGGACTCGCTCGACTACATTCCTGAGCCGGACATCTTCCACGATGTTTTCGGTCACGTTCCTATGCATTCGCATCCTGTGTTTGCGGGTTTTCTCCAGCACTACGGGAGCGTGTGTGCGCAGATTGAGGACAAACCGGTACTTGAGCGGCTGGGGCGGCTCTTCTGGTACACGGTTGAATTTGGGATCATGCGGCGAGGAGGCAAGATCAAGGTGTACGGCAGCGGGGTGATCAGCTCACACGGGGAATGCACGAATGTGATTCAAGGCGGTTGCAGAGTGAGGCCGTTTGATCTGGAGACCGTTCTGGAGACCCCCGTCAAAGTCGATGAGCTTCAGAAAGTTCTCTTCGCGATCGAGAGCTTCGAACAAATCTACGAGGCTATGCAGGAAGCCGAAAGGCGCGTCAAGCACGCCGCGCACGTTTAATTCACGCGAAGCCCCGCGCAGCTCAGCGCGGAGATCCCGTTTCGCTCACTGTAAACAGGAGGTCATTCGGCGGGAAGGGGGCGATTTGGACAGCCCCGGGGTTCTGCTCCTTGATCCGTAGAACCGTCTTTAGCTCCTCGACGGACTTGCCCTTTTCGCCGAGTGCCCGGTAGGTTGCGCTGAGTGTTTCGTGCGCTTCGATCATATCCGGCCAGATTTCGAGCGCGGCTTGAAGATGCGCGATCGCCGCGGGATAGTCCTTCCCAAGGTAACCGATCTTTCCGGCCAATGACTGAATGAACGCATCCTTGGAATTGAGAGCAAGCGCCTCGCCGATAGCCTCCTTCGCCCCCGGAACATCGGCGGGCTCTGCGCTGAGCATGGCGGAAGCCAGGTGATAATAAGCCATCGCCTGATGGGCGCCCAACACAACGGCGGTCTCCAGCAGGGGTTTTGCATCCGTGCCTCGCAGGCTGTAATCAAGCATCACGCCGTGCACAAGGTAGGGCAGATACCATTCGGGCCACTTCGATTCCATATTGGCGAGCACGCCTGCTGCCTCGCCGGTTTGGTGGAGAATGGCGAAGCCGATGGCCCGAGTCAACCAAAGCTGGGGATCGTTGGGCACTACCCGCTCCGCTTTTGCCAGGAAATCAAGCATCTCTTGCACCTGATTCTGGTCGATCATGAACAAGGCAGCTTGGAAGTAAAGGTCTGGGCGAGTGGGTGTGGATTGAATCCCGCGATTGAGAGCCTCCGCAGCCTCCTGGGGCCTCCGGAGAGCGTCCAGCAACTGGGCACGCAGAAGGAAGTAGTCCCCCTTGCGCTGCTCCCCAGCCATCTTGTCGAGAACCTCCAAGGCCGCTTCAGGCCCTCTGGAGTGGAATACCGCGATGACCAGGTCAATACGCACATCCGTGTTCAAAGGATTGCCCGCGACGGCGGGCTCCAAAAACTCGCTCGCCTGCATGTACTGCCCCCGCTCGAGAAGTGATTTCCCGCACCGGGCTAGAATGGCCGGCTCGGAAGTTCCCTGGCGCGCGGTTCTGAAAAGCTCCACTGCCTCCTCAACATTTCCCTGGTAAAGAAGCGCCTGCCCAAGGCGGACTTTCGGCGCCGGATCTTCCGGGCGAGCGTTGATCGTGCGTCGGAGGTTCGTTAGGTACCGCGAGAACTGCTCCTCAGGGGACAAGTCGAGAAACTGAAAAAGGCCGCCCCGCGCCCGCTCGCGCCTTGCTTCCGGCTCGAGATCCTTGAAGCGAGCGGTCACTTTCTCCGCCTCGTCCGAGCGGCCTACGCGCACCAGCGCTTGGCTGTAATGCATGAGCAGCCTGCTATCGTTGGGCTTCCTTTCGGCAGCCTGGGCGAGGAGCTTGACGGCCTCCTCCGGCTGCTGGAGCCGCATATAGTTCTGACCTGCCATGTCGAGAGCCAACGCGTTGCCGGGCTCCGCAGCGAGAATCAGCTTCAGATCATTCAGTGACTCCTTGAACTCACCTTGCTGGTAGCGAAGGACTGCCCGGGCGTAACGCGCCACAGTCATTTTCGGGTCGATTTCGAGCGCGTGAGTGAGGTGCTCGAGGGCCTTGCTGGCATTCTGAGTTGTTTCCGCGATGGCCAATTCGTAAAGTCCGCGTGGATCCTCGGGATACTTTCGGGTGTACCACGCAAGATCCGTCACGCCGAGGTCGATGTCACCGCTGAAAGCGTGACAGAAACCGCGCTCGCGCCGCGCAACGCCGTCCTGAGGCTTCAACTTCAAGTACTGGTCGAGAGCGGAAGCGGCATCGGCATAGAAGCCGATCTGCTCGCTGGCATCGGCTAAGGCGTGGAGGATCTCGGGGCGCTGCGGAGCAACATTATGCGCCTGGAGGAGCAGAACCACAGCTTTGTCAGCCCGGGATGTTTCCGTAAGGACCAGCGCCAGATTGAACAGGCAGTCGGGATCCTCCGGGTGCTGCTTCAGGGCGGCCTCAAAGACTTCTGTCGCCCGATCGAGGTGGCCGGCTTTCTGCGCGGCCAATCCCAGGTTATAGAGGATATCGAAATCGGCAGGGTTGTCGCTGAGCGCCTTCACGAACGCTTGCTCGGCGTCTGCGTAACGCCCCCACTGAGCCATCAGCAACCCTACGGAATACTCAAGACCCGGCGTCCCTGAGGCGTTTTTCTCGAGTTGAGCTACCACCTGCTGGGCGAGGGCCCGTTGCCCGGCATACGCGAGCGCCTTGGCCCGCAATAACTGCGCTGCGGGCATGGCCTGTTCGGAAGCCGCCAAGTGACCGAAATAGCGCAACGCCTGTTCCCCGCGCTTTGCGTCTACGCTGATCTGTGCCAACTGAAGGTTTGCGTTGGGGTGGCTCGGGTCGATCGCGACGACTCGCAGGAACGCCGCCCGCGCGCGGTCCGGCATATTTCGCTCCAGATAATGATTGCCGAGATTGTTGAGCAGCGACGCGTCGTGAGGATCGACTTCCAACGCCAGGTTGTAACACCGCTCCGCCTCCTCATAACGCTGCTGTGCGTCGAGAATCACCCCCATCAAGCCCAGCGCTCGGGCATCACGCGGGTGTTCTGCCAACTCCGACCTTAGGGTCTTCTCCGCGTCGAGATACTTTTGCTGGTCGAATTCAGCGGCTGCCCGGGCCATGACACTGTCCGGAACCTGTGCGAGAGCCAATTGGGTTGAGAGGAGAAGGCTGACCGCAATCGCGAGATCAAATGGCAAATGGCAAAGAGCAAATTTCAAATGGTTCGCCATTTGCCAATTGCCGTTTGCCATTTGATCTTTGAAATTCCTTTCGTGTGAATCTCACCAGCGCCGCAAGGCCACAGGTACGCGCCCTCGACCGGCATGGAGCTCACTCTGAGCGCAGGCCTTGTAGGTCGCAAGCTCCTTGGCAGCCTTGTCCTGGGCACCCAAGCGCGCATAAGCCCGTGACAATACCTGATGTACCGACGCATTAGCAGGATCAATCTTGGCCGCTGTTTCAAGTTCACTCACGGCGGGCCCCGTGTGATTGTTCTTCAGTTCGAGCTTCCCCAGAAGAAAATGCGCCTGCGCAAGGCTACTGTCCAACGAAAGCGCTCTGTGCAAGGCCTCGTAAGCCCGTGCTTCCGCCCCGGCATCACCTCCCTCGCCTCGTTGAATCTCGAGTGCCGCATACTCCTGGTACTGGGGAGCGTCGCGTGGAAACTTCTTGATCCCGCGCTCCAGGGTTTCCAGAGCCTGCTTGCCAAAACCGGCGATAGACTGAATGATGGCCAAGTCGTAGTTCGCTTCGGGGGAAGCGGAATTCAGCTCCGCGGCACGCGCAAACGACTTCATGGCGTCCGTAAGGTAGCCCAGGCCGGCCTCCGCCGTGCCCCGCAACATGAAGGCGCGAGAGGAGTCCGGAAACTTGGTGGCGGTTTCCTTCCCCAACGCCAATGCCAGTTCATCCTGATGGTGATCCAGCAGAACAGTGCCGAGGTCCAGGAACGTGGATTCGTTGCCAGGGTCCAGGGCGACGGCGCGGTCGAACGCGAGCGTAGCATCCTGAATCTTGTTTTGCCCGCCGTAACACCACCCCAGCAGTGTATAGAGATCGCGAGTGGGAGAACTCGTGGCGAGCGAGTCGAGGACTGCCTGCTGGCATTCGCTGAATCTACCTCTGCGATAGCGGCACAGAGCGAGGTAATAACTGACCTTGGCAGGATCGGGGTAGCCCGGCTTGGCAGCGGCAAACAAATCCTCCGCGGTCGCGAAGTCTTCCGCTTCCAAAGCCGTTTGGCCGCCCACATACAGAGCCTCCGCAGGGGCTGCGTCTGAAAGCAGCCCGCGCAGGGTTTGGCGCGCGCGCGCGGGGTCTTTGACTTGATAGTACGACCGCGCCAGGGCCACCAGCGACTCGGGGTGCTGCTTGATTAGCCCAGGGACAGAATTCAGCAGGCGCAAGGCACTCTCGAAATGCTGGAGATTCTCCTCCACCATCCCCAGGATCAGGGTGCTTTCTGAGTCGGCGGGTTGAGCCCTAAGAACTTTCTGGAGATTTGCTTCAGCGCTCTTGAATTCACCCAAGCGCCATTGGTTCTTCGCCAGATTTCGCCGGATGGAAAGATCTCCTGGATCGACTTCGAGCGCCGCCTGGAAGTACCGATCGGAGTCAGCGAATCGCTGCTCCATCCCCAGGACAATTCCCAACTCGGAAAGATAGGCGGGGTCGCGCGGGCTCAGCTTCACCGCCTGGCGGAACTCGGCCTCTGCCGCAGCCAGGTCTCGCGCTTGCAATAGTTGCAAACCGCGTTCGGCATGGAGTTCTGCTTCGGACTTGGCCTGCCCAAACACAAGTTGGCAGTGAAGCCACAGGAAACTTGAGAGCAGGATTGGTAAGCCCCTGGTCACTGTCCCCTTAATGTAGGATGTCCGTCGTGGCGCCCGCGGCCAACCGCGGGGGTTGCCCCTATGCTCATCTCAGCGGAAGGGCGGTCCTCGTGACCGCCCGTGAGCAGTCGAGATACCTACCCTACACTAGACCCTCACCAATAGAACTTCAACGCCGCCTGCACTTCACGCGGACCGTTGGCAGTGCTCGTGATGACCCCGAAGCTGCCGCTGTTGACGGTCGTATTCGGACCCGAGAACTGTGGATGGTTGAAGGCATTGTAGGTCTCAAGACGGAATTGCAACCTGGCGCCCTCTCGGAGCCTCGCTAGCGGAAATTCCTTGTAAATTGCCAGGTTGGAATTCGCAATACCTGGTTGCCGGCAACTTCCATCCGTCCGTGAAGAAGTGCCAAGCGTGAAGGGAGGGGGAACAACCGCCACATCGGGGTCGGTAAAGTACTGGGTCAGTTTATTCGAACTGGCGCACTGAAGAGTTCCGATGAGGTTGGGCTGCTGACCGCCGTAGGTTGGCAGACTCTGGCCGCCGGAAAGCGAAAGGATCTCGGGACGACCGTCGGTGAATCGCCAGATCCCAGTAGTCTCCCAGCCGCCCAGGACCGCGTTGACTACGGAGTTCGTGTGACCTAGGAAGGCTTTGCCCCGGCCGACCGGCAAATCATAGGTGTAACTGAATTGCAGCACGGATGGAATGTCAAAAGTGGATAAGCCTCGTTCCAGCTTCAAATTGTTCGGATCAGCCAAATGGGTAATCCCACCCAACCAAGTGACAGCACCGCCGGTCGTCGAGGCGTCATCGATTGATTTCGACCAGACGTACGTCACCAGGAATTGCAGCCCGTGCGAGAACCGTTTTTCGGCTTTGATCTGCAAGGCGTTGTATATCGAATTCGCCCAGGGCGGGTCCTCACCGCTGAAGCCGGTAAATTGCGGGAACGGCAACTGGAACTGAGAGGCCGGATACTGCTGGGAGGATAGTCCGGTGTTTGGATCGGTGATGATGCCGTAGAAGGGATTGTTCACGTAGGTGTTGAGCGCGGAAATCTGGTCGGAGGTGTAATGCTCGATCTGAGAACCGAGGAAGTCAAGATTTCCAGCGCCACCGAAGTACAGGTGAGTGCCCTTCTTCCCAAGATAGCTCACATCCAGCAGCGTGCTGCCCGGCAATTCGCGTTGAATACCGAAGCTCCAGGACTGCTCGTAGGGATTCGCCGTGTCGATGCTCACAATCGGACCGGCGGCGCCGTAACCGACGTCGTTCAATAGTCCCTTGCTGCTGCCCGGCGGAAATATGATTCCGCTTGGGAACGGATTGCTCAACCGACCGTAAGGCGTCGCGCCATCGCTCGGATTGAGCGCGTAATAGGGTGTGGTCTGGTCATAACCTTGCCAGCCAAGAGCTCCGGTTCCGGCTGCGCCCGATTTGACGGTTGAAAAGAAAATGCCGTAGCCGCCCCGAAGCACGGTTTTGTTGAACACTTGATATGCGAAGCCCAGGCGCGGCCCGACAGCCCGGTAATCCGTGCCGAAGTTGTTCCGATTGTTGGAATTCATGAAGATTTCGCCGCCATGCAAGGTCCCCAGACCTGGCGCGCTGAGAGGCGACACTACGTTGGGATCCAGAGCATTCATGCGGTTGTAGCGCTCGCTTCTGGGCGTGTTCACGTCGTAACGAATGCCGATGTTCAGCGTCAGCTTCCGGTTCGCTTTCCAGTTATCCTGCACAAATCCGCCGTATTGGAAACTCTGCGTGCTGACGTAATTAGGGATCTCGTATTGACCCCAGGAGCCCGGGCCGCCGACGCCGGTCATGAAAGTAGCCAGAGCATCGCCGCCGCCGGAGTAAGGATATTCGGACGTACCGGTGAAGTCGTAGTAGAAATATCCCCCGGGAGTGCCCGGCTGCGTGTAGTTGGTGCGGTGCATCCGTCCTTCGACGCCGAATTTCAGATTATGCGTGCCCTTTACCCAGTTCAGTGCGCCCAGGAGCTCGTGCGTCTCCGTACCCTCCCGCTCGTAGCTCCACGGCAGGGTTCCCATATTGGTGCCACTCGGCGACGAGTAGTTTCCCAGAACGATCGCGGGGATAAATGGGATATGGGAATCGTCCATGTAAGCGGGCATCCCAAGGGTGGCCGTGGGAGACAAACCCTTGTACTGCGACTCCGCGGCAATTGTTTCCTCGAAGACGTAAGAACGCGCCAAACCGTAAGAAGCAGTGAGCAACAGTGTGGGACTGAAGGTGTGCGTGTGGTTGATGGCCACCAGGTTGGCGTCGCCGGGGGCTGGACCTCCGTCGCACGGATCCGCGACGTTGCCAAAACAGTTGGGTGAGTGAGGGCCCGGAGACCAGGCGCGCGAGTACCGAACCGCCAGAAGATCTTTCTCGCTGAAACGCTGATCGACCTTGATGTCGAACTGGTTGTTGACACCTGGAGCGCTTGCTGAGCCTTGCCAGTTGGTATAGGGATTATAGGCAGAGGTTCCCACAGCGATATTCGGAAGTGGAAAATACTGCATCATTTTGTAGGCGATCGGGTCGATGAGGTTGCCTGGGGCCGCGGGAAGCTGCAGGGAGGTACCGTTCAGATTGGGATTTCCAGGGCTCGTATAGTTAATCAAGTTGTTATAGGGGATGAAACCAGACCGCTGTGGGCCGCCCAGATCATTGTTGTAGACACCGGTGTAAGGGTCCCAGAGTTGCCCGTCGGGATCCGAGCACATGCCTGTGGAATCGAAGGTCCCCCCTACGTAACCGCAGAGTTCGCCGAAGTTGCCGGTCCTTTCGAGCGCGCTAGGTACCCCGAACTGGAAAGTGCTCAGAGTCGACGAGCGAGTGCCGTCGTAATCGAAGAAGAAGAAGGTCTTGTCGTGTTTGATGGGCCCGCCGACGGTCCCGCCGAAGTTGTTCAGCTTCAGCGCCGGAAGGGGAATGCCGGCGGCATTATTGAAGAAATTGTTCGAATCCATAACGGAATTGCGCAGAAAGTCGTAAGCGCTCCCGTGAAGATTATTCGTCCCAGAACGAATGACCATGTTGACGATGGTCGAGCCTGTGAATCCATATTCGGCGCTGAAATTCGTCTCCTGCACCACGAACTCCTGAACCGCGTCGACCGATGGCGTGTAAAGCGGGAAGAGGATGCCGCTGTTTTGTTCGAAGTTGGTAGTTGTGACACCATCCATCAAGATGTCGGCGGTAGCGTTGCGCGTGCCGTTGGAAATGAAATTGTTGGCGGTGCAAAGGAGACAAGTGGTGTCCACTTCCGTCACCCCCGGGGTGAGCATCACCAGGTCCGTCACGGAGCGGTTGACCAGCGGCAGATCGTTGATGAACTTCCGATCGACGGTTTGACCTGTGACGGCATCCTGGGACTCCAGCACCGGCGCTTGCCCCGTGACTTCCACGGTTTGTGCGGTCGCACCAAGCTGCAAGCGGAAGTCCACCGTCACATTGTGGTTGACGTCCAGAATGATGCCGCCCCGGCTTTCCATTTTGAAGCCGGCAGCTTTGACCGAAATCCTGTAAGTTCCAGGCGGCAAGTTGCGGACCAGATAATTGCCTGTGATGTCCGTAGTGGCAGTGAAAGTGAATCCCTTCTGCTCATCCACCACTTCCAAACGCCCGCCTGGAACAACGGCGCCCGAGGGGTCTGTTACGATCCCCGTTACTGCGCCCGTATAGAGTTGGGCTCGCAGCATCGACGAGAACAGTATGACAGAGCAAGCCGCGACGACACTGACCCTACCCCACCTACCTTCAGGTCTAGTCACAGGTACCCTCCTCAACCAGGATTTTCAGTTTGCGCTCTTTGACAAGCCAGACAAAACAGTTCTACGCCCTCGCCTGCGCCGTGTCAAGGACAACGTGTCCTAGGCCCTAGGCCCTGGAATTGCCTTGGAGCCTGCGGAACGGCCACCAGATCGCGCTGCACACCGCCACGGGCTTCGAGTAAAATAACCGTTCGCCAGAAAGACCTGGCGGGTATTTCAACAAGATCGAAGAAAGGACTGATGCTGTTGTCACTTCTTAGGTGGGCAGTTTTTGCGATAGCTATTCTTCCACTGATTTACTATCTGGCGGCTATCCTCTGCGCCTGGGATTTCTTCCGGCGCAGACCTGAGCCCAACCCGGACTTCACTCCCCAGGTCAGCATTCTGAAGCCCTTAAAGGGCCTGGAGCGCGAGGCCTACGAAAACCTTGCGAGCTTCTGCCGGCAGGATTACCGGGAATACGAGATCCTGTTTGGCGTGGATGACGAACGGGACTTAGCCATTCCCGTTGTTGAGCGGATCATGCACGATTTTCCGGGAGTGCCGATTCGCCTGGTGATAGGAAGGGCGGACCATGCCCCGAACAACAAAGTAGCCAAGCTTTGCCGTTTGCTGCCGGAAGCACGACACGAGTTGCTGGTGATTAGCGATGCCGATACGCGCGTCCGGCCGGACTACCTGCGGCGTGTTGTCGCGCCTTTTCACGATCCCTCCGTCGGGGCAGTCACGTCTTTGTACCGCGGGACGACGGTGCCCAGCCTATGGTCCGAACTCGAGGCTTTGAACCTGACCACCGACTGGCTGCCCAGCACTCTGGTGGCGCGGAAGCTCGAAGGCGTGCGATTTGCCTTGGGCGCCACGATGGCGCTTACCCGGACCCGTCTGGCGGAGATCGGCGGCTTCGAGGCCTTGGCTGACCGCGCCACCGACGATCACGACCTGGGCAAGCGCATTGCGAGTCGAGGCTATCGTGTTGAACTGATCCCCTGCCCTATCCAAACGCTCTGCGCTTCCACTTCGGCTCGTCAGTTCTTTACCCATCAACTACGCTGGGGCGTGTTCATACGCCACTGCCGGCCCTGGGGATACGTTGGGGAGTTGTTCACGAAAGGATTGCCGTGGTCGATCGCGGCAGCCTTGGTAGCGCCCTCTCGCCTGATCGCGATCGGGTGTCTGGCAATTCCACTGGCGGCCCGCCTGGGCGTGGCATTGAGCTTTGGCGCATACGGAATGAAAGACCCACTTTTGGCCAGGAGATGGTGGCTGATCCCAGTGCGCGACGCACTCGAGTTCCTGGTCTGGGTGCTTGCACTGTTTTCGAATCGCGTCCGGTGGGGCGACGCGGAATTCTATGTCCGGCGGGGCCGCCTGATTCCGGTCCGCTCTAAGTCAGCGCCGCTTGCAGCATAGCTCGGGTGTAACCCACGTTGTAAACAAAGCCAACATAGGCGCCGCCACCTGGGTAGGACGATCCCATGCGTGGCAACTCGCGGTCAGACTCCAAGGCGCGCGGATGCTCCGGATAAATCAACCGCGGATATTTCTGGCGAACCAGTTCCTTCATGACGGCGAACATGTTGACCTGTCCGTCGTCCAGGAACACCTCGGTGTATTTCTCGTTCGGCACGCGCACCTGAACGTTGCGGAAATGCACGTGATTGATGCGGTCCCGTGTTCCGAAATAACGGCACACTTCCACGGGGTCCTGGCCCATTTCCCGCGTCACGCCACAATCAAACGTGATCCCATTTGCCTTGCTGGGCACGATCTCGATGAGGTGTTTCCATCCTTCCACGCTCCCCATGATCTGTTCTGAATCGCGACTGATCGGGGCAGGCGGGTCGTTGGGATGCAGAGCCAATCGTACGCCCGATCCCTCGGCTACCGGAATCACTGCCTTGAGAAAGTACGTGATGTTCCGCCACATCTCGTCGAGCGTGTGAGCGCCTTCATTCGCAAGCGGAGGCAGGTCCTTTACGCGGTCGTAATCAAACGCCGTCAGCCCCGCCCCGGCCCTTCCAATTTCCGCATAATATCCCTCGGTGGCGCGGTGCGCATAGAAATTGTACTCAATGACAGGCAAACCCGCTCTGCCCGCGGCGCGGATCGATTGGCGCACTTTCTCGATCTCTTCGTCACGCCCCGGCCTTCCGTAAAGGGTGTTCGGGAACCCGCCGATCATCATGTTTCCAAGCGTCAGGCCTGCGGATTTAAGTGTGTCCATGATCGACCGAATTTGGCTTTCTTCCCAAGGAATCGGAGGGCTTCCGCCGCAGGCCACGTGGTTGACTCCGATCTGCTTCACTCCGCGCATCGTGGCTTCCTCGAGGTGGTTCGACGCGATGTCTAAGCAGATCTTGGGCGTGTCGGGGCCTTCCGGACGCCAACCGCCATCCGCACCTCCGGGAACTTCTGCAAGAGCGAAGTTTGCTGGAATCACGGAACTCGACAAGGCCGCCGTTCCCATAGCTCGTAGAACCGATCTCCGAGAAATAGAACTCTTCATAAATCAACCCTCCTCGTATGCTGACTCTGGCCGTCGCTAGGACAGGCGATTATAGACGATAGCTTGACACTCACTCCAGCTAGAGATAAAGTGCCCCATTTTGGGCGTGCGGCTTTAAGCACGCTGCGCCCAGGCGCACGAAGGACAGCGCAGTTCAACAACGCGCAGGAGACCTGCATGATTGAATCGACCGATCAGATCGACATGGTGCGCGAGAGCCGGTTGCGGTTTCTCGACCCCCAGAAGGCGGCTGGAACCAACGCCGGCAGCATCGAGGCCTTCGAGCGTCTCTTGCGCGAGTCGCAGGATGATCCAGCCGCATTTTGGGCACAAGTCGCCTCCGAACTCGAATGGATCAAACCCTGGGAAAGCGTGCGGAAGGGTGGTTTTCAAGACCTACAGTACTTCTCGGGCGGAATCAGCAATGTGTGCCTGAACCTGATTGATCGCCACTTGCGCCATGGCGCGGACAACAAGCTGGCTTTGATTTGGGAAGGCGAAGACTTCAGCATGCGCTTTTACACGTATCGCATGCTTTATCACGAAGTGAACAAGTTCGCGAACGTGCTGAAGCGTTTCGGCATGCGCAAGGGCGATACCGTGGCGATCTTCCTTCCTAATCTGGTGGAGACCATTGTGGCGGTGCTGGCCTGCTATCGCCTGGGCATCATTTTCAACACGATCTTCTCGGGCTTCTCCGCTCCGGCGCTGCGTTCGCGACTGGAAAACTTCGACCCTCGTCTCATCATCACCGCGGACGCCGCTTACCGGCGCGGCCACGCGTTGCCGCTCAAGGAGAAAGTTGACGAGGCGATAGAAGATCTCCGCGTTGTCGAAACGGTTATCGTGGTGCGGCGCGCCGGAACCAAGGTCCGGATGAAGAAGGGACGAGACTGGTGGTGGGACGAGTTGATGAAGGCTGCGCCCATCGAATGCCCGGCGGAGCCGATCGAGGCGAACGAGCCCGGAGTGGTTTTTTACACCAGCGGCACAACCGGCAAGCCCAAAGGCGTGGTGCATTCGGGTCTGGCGTTTCTGATCAACAACTACGTCTATGCGAAGTATCACATGGACCACCACCCTCATGACATCCTCTGGTGCACTGCGGATATCGGCTGGGCCACGCTGCAAATCTGGGGTGTGATCGGGGCTCTATCCAACGGCGTGACAACTGTGGTCTTCGAAGGCGCCATCGATTTTCCGACGCCCGATCGCTTCTATCAGATCGTCCACAAGTACCGTGTGAACAAGATATTTACTTCTCCCACCGCTCTGCGCATGCTTATGAAATATGGCGAGAAGCTCATGGAGCCTTACGATCTCTCCTGCCTGGAAGTAATCTCGCTGGTGGGCGAGCCGTTCAGTCCCGAAGCCTGGCACTGGACGGATCAGAAATTGGGCAAAGGGAAAGTCTATATCAACAACACCTGGGGCCAGACGGAATCCGCGGGATGCCCTCTTGCCAGCGCCGCCTGGCTGGTGCCCATGAAGCCTGGTTCCTGCGGCGTCCAATTCCTGGGCGCCAAGGCCGATATCGTCGACGACCAGGGGAATCCAGTCCCGCCCAATACCGTCGGCAACCTCGTCCTTCGCGAGCCGATTCCCATGATGCTGCGCACCTTGTGGCGCGAGCCGGAACGGTTCGTCACGGAGTACTTTACCAAAGTTCCGGGAGCGTATTTCACCTACGACGCCGCCATCCAGGATTCGGATGGCCATTTCTGGGTGCTCGGCCGCGTGGACGATGTGATCAACGTGGCGGGTCATCGCCTCAGCACCATGGAAATCGAGAGCGTGGTGATGGAATGCAAAGGGGTCGCGGAAGTGGCCGTGGTTGGCGTGCCGGATCCGATCAAAGGCCTGGTGCCCGTCGTCTTTGTTACCCTGCGCACCGGATTCACGTCCTCGGATTATCGCCGCAAAGAAATTCGCTCGCATATCGAGTCGCGAATTTCAAAGATTGCCTCGCCCCGGTCCATATTCTTTACTCAGGCCCTTCCTAAGACACCCAGCGGCAAAATCATGCGCCGCCTTCTAGTGGAACTTTCTACGACAGGCGCCGTTCAGGGTGACGTGACCGGCCTTGAAGACGCGTCCGCGGTCGAGAAGGTCCGCGAGGTTGTGAAAGGCGAGTGAGGAAGGCAGTGGGCAGTGGGCTGCTGGCTGTTGACTGTCGACTGTGGACTGTCGACTCTCAACTTTCGACTCTCGACTCTCAACTGCTCTAGACAGTTCCGCGACTCTCCGCTATTCTTGTTGGTCATTTATTTGGAAAAATAAGGAGGAAGGTTATGTCGCAAGTGAAAGTTGGGTTTTACGGCCACGTCCGGCAGTATCACAACGTCAAGGCTGAAATGGACGCGGCGATTCTGGAAGTCCTGGAAAGCGGCAGTTTCGTAATGGGCCCTAAGCTCAAGCAATTTGAAAAAGAACTTGCCACGTATTGCAACACCACGGAAGCGGTGGGCGTGAACTCCGGCACAGACGCTCTGTGGCTGGCGTTTATGGCGCTCGGCATCGGGCCCGGCGACGAAGTCATCACCACCGCGAACACATTCTTCGCCACGGCGGAGGCCATCTGGGTCGCCGGAGCGACGGCAGTGTTCGTCGACTGCGAGCCGAAGACCTGCAACATCGACGTCAACCTGATCGAGGCGGCCATCACGCCCAAGACCAAGGCCATCGTGCCGGTCCACCTTTACGGGCAGCCTGCCGACATGCGCGCGGTGGCGGCGATTGCCAAGAAGCACAACTTGCTGGTCATCGAAGATAACGCCCAAGCGATGGGCGCGCGCGGCCCGGACTTCACTCTGGGCGAGCTTTCCGACGCGATGTGCGCCAGTTTCATCATCCAGAAAAACCTGGGCTGCTTTGGCGACGGCGGGGCCGTAGTCACGAACCGGCCGGAAGTCGCCGAGCACGTGCGCAGGTTGCGCAACCATGGCTCGCTGAAGCGCTCCGTTCACAGCATGGGCTACAACAGCCGCCTGGACGATCTGCAAGCTGCCGTGCTCAGCGTGAAGCTGAAACAACTCGACCACTGGAACGACCAGCGGCGCGGCTTCGCGGCCCAATATGATAAGGGCCTGAAGAACACCTCTCTCAAGCTGCCTTATGCCGTCCCGGGCTATCGCCACATCTATCACCTCTACGTCATCGAGACGGACAAGCGCGACGACCTGCAAGCGTTTTTGAATGCGCGAGGCGTAACGGCGCTCACTCACTACCCGATCGCCATCCATCAGCAGGAAGGCTATCCGTGGGGTAAATGCGCGCGCATCTCGGGCTCGCTGAAACAGGCGGAGTCCTCGGCGGCGCGTGTGCTCTCGCTGCCCATGTTCCCCGAATTGACCCAGGAAGAAGTGCAAGCGGTGATCGAGGGCGTGGTCGCTTGGGATAGATCGAGCCATTGAGCCATTGATCTGTTGATCTATTGGTCCAGTCCCGCGCCGGCATTTCACTGGCTCGCCGGCGCGGCTTGTACGACTCTCATATAGCCGAGTTTGTTATTACCTCGAGTCTTTGAGCCATTCAGTGATTGATTCATTGGGCGGCCTTTGCACTGCCGTCAGCTTGATTCAGCAGTCCCGCCTGGGCGTCCCTCAATGAATCAATGACCCGATGGCTCAATGACTCAATCCACGGGGGGTTCCATGAGTTCCAATCGAGAATACACCGTTGTAGTTGCGGGCATGGGGAAGCGCGGCACGCATCATGCCACGGCGTTCCAGAAGAACGGCCGGTTCCGCCTGGCCGGCCTGTGCGACATTGACGCGGGCCGCCTGGAAGCCGCGGCAAAGAAATTCGGCGTGAGTGAAACCAGTTCCGACGCTGCCGCGCTGGTGAAGAAAACCCAGCCCGACGTGTTCTGCTTCTGCACGTTGCCGGACGTGCGCCTGCCGCTCATCCGCGCCGGCGTTGAGGCAGGGGTGAAGCTCATCGCTTACGAGAAGCCGACGGCGCTTTCCACCAACGAGGCGCTGGAGATGATGAAACTGGTGCGAGACGCCGGAGTGAAAACCGTGGTGAGCCACCAGCACCGCTACGGCGAACACTATAGAAAGGTGAAGGAGATCATCTCGAGCGGCGCGCTGGGCCGCGTCCACACCGTCTACGGCCACGCCACCGGCTGGATGATGCACATGATGACACACCTCATTGACTATGCCCGCTGGTACAACGACTACGCCGAGGCGGAATGGGTTGCCGGGCAAGCGGACGGCACGGGAAAGTTTTCGGACAACCACCCGTCCCCGGACTACATTGGTGGGTTCATCCAGTTCGCCAACGGCGTGCGCGGCATCGTCGAATGCGGCGAAGGCGCGCCGGATGTTCCCGAAGTCGACTACTGGTGGCGCAAGGCCCGCGTCGGAGCACAAGGTTCCGAGGGCTTTGCGGAAGTGCTGACCGGCGGCGGTTGGCGCGCCGTCACTCGCCAGGGGGCAAGCTCCGGTCCGGGCTGCATGGACTATGAACATGACATGGGCCCGTATGTGCAGGAGATGGTCGAGTGGCTCGACGACGACGCGAAGGTCCACCCCTGCAACGGTGAGAGCGCCTTCCGGGATTTCGAGATCATGATGGCGCTCTGCCGCTCGGTAGTTCAGCGTGACAAAGTGAAACTGCCTCTCGGCCCTGGCGAGCCCGAACTGGAAGCGCTGAAGAAAGCTCTGTCGAAGTAGCCTACGCGGCGCGCCCTCGATCTACTGTCATTCTGAGCGGGGCGAAGAATCTCGCTCTGAGTACTTTCGACGCAGTGCGAGATTCTTCGTCGCCTGCGGCTCCTCAGAATGACAAGAAGATCGCATGGGCGGCGCATGCGTCGCGACGGCGTCTGTCGCGATGTATGTGCTTCTCGATACGAGGCTGTCACTTCACCCGCTTCAGATGCGCGACCGTATAGACTGCCAACTCCTTGCCTGGCGGCGCCAGCCAGAATGTTTCCTCAATCTCACTAGCTGAGACAATTCGATACTGCTTCTTGGCCCGAAAGCCGGGCAGGTTCTCGATGTGTGTGGTTACGAACTCGAGAGTCTTGCCGTCCGCGCTCACCGAGTCCAAGGCGTATTCGTTGACGAACCCCTCGCTGTGGAATTGTCTCCAGAGGATCTTCTTCAAGTTCGTGTCGTAGCTGAAGACACCGAAATCCTCGTGCTCAAGCGGTTTTCCTGCCGGATCCGTAGGTTGATAGACAGACTTGTCACGCTGGAACAGAAACTTGCCGTTCAGCTCAAACCGGTAATCTCGCGTGGTCGTTCCTTTTCCCGGTTTGCCGGAGGTGTCACCGTCCCATTTCCCTTCGAAGGCGCGCAGTGGCGCCCAAGGGTCCGACTGGGCCAAAGCGCTGGCGGCAATAACCAAGGCAACAAGCAAGAATCGCAGACGTATCATGATCCTTCCCCCATTCATCCGATGGGCCGGATGTCATCCTGAGTCCTTCGCTTGTCATTCTGAGCGAAGCGAAGAATCTCCGCAGTTCGCTCAGGATAGACTCCGCGAAGGATCTCCGCAGTTCCATGCAGTTCAATGATTTGCGGACAACTGCAAAGATCCTTCGCTTCGCTCAGGATGACATTTTCAGGGTTTTTCACAGCTCCCCGGCCGTCGGCTACTTGCTGGCAGCCCTCCGGGCCTCGAAACAATTCAACGTACGCGCTTGTCGGATTCCTGAATCCGCTCATTTGAGCGCCTCGGTGATGCGCTTAAACGCCACCATGCCCGGATCGTCTCGGCCGACACTCTTATCTGCAAAGATGCGGGCGCGGCCTTGGCGCGACGGCTGGTCATGAAACCGCTCCAAGGCCGCGCCAACAGCCTGATCGGCGGCAGCGGCCAAAGCGGCGGGATCGTCAAGGCCATCGGTAGCGGCGCGTGCGGCGTCCAGCGCATCGAGCACCGTCTTTTCCCCGAGCTTTCCCCCGCCGCGCTGCGACATTGCAGCTATCGCGCCACCGAGCAACGACGAGATTTCAGCCCAGGGAACTTCCCGCCGGCCTTTGGTTGACTTGGCCGCGCTCATCAGGCCGGTGGCCAGCAAGGTCCCGTAGGTCGACCCTGAAAGCCGCGTCAGCGCCTGTGCGCATTTCAGCAGCGCCATGCCGACGTCTCCCGGCAGGTTGGGCACTTCGGCCAGCACGCTACGCCCGCCGCGCACCATGGTCACTCCCAAATCGCCGTCGCCCAAGGCGGCGTCGAGAGCGTTCAATTCGTCTGCGCAGGCTTCGAGTTTCGCAACCACGCGCTTCATGGCCTCGCACAGTACTGCGGTGGTGAGCCCTGCCGGCATGTTAGATCCTCAGGAATGGGCAATCGCAGGGAGCTTTGAGCAGCTCTTCCAGCTCGTCATCGAGTTTGCAGAAAGTGATCGACAGGCCCGCCATTTCCATGGAAGTGGCATAACGGCCGACCAAGGGCATTACGATCGCGGCCCCTACGTCCTTCAATCGCCTCGCGACCTGCCGGTAAACGATGTAAAGTTCCTCATGAGGTGTCGCGCCCAGGCTGTTAATCAGCACAGAGATATTATCTCCATACTTTATAGGCATATCAGTGAACAGACGGGAAACCATGTCGTCCGTGATCGCGTCCGCAGGCCGTAGCGGCCCCCGTTGAACGCCCGGCTCGCCGTGAATCCCCATGCCGATTTCCATATCGCGTTCGCCGATTTCGAAGGTCGGGCGGCCGACGCTGGGAACCGTGCAGGGTGTAAGAGCCACGCCAATCGAGCGGCAGGCGTCCACGGCCTTGCGGGCGACCGCGGTGACTTGCTCGAGCGTAGCCATGCTCTCGGCTTTGGCCCCAGCGAGTTTGTAGGCGTAAACCAGCCCGGCAACACCGCGCCGCTTGGCGCGCTCTTGCGGCGGGGCGCTGGCCACGTCGTCCGCCACGCGCACGGTGGTGCTCGCGATTCCCTCCATCTCGAGCATCTCGCCCGCCATGTCGAAATTCATGTTGTCCCCGCCATAGTTTCCATACAAGCGCAGGATTCCCGCGCCGCCATGCGCGGCGCGCATCGCCTCCGCCATCTGGTCCGCGGAAGGTGATGAGAATACGTCGCCAATGGCGCAAGCGTCCAGCAGTCCCTTGCCGACATAGCCTGTGAACACCGGCAGGTGGCCCGACCCTCCTCCCGATACGATTCCGACTTTCCCCTTCACTGGACCACTCGCCCGCGCAATCACCCGCCCTTCCGGACCGAGCCGCCGGTAGTATTCGGGATGCGCCAGGCACAAACCTTCCAGCATTTCGTCAACATAGGCAAAAGGATCGTTAAGGATTTTTTTCATGGGATTCTCCGGCGTAAGAATCTCAGGTTTCGAACCGAAAAGCAATCAACGCGTGGTAGAATTAGAAGGAATTCAGCAGGCAGAGGAGCCATGACAATCACCATTCCTCCAGAGCTCGAAACCAGAATCCGCGGGCGCGCAGAGGCCGAGGGAGTTACTGTCGAAAAGTATGTCGAGCGCCTTCTGCGCGCGGACCAGCACGCCGAAGACGAACTCGCAGCCCTGGCCATCGAAGGGATCACCTCCGGCAAGCCGTTTGAGGTCGGGCCGAACTATTGGGAGAGCCAACATCGGCGGTTGGATGAGCACTTGAAGAAATTTGGTATCCAGTGAGTCGCCGATACGCCCTCCGGCCGAAGGCCGACCAAGATCTCGAAGATCAAGCCTATTATCTTGCCACTCAAGCCAATTCCGGCATTGGCCACAGCTTCCTGCTTGCCGCTCATGAGACATTCTCTCTCCTCGCTTCGTTCGGAATGACATGGCTTCTCGATTCTTTCAAACCTTCGTAGGCGCAGGAGTTAGCCTGCCCCGTTCAGCCCCGAAGGGGCGACCTAACGCAGCCCAGGCCAACGGCCTGGGTGCGCGTGAAGCATAATATGAATTCCTGTTCCAAGCCCTGAAGGGGCGCGCATATTTCGGGTGCGGTTTATCGCCCCTTCAGGGCTCGGGTTGGCCAACCGGCCGTCCACCCAGGCCGTTGGCCTGGGCTGCGTTAGGTCGCCCCTTCGGGGCTTGGCCAGGGGACGGCAAGCCATCCCCCTACAATCGTCGAAATGCCGCCTCGTTCCGCGGCGATTACCGCTGCTTCGGCGCAAAAATGAGTTCGTTTTGAGGGCGCTATTTCGATTATCCCCTGTATTTGCAATAGATCTTTGAGTTCGTTCCCACGATTTTTGATGTTTTTGAAGGCGGCGGCGAGGACCGCGGCGATCCAGATCAGCAGCGCTACCGACTGGCGCACAGCCTGACTTGCGGGGTCTGGGACCGGCTGGATTGAATCGCCCGTTCCAGCCTGTCCCTCCGGGACATCGCAGGGTCGAAAAACCACCCGCAAAAAATGAGTTCGTGCTGAAAACAAAGGGGATAGCGCGAATCGGCTGGAAACTGTCAATATGACCGTTTTTCATGAGCTTTCGCGGGCCAAGGGCCCATGGGGACAGACCTCACAAGACGAGGTCTGCGCCATCCCCGTCGCGGAGGGGTGTGAAGCCGCCGGGGCGCTGACCGTTTGCGCGTTCAGCCGGAAATCGGGGGAGGCGATTTTCGAATTTCGATTTTCGAGTTTCGAAATTGTGGGGCTGTCCTGCGGGTCGCCCGCATCCGGCGGTGATGAGTCTTCCAGGCGCTCCAGAAGTTGCGTTTCGTTCTTCCGCTCCCGCTGCAACTCCATCAGCAAGCGGATTTTGTGTTCCAGTTGCCGGTTCAGCGAGTTCTGCTGGCGGATGATGGCCGCCCACTGCGCGTGCGATGGCGCCGTCGCCGCCACCCGCGCCGCCCGCGTGTTCGTCACGTGCTCCTGCAGGAAGAGCTCGTACTCCCGCTCCACCGCCGCGGCCTCTTCCGCCACCAGGCGCATCAGGGCCTTCTTGGCCGGCTGGAAGCTCTCGTCCTCGGGCTTGGTCCGGGAGAGCTTGTAGCGCCACGTGTCCATCTCCGCGCCCCGCAGGGTGTGTTCCGTGCCGTAGAGGTTGCGCATCGCTTCCTTCATGCGGTCGAATTCGTTGAAGTCGATCATGGCCAGCAGGCTGCCCAGCAAGGTCAGCACCTGCTCGTACTGGCCGGGGCTGCTGATCGCGCGGCGCAGGCCGTGTTCGCGCACGTCCCACTGGCTCGCCTCGCTATTGGCGTGCCCCACCTGGATCATCTGTTTGCGGCGATCGAGATCGTGCTGGTGCAGGTTCGAGACCTGCACGGCCAACTCCGCCTTGTCCACGCGACCCTTCTTCAGAAGCAGCAACGCGATGTCCTCGATGACGGCTAGCTCGAGAGCCCCCACGGGCCGGCGGGCCTCGATCAAGCCCTTCAGGAGGCGCTGGAATTGGCGCGGGTCCTCGCCCAGCTCGAGGGCGGCGCCTTCGAGAAAACTCTCATCGGTGTAAAGCCCGTGCTTGTGAGCGTTCTGGCACGAGCGCCGCTTGCCCTCCGCCGTGCGCGGGCCGCCGCCGCGCCTACCGGTTGGCGACAGGCTGTTGATGATGGGCGACTGGCTCGTCGCCTGATTAGTATTTGAATCTTCCATGTCTCGTTTCCTTTCCATTGGGGGGTACGCCATGGCGTGCCCGTACGGGGCGCCGACGGCGGTCGGAGACCGCCGCTACAACCGATAATCCCCCATCTTCCAGCCTATCAAAAGAAAATGAGAGAGTGGCAAAAGCTGAGAATAATGAGAAAATAAATATTTAGTGCAATGGAATCAAGGGGTTGGCAAGATGAGGAGCTTCCACAATGTGAAAATCAGGGTCCAAAGTGTGGCATTTTGACACATATATGCAGAAACCTGCATATATCCGGACGAAGAGGCGGCTTTACGCCGTCAGTTGGCGAGCTAAACTCGCCGCTACACCATCAAAAAGAACCTCAGAGGTAGGTCTGCCTGCGGGGCGCGGATTCCGCGCCCATTCTTTCCCAATCGTCCTTCGTCAAGCCGAAATCTGCGAGGATCTCATCGTGCGGGATGGGCGGGTGATCCTTGAGCCATTCGTCCGCTTCGGCAATCGCCTTCGCTTCGGCCTTACTCAAAGTGTCGCGATCCTCCTCCGGCGGGACCATTGTTTCCAACAGGTGGACCACAGCGGCAAGCTGCTCCGGGGGCAGTTGGTCAAGCAAAAGATGGGCGTGTTCTCGGTCAGTCTGCATACTTCCACTAGTATACACGCTCATCCATAGCAATGCTAGACCCAACTCTCAGGCAACCGTCAACTAACCCGCCGGCGGATTGCGGTGCGAAGGCGGACGGGGCCGACTAAGCCTGACACCAAGAGCGGCGAGTCTTTTGAGTAGTGCTTCCAGGTAGCAAAGGTGACGCGCGCGCTGGGTGGCTTGGGTTTGCCTTCCGTGAACCACTGCGGGATGGCTTTGATGGCGCCGTCCTGTCCGTACTCGTTGTCGGGCGGCAGCTGCTCGTCGCCGATGAGGCGGTTGACCCACTGGTTGGTGACCAGGACTTCGAGCTTGTTGTCGCCGCGCCGCGCCGCAGCGGTGATGTCCACGCGGAAGGGCGGTTTCCACAACAATCCGAGATCCTTGTCGTTCAAGCGCACCTGCGCCACCGCGTGCACCCAGCCCAAATCCAGGTAGAGCCGCCGTTCGCCGGAGGGCGCGCCGGGAGAAAGTGTGAGCTGTTTGCTGTAGGTCGCCGTTCCGGAGAAGTATTTCACCCCCGGCTCGGAGTACTTGTGGAGCGAAATCAGCTTGGGCAGCGTTACCTCAGGCGGCGCACCGAGGTCGGGCGGGAAGCTGACCTGCCACGGTCCCGGGACTTCCACGGGCTTGCCAATCCCGGCAATCTTCACGGTTGATTTGCCGGGGCCTTCGAGCGTGTAGCTGCCGTCCTGCCAGAAGAGCAATGCGGAATTCGCACCGCCGGGCCACTCGACCGCGGGAGGCTCGAGGGGAGCAGGGCTGGCCTTGGCGGCTAACTCGCGGATGCGATCTTCGCTGAGCGCTTCTTTGAAAAGCTCCGGCTCGCTCATGTCGCCGTCGAAGTATTCCGCACCGTCGCGCTCGCCGGCGTCGTGGACTCCAGGATGAACGACGGCGCCGGACGCTTCCGACTGGCCGATCAGCTTGCCGTCCACGTAGACCGAAGGAGCGCCGGCCTTATAGACCAGGGCCACATGTGCCCAACCCGAAATCGCGATGGGCGTGGAAAGCACGGTGCGCCAGTTGACGTGATCGCGCTCGAGCACCGCGATCAGGTTGCGCCCCGCCAGCAGCCCGCAGGAAACATGCCCGGAGCCATACACCGCATCGCCCTGCGGCGGCGAGAGCACCAGGCTGCGGTTGGGCACGTCGGTGTTCTTATCGCCCTTGGCGGTCTGGTAACTATCGAGATCGGGCTTGATCCAAACGCTCACGGTGAAATCGTTCGTGACATCGCGCTGGTTACCAGTTTTGAACGCCGGGTAGGGATTGGATGCCGCGATCGGCTTGCCGTCCTTGACAATGGAACGGATATGCCGGGCGCCGGCGGGAGACCGAAACACCACGAACACCGATTGCGCGGGGCTGAGCTCGAGCGCCACGCGAGTTCCGGCCTCGGAAGTGTCGTAGATTTCGAGATTGGTGATCTCGCCCGTCTCGGGGTTCCAGAGTTCCGGCTGCTTGCCTTTGACGCGGAAGGTGCAGACCACATCTTCCGCGCGCCGGCGCAGGTTGGCCACGAAATAAACTTCGGCGCCCTCGACGCGGCGATGCATGAAGTTGACGGCGGCGTCGCCGGAGCGCGAAGTGGCGGCGCAATCGGGCTTGATGCCGAGCTTTTCGAGCACTGCCGCCATGGGGGCGCCCCAGAAGACTCGTCCCTTGCCGTAACTGCGTTCGGTCGAGGTCTTGCCGTCGAGATCGCCCCAGACTTCATCGGCAATCTGGCGCAATTCGGAATCGCTCGCGGGGTATTGGGTGAGGCCGGGATTGGCTTGCGGTTTCGGACCCACCACGGCGATGCCTTCCTTCACCATATCGCGCACTTTGCGCAGCAGGTCGAGATTGAGTCGCGGATCCTCGGGGAGAACCAGCACGCGATAGCTCAGGCCGTCGGGAAACACCATGGCGCCGTTCTCGGCTTTCATGCGAGTCAGGATAGCGGCTTCGTTGGCGACATCGTAATAGAAGCCCTCCGGAGGCGTTGGCTTTAACTGCTCCGGATAGACCGGCGTATCTACGGGGACCTCCACGCCGATGTAGTAAATGAGGTCGGCCACCAGAGTTCCTTGGCGCAACATATTCTGGGCGCGGGCCGCATAGCTGTACCAGCCCGCGAGCGAGTCGTAGAGAGTATTGGTGCGGTCGTTTTCCCAGCCCCACGGGCCCATGGTCATGCCGGGCAGCGCGGTGGGGGGATGAGGCTGCATGGCGTTGCGATGGAAGATGTACTGATTGAGGCCCTGCGTGTACATCAAATCGCCTTGCCCTTTCATCTGGTAAGGATAGTTTTGCCACTTGGCGAAGACTTCGTCGCCGGTGAAGGACTCGCAGCCGACCACAGGCTTGCCAAAAAGGTGTCCGATGGAACCGGCGAGCTTCACGCTGTAGTTGTTATTTCCCTGCCCTACCCAGAACTCGCCCATGGGCACATCCAGGTGGGAGCCGCTTTGGATTTCCTCGAAAGGCCCGCCGCTGTAAGGCTCGGCATAGGCTTTCAGCTTGTTCTCGCGGCAGCGCCCGGCGAAGCGGCCATAGTAGTAGTCGCCCATCAGGTCGGCACAGGTGCGGCGAAGGTCCCAGAGGAAGCGCTCGGAAACCTCCGTGCTTTCCACGACGCGGCCGGTCATGGCGGGCAGGTACTTCACCAAGTCGTAGCCGCGGCGCTTCGAGAACTCCTGGGGAAATTCACGAGTCCAGTTCTGCATTCCGGTTTCGTAGCTGTCGATGACGCCACCGGCCAACCCCTGCGCCGCCAGCGGGCCGAGCGCCTCGAGTAATTCGCCAAAGAAATGATCGAAGTGATAATCGTAAGCCTCGCGGCTATACTTGTCGCACTCGAGACCCCAGCCGCCATCGGGCGCGGGATGGTTCTGGACGCCGGTGGTGGTTTGTCCGATGCGCAGCACGCTCCAGGTTCCTTCCGGCGCGTCCCAGGTCAACCGATCCTCGCTGTCCAGATGTTGAGTGATGTCGAGGACTTTGGACGGATCGATGATCGAGCCCCGTGGAACCTCGACCGTGTCCGGCCCGTAACCGGAATTACGAGTGAAGTTCGCCTTCCTCGTCCAGTGGGGAAGGCGCGCCGCGCCGCTCAAGCGCAGGTCGGTGATGCGCGCCGCGTGCCAGGTGAGCATGCGGTAGAACTTTGCCCGGACGGCGGGAAAACTGGCCGTTTCGGGATACTCCACCGACTCGTCGCCACTGTCGCCCGAGTCAAGGTCGCAGACCTTACGGAAGTCGACTCCGTCGTCGGAGACTTCCAGCCAGAGGGGCGTCTGCTCGTGTTCGTGGGAAGGCGGTGGCGCGTCAGTTATGGGAACGCCGTAGGCCGCCAGCGAGCGCGCCTCGAACGGTTCGGAGAACTCCAGCAGTAGGAACGCGGGCTTGTCCGGAGTGGGGCGAAGCTCGACACCGATGCGGCGATCGGCGTAAATCAACACGCCTCGATCCACCGCGCCGGCATTAGTGCTGGCCCTCTGGAGGGTGTCTTCCCAGGCGTGGGTCTCACCCTCGAGAGCCGGGAAAGCCAACACGAAAGCGTCTCGATAGTAACCCAGTTTGGTGAGCGGTTGCTTCAGATACGTAACCACCCTCTGCCCGCCGCGCACCAGCGCTTCACTCCAGGTAAATTGCTTCATCGAGAGTTCGGGAGTAATCCACGGGCCGCCGCTCGAGGACCATCCGGGGCAGTTCATGATGTCGAATTCCATGCCCAAACGCTCGGCTTCCTTGGCCGCGTGGTGAAGCAGGCGCGTGTGCTCGGAACTGCTGTAGTCCACCGGACCTTTGGGAATTCCGGTGCCGACTTGGAAAATCTGGAAGCCGCGAATGCCCACGCGCTTCATGGCTTCGAGGTCGAGCGTGATGCCCTCGGCGGTGATGTTGCCGTTCATCCAGTGCCACCAGGTTTTGCAATGAGCGCCCGGGGGCGGCTCGCGGAACGCCGATTCGAGCGCGCCCGCCGCCTCCGCGCCAAGATTAATCTTCGGCCTGATGCCGATGAGCGTAACTGCTCCTGCTGCGACACTCTGAATGAACGTTCGCCGTTTCATATGAATTCGCTCCTCCTGTGGTTGTTCTCGCGAGGCCACTTCCGAGCCGCCTGCAAGGAAACACAATGTGTCTCGTGTGCGGAAAAGCTAACTCCCTTCGCAGAGAAAGTAAAGTGGTTTTGCGGGCGCTGCGGCAGCAGGCGATTTGGAGTGCGGCAGCTTGCTGCCGCTTTCCTCGGGAGCGAGCTGGCTCGCGCCCTTTCGGCAGGGTCTCGATTTCCGGCCAGCAAGCTGGCCTGAAGAAAAGCGGCAGCAAGCTGCCGCACTCCAAAGCCGGGCTTCAGCCCGGCGAGTGGTCTAATAAACCGAATTATTGAGCCGCAGTGGGGCTTGGCTGACCCGCAATCGGCTATAATCTTGTCCTGGGTTTAACCCTAGTGAGAAGGCATGAAACGAAATTTCGGCGATTCAAGGCATTTGATTTTCTCTCTCCTAGCTCGCTTCCTGGCACTGTTCATCGCGATCGGCTTCTGGCCCGGCCGGTCATTTGCCCAGCAGAGTCCAGCACCTGATTCGAGGCCCCCGGCCACAGCGGACCAAGCCCCGGCCTCGCAGAACCAAAATCCCTCGGAAGGACAAACGGCGCCGGAATCGAAGTCGAGCGGCGGCGCGCGCTTGTCGAAACAAGAAGTATCGACTTTGCCGCTGAATAAGCGCGACTTCAGCGCCCTACTCTTGCTGGCGGCCGGGACCATGACGGACACCAACGGGGCGGCCAATTTCACCCAGCAGTTTGCAGTGAACGGCCAGCGCGGCGTAACCACGGTCTTCGCCATGGATGGACTCGACACCACCGACCCGGAGATGGGCGGATCGACGTTCTCCAATTTCAACGTCGACGCGATTCAGGAAGTCCGCTCGAGTTCCGGAGTGATGCCCGCTGAAATCGGCCACGGCGCGGCCGGCTTTACCGAGATCATGACGCGAAGCGGCACGGACGATCTGCACGGATCCGTGTTCGAGTTTCTGCGCAACTCGGCGCTCGACTCACGCAACTTTTTTGACGAACGCAACCTGGTCAGCCCCGGCCGGCTGCCGCACTTCGTGCGCAACGAATTCGGCTTCACGCTCGGTGGCCCCTTTGTGATCCCACGCCTCTACGACGGGCGCAAGCGGACTTACTTTTTCGGGCAATACCAGGGATTCCGGCAGGTGCTGGGAACCACGCAGATCCTTTCGGTTCCAACGGCGCTCGAGCGCCAGGGCATAGATACCACCGCCTTCCCGGGCGACACCTTGCATGTCCCGGTCAACCCGCAAATCGCCAGGGTGCTGGCTCGTTATCCGCTGCCCGATGATCCTCAGGGACCCTTCGGCGACCGCACCTACGCAGCTCCCGCACCTGTCACCACCAATACAGACCAGTTTTCCGTCCGCATCGACCACCGCAGCTCCGATAAAGCGCAATTCTTTGCCCGCTTCTCTCTGAACCAAGTGAACGGTCCCTTGACTAACCCCGACCAGACAGCGATTCACCCGAGCTTTGCCATCCGCTTTTTCGATCATCAGCGTAACGGCGGGTTCCATTACACGCGCACAGTGAGCTCACATTTTCTCGCGGACACTACGATTGGATTCGAGCGGAGCACCCCGTTTTTTCCCACCCTCAACACTACCCAGCCGGGCTTGGCGTTTGGCGATGGTCTCTACGAACCGTTCAACAGCCCCGCCGGCACCAACATCGGCGCGTTCGGGTTGTTGTACCAGGCCAGGCAAACCTTTTCGTACGTCCACGGAGCGCACGCCATGAAGTGGGGCGTCGAGACCCGCTTCAACCATGACTACACGATTTTCGACATCAACCCCGACGGCCTCTATACCTTTGGCGGTGGGACAGCTTATGCTCAAACGGCGATTCCCTCTACCAGTGGACAGCACAATATCCCGCCAGGCCGACCGTTGCCGGACACGCTCAGCGCTTTCCTCACCGCGACGCCGTTCAGTTATACCATTTCCACCGCGCCAAGCTTTTATCCGCAAGGCAATCGACTGGGTGAGGCCGCGCAACGGCGCGGCGCCTATGATTTCTACTTTCAGGACACCTGGAAGCTCTCGCCACGATTGAGTGCAAATTACGGCCTGCGATATGAGGTTAACTCGCGCATTGCCGAAGCTCACCACCTCACATCCGGGCCGAGCATCATAGATCCGCAGGGTACCCGTACGGTGCCGTGGACGCCGGGCGACACGATAAACCTCCTGGTTAATCCGCAGCCTCCATACGAGATGGACTGGCGAGGGTGGGGGCCGCGTCTGGCCATCGACTGGCAGGTCACGGAACATACGGTGTGGCATGCCGGCGGCGCCATTGCCACGATCCTACCGAATTTGTGGCAAGACGATTTCATGACCGGCAATCTGCCCTTTACGGTCTCGCCGCTCGTGACCGCCCAACCCAACGTCGCCCTGCCTTTCACTGGTTCCGTCAACAGAATTGCGCTGCCGCCTATCTATACGCTCGGCGCCGAAGCGCTCTTTGGTCAGGGCCCCAGCACTGCCGTCCCGCCGAATACTGCGCTTGATATGATGCGATTCCAACGCGACCTGACGGCGCTCACGCCCGGGCACGAACTCCAGTTGTTGGAAGCGGCAGGGGTTGCCCCGGACTTCCGCAATGGGTACATCGGAACGTACAGCGCCGGATTAGAACATTCGTTCAGCGATGTGACGTTAAGCGCATCCTACGTGGCGACGGCAGGAATTCATTTGGCAGCTCTGCAGGCGTTCAACGGCTACGCAGGCGCCACCCCGGAATTTGCTAACTTTCTCGAAACCGATTCCAGTGGCAATGTTATCGCGGGGTACGGACCCTCCTACTTGATGTCCACCCGGTCACATTCCACGTATCACGCCTTGCAGTCCGCGGTGGGGAAAACCTCGGCGCGCCTTGGCTTGGGCTTTCAAGCCAGCTACACCTACAGCAAGTCGCTGGACGATACCAGCGCTGTGCTGGCCGGATTGCTGGGGCTTCCCGATCCGGTGCTGCAAACCGCGCCTCAGGACCCGCGCCATCCCGCCCTCGACAAGGGACCGTCCACGTTTGACGTCACGCACGTCTTCACACTGAGCGCCATTCAGGACCTGCCGTTCGATCGCGCGGGTTTCCTGCGGCCTCTCGGCGCCAAGCTCACCTCCGGCTGGCAAATCCTCAATATCACCACGCTCACCACCGGTTCTCCCTTCAGCGTGTACTCCGGGGTTCAACAGACAGGCCTGGGCTCGGCAGGCGCGGACCGTCCCGACCAGATCGGGCGGCCCGCCTTCTCCACCAGCCGAACGGTGCGGGAGGATTATTTCGGGGAGGGCACCAACAACACCGAATTCTTCCAGATTCCGATCGGCGTTCCGGGCGGCACCGGACCCAACCAGGGCGTGCTCGGATCACTTGGGCGCAACACTTTCCGTGCGCCGGGGCTCCACGATCTGGATTTCTCTCTGATCAAGGACACAAGCTTCGGCCGGCGCGGGAATACCGAAGCCATGATCCTCCAGTTCCGCGCGGAGTTTTTCAACGTTTTTAATATAGTGAACTTCGGACTTCCACTGAATATCCTTCGAGGAACCGGCTTTGGGATCATCAACAAGACCGCCGGCACTTCGCGGCAGATTCAGTTTTCGCTCAGGCTGATCTTCTGACCCGGGGAAAAGAACTCACCACAGAGGGCACAGAGACCACAGAGCAAACGAACTACGATATCAATCCCGAATACACCTTCCTCACCGCCGCTATGATGTCCGCCACATCCTGATCGGAGTATTGCGGATCCATCGGCACGCCAACGTAACGGTCGTAGATCTCCAAAGTGCGCGGGCAGGAGGAAGCCCCGTACTTGAGAGCCTTGGCGGAAGGGGAAGAGAACGAAGGCCAGCTTCCGTCCATGTTGGGATTCTGTTTCTGCTCGATATAAGGAATGGTCGGCAAGATCACAGAGCCTTCCATTTTCATGGCGGGCACATTCTCCGCCTGGAGAGCCGCGATAAAGCGGTCGCGTTGCGCCTTGCCCGCGGTGCGAAAATAGACGGCTGACCCGACCGAACCGGCAGGATCATTGCTCTTGCGGAACTGGATGCCCGGCAGGTCCTGAAGGCCCTTCGTCACCCGGTCAGTCTTGTCGCGGAAGTCGGCGACGATTCGGTCGAGTTTGCGAAGTTGCGCGCCCAGCACCGCGCCCGTAAACTCGCTCATTCGGAACTGGCCGCCCAGAAGCTGCGCGAAGTGCGGCGACTGGCCCAGCATCTCTTGATGCCCTTTGCGCAGTTGTCCAAGATCGTGGAAGCGCGCGGCGCGTTCGAAAATGGCGGGGTCGTTGGTCACCACCGCTCCGCCCTCCCCGGCCGTGATCGTCTTGCACTCCTGGAAGCTATAAATCCCGCAATCGCCCATCGAGCCGACCGGCTTTCCGCGATAAGTCGCGCCCGCGCTCTGGGCGCAGTCTTCCAGCACTTTGACGTGGTGCCGGCTTGCGATCTTCAAGATACTATCCATCTCGGCAGGCTCACCCGTGATATGCACGGCCATGATGACCTTGGTGCGAGGCGTAACGCGGCGCTCCACGTCTTCAGGGTCGATGTCCATCGAGTGGTTGATTTCGGCAAAGACGGGTGTCGCGCCGGCAGCCACGATGGCGTTGTAACAGGAATACCACGTCCAAGCAGGGAGAATAACTTCGTCGCCGGGGCCTACGCCCAGCCCCGCCATCGCCGTGTAAAGCGCCATCGTCCCAGAGGTCACCGCCAGCGCATAGTGCGTCTGCTGATGCGCGGCCAGTTCCTTCTCGAAGTTATTGCACTTGCCGGGCTCACCACCCTTGGGGCCGATGCCGTACCAGCGGAAAGGCGCGCGCCGCTCGATCACGTCTATCAATTCGGCCTTCTCCTCGTCGCCGTAATAAAGCGGACCCGGATAGTTGGCCGCGAGCTTGGTGGCGCGAACCGGCTTGCCACCATCAAGAGCAAGCGGTTCTTGATTCGCGCCGGCCCGTGCCGCCGGAAGCGGCGCTGCTGGAGACGGCCCATTTGCCGCGGCCAGCTTGGATTTCGAAAACAACGCGGACGCCGTGCCCGCCGCCGCCATCAAAAAACCGCGGCGCCCCAGGCCGGACCGCGCTTCCTCGCTTACCTGCTTTTTATCAAGCGACATAGAATTCCCTCCTTCGCCCCCCCAAAATACTAAAAGCGACTTCAAATCGCAAATGGCAAATTTCAGAAGCCCCGAAGGGGCGACCTAGCACAGTCCGGGCCATCGGCCCATAGCCGTTAACCTAAAGACGCGAGCGCTACGAGAGCCGCGGAGCGGCGCCAGAAAGTAGCCCACGGCGTGAGCCGTGGGACCCCGCACGGCGTTCATATCCGCAGCCCCGGAGGGGCGACACAGACAGTGCCGGGGGGGCTGTCGCCCCTCCGGGGCTTATACAACCCGGGGCCGCTCCTCGATCCCACGGCTTACGCCATGGGCTACTCTCTGTCGGCCCTCCGGGCCTACGGAAGCGCGGTGTCTCTTGTCACCTCGACCGTCCCCTTCAGCGCCACGTCGGCTGACGACTTTCCAATCATAATGTCGAATGTCCCGGGCACGACCACCCAGTGCATGTCCTGGCCGAGCAACTTGAAATCCTCGTTCGAGAGTGTGAACGTCACCTTCTTACTTTCTCCGGGATTCAGCGCCACGCGCTCGAAGCCGCGAAGTTGCTTTACTGGCGTCGAGATTGGTGCGAACCGCTCGTGGAGGTAGAGTTGGACGGTCTCCACACCCGGGCGTTTGCCCGTATTCTCAATGTCCACACTCACCCGCGCATGCAAATCTGAGGAGCCGCCCATCCGCGCCGGATCAATGCGCAGATTGCTATAGCGAAAGTCCGTATAACTCAGCCCGTAACCAAACGGATAAAGAGGCGAACCGAGCATGTCCGCGTAGCCTTTCTCATTCGTCCAGCCGTGGTCGATCCAATACGATTTCGAGGGCTTGAAGTTGTAATAGGCAGGCAACTGGCCCACGCTGCGCGGAATGGTGATGGCGAGGCGGCCGCTCGGGTTGTAGTCGCCGAAGAGCACATCGGCTACCGCTTCGCCTCCCCGCTCGCCGGGATTCCACGCTTCCACAATGGCCGCTAGGTGCGCCGCCTCCCAGCGGATGGAAAGCGGCCGCCCGTTGATCAGCACCAACGCCGTCGGAGTGCCGGTGGCAGCGACCGCCCTCACCAGGTCTTCCTGCAAGCCGCTCAAATCCAGGCTCGCCACGTCCTGGCCTTCCCCATCGGTCCCCCGAGCGGGTTGGAACTGGGTGTTTTCCCCGACCACAACCACGGCCGCGTCAGCGGCCTTGGCCGCTTCAACCGCCTTCTCGAATGTGCTCTTATCCTCGCCAATCACCGCACAGCCCTTGACATAGACCACGCGTGTGGCGGGGGAGACTTTGGCCTTGATGCCGTCGAGCACCGTGCTGACGTGCTGGGGAACTTCGAGGGGGGAGTAATCTCCAAGCTGGTTTGGGCCGTTGTCGGCATTGGGGCCGATCACCGCAATAGTCTTGAGCGTCTTCTTCAGCGGCAAAAGGTTGTGCTCGTTTCTGAGGAGCACAATCCCTTCCTGGGCCGAGCGCAGCGCCAGGTCCTGTTGTTCCTTTGAGTGCATGACCCTCGCTGCATTCTCGGGATCCACAAAGGGATGCTCGAATAAACCGAGGCGGAACTTCTGCTCCAAGACGCGACGCACCGCCCGGTCGACCAGCGCCTCGGGGACTCGCCCTTCCTTAACGTTCTCGATCAAAGGTTTCATGTAGGCGGGCTCATAAGTGATGTCCAAATCCACGCCGGCCCGCAACGCCATGGCCCCGGCTTCCTTTTGGGTCGGCACGATATTCTCGTAGACTAAAGTGTCAAAGCCGTTGCCCTCGCTTTCGACGATGCCTTTGAAGCCGAGTTCATCGCGGAGAATCTTAGTCATCCACTTCTCAGAGGCGTGCGCCGGCACGTCTTCAATTTCGGGGTAACCTGCCATCACACCTAACGCCCCGGCCTTGAACGCGGCAATCCAGGGCGGCAGAATGTTCTCCCGGATGTAGCGCTCGGACAACTCGATGGCGCCCCGCTCGAGGCCGCTCACGGGCTCGCTCTGGGTTGGGAAATCCGTCATCAGCGCAATCGCTTTATCCGGGGCGCTGAGGTCGGAGCCCTGCGCGCCCTGCACGATGCTCTCGGCTATCCTCGAGCCCAGGTAGGGGTCCTCTGTGTAGGCCTCTTCGTTGCGTCCCATTCTCGGGTCACGGTCCAGTTCGAGCACCAGCGTGGACAAGACATGAATGCCGATCGCTCTTGCCTCGCGAGCGTCGGCGGCGTAGATCGCGCGCACCAGGTCCATGTCGAAGGTGCTGCCAATGGCAAGTCCTTCGGGAAAAACCGTGGCGCCGGGAAACATCGCCCCGTGCGTGCCTTCTTCGTCTTCAAGCAGCGGTATCTTGAGGCGCGTCTGGTTCAGCGCGATCTTTTGAAGGGCGTTGAAGAACTCAGCCTGCTGCCGTGCCGGGACGCGAAGAATCGTGTTCGCAAGCGAGAAGAGACCGCAACCCGGTCCGATCGGCGGATTGTAAGTTCCGGCCACGAATCGCTTGCAGGCCTCGGTTTTCTCTGCGTTGGTTTTTCCGAGCTCCTCAACGTAGACAGCAGGCAAATTGAGCTGCCCGGCTTTTTCCTTCAGCGTCATCCGGCCCAACAGATCGTCCACCCGGCGTTCGATGGGTTGGGAAGCGTCGAGATAGATGGGAACAGACGAGGACGATTGAGAGCAAGCAGAAACAGAACTGAGAAACAACCCTAAAAGCAGAACCCGTGGTTTTGGCGTCATTGGCAGAGCCTCGCGACATTCATGATTTCGCGATTTTACGCCCTTTTGCCCGTGCCCTGCCCAGTAATTTGCCGGTTTCACGCAAAGCCGCAAAGTCCGCAAAGGTCGCAAAGCAACGTAAGGACGACTTCTTTGTGTTTCTTCGCGCCTTTGTGGCTTTGCGTGAGCTGTTTTAGTTACTTCAGACCCCCACGCGTGGTGGGCCAAATCTCTCGCCGGCTGGCGCGGAGGCGCACTTTCACCACGAAATCTGGGGCGGGAAGTATTCGGCGATCAGTTGTTCGTAATAAGGGCGCAGTTCAAGAACGTCCGGACGGACAGCGCTCTTCGAATACAGATCGTAATTCTGGAACTCGCGGACCCACTTGAACATTTCCTTGTCGCGGTCGTTCATCAGGTAGGTGTACTCGCCCTCCTGGTGGGCAGGGTAAAAGGAGTGATAGCGGATCATGTAGCGAGCTTCTTCGGGCAGGTAATCCTTGGACACCCGATACATGTACTCGTCGTGGCCCCAGGACATGTCAACGTTATCGAGTCCGCAACCGTGCTCGTAGACGCCCAGCTTGGTTTGATATTGAGGCACGGCCACGTCCGGGTTAGCAGCGAAGAATTCGTGGAAGACAATCTTGGGAGAATAAGCGCAGCCTACGGGAAACGTGTCGCCCACCACGGCCCACTGTGGCTCGCCCCAAAGGCAGAGAATCTTGCCGAGGTCGTGTACCAGCCCAGTGAGAATAAACCAGCGCGGGCGTCCGTCGCGGCGGCAAGACTCGGCGGTCTGGAGCAGGTGCTCGATCTGCGGCAGGTCGGTGTCCGGATCGCTATCGTCAACCAGGGTGTTCAGGTACTCCATCGCCTCCCAGATGCCCATGCGAGTGCGCCCGCGATCGCCGTATTCGCGCTGCTTGGCCTTGACGAACTCGCGAGTCTGGTAGGCGTGATTAAGGCGATAGAACTCCTTCACGGAGGGCTGGGTCTCGCCGCTGTGGTCGCGGAACTCTTCTGGCTTTTTGTCCGTGCTTCCCGAGGCTGCCGCCATGGCCTGAGCGTCGGAAGGCCCTTCGGGGTAGCGTTGCTTGAGAAAGTCTTCCCACTCATCGAAGCTACTGAGGGGTGAGCCTAACTTATTGGTAGATTCCACGGACCACCCTCCTTGGCGCAGGCGAAACAGCGCATATTGATTTAGCACATCTCACGATTAGCCCTATCCCAGTCTCAAATTTGACATAAGTGGTTGGCCGTGTCAAGAAAGCCACACCGGCGCTTACGGTAGTACTGGGGCTGAAGGGTCAAATCTGGTTGCTGAACATTGACACTTTGTCCCGGATCGCGCTACGTTGGTAGTGTCAACCTGAATTTCAGAAAGGAGGTGCCCCGATGGCACGCTTCGAAAGAAAATTAGAACGGACTTCCTTCGCCGCAACCCCAAAGGTCGAACCAAGGCGACCGGCCATCCCTCTACCATCGTCTTCTCACACTCTGACTCAAGATGAGCCGCAGCGACGGACTGTTTCGGAAGACGACGTGAGATTTCGGGCCTATGAACTCTACGTCCAACGAGGTGGTACACCAGGCAACGACGTCGGCGATTGGCTGCAAGCGGAACGGGAACTCCGGGCGAACTGACCGACGGTCAGATGCCAAGAGATGCTAGACCCATTCGGCAGTCTGGCCGCCACTCCACGGCGGCCAGACTAACTTTTCGCAGCTTGTCCTCCCCGGCTCCCTAAATCAACATCACCCAGTCTTCCCCACACTATCAGAAAGGCTTTGACCCGCCACGGTCCGCTTGTGCCTCTGGCGCCTGAGAGCATATACTCGGGTCGCTTCAAAGATGCCAACCACAAGGAGCGACGCTGTGAGCAATCGATTAGCCTGGTTCAAGAGCCGGCGGTTGATCAACTTCGGTCTGATCACAATCGCCGCAATTGCTTTCCTGCCCTGCACACTGCTTATTGCCGGGGCATCGCCAATTCCCGTGCGAGGACTCAACCTTGGCGCCCCGAAGCCCGATGAACTGCCCCTGGCGGTGAAATTCATACGCGAGGTCCTGCCGAAAGCAGGCGTAAACGTGCTGGTGATGGAGTTCGACTATCGCTACCAGTTCAAGTCGCATCCGGAGGTGATCGATGCGGATGCGCTTTCCGAAGACCAGGTCAAACAGATTGTGGCGGCTTGTCACGACGCCGGGGTTCGCCTGATTCCTCTGATCAATTCGCTGGGCCACCAGTCGTGGGCGGGGCAGACGTTCGGGCTCTTGAGGGCCCATCCGGAGTTCGATGAAACGCCCGGGAAATACCCGGGCAACCAAGGCATCTATTGCCGAAGCTATTGCCCCTTGGCCCCCGGGCTGCACAACGTAGTCTTCGACCTGATCGATGAGCTTGCCGGCGCCTGCCAGGCCGATGCCGTTCATGTCGGTATGGACGAAGTCTTTCTGCTGGGCGAGGACGACTGCCCGCGCTGCCGGGGCAAGAACAAGTCCGAGCTGTTCGCGCAGGAAGTGCGCACCTTACACGATCATCTGGCCGCGACCCATCGCGAGATGTGGATGTGGGGAGACCGCTTTCTGGACGGCGACCTGACCGGCCTGGGGAAGTGGGAAGCAAGCCAGAACGGGACAGCGCCCGCCATCAACCTGGTTCCGAAGGATATCGTGATTTGCGACTGGCATTACGACACGGCGGTCCCCACGGCGGCCTACTTCGCCATTCAGGGCTTCCGCGTGGTGTCCGCGCCGTGGCAGATGACTGACGTCGCGCTGAACGAATTGGAGATGGTCCGCAAAGTGCGCGCCGAGGCGACGGATCCGCTCAGATCGCGCACCGTGGGACTGCTGCAAACCACCTGGATAGACCTGGGCGACTTTGTGAAGGCGTACTACGGGCAAGCCTCCACCAGCGCCGACGCGGTCAAGGCTGCGGAGTGCTTCAAGGCGCTGTTCAGGGAAATTCGGCAGGAGGATTAGTGCTTAGTTGCATTAGTAAGGGATATTGTATGCCGTGACCGGAAGGGCGGGGCTTTAGCCCCGCCGCTGATTTCGGGCAGAGGCTAGGGGCTTTAGCCCCTGAAGCAACCATGGCTTCAGGGCCTAAAGGCCCCATCAACCCACCTTCTTCAGACGGCGGGGCTGAAGCCCCGCCCTTCCTAGGACCGTCAGTGAATTCACCTATTTGTCCAATCAACAACTAGCCTCCCGACTTGCCCGGGTTAATGGCTCAACGACCAGACGTACGCGGCGAGCGCTGAGAGTTGGTCAGGAGTGAGTTGCGCCCCGCCCATGGGCGGCATTGGGCTGCGATACTCTTTGGGGTGGGTCACTCCTTCCCGAATCGTTTTCGCGATTCCGGCATAGCTGCCGTCGCTCCACAGCCACTTCTTCGCAGTAAGGTCAGGGCCCAAGGGCGAACCCGTACCGTGCTCGCCATGGCAACCCACACAAGTGGCCCCGCCGACCTGGCCGTGGTAAATGCGATTGCCCAGGGCGACCATGGCTCGCGTCGCGCCGTGCGGAACGGGAAGATTCCCCGATGCCGCTGCGCCGGCGTTGGCATGCGTGCCCTCCGGCGGCTTGGCGAAGGACTCTTCCACCTCCCCGGCCCCTGCCGAAGGAGTCGGGCACGGAGTGATCGCCCCGGCCTCGCCACCGCCCTTATACACAATTCGATAGATTCGGCCCCGTACATCGTCCGACACGAAGAGTGCTCCGTCCGGCCCCACCGCCACGCCGGAAGGGCGATGTACGGCGCCTTCCGGAGTCTTCACCGCGCCGGCAAAGCCATCGGCGAAAACCTCGCAATTTCCAGCGGCCTGGTCGCCGAGGAGTGGCTGAAAGACCACGTTATAGCCGCCTTGCGGGTAGGGCGCGCGATCCCATGAACCGTGGAAGGCGATGAAGACTCCGTCGCGATAGCGGGCTGGGAATTGCGTCTGGCCGTAGTGCGCCATGCCGTTCGGCGCCCAGTGGGCGGGAAGCGAGGCGACGGGAGAGATCTTGCTTGCGCAAACGCCCACGCGTTTGCCCCCGTCACCGCCATACTCGGGCGCCAGCACCAGCTTTCCCACAACTCCGTCGTAATAACATTCAGGCCAGCCGTAGTCGCCGCCCGGTTTCAAGAGCAGCAACTCTTCTGCGGGCAAGGTCGCTTCCTCGACGGGCTTATAGAGTTCCGGCCAATTCGCATGCAACTGGTCGCGTCCGTGCTGGGTGACGAACAAGCGCCCGGCGGAATCGAAGGCAAAACCTTCAGCGTTGCGGATGCCCGTCGCGTAACGCTCCTCGGGCGAAAACCTTTGGTTCGTTTTGTTCGCGTCGAAACGCCACACACCGCCGCGGGTCCAGAGTTCGGTACACGGGTCGGCGCCTGGCACGTGGGGTTGGCGGTTGCGCGACTGGCAGGAGTTGGTGGCAGTGGCGACATCGACGTACATCATTCCCGCGGAGTCGATGATGAACGGATGCATGGGGTGATCGCCGCCCAGGGGCAAGCCGGAAACGACCGTTTCGGGATCGCCGTGCGGCACTATCGAACCGGCAGTGAGCGCATAGCGCACGATTCGATCGTTAACCTCGGCATAAACCGCGCCGCGGTACAACCCGATTCCGGTGCCGCCCTTGGCGCCCGTTTTGGCGGTTTCACCGAAGCGTTCGATGACATTCGCCTTTCGTGCACCGGTCGTGTCCTGAAGAGCTACCAGGAAACCACTGCCTCGCCCGGCCTCGCGGCCATAGTACGCGCCCGACCAGGTGTTGACGTAAACCACTCCCGTCGGTCCCACCACCAAGTGGCGCGCATGTCCGATGCCGTCAGCAAAAACCGTCGCGCAAAAGCCGGCAGGCAGCGTTAAGCCTGTGTCGTCGTCCGGACACAACGAATTCTTGGCTCCGTTCGCAGAATTCGACTGGCTGCGAGTTGAGACCGACGAGCTCAGCAGGCACAACACGGCGAAGCAAGACAATAGAGTTGCGATCACGTACAACCGACGCATTGGTCCCTCCGGAACTTGATTGAGATTCTCGCCCACTCTCTTCATGCTCGTACTAAGTCGGTTGACAAGTCAAGCCACGTGTACTGGGTCAGAAGCTCGTTGAGGAATTTAGCCCGCGGAGCGGGCGGCAGCGTGTAGCCCACGGCGTGAGCCGTGGGTCGCGAGATCCAACCCTCTCCCCCGGCCCCTCTCCCGCTCCTGCGGGAGAGGGGTGCCAAAGGCGGGGTGAGGGCCATTCGACCCAGGGCTTGCGCCCTGGGCTACTCTATGCCGCCCCTGACGGGGCTCCGAAGAGTGCCCGCGTATGAGAAAGACTTTCCTAACGAGTTTGTGACTCAGGACGGCGGGGAGCTGTTTCAACTCAGACCAGGAAAACCCTCTGCGCCCAATCCACGGCTTCCAGATAAGCAATGGAGAGTTGCGACTCACCTACTCCCACGGCGGCAACGAGTTCGCTGACCTCGTCCCACTTCGCGGCTTCGAAGGCTTTGACCAATTCGAGAATCGTGGCGTGGCGGTTGTGCGCTCCCAGGAGCGCGGCCCGCACCACTTCGGGCAGGGCAATTTCCGCGGCGATTTCTGACATGGGCCGGCCCAGCATGGCGTCCATCAGCGAAAAGACCCCCAAGAGGAACATGCTCTGCCCGACCCGGCGCGCGCCGGGAAGAGCGCCCAAGAGATCACAACAACGGCCTCGCGTGAGCGAGGTCAGAACCAGTTCGTTGCTTCTATTTCCGGCTATGCCCAGGACTGCCGCAACCGATGCCCATTTCCTCACCTCTCGATCTCCCAGCAGCGCCAGAGCATGAGCAGTGGAACCGACTTCGCTCTTGAATCCAAAAAGCGGCGAGTTCACGAATCGCAGCAGCTTGTAACAGAGGGAGACTTCGCGGTCGATCAGCGACACGACCTCGTTTCTATCCAATTCCGGTTTGTTGATGGCTTGAAGAAGCCGCAAGTAGTGAGCCTTGAAAGCCGGAATGTGCAGGCTGGGAACGATCTGCGGTTTGCAGAAGAAATATCCCTGAAAGAAGCCGTACCCGCTGCGGTGAGCTTCGGCGAACTCGGCGCGGGTTTCAACCTTTTCGGCGAGCAGTTGGATGCCCAGCGGCGCGAACTCAGCCACTGCCCGCCGCCTCTGGCTGGGCGCCGAGAGCTGGAAGTCAATCTTGATGATGTCGGCCAGATCGATGAAGGGTTTCAGTTCCCGGGCATAAACGAAGTCGTCCAAGGCGATGACGTAGCCCAGACGCTTCAGTCTTCGGCAGGCAGCGAGCACTTCGGCGTCCGGCTCAACCGTCTCGAGTATCTCGATGACCGTCTCATCCTTGGGCAGCAGCGTGGCGTATTCATTGACCAGAAATCGCCGGGTGCAGTTAATAAAGGCCCGGCGGCCTGCCGTCAGCGTGCGAGCGCTGGCGTTGAGGAAATTGTCAGCCACATCAAGAGCTGCGGCGTCGCCATCGTCGGCCGTGTAGCGGTTCTCCAGCCCGGACCGGAATAGCAGTTCGTAACCGTACACCTGCTCGCTGCGGTCGAAGATCGGTTGCCGGGCAATGAAACGAATTGGACGATGAACGACGCTTGACGAATTGGGCGATGCGGCAGGAAAGTCCACAAGGGTTAAATCGGCATTCTCTCCGAAAACATACGGCCTGGAATCGTAACCCCTGGACGCTGTGGCAAGGCCACGTCAACCTGGCGCCAGCGTAGCCGACACTTTGTCCCTGTTCCGCCTCCCCTTGCGGCGGTCAAGCCTGACCTCGTTTTCCCCAATTGCCCTTTCTCCCTTCAGGTCCTGATTTGTGCCGATTGGCGCGCCAAAGGCCCCTGATTTGCACCCTTCAAAAAAGTGATGTGCTTTGTTTTCATCAACATTCTAGCTTTGTTCCCGGTATTCTTGAATTCTCTCGCGGTACCCCGGGTTTCCCCCAGCCGAGCAATTTCGGTCACTGCCCCATCCCCCACGATGCAGCCCCCCGCCCCAACGCGTGCGTTGTCAAAAAGCTCGAATTTTGGGTCTATTTCACGCATTTGGGCACTCAATTAGAGTTCGTTTTGAGTTCGTTTCAGCTTCGTTTCCGACATGCCTTTCTTTGTTTTCAATAACATAACTGAGTTCGTTCCCACTATTTTTTGTTTCTTTCGGACCTCGCTTTTCCGCAGTGCCGGGACTATTGCGCTTTTCCTCGCGGTCCGGAGTCGACCCACGACAATGTGTCCACAAAATAACCACACGTATAGGCTACCACGTCTGCCTGGGTTTGTCAAGTACAAAATGCGGTACAAAATGCGGTGATGACTCAGTTTGGTATGGCACGGACACCTATGGCCGTGACTGTGCCCAGGCAGAATGCCCGTACCACCGGAAACTGAGGCACCGCCAGAGTGACCCCCGCAGCCCTCAGCGACCCACTGCAGTTAAAGTCTCCCGGATCGGTCTGCGCCGCGATGGCCGACGCGGGGCGCGCGACATTGGACGCGCGGGTCGCACCTCCAGGCGCACGCCCTCCGCGCGTTGGAGGCAGGCAACGATTTCCGAAAAACTGCTGGTGGTCGGGTTTCCGTTGGGGCCGAACATGTGGTGAAGTGTCTTCACGTGAATTCCGGTCCCGGCGGCCAACTTAGGAAACCCGACAGTGGCATTAATGTAATCACGCAGCAACTCCTTGCCCAGCGTCGCTTCGCCGGAGAGATAGGATTCGAGAGCGTCGCTCAGCAGCCCTTTTCGAAATGCCGGGTCTCGTCTCGCCCGCGCTTGGATCGTTTCCCGGAAATCTCTGGTCAAAGCCATCTTCATTCACCTTCCTGTTGCTCTTTCCTTCTCCGCTTGTAGTCTTCCCATCGTTCGATTGCAAGCTTGATGTCGTTTGACTGGCGCTGTTTCGTTCCACCGCCGAGCAGGATCACGGTCACATCATCCTGTCTGCCAAAATACACGCGGTATCCAGAGCCGAAATGTATCCTGCATTCGTAGACGCCGGCCCCAACGCTCTTAGCGTTTGACAAGTTGCCCAGCCCCACCCTGTATAGAGCGGTTGTGACCTTCCGCGATGCCTCGGAATTCAGCTTGTCGAACCATTCGCGAAAAGGGCTGCAACCAGCGCGATCGTGATACTCGCGCATGTCGATCATCATCGTTATGGTAGCATAAATGTTACCATTGGTAAAGGGCAAGAATGAACCGATGAAACGGTACGTGGAAAGTGTGAAAAAATCGCGCTGTCATGCTGAGCGAAGCGAAGCATCTGCATTTATCTCCTTGAAAACAAGCAACTGCAGTTTCCTCGCTCCGCTCGGAATGACACGGCCCATCGATTATTTCACACCTTCGTGATACCATTTCCTCCCCCTGCGCGGCGGGGCCGTCTTCGTTTTGCAGCTTGTTGCGACCTTGGCGGCGAACCTCAGTGGTCACTTCAAAACCGGCCAACCGTGGTGAGGGCAAAACCGGCCAATGGAGGCAGTCCGGGACTAAGGTCTTCTATCCTGACATTTCTCTTCAGGCAAGTCTAATCTACTTAGGGGCCATTCGGGCACGAACCGTTACCTACTAGTCTGTCAGCACGAATGGGACGACCCTGATCAACACATACCCTCCATGGGCTTGCGGCAAGGGTGCTATCAGCTTGAGATCCGCCGTGACATCGGGCTTGGGCTGCCAGTTGCCGAACGGTAGCCAAGCCACTTCAAATTTGGCGATCCAGCCGCCATCGGCCGGGCAGGCAATCCCCTCACCGGACAGCACCCGAAAGTTTTCCTCGTTGTTTGTGCGTCCAAAGAACACTGATGTCATCGGCTTCGCGTTTGGCGAGCGCACGTGAACATGCATTTCCGTTATCCAGTGGTGCCATGACGGTGCTCCAATTTCCACCACCGCGCTGCTGTAGAACATGTCGTCAAAGGCTACCGCATACGGAGAGCGTCTGAATGTCTTCTCGGAGATCTTGGGATGCCCAGAGTCCACATCCTGTTCCTTGATCACAACGTACCCGTAGAGCCTGTTCTCGTCCCACTGAAACGCATATTCTGCTTGGAGTGAATCGAGTTTGCTCTCGATTGTGCTGGGAACCGTCGTGACCGCCGCATTCGGAGCGCTAAGGAGGAATTCAAGTGCAAGCGGTCTCTTAACATCGGCTCGCATTACCGTGCCGGATTCCCTGGAAAGGGCTACCCGAGGCACCCTATCCCAACTCGCGCTGCTGCCGTTGCTGCAATCAAGCGAGACGGGATTGGTAGTGTGAGGTACACGTAGCGCGGCACTTTTGTTGGTGTCCTCCTGTGGCTGCGAAGCCGATACCGATATCACGAGCACGACTACAACCCATGCTGCAGGTAGCAGGACTCTTGATCTACGCCATGTCACGTTTTTAGCTCCGGATAGAAAGTGTAACACTATCGCTGGACGGCAAGACATTCCTATCGCGACGTTTCCTGAATTAAGAACTGTCGTAGCTGTTGCGAATACACCCATTGCCATTCCAAGTAACTGTATTCACGCTGGAGCCTAGCGTTGTGTCTCAGCAAGAAGTTGAATAAGTCGGGGCATTCTGCCATCCTCTGTGCATGCGTACAGGACGCCCCAAGAAATCGCTGGTTTTGATGAACGAAGAGCGCGGGGTGGCGCATACGCTGGCTGGCGCAGGGCGAAGCCCTGCGATGGTTAGGGTGTCAGCTTCCGGGCGAGGCCAGGAGGACTGGCAAAAATCATGATTGGAGTATCAGAAGAATACGCGCTGGAAGTTGGTGCGCCGACACCGATCACCACCGAGCGCCAACACGAAGAATACCTTTCTGTGTTGGATAAGCTGGCCGCCAGCGAGCATCCAACGAGCGAGGAAGAGAAGTATGCGGAGGTCCTCATGACCTTGATCGAGGCATACGAACAAAGACATCATCCAGTTCCCGATGCTTCACCGATCGAAGTTTTGCGCGCATTGATGGAAGCCAATAACCTCCGTCAAAAAGACCTGCTCCCAATTTTCGGCTCAGAAGGCATCATATCCGAAGTCTTGCGCAAGAAACGCGGCCTGAGCAAAACCCACATCCAGAAATTGAGCGCGCCATTCCACGTTTCTCCCGCGGTATTTTTCTAAGACCGTAGAGCTTAGGTGTGCGCCCGCCCGCGCTCTCGCCGAGGGTCCATCTCTTGATTCCACTTAAAAAGAATCTGTATATCATGCCCGAGTTCGCGGTCGAGCTCATCCTGGTCCCACGAAATGTGCTCTTTCACAAAAGCACGATAGTCGGGTTCGTGCTTCTCGACAAACCGAGCAAATGCTTTCTCCTCTGCGGGAACAACCTTGAATCTCCCACCACGGAATGCGCCAAAGTGAGTGAGTTTCCCGAGACGCTGCGGCACGAATTTCGTCATGGACGGCGCTTTCCTCAAAAATCCGTCTGGGTGGTTGCCGACGGTCACAATGGAAAAATTGGGGCAAAGTAAAACGGTCTTCATGAGCGCATCGATTTCCTGTAGCAGGAATGGAGAACACAGGTCCCAGCGTTGGCCGTGAGTCTCGCTGGCTTTTTTAACCGTTAACGAGCATTTGGCTATGGAAGTAATTAGGAACCCGTCACTCGGCTGAACTAGGAGCCGCCGCAGGGCATATATCAGGACCCGAGATGCGCTCATCACCGGGTCTGGTTCCCGCCTTGCTCCAGGGTCGGATGGCTCCATTGTGAGCGCTATCAGCTTCACGCATTCCGAGTTGGGCCAATGGAATGGCAGCCAGTCAAAGACAAACTCATGTTCTCCTAGAAGTTCAATGTCCTTAATCTTGGTTCTACACAGCCTGCATTTCTCCATCACCGTGTTTACGTGCTCCAGCGCTTCACAAATTCTACAGGATGTGTGGTTCCCCATTTGAAATTCTTCCAATTCAGTCGCTTCACCGGCCCACTCTATCAAGCATTTCCTCGATTGTACACACATGGCCGCGGGCTGGCAGAGCTTCGCTCTGCGCGAGCCAGCGGAGGATTCGATCAGCCGCGGGGATAAGGCTGGACGACGTCCAGTCCCGGCACAACCTGAAAATGCTTGAGGTTGAAGGTGTAAAGGCGGGCGTTCCGGCTGAGAGCTGTTGCCGCGATAAGACAATCGGGAATGTTGAGGCCTGAACTCAGCCGGTGAGTCAGCAGCAGTTGGAATGCTGCGGCAAACTCGGAGGGTTCCGGCCAAACCACCTCGAAAGCAGCCAGGAACCGCTGGATCCGGTCCAGATCTCCCCGGTCCCGGCAGCCCATCACCAGTTCCATTGCGGCCACAGCAGGGATGGCAAACGGCTGCTCGGCTTGTTGTTTGAGCCAGCCTTGCGCGGTGTCCACTCCACGCAGGCAGTCGACGAGAACGTCCGTATCGACCAGGTTCATCGCGCAGGCTCGTTCCACGCCTCCGAGCGCAACTTCCGGGCGAACTTCAGGCTATCCTCGATGTCAGCGCGATCGCGCCACATGCCGAAGAATTCCGAGCTCAGCAAGTCGCCAAAAGTCGTCGAGGTCATGGACCCGGAGGGGGAGACCATAATTACTATGGAGGCGGACCCTGCGGGTACGTCTGAGGGCAGCGTAATGCGCAGTTCGCGACTGGGCGGGATGTCTGTAGTAAGAGTTACCGTTTTGACCATGTCTACTCACTACTAATCTTAACCTCACCGTAACCAGCAAGCAAGCGGCGCGCACCGTGTGGGGTCACGCGGGGTGGCGCCATGCGCATTTCGCCGCGCTAACTCGCGGATATGAACGCAAAGGTGAGAGAGATTGAGCAATTCATTGGCGGCCGCAAGGGCTCTCCGGTGGCGCAAGGCGGCCTTCCGAGCTTGGGTAAACGGCGACCATGAAGTGGGCGGAGGGAAGGTGCTCGCCGAACGGAGGTCACCGTCGGCCGCCACTACAGCGGCGATCTGGGTTGTTCTGGAGAAAACTGCTCGTCAAAGAAGGGGTTTACCATAGCCTTTCCTTCCCTCCCTCGTACACGAGCGACAGGCACAGCCCCGTCACCACCGCAGGCATTGGAGAGAAGGCCCCCGGCATCAGCATCTTGAACATTAAGTAGGAATACTCTCCTACTACTATTATCGCCCACACGCCCGCCAGCATCCAGTAGTGTCTCATACGCTCCCGTTTTGTCCTTTGCTCTTCCCCTGGTCGTCGTACACATGGGTCGGCTGCATGGTTCGCCACGCATGGGGCCGTCCGGCAGTGTCCGCTCGGACACTGGCTCCCCGACGAGGCTCCGCCGAGCGGCAGGTTCGACGCAGAGGTGAGCCCCATGCCAAACACTGTATGCAGAACCAAATACCTCGCATCCGAACGAGCCGATGGCGAAAGCTCAGGATTTGGCTCCTTGGAGCCCGCTGCTCCATTGACAGCGATTCTGTTGAAGGAGTATTCCCTTTTTCAGAATATAGCGAACCTGCCGTAAAAGGCAAGTAGTGTGTGGAAAATCTGCACCCGTATCGAACGGCGAGTCGCGGGTGGCTCAGACGTGCCGGCCTCTGACATGCGCTTCTCCGTGACTCCCCGTGCCGGAGGGCCAACCGAGAGGGATGGGGACCAGCCTTGCGGGCAGCAGGAGCACTCCGCCCCCGCGCGCGGGCAGGACGCCCGCACCACAACGCCGTCAGACTACGGGCGGATCCAACGTGGCAAATGGTAATTGAAGGGCTGGCGGAGCCACGTACCGCATAGTACGTGGCGGAGGGAGAGGGATTCGAACCCCCGAGCCCCTTTCGGGGCTAACGGTTTTCAAGACCGCCGGTTTCAACCACTCACCCATCCCTCCGTTGTTTATAATGAATTACTTACGACGGTTACGGGTTCTTGTTGCTGCCCATTTGCTGCCCAAAACTTTCTTCTCTAGGCGCTTCATTGCATCCACGCTCGCCGCAGGTAATGCCTTTATGTAATACGCTTGTGTCACGGCCACGCTGCTATGCCTAAGTATAGCTTGAATCGTTATGTCCTGTATTCCTAGCTCGTGCAAATTGGTTGCGAGCCCTCTACGGAAACTGTGCCAGCCGTGCCAGCCGACCCCGCTGCCTTCAAGCGCCGGTCGGATGCGCTTCGTGCCGAGGGTGGCCAGGTCGAACGGACGTTGGTAAGGCCCCTCGAACACGAATGTTGTACCGGGATTTCGCTCGCGATGTGAGCTTAGTGCGCTGGCGACGATTGGCAACAAAGGAACCGGTGCGGCGCGTGCCTGCGTCTTGGTTTCTCCTTCGTACCAGCGCCAATACGTGCGATTCACATTGATTTGATGTTCTAAGATGGCATCCCAGCGCAATCCACGAAGTTCGCTCAGCGATAACCCCGTGAACGCAGCAACCGTTACAGCGGTGCGCAGGGTGTCATCCTGAAGCGCGGAGATAATCTTTTCGATTTCCGGAAGCGAATAAGCATACGTCGGCACGCTCGGGCGACCTTTCGGCACAGCGGTGCCTTGCATTGGGTTCACGCCGTCGAACACGCCGGTACGTTTTGCGAATGAGAAAACGCCACTCAAAAAGCTCTTGATGTGAATCAAACTTCGGTGCGACAGCTCCGTGGTGTTTGCAATCGTATCTAAGAGTCGTTGACCGTCTACGGTGCGAAAGTCGCTCAAATGAATCCCGGCGACATGCTGCTTAACATGGTCCTCGAAGATGTCGGTATAGCCTTTCAGTGTGGATGGCCGCTTATGTTCTCGGACGTGGGATAAGTAGCTCGATTCCATGAACTGTTGTAGGGTTTGCGCGGACTCCGGTTGAAGGCGACCCGTGTTAAGCGGAAACAGGATTCCCGCGACCAGCGGACGTAACGATTTCACTGTCCGGTATTCATCGCAGTACGGCGCGATCTTCTTGCAAACACGCCTGCGCACGACCTTGCCTTCTCTACTTTCGTCGCGCCAATACCGGAGAAGCCAACTCTTTCCTCGACGGATGATTTGACCGTTCTGCATTTGCTGTGCTCGATTGCGCGCGGAGCCACGCTAGAATATCATTCTGGTTGAAACGATTGAACCTTTGATGCGAAGGCACGGGATCGAATTTCGTCCCGGTACCACCTATCGTACCAGCTTCCGTTTCGGCGGAAGACTTGTCGTCGGTGCATTGGTTCCCTGATCGGCCCCCGCACTAAGCCAGTTTATCACAGCGTTCCAATCGAATCGAATGTAACGGCCGAGTCGCAGGCATGGCATCGGATTGCGGCAGCGGGCGCGGGTCTTTTCATAAACCCAGGACTCCGGGACCTTGAGCCGTGCGGCGACTTCTTCGGGGGTGAGTATGTCTTCGGGACGGAGACCCGGAGACATATCGAGGAGTCCGCGCTTAGCGGGATCGGTGATGTCGTCAATGTTTACCCGTGTTACCGGCCATTCCTGCGCGCGTTTGAGAAGGTCGCGGATCGAGTACATATCTGTAGAGAATTGTACTCGAAAACGCCGTCAACGAGTCGAGATCTAGTTGCCGGTCTTGGATCAACGTCAATTCGGGCGGTGGCCCTGGCGCTGCCGTTGGGACCGACTTTCGGCCCCGTCTTTGAAGCCGCGCGCATATGCTTCTTTCTCGGCTTCGCGACCGCCGTTGGGTAAAAGCCCTTGCACGGCCCGCCAAACCTTCTGAGCGGCGGCACGCTGATTGGCGCCCTTGACCGAGGCCGCAACCGCAGCCGCCTTTCTCGCCGCCGTCGCAATGCCCTTTGTGTGTCCCTCGCTTGCCCGGCTGTCGCCATGGGCGGTGATCCTTTTCTCCAAGGTGTCAGCCGTCCCTTTGTCTATGAAGCCGGAATCCAGAAGGAATGTAGCGATTTCGTGGGGGGAGAGGATGGTTCCGGTCATGGTTCACCTCGGGGTTGGTTAAAACGGACGTGGGGCTTTGGCTTTACGCGGACGCTTGGTGTGATGAAAGCGGGGCTCTGTCATCTCGCGTGCGATCAAGCGCCAGAGCGTTCGCAGCTTCGATGGCAGGTTGGAGGCGGTCAGGAGCCAGCCAACCTGCCGGAATAGGGATAGGATTCCCTGCTTGATGGCTCGGTATCTGCGCGGGAGTGGTTTCCGTCGCCCTGGTTGTCCCGCGACACCAGGGCGGCTTATCGTTCCCGCTCTCGTTCCCGTTGTCGTTTGCGCTCAAGTTCGAGCTGCCTTTTGCGCTCGTCTTCGTTCTCCTTGAGGCGTTGCTGCTCCTTGGCTTTAGCAGCTTCGTCCTGCTTCTTGATGAGTTCGTCGAGGTCCCGACCGCTTCGACGTGTCCGTGGCCGATAAGCTCTCTCTTTGGGTTGTGGCTCGGTACGTTCGCGGTCGCGGTCTTTGTCCTGGGCCGGACCGCGCTCCAATTCGCGGAGCTGCTGGCGTAAATCCTGGGCTTGGATGCGCCAGTTGGTCGCTTTGTCCCGCTCCTTTACGGCTTCCTCGCTGTTGAGGCGGCCAGTTATGATCTCAGACATTTTCGAGATCCGATCTCCGGTAAGGGCGAGATAGTCGGCTCCCTCGATGCGCTTGCGGAGGTCGAGAGCCTGGCGCTCCCTCGGGTCGGTCGTTTGAGCGATCTGCCGGTCGTAGGCGGCGCGGTCGCGCATAAAGAAACCGTATTCGGCCATGGCCGATTTAGCGAGCGAGGCGTAGGGATCGCGGATGTCGTAGTTCTGGCCGAGAGCCTGGGCGTATCGTTCCCCCGCGTTGCGGATCGGGCCTTCCTTGGCTTTTTCTTCGAGTTTGGCTTGGCGTTCGATGTCCTCTTTTTGTTTTTGCGCTTCCATCCGCCGGTACATCTCGGCATTGTGGGCATCGAACTGCGCTTTCCTTACTATATCGGAGTGGAGGCGCGCGTATTCCCGGCGCATCTCTTCGGCTTGGGCGGCGAGGCGGTCGGCGTTTTGCTTTGCCAGTTGTTCGACGCGCTTGTTTTCGTCGTCGCGGATTTTCTGGAGCCGATCGGCCTCGTCCTTTGCGGCCTGTTCCTGGCGAGCGCGTTCGTCGTCCTGAGCTTTCTTTTGCCGCTCGGCCTCTTGTTGGGCTGCGAGTTCCTGCTGTTTGGCAAGATCGTCAGGCATAAAGTCCGCCTTTCCGCCGGGGCGAGCCGACGGTGGAGTGCTTCCAGGATAGTACGGAGCGTCTTGAGGTTGCAACGGCTGCGCGGGGACTGGCGGTTCCGGGGCGGGGGGCCAGCGCCCTTCGGCCTCTTTCCAGACGGCATCCGCCTTGCTGACGGTCTTCTGGATCTGCTCCATCCGTTCGGCCACGAGCTGCTTCTTAAGTTCGGCCAGGCGCTTTTCGGACTCGGCGAGTTCGTTCTGTAGATCAGCCATATTGTCGTTCGCGGCTTTGGTGTCCCGGTTCCTCTGCGCGCGGTCGGAGGTGGCTCCGTGCTGTTCCATCTCCTTGGCGGCAGGGCCGACATGGGTGGTCGGCTCACGGTCGATTCCCTGATCCACAAGGCTCCGGTGATCGATGCGTTCCTCGAACCCCTCGCGTTCGAGAATTCGATTCGCGTGGTCGGCCCAGGCCTTTCTCCACCCCAGAAGTTCATCCTTGGCATTCCAGTCGCGTTCCTTTCGCCCGAAGCCGTCACCCGTGATCTCGCGGGTGGTCAGCGCGATGTGGGCGTGGACGTTGCGGATGTCGCCGGTGCGGCCCGGCAGGTGGATGGCGATGTCCGCGATCATACCTTTATCGACCCACTGCTCCTGGACGAAACCGCGAAGCAGTTCGATGTTGAGGTCGAGGCTGAGTTCGTGCGGAAGCGCAATGTCGAGTGAGCGGGCGAGCTGGCTGTCCTTGCGCTTTTCGGCTTTCTCGACGGCGTTCCAGAGCTGGGCGCGATCGTGCATCCAGTCGGGAGCGTTGGCGGGCGCGAGAATATCGGTATACACGACGCCGAGATGCCGCCGGAAGTCGAAGGTCTTGCCGAGGCGCTCATCCTCCATCCGCTTGCCCGCGCGGTATGCTGCCGAGGCAACGGCGCTCTGGCCTCTGCTTCGTTGTATGATCTTGGCGGCAAAATGGTATTGTGCCATGCGGTCACCGGGAGCCGAGCAAGTGCCAAAATTGCTCGTCCTGATCCAGCGGGGAAACGCTGGCCGTCGGTGTCGGGGGGCGGAACCCCTGACGCTGGAGGTCTCGGAGGAGCAAGGCTCCTCTGAGTACAGGTCCAGGGCGGGAAGGCCCTGGCGCGTATCCAATCCGCGCAGGGTTGGGCTGGGTCAAGGGGGCACATCCCTTGTCGTGGGTTGAGGGGGCGCGAAAGCCCCTCACGGAGTCCAGAGGCAGAGCCTTTGGCGCACACGTTGCCGCAGGCAACGTATAAGTGCGCACTTCCCTTCGGTCGTGGCCCTGGTTTCGCGGCATGGTCCTTAGCTCATGGCTTATCCGGCACCGCCATTTTGTCACTATCATACCAGAGCATGGTTTCCATTAGGCAAATGGCAAACATCGTCGGGTATTATTTCTGGCAGGCTAACCAAAAGGGGAGGACACCATGAACGGGCCGCGCAAGACTCTCCAAGAGCGGATCGAAGAGGAAGAAAAACGGCAGGACGATTTGAGGCTTGCCATTGCGGATCTCAAGGCCAGGGCTAAGATTCTCGACCGCAAACTCGACACGCGGCGCAAGATCGTTCTGGGTGCCGCCGTTCAGGCTCATGCCAAACGAGATAGCGCGTTTCTGGAGGTGCTGGCGAAGGTAGTTCGGGTAGCCGTAATCCGTGAACAGGATAGAGCCCTTCTGCCCGAGTTTTTTCCGTCGCCCCCTTTAGCGCCATCGCCTCCGGCGCGCCCCCTCAAATCGCCTCGTGAACCTCCCTCCGGTGCCGCTCCCGCATAAAGAATGAACTGGTCGGCCAGTTTCGACAGGCGCACCGGACCCCTCCGAGTCAGAGGTCGTCATACCGGGGTATTCAGGCGAATCCTGCCCGATGCGCAGGCCCGAGCACGAATTCAGAACGCTGGATTCGCCCCTCCCGCAGTGCGCCTTCACCGGACCCGCATATCAGGGATTCGGACAAAAAATCTGACTTGCGCGCCCATTTAAGGATTATAATGTCCGAAAAGGGGGCACATATGGCCCATGTCCGAAAAACAACAGTTGAGCTGATCGCAGAAGAGGAAAAAAAGGTCGAGCAACTCAAGGCCAGGATGGCCGAACTGAAGGCCCGGCAGAGGGTCGAGGACCGCAAGAGAGACAATCACCGCAAGATCATCGTCGGCGCCGCCGCGATGGCCCACATCAAGATCGATGCGCAGTTTCGCAAAGACCTGCGGAACGCTTTAATCCAAGCCGTGACCGATCCCAAGCAGAAGGCCGTCATCCCCGATCTCCTCGACGAAAAGGCGTTTCAGGAGGCCATGCGCGCGGCCGCCAAGAAAGCCGCAGAGGAAGCCAAGGAAGCAAAGCAAGCGGCGGTCGCGAGCGAGTCAGCGCAGGCTGCAAACAAACCAGCGGGAACGCCGCAGCAAGGGAAGCACGGGCCAGGCAGCCAGGGAGCACCCCCGGCATGACGTTTTCGCGCTTTGGCGAGTGTCCGTTGCGGCCCGCCACACCGCGTCAATTGAGTTTGCGTGCATTGAAGTGTGGCGGCGCGAATTTTCCCGTCAGGAGCGGGCGAAGACAAGAGATGCTGCCGCATCTGGCGCCGTAACCGCGTGGAGGTACCGCTGATCAGCGCGGGTTCGATCGCGCTGGCTCGTTTCCGGGACCGGGGAGCGCCGATGGTCCCATACACAGAGATGTGCTGCCGACTGGACGGGTGGACAGGAGGGGCTTATGCAAGAGCCGCTCGGTAACGCGAAGTGGGCGCAAAATGCCGGATGCGAGGGCCACCATAGTATCGGTGGGGAGGGATTCTTTTTTGGGTATCCCATCGACCCGTCTACGGGAGAGTACAGCGATAAAACTGCACTCTGTGGTTGGCCGCCAGGGCATTTTCTGACCGTGGCTCCTACCAGGGCGGGCAAAGGCGTCTCGCTCATTATCCCGAATCTGTTGTGCTATCGCGGCTCGGCCATAGTCATCGATCCCAAAGGTGAGTTGGCATGGATCACGGCGCCGCGCCGTCGTGACTTGGGGCAGCGAATTCGCATCATCGATCCGTGGGGCCAGGTGAACCAGTTGTACGGCTCCAAGGTCGGTGTGATCGAAGAAACCGCGCGCTTCAATCCATTGTCGGTTCTCAAGCCTGGATCTGACGATTTCGTCGATAATTTAGCTTACCTGGCGGACGCTCTTATCATTACAGAAAGCTCTAGAGACCCGCATTGGGACAATAGCGCCCGCGAGCTGGTGGCCGGGATTATGGCCTATGTCGTGGAGAATCCGGCTTTCGCGCCCAGCGCATCCCTTGTGCTTGTGCGGAAATTGCTGATGCGGCCAAACAGCGAATTGGAGCGCATGATTAGAAGGGCGATTGAAGAATTCCCCGACAGTATTGCGGCGCTAAAGCTTGGGCAGTTCGAGAATCCCGAAAAGACTACGGGGATCGCGTCTGTCATCTCGACCGCCAGGACGCAAACGGCGTTTTTGGATAGTAGGGAGCTGGCCAAAGGCATCGAGGTTTCGGATTTCAGCTTCGATGATTTTCGGGAGGGCGGGCGGCGGACGACAGTGTATCTGGTCATCCCTCCGCACAAGCTTGGCACCTATGCCAGATGGTTGCGCCTGATGGTATCGATCGCCATCGGCACGGTGCAGAAGGGGCCTTTGAACGAGTCGGAAAAAGCGGAGATGGCGATCAGGGATGAGAGAGACGGTCCAATAATAGCACCGGGGCTGGAAAGCGATGAAGAAAGGGAATTCAAGAAGAAGCAGAGGGAGCTCAAACAGAAGCAGTGGGATGCTCAGTGGGCGGCGATCGGTAATAGTATTATTCCGGATTTGGCGAAGAAGGCTGGAGGAAAAACTACTGCGCTGGATTTATCGCATCTCAACGTTCCCCCTGGGCCTGTGGGAAAGTACCGCCTTGAGCCTCTGAAGAAATTACCGCCGGAGCTTCGAGAGCCGACGCTGTTGCAGCGGGCAATTCGTTGGTTCGGGTCGGAGGCAAGAGGGAAAAGAGAAGCGCGAAAGCGGGAAGCTTATTTCAAAAAACTGGAACTGAAATATGGGGCGAATTGGAATAAGCTAGTCGCGCCAAAGCCATTAATTTTCGGCGGGATCGTTTTTGATCCGGCGAATATGAAGCCGCCCACCGCTAAAGAGATGGCGGCTAGGGAAATACAATGGGCGAAAGCGAAGGCGAAGGCTGAGGCGTTGGAGCGCGGCGAGGGATTGCCTGTTCTCTTACTTCTCGATGAATTTGGAACTATTGGAAAATTGGCGGCTGTCTCGACAGCGTTTGGCCTGGCGGCTGGGGTCGGCGCGGGGATAACGATGTGGGCGTTCGTCCAAGACCTGAATCAGTTGAAGCGATTTTATCCGGATGAGTGGGAAACATTTGTGGGTAACGTCAAGGCGATGCTGTGTTTTGGATTGATGGACCAATTCACGCTTGAGTACGTCTCGAAGATGCTTGGAACGAGGACCGTTCGCCACAAGACAACATCGAAAACTACCTCGACGAGCACAAAGATTAGAGAGAAGACGATGGAGGACATTGTAGGACAAATGTTCGGCGAAGAGCCGGTTTTGGAAGAGGCAGCCGGGAGTTCTACTTCGGAAAATACGGCTGAGCATGTGGTGGCGCAGCCTCTGCTTTCGCCGGACGAAATCCGCAAGATGCACCCGCAGAAGTGCATCGTCATCAGGCATGGCGATCCGGTGCTATGCTGGCGCGTGGATTACTATAGCGATAAGACGTTCTCAGCCTGGACGCGGCCCGATCCGAAATACGCGAAGTGATAGCTGCGGCCCGAAGGGCCGCTGTTTCCCCGCTGTGGCCGTAATTCCCCGCCCTTGGGCCGTGTCCGGCTCCAAGATGGGTCTTTCAAGCCCCGAATTCGGGTTAAAAGGGCGGTATTCGCCCCCTAGCTTCCCCGCAAAGCATTGCGCCGCCATGCGGCGCCCATTCTATGTAAGAATCTGGGGGTGGATTCTCTCTGCGAAGTAGAATCGCTTGAAGCGCCCGGTTTAGGCTTGAACAGCGGCATACCGAGATCACCGAATTCCGTGCGGTCCGGCACCGGCACATTCACCATATAGGCGTTGGTCTGCTGCTCGACGCGCTCGCGCCACACAAAGCGGCCCATGAACTCGTTCCAGAGTTGCGCACCCCTGCGCACCATCCGTCTCGTGATATCGAGGATGCCCGCGCGTTCCAGCCTTTTCAGCGCCACGGCAATCGTCTGCACGCAGAAGCCAGTCTGCTTCTGGATCTGCTTGTAGCTGGGGTCACACTGGCCGCTCTTTGTGTCGAGGAAGTGGCACAACAGCGCTCTGAGCACCATGAGCGCGGACTGGCCGAGCACGCCGTCGCGCTGGCCTTTTCCTTTGGTGCTGCGCTCCAACACTTCGGCGCGCTCCATGACGAGCGCGCGCGCCTTGGTCGAGATCGGGCGGCGGAATTCTCCGCCACGATCGAAGACGCTGCCGCGCCGCCATGGGCGCGGATGTTCCTGCTTTGGGCGGGGTGATTCGCAGGTCATAGGTGTGATGGGTGGAAGATGGGCGAATAGCATCGTGATTCTCTCCGTTCCGGTTGTAAAAACAACCGCCCGGAAGGGCCGAAAATCGGCGCACGAATCCCCGCTGCAAGAATCACTCTTGCAAAAGCGGCGGTTTCGGGGGATTCTCGTGATTGCGAGATCGATCGAGAATTCCGGTTTAAACCGATATGCAGCCCGCCCTAACCGGCGGGTTGTTTATTTTTGGGCTTCGATAACTCCGTGAATTATGGTGGTGCGAGGCGATTCGGCCCCGCAACATCAAAGCGTGCCGGGATTCCTGGGATTCGTCGAGCCGGAATCTTTGAGGGATATCATACTCTTGTATGGCTGATGTGGGGCACGGGCGGGCGAGTGAACAATGGCGCAGTTGTGGGCCAGTAGCGCGATTAACCGACGTTTGCGCCAGCAATTGCGCTGGCTGCGGCTGCTGTGGTCGCGGCGTTTGATGGTGCCATGGAGGGCGGCCTTGCGGCCGCCCGGATGATCTTCTTTCGTGGATTTGAGGGAGCAAAAAGAGAGCGGCCCCGGTTTTGCGCCGGGGCCGCCAGGTGATTAGAAGCTCTCATCTTCGTGTTGTTCCGGACGGCCCTTTCTCGGCTGAGGATTCCAGTCGAGCCGGTAGCCAAGCTTCTCGCTCTTAACCACTACCGGATAGATCGTGTTGCCGTGGAAAGACGGATCGCTGAGCTTGAGCGAGATGTACGCATTGCCCTGCTTGGACGTTTTGGTCCAGGCCGCCCCAGCCTCGAAGCTGCCGATGGTGACGCGGTAGTCCGGGCCTTTGTCGGTCGGGTTCTTGACCGGGCTGAGTGTGATCTTCTTGCCCTCCAGAGAAGGGAGGATGAGCGTACCCGAGAAGCCGCCGTCTTTCTTGGTGAGATTTGCAATCGTAGCCATGTGATGTTCCTTTCGTGTTTGTGAGCCCGCCCAATGCGGCCTCGACAGCAAACCGTCCAATGCCGCCCGGACGATGACGGTCAACACCCCCTCATAGGGGGCTTGGGAATTTTGGAGCGAAGTGATCGCGAGGAATGCGCCCGCCGGGGTCCCGAACAGCTTGCTCGTGTAGGGAACGCGGGCGCAGGGGAAAATTTCTGTTTACCGGCAAGGCCAAGGCATTAGGTTGCGTCCGTCGTAGGCTGCAATTGATGGTGCGGGGTCATAAACAGACTCGAAAGGACATCCATGGCTTCTTACGATTTGCACAGCGAAAAAAGACAGGCGGCGATTCGCGGGCGGGATTTTCGCCCGCTCGGGGCGGCTAGAAGGCGCGGTCGGCCCCCTTGCCAAGAATCTGACGGACAAAGAGCAGGCCGGTCTACGCGGTGTCACGAAGAGGTGGCGAGGGGCTGAGGGCGGGGAGTGGATCAGGACTTCCAAGAATGGCAAGATTGCGTCCATCTTCGCCATGCTCAGCCTTTCCATGGCCGCACTATCTATCCAAAAGCGGGAGGGTTGGATACCTCCTCGACCCTCAGCCAACAGAAAGTCCGTCCGGTGTGCTGAACGCGAAGGTGAGCGGTTCTAACGCCTGCGTCGGCCCTCGTGCCGGAGTCGGTCCTCTGAAGGCGCGACCGGAAATGTGGGCCGCCTATCCCCCGTTGACCCACCCGGCCTCCGTCGTTAACCTGCAAGAGAAGCGGAGTTTTAGTCTTCAGCATATCGCTCTTTCGGCTGCCCGTCCGGGGATTGCCTATCAAAACCAAGGTCATACTCGCTGCTTCGGAATTATTCGGGTCAGACTATCGGAGGATTCAATGAACGACAACCAATTGCTCGACCTGACGGTCAGAGCCCATACTCAGGCGCTCGTCTCGCTACGCAAAGAGCACCGCGCCAAAGTAGCGGCCCATGCAAATCCGTTGCTGCGGCACGGTGAAAAATATTTCTCTCAGAACGACGAGGATGGAATCCTGCTGGAGATCGTACGCCGGATCGGCCTCGACAGCAAGGCGACCTTTCTCGAATGCGGAGTCGGCAATGGGCTTGAGAACAATACGCTGATCCTGTTGATGTCGGGGTGGCGAGGGGCGTGGGTCGGCGGCGAGGAATTGGCCTTCGCGCTACCCGAACCTTCCCGGAGGCTGTTGTATACACGAGTCTGGATCACGCCTGAAAATGCCTTTACCCTCTATACAGAGGCGGCGCAACGTCTCGGCGTCGGACAATTCAGTGTCATGTCGATCGATCTCGACGGTAACGACTATCATATTCTCGCGGATTTCATGTACCGCGGCGCGCATCCCTCCGTGATCGTTCTCGAATATAACGGGAAGTTCCCGCCGCCGATCCGTTTCACGGTGGATTATGATCCCAGCAACCAGTTTGACGGCACGGATTACACGTCTGCGTCGCTCCAGACGTTTTACGATCTGCTCGACGGCTACGGCTATGCGCTGGTGGCCTGTAACATCACCGGAGTTAACGCGTTCTTCGTAGACAAGAAATTTCTGAAAAAATTCTCAGACGTGCCGCCTGGCATCGAGGATTTGTTCGTCCCCACCGATTACGCTTGCGTCACGGGGATCGGCCATCCGCCGTCGGCGCGGACCATCGCTCATTTCTTGAAGGAACGGCTGGTGGTGATACACGGCAAGAATTGAGCGAGACTCACCTTGAGAATAGCGGAGTTGGTCTATCCCCCGTTGACCCATCCGGCTCCCGTCGTTACCCTGCAAGAAAGGTGGGATTTCACTCTTCAAGACATCCTTCTTTCGGCTCGCCGTCCGGGAACTGTCGATCAAAACGAGACCGTACTGGCTGCTTCGGAATTATTCGAGTCCTGCTATCGGAGGGATGAGTGGACAACAGCCAGCAATTGTTCGACCTGACGGTCAGAGCCCATACTCAGGCGCTCGCGCAGATTGTCATGGGGTATCCAGTCAAGCGCCTGATCGATGTCTGGGTCCACAACGACCGTCGCGCCAAAGCGGCGGCCCACGGAAATCCATTGCTGCGGCACGGTGAAAAATATTTCTCTCAGAACGACGAGGATGGAATCCTGCTGGAGATCGTGCGCCGGATCGGCCTCGACAGCAAGGCGACCTTCCTCGAATACGGAGTCGGCAACGGGCTTGAGAACAACACGCTAATCCTGTTGATGTCGAGGTGGCGCGGGGCTTGGGTTGGCGGCGAGGAACTGGCCTTCACGCTGCCCGAACCTTCTCGGCGGCTGTTGTATTCACGAATCTGGATCACGCTTGAAAATTCCTTCTCCCTCTACGCCGATGCGGCGCAACGTCTCGGCGTCGAGCAATTCGACCTAATTTCGATTGATCTCGACGGGAACGATTATCATATTCTCACCGATCTCCTGAATCGCGGCGCGCATCCCTCCGTGATCGTTCTCGAATATAACGGGAAGTTCCCGCCGCCAATTCGTTTCACGGTGGATTATGCCCCCAACAACCAGTTCGACGGCACGGATTACACAGCCTCGTCGCTTCAAGCGTTTTACGATCTGCTCGACGGTCACGGCTATGCGCTGGTGGCATGTAATATCACCGGACTGAACGCGTTTTTCGTAGACAAAAAATGGCTGAGCCAATTCTCGGATGTACCGCGTCGGATCGAGGATTTGTTCGTCTCCGCCGATTACGCTGCCGTCACGGGCATCGGCCATGCAGCGTGCGCTCGAACCATCGCTCACTTCTTGAAGGAATGACCGGTCGCGCACTGAAAAAATTGGGCGATGTTGATCGAGGACAACGGAGTTGGTCTATGGGTGAGGAAAAACGCAACCAAGCGGCTGCGCAAAAGTTCATCTGCATAGAGCGTCACGGCGGCCTGGGGGATGTCTTGATGGCCTTGGGCGCTGCCAAGGCATTAAAAGCAGCTTTGGGGCTCTCCATCATCATGATTACGGCGCCGTGTTTTCGCAGCCTTGCCGAATCCTGCCCGCATATCGACCACGTCGCCGACGAGATGTCCTCGGTTGTGCAGCGATACGGTGATGTCAAGCGCGTTAACTTAAATCCGGCAGCCTATGGCATTTCCCGGCTGCACCAGATAGATGCCTATTTAGAAGCCTTCAGTATCACTGCAGAAGCCGGGATGAAAAATATCGATTTGACGATCGACAGATCGGCTGAAGATGAAGTCGAACGGATTCTGGCATCCTGGTCACTTCGCTCTCCCGGCTGCGCCCGCATTCTTATCCATCCCGGACAGACAGACCCCAATCGCACCTGGCCTGTAGAACGCTGGACTGAACTGGCTTCCAAGCTGATTGCGTTCGGGCACCAGGTCGTCGTCGTCGGGAGTCACACAGATGTTGCAGGACGCGGAGTCGAATCGTTGGCGGTGGACGGCTTGCTCAGCACGGCAAATGCTCTGAGTTTTCTCGGGACCGTAGCTCTTATGCGCCGATCCGACGTGCTGGTTTCGGCCGATAGCGGGCCAATACAGCTGGCTGGCGCAACGGATATCGGCATTGTCGGCCTGTATTCCGTCGTTTCTGGGTCCTGCCGCTTGCCATTTCGCCACGGCACCGCCGGTTGGCAAGCCGAAGCCGTCAAACCGTCCTGCGCTTTCCACCCCTGTTATCAACTGATGAATGATCCGAGCGTCATCGCGCCTTTTATGCAAAAATTGCAGGAAAAATCGTTGACTGTTCAAAGGCTGTTCTCTCATTGGTGCCCTGATAGAGAATCGTTTGCCTGTATGAGGCAACAAATAACGGTTCCGATGGTTATAGATGCTTTAGGACGCCTCGACTCAAGAATTGTCTTGAAATGAAGGCAAGGTACCGGCTCAACGACACGCAATGATCTGATCCACGCGGCGTGAAGCGGTCAGGGAATGCTCTCCGTCAAGCTCGATGCCGATGAAGCGTCGGCCCTCGTGCCGGAGTCTGCCCTCTGAAGGCGCGACCGGACTGGCTGGCGGGTGCGGGGGATGCCCTGCGGCGGGGGCGCGGCCCCCAAGAGCAAGCGCGCCATAGCCTCCCGGCGATTTCGCAATCGCGCGGGGCGTGCCACGGGAAGGGGAGGGCCGCCTAAGCGGCGGCCCTGATGCTTTCTGCGTTCGGCTCGTCTGCCGTCTCCGCCTTCGGCTGCAAGCCATGGAGAAAAGCGGCGGCGCGCTCGGCGTGGGCGGCGGCGGTGAAAATTGCCCGCCTGTCATTCCTGAGCACGCGCAGCCAGTTCTCGATATAGCTGGCGTGATCCTCGCGCGGCTCCGCCGCCAAGCCAAGGTCGGCGGATAAAAAAGCGCTTCCAAGTTCTGCAATTAATTCCTCGGCGGCGCAAGCGTGCGTCCCGAAACGGCCGGAAAGATCGCGGTCAAGGCGGGTCTTGGCGCCACTCCAATGCGTTGCCTCATGACATAAAATTCCGTAATAGGACTCCGCATCCCGGAACGCCTCGAACGGCGGCATCTGAATACGATCGGGACCCGGCGCATAAAATGCGCGGTTGCCGCCATGATTGATAACGGCGCCTGTCGCCTTGAAAAACGCTTCCGCCCGCTCGATGCGCTGCACGGGGTCGAGCGTGGGCGCTGCCGGTGCCGTGAAGTGAGAGGGCAAGCCGTCGATCTGCTCGGCGTTAAAAACCGTATAGCCTTTAAGAAAGGAAATGTCGCGCGCGATTTCTTCGCCTGTCTCGGTGGCTTCGGTGCGGCTGATCTTGCTGGCAAAGACAACCAGCTCGCCCTTTTCGCCTTTGCGCACCTGCGCGCCAAGCTCCTGCGATTGCTTATAGGTCAACCAAATCGGGCAGACGTAACCGCTCGCGGTGGCCGCCATCCAGAGATTGAGAATGTTGATTCCGCGATAGGGCGCGCCAGTGTGCCGCAAGGGCCGGGTGATCCGACCGGCGGCGTGCTCGGCGTTCCAAGGTTTGAGCCACGGGCGGCAGCCCTTCTCAAGCTCGGCGACAATGCGGTTGGTAATCCGTGTGTAGAGGTCCAGCTTTTCCATGATCTGCTTCCTTTCGGTTTGAGGTTCAGCGCAGCGCTGCGCTGCAACCTCTGCCCGTTGGCGAAACCGGGGGGTGCAAGCGTCAGGCGGAATCGATGCGGTCTTGGTGCGGGCGCAGGGAGCAAAGCGACTGAGCCACGGCCGTGTCGATTCTGCTTGAAGCGCGCCGGGGGGCTGGCCCCTAAGGAGCCCGCCAAAGCGGGCTCTTATGGCCGCGTCTGCGGCGGGAAAGGACTTGCCCGAAGGATCGTCACCGGATGGCCGAGACGCTGCTTGCGGCTCGGGAAGCCCGCCGGTCGCTGCCGGCGGGCGCGTAGAGCCTGGTCCCGCCACGGGCGGGACGGGCCATGAGGGTAGTGGATAGCCGGACTTAAAGGACTTTATGTGTGGGATGATTGGCTGATTGACGCTGAGTTCAGTGCGGTAATTCCTGCACAGGTTCGGTGGTGACGATTAAGGGCTCATGGCCGGTGCGGAATTCCGCTGAAAGTAAGTCGGCGGCAAGGAGGAGCGATGGTCAAGAGATCGAGAACCGGCGCAAAGCGCGAGAGGTTTCTGACGGCTGAATCAATGCAGCGGCATCGTAAAGGGAGCGATCCTGACTGGGTTCCGGCAGCGCTCGATTGGCCGCTGAAGCCGAAGCTTTCCTGTTGAGACTGTCGGTTTTTGAAGCTCCGATAAGGTCGCAATTTGCGACCTTAAAAGCAGAACCAGACCGACACTCGAAATATCCGCGTCCGCCTCAACTCAGCACGGCGTTGTGTTGACCGTCGGGCCTCTATCCGCTACATCGTTGAGCATGGCCAAGGCAAACAGACATCCCGGCAAACATCTCGCTGCGCGACCGGTCGAAACCCTCATCCATGTCGTTCGAGGGCAGAAGGTCATGCTCGACGCGGATGTGGCGGAATTGTATGGCGTGCCCACAAGGCAGCTTAATCAGGCCGTGCGGCGCAATCTGGATAGGTTCCCGCCAGACTTCGCTTTTCTCCTGACAAATCAAGAGGTTGCCGTCTTGAGATCACAAATTGGGACCTCAAGCTTGAGGCATGGTGGCCGCCGATATATGCCGCATGCCTTCACCGAACACGGAATCGCCATGCTTTCCGGAGTGCTGCACAGCGAGCGGGCGATTCAAGTCAGCATCTTCATTGTCCGCGCCTTCGTGCGCATGCGCGAGCTGCTTGCGTCGAACAAGGACATCGCGGCGCGCGTGGAGAAACTGGAACGCAGGCATGATCGGTCGGCGTCGGTAATCGAGATCCTCGTTGAGGATATTGACCGCCTCGCCCACGAAGTGAAGGAAATGAAGACGCTGCCGCCCGTGACCAAGCGCAAGATTGGCTTCCGGCTGGGCAATGAGGACTGAGCGGGAAGTGCCGCGTTTACTAGCCGATAAGTTTTCCTTTTGCGATCAGGAGGGGTAATGAACTTTTTCAGTAGTATTGCGCAGTCAATATTGTTCAGGTTTTGTCCTCGATCTTTTATCAAAAAGCCCCTGCATTATATCGGGCGGTGGTCCGGAAGCCCCTTTCTGTTTCGCGGCGCGTATGGGTTGTTTTACCTACTGCGGGCGCGGGACGCTGTTGATAACCACATCGCTCGCGACGGCATTCATGAGAGTGATGGGATTGCCGCTGTTATAGAGCAAGTACGAAAATCCCGGGCTGACCTGTTTGTTGATATCGGCAGCAATCTGGGAAGTTATGCCCTGGCAGTCGCCAAGGAAACAGATTGCAAACAAATATTTGCCTTCGAGCCCGATCCGTTTAATCGAGCGCACCTTTGCGCAAACATCTTCCTCAACGAACTTGAAGATCGGATTCGAGTTTTTGATGAGGCTATAAGCGATACGAAAGGCGAGGCTGTTTTTTATGCAGCTCGGAAAACCCCGAGAACGCATAAAGAAAACACGGGTGCTTCCAGCCTGGAACCTCTCGACCTAGACCCCGAAAGAACTCACGAGGTCCGGGTCCAGACGGATCGGCTCGATAATCTATTGGGGGGTATTACGGGACAGACGATCGTGGTGAAAATGGATATTGAAAGGCACGAAGCGAGAGCTTTAGAGGGGATGAGAAACTTTATTAATAATAACCGTGTTTGGCTCCAGATAGAAATCGTCTCTACCTATGCAGAGCAGAGCCGTGCCGTACTGCGAACACTCAACCTGATTGAACAACCTCAGGCCGTACCTGGCACTTTGGACTTTATTTTCACGTCTCCATAACGCACGGGCATGGCATGGAGATTCACGCGGAGCGTGGTTTCTACTGCCGCCGTCACCGTACAAGTCCCTCTTACGGACTCATGCCCGGCGCCGAAGTCCGCTGCACTCTCGGCGGGATTGACGGTCCCTGGGGAATATCACCCTTAAGCCCGATGTCATCCTCTGCCGGTGGCGCGACTTGCTTTTCGTTCTTGTCGAGGTCAAGAGCGGCGTTTAGTTTCGCCTGGCGGGCGAGCAGGTCCTTCATTCGCGCTTCGTGGTCGAAGGGCTTGTTGGCTTGCGCCTGATAATCGGCGAGGGTTTTGCCCAGGCGGGTGCCATGCTCCTGCTCCTGTTCCGCGAGCTTATCGAGGGCGCGGAGCGCGTGCTCGATGCTTTGCATCGTGCCGAGCGGATTTTCGGGATTGAGGTTTGCCGAATAGAGACCCCGGCCCCTGATAAACAGTTCCGGCACCGGCTCGCCATCGAGCGCAAGGCCCGTGAGCCGTTTCCCCCGGCTGAGAATCTCAAAGCCCCTGAATGAGGCGCGCCGCTGAAGGGTCATATCGTCCCGCCATGTCAGCACATCATAGGTCAGAGCCTTGGCGGCTTCCTCGCGCGCGCCCTTGCCTGAAAACTCCTTGGTTCCCACGATCATCAAAAACTCCCCGTCCTCATGCGCATCGCGGGTGGCGATGTCCTCCCGCACACGGGCGAGGGTTTTATCCGATTCGGCGATCCGCTCGGGCAGGGTGCGGATTTGCCAGCGGATATTGTGCTGCTGGTTGAGGTGCGCGGCGCGGAGCTGGTCGAGCTTGCGGATTTCGGTGTCCACTTTCACCTTTTCCATGACGGCGGGATTGCCCGAGGCGATGGCCTTGATTTCGGCATAGGTGAGAGCGCCGCCTTCAAGGTCGTCAGCGGTGCGGACGGAAGTCTGCCCGCTCATGACCTGCTGAATAAATCTGGCCTTGGTTTCGAGGGTCTGCCACATATAGGCGTCGAACGAGCCTTCGGTGACGTAGCGATGGATTTCGACTTCCTGGTTCGTATTGCCTTGCCGGAGAATCCGGCCCTCGCGCTGCTCGATGTCGCGCGGGCGCCAAGGCGCGTCCAGGTGGTGGAGCGCCGCGAGGCGCTTCTGAACATTGGTGCCCGCGCCCATCTTCTCGGTCGAACCGATCAGGATGCGTACGCGCCCCGCGTTCACGTCGGTGAAGAGCTTCATTTTTTCGGCATCTGACTCGGCGTCGTGGATGAAGGCGATTTCCCGCTCAGGAACGCCGCTCGCGATGAGCCGGGCGCGGAGTTCGTCATAGACGTTGAAGCGGTTCGGATTGGGCGTCGAAAGGTCGCAGAACACAAGTTGGGTTAGCCGAAGGTCCCGCGTGTCGCGCCATTTGGCGGCGATACGGTAGACCGCGCGGCTGACCTTTGTGTCGGGCGCGGGACCGGCAAAGGGATCGACCAGCCGCATGTCGAGCGCCGCTTTGCGGCCGTCGCCGGTGATCTTGAGCATGTTGTCCACGGAAGGGTCGATGTGCTGCGTACGGAGCCTTTCGGCGCGCTCGGTCAGCGTCTTGATATAGCGCTTGAGGTCTTCGCCGGTCGGGGCTACGGCAATTTGTGGCTTGCCTCCGGCGATCTTCGGGCAGGGCAGATTCAGCATGTCGGCGGTCTGCACGTCGGAGACGGTGCGGAACATCGAGAGCAATTCCGGCAGATTGATGAATTTGGCAAAGCGGGTGTGCATCCGATAGCCCGAGCCGTCCGGGGCAAGTTCGAGCGCCGTCACCGCTTCCGCGAAATTCGCGGCCCAGGCGTCGAAATGCTCGACTGCGCGTTCCTTGAGAAGGTCCGGTCCCAGATAGCGGAGCATGGTATACATCTCGGCCATGGTGTTCGATATCGGCGTGCCGGTGGCGAAGACGACGCGGCCCCCGGTCAGCTCACGGATGTAGCGGGTCTTCATAAACATGTCGAAGGCGCGGTTGCTGTCGCTGTTGGGCAGGCCCGCGATGCGGGTCATTTTCGTGGTGTAGAAGAGGTTTTTATAGAGGTCGGCCTCATCGACGAAGAGTTGATCGACCCCGAGTTCCTCGAACGTGAGCGTGTCGTCCTTATTCTCGCGGTCGGCGCGCTTTTTGAGCTTGGCGACCAGACGCTTTTTGGCCTTTTCCAGTTCCTTGACGATCCGCCGGTCGTCGCCTTTTTGCGCTTTGGCTTCCAGGATCGCGTTTTCGAGGTCCTGGACCTGGGCGTCGATGAAACGGTTGAAAAGAGCATCGGAAACGGGGAGAAACTCGAACGATCGGTGCGAGACGATCACGGCGTCGTAATTGCCGGTCGCGATGCGCGCCATGGCACGCTGACGGTTGCCGTCGGCGAAGTGGTCCTTGGTTGCGACGAACAGCTTGGCTTGCGGATAAAGCTGAAGAAATGCAGAGCCCCATTGCTCGACCAGGTGATTGGGGACCACGAGCATGGGCTTTTTCGCAAGCCCCATGCGGCGCAGTTCCATCACCGAAGCCGCCATGGTCCAGGTCTTCCCCGCGCCCACCACGTGGGCGAGCAGCGTGCTGCCGCTTTGCAGAACGCGCCAGACCGCGTCTTTCTGGTGACGGGCCAAGTCTCGGTCGCGCAGAAGTTCGCGCGCCATGCCCGGCAAGGTCAGATGCGAGCCATCGAAGGTGCGCAGACGTAGATTATTGAAACGGTCGTTATAGTCGCGAGCCAGGCGCGTCGCGCGCGCGCCGTCCTGCCAGACCCATTCGCGGAAGCGGTCTTTCAATTGCTGCTGTTTCTCCCGCGCGGCTATGGTCTCCTGCTGATTGAGGGTGAGGGTTCCGTCGGGCTGTTTGTCATAAGCGGTTGGAGTGCGTCCATTGAGGGAATGCTCGATGAGACTCCCGGCGTGAAAGCGCTCGGTGCCGTGGGTGGTGGTGTTGCTGACGCTCGATCGGGCGGGGTAGTCAATGTCTACGGTCCAGGTGGCAATCGCATCGGAATGGGCGATATGCACGTCGCTTGGCTGAACGTCGAGCAGTTCGGCCATGAAATCCCGGATATCGGTCGTGGGAATCCAAGATGAGCCCAAGCGCGCCTCGATGTCGCCCGGCTGAAGGTCGGCTGGCTGCACGGCAACGAGCGCCTCGATATTGCGTTGGTAGGAGGGGTCCAGCCCGGCGGCCTCGCGCGCGACCGAAAGTTTCGTGCGGACATTACCGCTCAGATAGGAATCGGCGGTTTCCCAATTCCCGCCCTCGGGATTGCGGTAGATGAGAGGGCCTAGCTCCTGCTGAAGGAGCCGCGACACCCGGCCCGTCACCTGTTCCATGCGGGGCCAGTTGATCTCGCCGGTTTCGTTCAGTGAAATGGCGAGGGCCTCGGCGGCGGTCTCGACATGCTCCACGGGGCGGTAATGTTCGAGCGTCCGGCGCTCGAAGATGGCGGTTTTGGTGGCGCGTTTGGTTTCGGGGTCATAGGTTTCGAGCGAGAGGAGGAGCGGATGATCGGGATCGCCCGCGAAGGCCTTGACGTTTTCTTTCGAGGACAAAGGCCCGTGCCGCCAAACAAAAGCGTCATAGGCGCGGTTGAGTAATTGGCGGGCCTCAGTAATGCGGTCTTCGGGCTCGTCGTTGAGCTGGGTCTGGAAGACGAGCCGAACTGTGTCTCTCACCGCAAGCATTCCGCGCACGCGCGCGGCGACGGATTCTGGCAGGTTGAGCGCTTCGAAGTCCGCACCGTTGCGAACCACAATGGCGCCATCGCGCTCGGCAAAGGCTCCATCCTTGACGGTATCGATTGCGGCGGCGTCCGCCTGGGTGATCTCGCGCCTGGGAGGGGGTTCTTCCGAACGGGGGTAAATGCCGGTTGGGAGTGAGGCGATGGCGGCGGCGAGGCGAGAGGACGAGAATTCACCCGTGAGCGTCGGATCGTGCGCGTTGTACATACCGCGCTCGATCCGCATCTCGCCCAGCATCATCTCGGGATGGCGGACGAAATATTCGTTGACGGAGACTGCGCCTTCAGGTGTTTCGATCGGAATCAGGTCCTGCCATGCTTCGCCGGATGCGGGAGTTCCAGGCGGGCGCTTTTGCAGGAAGAGAATGTCGGTCGTGACTTCGGTTCCGGCATTGGCCTTGAAGGTTGTGTCGGGAAGGCGGATTGCGCCGATGAGGTCGGCGCGCCCGGCAAGATAACGCCGGATCGTCGAATCCTGCTTGTCCATGGTGTAGCGGCTGGTAATGAGCGCCATGACCCCACCCGGACGGACCTTGTCGAGAGATTTGGCGAGGAAATAATCGTGAATTGCACGCGTCAGGACTGGCGTGCTGCGATAGGCGGGATCGAAGACCGGATAATTGCCGAACGGGATGTTACCGATCACGGCGTCGAAGAAATTGTCGGGGAGAGCGGTCTCCTCGAAGCCCTTGGCGAAAACGGTCGAGTCCGGGTACAGGCATTTTGCGATACGCGCCGTGATACCGTCGAGTTCGACGCCGGTTCGGCGGCTGCCGGGAAGAAGCTCGTCGGGCATGAGGCCCAAGAAATGCCCGACTCCCATGGAGGGTTCCAGAATTTGCGCGCCCGGCTGAAGCCCAAAGCGCTGCATGGCTTGCCATATGCCCTTGATGACGGCGGGCGAGGTGTAGTGAGCATTGGGGGTGGAAGCGCGAGCGGATTCATACTCGGGCTCGGTCAGCAATTCGCGGAGTTCCGCTGCCGTGTCCACCCATTCGGGCGGCGGATAGGGGCGGAAGGCATTCGCCATCGCGCCCCAGCCGGTGTATTTCACGAGCAGGGATTTTTCCCCGTCGGTCGGCGCGCGGCTTTCGGCTTCGATGGCCTTCAGCGTGCGGATGGCTTCGATATTATCGAATACCTTGTCGCGGAGGATGCCTTCACCGATCCGGTCGGCATCGGTTATTCGGAAATCGCGGGATGGGATGGGGTCCGGCTCGGGGTCGGGTTGCCGGACGATGACCGATTCAGGGGGGGCCGCTTCGGGCGGTCCTCGCCCGGAAGGAACGCCCATTCCCGCGTCGCCAGTTCCCAGGCCGTTTGATACTCCATCTTCTGGATCACCGTCAGATCGTAAAGGAGATCCCCCGTCTGTTCCTGCGCCTGGCGCAGGACCGCCTGCAACTGGTTCGTCCGCTTCAGCTCTTCGACCGTTCGCGGCCGGTGGGTTGTCCAATGTTTCAGAATCAGGTCGCCCAATCGGTTCATGTCGTCCATTTGTTACCTCCGTCTCGTTTGGGGGCAGATTCAAAACCCCCGAAATGACAACCTCTCCCGGAAGACTCGCAATAACGGTCTCCGTCTGAACACCCGTGAAGAGGCTAAGCTGGGAATAATCCCGCGCAGATTTGCGGGACCGTCCATTTCCTTGAAACCGTAACGCCATGCTGCGCGTCCGTCAGAGCTTGTGTTACCTCGGCACTCGCGTTGCGTTGTCCGTATTCTTTGCGCTTTCGCGCAAGCGGGCGCAACCAGGTGCTTAGGTGTCCGGAGCGGGCGGACCGAGAGCGGGAACCGCCGATGCTCCGAACGTGATGATTATGAGGGGAAGGATTTCAGGAATGGTTAGAGGAGCATTTACCCTGGTATGAAATCAGCATGGTCGCGCGGAATTTTTTTTGCGCGCGCGCGTTACCTATGCGCGCGCGTTCTTCGTTATCCCTACCCTCACTGCATTCGCGCAGCCGGTGCTCGCGAAGTGAGTTGAGTTTTCTCTATCCTTCTTTAAGGCAGTCGCACACCCGATCGGGGGCTGAATGCCCTGGTATGTCACGAAGATTTATTTTGAGTTGCTAACTATTTTTTAAGGCATCCGCCATATGTTGAACAGTCGTTGTGGTTCTGAAACTGTTATGGAGGATGAATTGAATCGGTCGTTTGTTATCCATGTTGGTGGTGCGGATGGTGTTGAGAAAGTGGTGGTGAGCGTGAGAGTAGTCATGAAGAAGATCGGGCAGCGTTACGGGATTGGGAAATCATCTGGCGTTGATCGAAGAGGTTCTCGTTTGGAAGGCGGCAAAGTGAGCCGCGAGCAACTTACCACGTATGGCCTCGGATTGTAGAGGCCAGCCATGCAGAAAAAATATGAATTTGTGGCGCACGATTGCGTGCTGGCGGGAACGCGGCGTCTATTCCGTATTCGGGCGGTACGCGACTTCGGCGATGTTCGGCGAGGCGATCTCGGCGGATACATCGAGTCTGAGGCGAATCTCTGCCATGAGGGCGATTGCTGGATTCACGACGTGGCGCAAGTCTACGGCCCTGAGGCCGTGGTGCGCGATAATGCCAGAGTCCGGGGCGAGGCGTGGGTGCTAGGCCGCGTCGAAGGCAACGCGGAGGTCTGCGATCTTGTCGTGGTCTCAGAACATGCGCATGTCGGCGGCCGCACCATTGTGTGCGGTGATGAAATCGTCGGCGGAGAATCCCGGCGGCCGTTGGAGCCGCCGCGCCCGGCTCCCTCGTCAACCGTCGAAAGCCGGTTTGGCTGCCAGACGCTTTAGAGAGACACGGGATTTTGGCTGGCGGCAAACCTTGATGCTCCATAACGTCCGCTTTGGCCGTTATTCGGTAAGGCGGTCATGTCGAGCTTTGATTTGTAGCTGTCGGTTTCGGAGTGTAGCCCAGCAGCTTGCCCACTGCCTCCGAGATTCTCCTGATCTCTTCGGCAGGCAGGCCAAGCCATTCCGATATAAGATTAAGGCCGAGAAAGTGTCTTTCCAAAAAGGCGGGCATGGCTTCGAAGTCCACAATGACTCTTCGAGAGATTTCGGGTGTTGAGCGTTCACTCTCCCATGAAACTGGCATGAGACAGAAAACAAAAAGCGATAGCGTGGCAGTCGAGATCTCCGTGCGTACAAAAAAGAACAATTCCGGGAAAGCCTCATCAAGGAGTGCGACATACCGTCTTACTTCCTCAATTTCCCACAATTCTCTCGGTTCGTCGTCGTAGCCAAAGAAACCGATCTCGATCTTTCCTTGACACTCGTACGCTAGCTCCTTAGTCGCGCAAAGCCGGTGAAAGAAGTTCTCGGCTCGTGAAATGTCCATGGCTCTCACATCTTGACAATCAAGCACGAACAGGACGCCCGAGGACTCCATGAGCATGTTGTTGAGGGCCCAATAGGGTTGTAGTATCGAAAAGTAGTCGGTCGACGGCGGCAGGAGTGATTGTAAAGCAGACTTTGACGAAGAGAACTTATTGTCGTAGGGGATGGTCAACTTCCATCCAGCTCCTGTGGGTTCAGTTTCGTCGGCCCGAAAGTGAGCCCAGTAAAGCTCTCGCGAATCTGGTTTGCAAATCACGATGATCACTGGGATCGGATAGTTAGCAAGATAATTGAAGTGTTTGAGTTCTCCGCGATAGATATATCCCCATCTGTTCGTTTCCCGAAAAAATGATGCCCCACATTTGACCTGACAAGCTAGCATTTGACCTGTTATGGCCCCGTCGTCCGTAACGACTTCAATTTGACCGTCGATTCCAAAATCGTGCTCTTGGTGATTTCTCTTGAACAGCCAGCCGAAATCATCAGTGACGATTCTGGTAACGAGACTAATGCCGAGGTCGCCCTGTTTGGCCGAGGTCGCGAATTGAGGGAACCCGTTTTTCATAGTCTACGATTATCGACGAATTTCAGATTCAGCAGCGGCAAACTCTCGCATCGCTTCCTCTAAATCTTTCAAAATGTCTTTCATCAATGCCTGGGGGGTTTCACCTTGAGTGGAATTCGTTCGCTCTGGCTTCCATTGAATATCGAGACTAGCTTTGTCTCGGGCCAGAATCTCCGAATACGCGAATCGCCGAAAGTGGGCAGTTTCCTTTCGACGAGATGGATCATCAGCGTGATAGCAGTGAACAAAATCGGTCAGATCGTCAGAACTGATCGGGTTGTGCCTGAGGGAGAAAGCCCGGTCTGAGCGCAGGTCGTAGACCCAGAGTTCTTTGGTCGCCGGAGTCTTTGATAACGGCTTCTTGTCGAAAAACAACACATTCGCCTTCACGCCTGGCGAATACCAAATGCCGGTTGGCAAGCGTAATAGTGTGTGGACGTTGCACTGTTGGAGCAAGGCCCGACGAATCCTTTCACCCGCACCGCCCTCAAACAGGACATTGTCCGGAACGACGACTGCGGCGCGCCCGGTTTCGTTGAGCATCGAATAGACGTGCTGGACGAAATTCAGTTGCTTATTGCTTGTCGTGGCCCAGAAATCTTCGCGTTCGTAGGAAATCTTGTCAGTGTGATTCTTTCCGTCCGCGCCAATAATAGTAAAGCTGCTCTTCTTCCCGAATGGCGGATTCGTAAGAACCATGTCCACCGGCTCAACCTTTGTTTCCAGACTGTCAGCGATTGAGATTACCGGGTGTGTGTGATCTGTACCAATGCCATGAAGGAAGAGGTTCATGGCGCATAAGCGGGCAACGTTCGGCACAAGATCAACTCCATGCAAGGCCCTTGTCCTGAGATAAGCTCCCTCCTTAGAGTTATGTGTCCTGTCTTTGAGATACTCAAACGCCGCCAACAAGAAGCCGCCCGTGCCACAGGCGGGATCGGAAATCCGCATGGTGGGTACTGGCCGCATTACTTCTACGATTGCACGAATGACTGGCCTGGGCGTAAAGTATTGCCCGGCCCCACCACGCACATCATCGGCGTTCTTGGCAAGCAATCCTTCGTAGACCTCGCCTTTCACGTCCACATCGAGTGCGGACCAATTCTCACTGTCGATCATCTGTATAAGAAGATGAAGCTTGGCCGGATCGTTTATCTTGCTTTGCGGTTTGGTAAAAATCAGGCCTATTAGGCCGGGAAGTTCACTTAGCTTACGTAATCCTTGATGATACCGCTCCAAGCGTTTCGAGTTGTCGCTAAACTTCTTCAATGTACCCCAGTTGTAGCGCGAGGGAATCGCGCTTGCTCCACCTTCTTGCTGCTCCCAGACCATCTTGAGAAACAGTAAATATGTGATCTGCTCCGTGTAATCCATGAATGCCAGCCCGTCGTCTTTAAGTACGTGGGCGTAGTTCCATACTCTTTGGACGAGAGCCGCAGTCGACGTGTTGTAGTTTGTTGTCATTTGTGCCAGTCCAATATTTCTTGCAGCCACTCGCGCTTAATTTGATGGCCACGGTCCAACGTGTATATTTCCGCTCGGGCGTATGCGAGTGCGGCCGCAGAATACTCGGATTCTGAATCGATTGCGCGAAGAAGGTCCTTTTCTCGACTCTTGTAAAGAGCACACAGTTTTGGATCTTCCACCTTTGGATGGAGCCTTTCCAAGTCGAGAATGATGCGCTGAATCGTGCTTGCCAGCGATCTGCGATCATCGACTAGCTCTTTGCAATGAAGGTGGTATACATCGATGGATTTTGCGGCCCGCTGGTGTTCCTGCGTGCCGGGCTGTTTTGCGGGTGTGGGGTGGCCGTCTGGCCGAAATGTAAGTAGTTTCCAATCGTCGGGATCAATCGGATCAAGCAGTTCTGGAGTTTCGAGTTCGATATCATCGCCTTCCTCTTGTGCCCGAAAAGCAGAGCACAATGGAAAGTGATCGCCTTTACCTCCGCTCGTCTCGCTAGCACTGCCCACGCGGCGCTGGTTACACCACTGACTAGAGTAGCGATAATTTCGCGGTGTGAAAGCGAGCCACCAATAGCCTTCATGCGCAGGATCCTCCGCCACTCGGTTCTTAGGGCGAAAATGATCCACGTTCTTGTCTGCGGTAGGGTTGCGGCTCTCGGAGTACCAGCATTTCCCTTTTTTTAGCGCTGCGAGACAGGGGTTCAAGTCTCGCCAGATTTGTTGCCTAGCAGGCTGGTTTAGACCTGCGGTGATCGCGGCTCTTCTGGCGGCATGGGGATCTTCACCTGCTAGACGAGCCGCAGCGTCGGCTTGTGTAATCTCGCTGCGCAGATCATTCAACGCTTGGTGAGCACGACCTTGCCATTCATTCGGCAACTGTAAAAGGTCGATGTCAACAAAGCGCATCAGTTCCCAACCTCCTTCTCCACCTCTGCGACAGCTTGCTTTAGCACTTCGCTGGCTATCCGGTCAATTTCCTTTAGCTTTTCAGGCGTAACAAACTGTTGTCCCGCCATTAACTCGCTGTGTCTCTTCCCCCAAGCACGGACAAAGGCGGCATAATAGGGGTCGCTGAACGCCTTTGAAAAGCCAGCGTCTGCCAAGCGCTTGTCGATATTCTCCAGTTCTTTCTTCTCTTGCGCGTTCAATATGCCCTCTTTGGCGACAATGCGGACTTTGCTGTCTAAGTCGGCAAGCGTCTCCGAGTCGAGGTCACTGCGGAACCCGAACATCTCGCTGGTAAGAATGCCAGTGAAACCTAGGCCCCGTGGATTGACGGTGGCGGGCTCCCACTTGCAGATTCCAGTCTTTGTATCGCGCTTTAAGAGATGAATCTGCTCTTTTATCAGACTTGCAATAACAAGCGGGTCGTGAGTGGCCATCAGAATTTGGCTCGTTTGCTGTTCCGTAGACTCAACTGCGTTGTCACTCATCACGCGCCCGAGGTCTTTAAGATAGTCAACACTCCAATGCGGATTCAGGTGGGTGTCCGGCTCATCGAGAAGAACAAGTGACTGTTGCGACTTCGTGAAGCGCATCAGGCCTAAAACCATCAGTAACTGCTGTTCTCCCTCACTCAGTTGGTGAAACGTAATCGAGACCTCTTGCGTATCCTCCGACTTTATGCGGACCTGAATCTTGACGTCGTGTATCAGCTCTGAAAAATCGGTGCTCTCCAGGGCCAGAAAAAGGGTTCGCGCATCCTCATACTCGGCTGCAAATGCATGCAGGCTCTCAAGGTCCGGCAAGAAGAAATAGTAGTGGTCTTCTGTAGACGATCTGTATCCGTGACTAACCTTCTGCTGTAGGACCATGGGCGCAATGGCGTAGCGGCGCAACCGCTCCATTACTCGACGCATGATCCCTGTGGCGCCCCAGAAATCTTCCGCCTTACTCCCTGATTTCGCCCAGAGGGGTCTCCGAATAATGAATAACGCCGACTCAAAGCCCACGATCCTCAGTCGATCTTCAAGGAATTGGCTGATTTTGGGATCGTCTTTATATGAAAACCCAAGTAAAACGTATTTGGCGTGATGGGTTTCGGCGCAAAAAAAGCGCCGCTGTTCAAGCAACGTGGCGAGGGTCTTAGGGTCGTCTGCTTTTGCTAGGCGCAAGCGATCATAATGGTCCTGCTTCATAGGCAAGAAATGTTCAGCCAATCGATTAGTTGGCCCTGAATAGTAGCCAAACACAAAGCGCGGTAATGGCAGCTGGTCACGCCTGATGGACTTTGATTCAGCTTCACTCGCCAATTCGCCTGGAATAGGTGCTCTCTTCAATTCAGGGCGCTTCATTTTCTCTGGATGCCAAGTGATCTCGATAATGTGCTCGTCGATTTCGTAGCTCAGACGAAAGCCATTCATTGGCTTTTCTGGCCAGCGGTTCTTTTCCGACCACTGATGCAAATCGCGGAAGATAATTACAAGGGCCTCAAATAGATTTGACTTTCCTGTCCCGTTCCATCCCAGGATTACATCGAGGCCTTGCGCGGGATTGAAGTGAACTTCATAGTCCTTCAGGTTCTTGAAGTCTTCTAGCCAAAGCTCTAGAAGGCGGAAGCGGCCACTGCTTTCTTCGTGCACTTTTTTGGTTGGTTGCCTTATCGACTTGAGAACCGGTCCGCTTGCTTGGGTTGCATCCTGAAAGGCACTTCGCACCTCTGGGGTGGCGCGCAATGCTTCGTAGAATTGAACAACATTATCAGAGCCGAAACCTGCTTCGTCGAATAACTGACGAGCATCAAGTGTGCGGCCTATCTTCTCCCAGGCAACCTTCAAAGATTTGGGCGGTAGCGGCTGTTCCTTCATAGTGTCTCTTTTCTTGTGAGGTGGCGACTGAAGTCGACTGCGACCCTTTCGATATTCAGCTTCCATTCGAGCTCTCTCAGTGCGGATGCAGTCGAGTAGTTCAGAAGCAGGTTCATCATTTGCATCCTGAGGGACTAAGCGGCCTGCGAAGGCTTCACGCAGAAGCGACTGCTGCGTTGTCTTGGCGCGCGCGAGTTGGTGCTCCAATGCATCGTCGAGTCGGTCTGCTGCAGCCAAGCGCCTCTGTACTTCAAGGGCGATCTCGCTTTGTTCGGCGAGTGGCGGCAGCGGAATTGGCAGTTCCCGCAGACTCGTAAGGTTTAGACCTGGCTTACCTGCGCCGTAAGCTAGCGCCAGTAATCGCTTTCGTCCATCTTCAGGCGATGTAATGTAGATGTGGGCAAAGTGGACAGAGCGCGGATCGACGAACCGGATCAAACCAACATGCTGGCTCGCATAGGCTTCGGTTACCTCGGCGTCAACGACAGCAGCTCTCCCGACATTCGCCCCCGTGATTGTTACAAGGAGGTCGCCAAGCTGGAGTTGCGTTCTTCTTCCCTCGGAATTCTGCGGAGGCTGAACGTGCGCGACTTCGGCCAAGTTCATTCTGTCGGTGCGAATATCCTGAGAACGGATAAAAATTGCACCGTCAGTTGAATAGTATGCCTTCCAACCACGCGAGCCGCTTGTGACAAGGCTCGTCAATTGATCAATGTTGGCCCATGTCCATCCCTCAGGCAGATTGTGCAAGTTCTCAGAACTGATGGGTGCAGGTTCTGGATAGCGGGATTTCCATTGATGATCTTTCGGATCCTTACCCGCAGAATGGAGCCGTTGAAACTCGGATTCTTCCCATTGTGCGCGCCGATTATCAAGGAGACGTTGCAATAGGGCTGCACCGTTTTCAACCGTATTCTTCAAATGAGCTTCGCGCCAGGTGCGGGTGAGTTCGCCCGTGACGGCTGCGTGCAGGACAGCAGAACGATAACGCTTTATCCGTTCTCGTGCCCTTCGTGCCGCAATTTCCGCCCGCTCCAATTTGGACATAGCAGCGTCCAGCTTCGCGACAATTCGTTCCTGTTCGTGAGTGGGGGGGAGAGGAAACTCGTGTGTGAAAAGGTAGCTTGCTGGGACACGCTTCTGGCCGCTGGCGCCAGCCATTTGACGTTCGGCCTCTTCGCGCAGCGATCGTTGGAGGAGGAAATGAAGAACAAATTGAGGCAGCAAGCCCCTGTATGGTCGGAAAACGAAAAACTCTGTTGAGCCGTAACCCAAACCGTTCTTCAGCCCCGTTGCCAGTGCAACCTTCCCGTTCTCCATGCAGGGTGTAATCTTGGCAAAGATGACATCATTTTCAATGAACGGGGTATAGCCTCTCCGCACCGATTCAAGTGCACGAATCTGTGATGCATCGAGTCGGCCGCTTTCTTCCTCGACTGCGGCCATTGGCACAAAGCTGACTTCAGTGTCGTCTGGCAGAGGTTGGTCGGACGCCATCCGCGGGTTTATGGCGCAAACCTCGCCGAGCGTGGTCTTAATCCATCCGTTGGGGAGTTGTTCAGGCATTGTTCAACAACAATTCTAGAGGACGAAAGTCTTATTCACTATAAATGATGCTGCCAACGCATGCAGCAGTATTCGTGTGGGGCATGGTTTGCCGCTCCTCGGCCAGGTCGGAGGGTGAACTGCTTAACTGTATTTTCTGTTCCATTGCTCCCCAAACCCCATCCATTAGTGGCGAAATTGGAATGTCGTGGTGACGTTTACTCTCAGTCAGCGCTCTTCGGCCCAGACCAGCCCCATTCATCGCTGGCTCGTGAGCGCGTACACCATGTCGCCGACGAAGCGCCGGAATGAATCGTTCTCGACGAACTGCTTGTAGACCTGCGTGTCGTCCTTCAAGAGATGCTGCATCACCTTGCCGAGCGCCTGGTCGTGCGCCATGCGCGCGGTGTGCGGCGTGTTCTCCTTCGCGTTCTGGTATGCCGTGTCGGCGGCAACCTTGGGGGCGATGTCGTCTCGGATGCGCTTCGCGACCCGGTCTGTGTCGGTGAACAGCGTGCCGAACTGCTCATTGAACGTCTTGAGGATGTTGCTCAAGCGGTCCAGCTCGGGTTCGCTCTTCCGACCGCCAGCGTCCGTTGGTACGGGCTCGATCTCCGCGTCCTTGTCCGCCAGCGCGATCTTCATCGCCGCTTTCTTCTCGACGCGGTAGCTGTCCATGTCGATGGCTTCGAGGATGCCCTTGGAGAGGTCCTCCTCCTGCGGCGCTGGCAACTTGGGCGTCAGCAGATTGAGCAGGATCGAGAGCTTCTCCCACTCCGCATTGCTGTAAGGAATCACCGACGAGAGGAAACTGTAAGTGCGGCAGAACACCTTGGCCTTGCCCTTGAAGTCCACCTGCCCGTCCTCGTCGAGCCTGTCCACATAGACGGCCACACACGCATCGAGGATCGGGTCGAGCTTGTCGCGGTCCGCGCCGCCGAGAAACAACTCCACCACCTGCTGCACCTGCCCCGGCGAATACACCTGCGCAGCATCCAGCGCCGCCTTCAGGTCATGCAGCTTGTTGGGGTCGGTCTCCTCCGCGAGCAGCGTGGTGCGGTAGTAGTCCTGGAAGGCGAAGGTGATCGCCTCGCTGTTGTTCTGGAAGTCGAGCACGAAGCAGTCGTGTTTCTGGGGGTGCGCGCGGTTGAGGCGCGACAAGGTCTGCACGGCCTTGATGCCCGAGAGCGGCTTGTCCACGTACATCGTGTGCAGCAGCGGCTCGTCGTAGCCGGTCTGGAATTTGTCGGCGCAGATCAGGAAGCGGTACGGGTCCTCCTGGATCTTCTCGGCAATGTCGCCCCCTGAAAATCCGTTGAGTGACGCTTCGCTTACCTTGGCGCCGTCGTGCTCGGGTTGGCCGGAGAAGGCGACGATCGCCTGGTACGGGCTCTTGCGCTCCACCAGATACGTCTTGAAGGCGTGGAAGTACTGGATGGCCCGCTCGATGCCGCTCGTCACCACCATCGCCCGCGCCTGTCCACCGACCTTGCCGGTCGCCAGCACCTGCTCGTGGAAGTGGTCCACCATGATCTCGGCCTTGAGCCTGATCGCGTGGTCGTGGCTCTCCACATACCGGCGCAGTTTCTTCCTAGCCTTCTTGGTGTCGAACTCCGGGTCGTCCTCGGTCTTCTTGACCAGCTTGTAGTAGCTGTCCACTGGCGTGTAGCTCTCGAGCACATCGAGGATGAAGCCCTCCTCGATCGCCTGCTTCATGGTGTAGCTGTGGAAGGGCCGGTGCTTGACCTTGCCCTCGGCATCGGGCGGCAGCGGCTCGCCGAACATCTCGAGAGTCTTGTTCTTGGGCGTGGCGGTGAAGGCGAAGTAGCTGGCGTTGGTCAGCATCTTGCGCGCCTCCATCCGCTTCGCGAGCGCCTCGTTCACCATGTCCTCGGGGTCGGGTCCCGCGTCTTCGTCCTCCGCAGGGGCGCTAAGCGCTTGGCTCATCGCCGCCGAGGTCTTGCCGCCCTGGCTGGAGTGCGCCTCGTCGATGACGATGGCAAAGGTCTTGCCGCTCTCGGTGGCGACCTCGTCGAGGATGAAGGGGAACTTCTGCACCGTGGAGACGATGATTTTCTTCCCCTCCTCGATGAACTTGCGCAGATCGCCGGACCGCTCGGCGTGGCCCACCGTCGCGCCTACCTGCATGAACTGCTTGATGGTCGTCTGGATCTGGTCGTCGAGCAGGCGCCGGTCGGTGACCACGATGACCGACTCGAAGACCTCCTTGTCGTCGCGCTTTAAACCGATGAGCTGGTGCGAGAGCCAGGCGATGGAGTTCGACTTGCCGCTTCCCGCCGAGTGCTGGATCAGGTAGCGCACGCCCGCGCCGTGCGCGCGTACATCGGCCAACGCCTCCCGCACCACGCCGAGCTGGTGGTAGCGCGGCCACACCTGCTTGCGCTTCTTTTTGCCGGTGCGCGGGTCCTTCTCCTCGACGATCTGCGCGTAGTTTTCGAGGATGTTGGTCAACCCCGCCGGGGTGAGCACCTCTTTCCAGAGATAGTCGGTCTTGAGGCCGTGCGGATTGGGCGGGTTGCCCGCGCCGTCGAGGTAGCCCTTATTGAAGGGCAGGAACCACGAAGACTTGCCCTTGAGCTCGGTGCACATCTGCACCTCGCTGTCGTCCACCGCGAAGTGCACCACGCAGCGGCCGAACTCGAACAGTCGCTCGCGCGGGTCACGGTCCCGACGGTACTGCTCCACCGCGTCCTCCACCGTCTGCTTGGTGAGGCTGTTCTTCAACTCGAAGGTGGCTATCGGCAGACCGTTAATGAACAGGCAGAGGTCGAGCGCGCGGCGCGTCTCGTCCATGCTATAGGCGAGCTGACGCGTGATCGAGAACCGGTTCTGGGCGTGCAGAGCCTCGGCTTTGGCGTTGCCCGGCGACGGCGTGCCGTAGAACAGATCGAAGTGCACCGGCCCGTGCTCCACGCCCTTGCGCAGCACATCGATGACGCCGCGTTTGCCGATCTCGGCGGAGAGGCGGGCGAGAAACTTGAGGCGGTTGATGTCGGTAGGGTCATCGGCCATCGCCAGCTTCTTGAACGCCTCGGGCTGGGTGGCGCGCAGGAAGGCGAAGAGCTGGGGCACATCGAGCGCGTGGGAGCGATCGTAATCCTTCGCGCTACCAGCGAAAAAGCCGGTACCGGTAAGATCTGGCTTCTCACGCGCCGCGCCCGGGGTGACGGCGAGCCCGTCTTCGCCGGTCATGTGACGCATGATAAGCGTTTCGAGGCCCTTCTCGCTGGTGTCGGTCGTCATACGACAGCCTCCTCGTCGGCGGACTCGATCTCGTCACTCGTATCGGCGTCGTCCTTGCCGATGTCGGGGGCGACTTCGGCAGGCAGACGCGCCGCCGCGTCGCGCACATCGAGCTTGCCAGTCACCACATCGGCGACGAGGCGGGTGCGGTATTCGCGGAGGAGTTCGATCTCGCGTTCGAGGCGGGAGATGGCGGTCTGTAATCCCGCCGTTTCGCTCTCAAGGTGTCCGGCGATCACTGCAGCCTCAGCTGTAGGCGGGATCGCGAAAACGAAATCGCGGAGCGATGACAATGGAAGGTTGTTAGCCATTCCTTCCGCCCCACTAATGGCCTGCTCTACCTGATGCCGGTAGTAGCGACCGTTCATCGCAAATACCATGAAGTCCACATCTACACAATCACGAAAAGAGGCGCGAAAGGTCTTGTCTGAAAGGATGAGTTGATAGCGCAGCGACTTCACTCGGCCGACTGATCCCACGAGAGTAGGCGATCCACAAGCGCGCGAGATAAGGACATCTCCGACTCTCACGACAATGGCTGGGTCGATTTCAAAGCTGCGTGCAAGCTGTTTGTGCTCCGTTTCGCGAAAAACACCTCTGTTGACACAACCAGACTTAAGCACACCCCATGAATCGCCTTCAGCGAGAAAGCCCACGGCGAGCGGGCTGACGCCCTGATCAATGCGGTGAACCAGGGTCCGTAGCCTCCGCACCTCCCAATGCTGTGGAATGTCACCGAGCCAGGGAATGCCGGATGGTTTGAGGGAAGCTGATAGGTCGAGGCCACGGGTGACGGCGCGGTGGATGATGGCCTGTTTCTGCTCGTTAAGCAGCGTGACCACCTTCCGCTTCGCCCGGATCGCCCGCTCCAGCCTTCCGTTCGCCCAGTCCAGAAACCGCACAATCGCAGCCTGCTCGGCGGGCGGGGGCATGTGCATCGGAGCGTCGAGAAAGGAAATGTCGGTTAGTTGAAGTCGGGAAATCCAAACTCCCTTCGATCGAACCCGAAGTTCCCAATTGAACGATGACGACCGGACGACCTCGTGAACGAAGGCCGGGGTCATTGCTGCATCCGGTCGAATGCGATAGACGCCGTAGGCGGAGCTAATGATGCCGTGATGCCTCGACACACCAAGGCCACCAGCCCATGCCCAGAGGCTGTTGATGACCAAGTCGCCCGGCCAGCAAAGTTTGTAGCCGAGATATGACTCGGCCTTGAACATCGTTACGTTCGCCGTCTTCCGAGGGACGATTCCACGCGCCGATGACACGGTCAGAAGTTCTTCTTTACCTGTTGTCGATCGTTCGTCGATACGCTGGAAGATCGACTTCGCGCGCTTGACTTCCCAGCACCTCGGCACTTGCCCGAGCCAGGGCAAGCCCGACTCCTTGTATTCCGGATACGGGTTGAGGTCGGCGATCACCGCTGGCCTCCTTTCAGTAGGTCGGCAGGATTCCAAATGCGCTCGGCGATCTGCCGGTACAGTTGGCTTCGGCTTTCGAGATCGGCTTTGTTGAACTCCACATGCGCCACGAACGGTAAGCCGCTCTGTTCCTTGAAGTGGAGAAAGCCGGGGTTGTAGTCGTAGCACTGCGGGTGCAGCGAGCGAGCCAGCAGGTTCTGGGTGTTGTACTGCGGCAGCTTGTCGGCGTAGGCGAGGTCGCCGTAGCTGGCGTTGAAGCTCTTGGGTAGCAGCAACAGGCCACCGATCCGGTTCCGATGCTCGGCAAAGTCGGCTGGGTGAGGGAACTCGTCGGTGTGGCGTTCGGGGTGGTCGGCCCAGATGTGCTCAACCTCGTAGCGGGTTTTGCCCTCGCTGACATAATCGAGATAGTGCGAGGGCTGGCCGGACTGCGTTTCAACATAATCGGTCAGACGCGCAAGAATCCGGTGGAGGGCGTAGCGGTTTTGCTGGTGCATCCGCAGGCGGTCGTTGCTGGCGAAGGTCTCGTCTTCCTTGCTGAGAAACTCGTGCAGCTTCTGGGCGAGGGCATCGGGTGCAAGGCCGCGAATGTCGCGCATCACCACAAACATGGCGTACTGCATGGTCGAATAGGCGATGGTCCGGAAGTTCCACAGCCGCCAGGTGAGCAGGATGTCGAGATACTGCGCCACAAGGCCAATCTTGCGGACAACCGCTGGCTCGCTGTCGTCGGGCCGCAGCGGCGCCAGCAGAAGCATGTATTGCAGGGTGAAGCCCTGCTGGGCGTTGTAAAGCACGTGCTCCAGGCCGGCTGCGGGCTTCTGCGCCGCCTCGATGAGTCGCAGGTATTGGCGGCTGTAGAAGTCGAAGTCGCGGTCGATGAAGCGGAAGAAGTCGTCGCTGTGCTTGAGGCCCACGGCGTCGGCGGCATCGCGCAGCCAGCGGTGAAACTCGGTGCCGATGCGGTCGAAGTCCTCGGGCTTCGCGCCCTTCTTGCGCTCGCGGATCTTGGTGGCGTGCTGGCTGCGGAGCCAGGCTTTGAAACAGTCGGGTTCCACTTCCCTGCCCGCGTCGTTGAGTTCGCGGATGCGGTCGCGCCAGCGGGTGTTGGCGGCGGTGCGTTTGGTCTCGTCGATGTTGGCGAGCAGATAGCCCTTGAGCATGTCCGTCGGACTGAGCGAGAGCCCGCGGTCGTTCATCGTCTCGAAGATCGTGTAGGCGTCGTCGTCCGAATAGGCTGTGATCTCGATTAAGTGGACGTTCTCCAGCAGCCAGTCGATGAAGTACGGGAGAGCGGCGGCGCGCAGTTCCTCGGGGAAGCAGGTTTCCAGGTCGTGATAGCGCTGAACAAGGTTCTGCACCGACTCGGTACGGTCAGTCACGTCGATGGGCTGGCCTTCGTAGAGCGCGTCCATCGCCGGGGTGCGCTCATCGACATGCAGATTGAATGATTTCTGCCCGTACTTTTCCGAGAAGATCAGTTCGTCCACATTGACCTTCTCGGTGTGCCCATTCTGCAGGTTGCGGAGCAGGACGAGGAGCAGCGTAAGGCTGGTGAGCCGCTGCTGGCCGTCCACGATGTAGCCAAGGCTCTCCTTCTTGCTGATGATAATCGAGCCAAGGAAATAGTGCGGATAGTCGGCGACTTTGCTGCGGGAATGCGTAGGCTGGTATTCCTCCAAGAACTTGTCGCTGAGGTCGTCCACGAGCTCGCGGATCTGCTTTTCGTGCCACTTGTATTCTCGCTGGTAGTAGTCGATCGAGTACTTCACGCCCTTAAGCAGCTCGCGGACGGTCTTGGCTTTGCCGAGGATTTCTCTCATTTCGCCGCTCCCTTCAGCAAGCCATCTAAGAGCCCCTCGGCCTGCTTCTCGATCGCGAGGATGTCGGCGCTGATTTCTTCGAGCGTTCGCAGCGGCTGCGGCTTGTAGAAGTGCCGCGTGAAGCTGACCTCGTAGCCGATCTTGGTGGCGTCTTCCTTTATCCACGAATCGGGCGTATAGGGCAGCACCTCGCGGCGAATGAAAGCTTCGATGCCGCCATCCTCCAGCAACGGCACCTGCTCGGTGTCGCGTAAGTCGGAGTCGGGCTCGTATTCGACAATCGCGGGTTTGCCGTCCAAGGTTGTCTCAAACAGGCCGCGCAGCGGGTCGGCCTTGGCCTTGCCAGACTTGTGCACCTTGGTGATGACGGGCGGCGCGGTCTCGACGCGCCAGCTCACGGCCTTGAGAATCTGCTTGAGATCGGCGGCGGCGAGCTTGAAGTCTGCCTTCTTGAGCGCGGCATCGACGCGCTCGCGGAAGACGTTGTGATCCTCGAAAAGCATCTCGCCCAGCACCGCGCGCAGTTTCGTGGCGACTTCGACAAGGCGCCCGTCGCGCTCCCAGGTCTTGGGGTCGAGCAGTTTCTTTTTCTTCTTCTCGGGCAGACCCTTCTTGGTGCTGCCGCCCTCTTCGTCTTCAGTCTCCTCCACGTCGCCGCTCCAGTCGGCGAGGCGCTTCTCCAGCGCCGCTGAGACTTGGTCGAACTTCGTGAAAAGGTCGTCGCCGAACTCCTCGTAGAGCGTGGCGCGCATGTCTTCATCGCCTGATGCGAGGCGCAGCGTCTCGATGGCCTTGAGGGTGAGCTGGCTATGCAGGCGCAGCGGGCGCTCGACCGTGACCTTCCAGTAGCCGAAGGCGGCGTTGGGGAAGATCTTGGATTCGGGCGTCTCCTTGAAGTCGAGGAAGGTGCGGCTGATGCGCTCGATGTCCTCGGGCGCTAACTCGCAGTTCTTCTTGCCGAGGTTCTTGCGCAGCGGCTTGAACCATTGGCTGGCGTCGATGAGCTGCACCTGGCCCTCGCGGTGCGCGGGCTTCTTGTTGGATAGCACCCAGATGTAGGTGGCGATGCCGGTGTTGTAGAAGAGGTTGAGCGGCAGCGCGACGATGGCTTCGAGCCAGTCGTTCTCGATGAGCCAGCGGCGGATGTTGCTCTCTCCCTGACCGGCATCGCCGGTGAAGAGCGACGAGCCGTTGTGAACCTCAGCGATGCGGCTGCCGAGGGCGGACTTGGCGTTCATCTTCGACGCCATGTTGGCGAGGAAGAGCAACTGCCCGTCGCTGGAGCGCGTGACGAGCGAGAGTTCTTCGCCCTTATGCATCACCTTAAAGCGCGGGTCGCGCATCCCGTCCTTGCCGCCCATTGTCTCTAGGTCCTTCTTCCAGCTCTTCCCGTACGGCGGATTGGCGAGCATGAAGTCGAACTCTTGCGCCGGGAAGGCGTCGTGCGAAAGCGTGGACCATTCCGCGCCGCCGACGATGTGGTCGGCGCTCTCGCCCTCCCCTTTGAGCAGCATGTCCGCCTTGCAGACGGCGTAGGTCTCGGGGTTGATCTCCTGGCCATAGAGCTGGCATTTCACTTGCTGGGCGCGCTTCGCGCCGATCGCCGTGAGCGTCTCCTCCCCCACAGTGAGCATGCCGCCTGTGCCGCAAGCGCAGTCGTAGAGCAGGTAAGTGCCGGATTTGATCGCGGCCTCGATGGGCAGGAACACGAGGTTCGCCATCAGTCGAACAGCGTCACGCGGCGTCCAGTGTTCGCCCGCCTCTTCGTTGTTCTCCTCGTTGAACTTCCGGACCAGTTCCTCGAAGACCGTACCCATCGAGTGATTGTCGATGCCTGCCGGAGAGAGGTCGATGTCGGGGTCGAGAAACTTGTTGATCAGCGTGCCGATGGCGTCAGCCTTAGAAAGGGTTGTAAGCTGGTTGCGGAACTTGAAGTTGTCGAGGATATCCTGGACGTTGGGTGAGAAACCGTTGAGGTAGTCCTCGAAATCGGCAAGCAACTGCTGCTGGCTGCCGCGAGACTTGAGGTCGCGCAACGTAAAACGTGACGTGTTGTAGAACGCCTGGCCCGCCGCATCGCAGAGCGCGGCGCGCTGCTCAGTGATGCGCGCCTCGTCGAGCATCTTCTTGGTGTCGAGCACCGCCTGCTTGGTGGGCTCCAGCACTGCATCCATGCGCCGGATGACGCACATCGGAAGGATAACATCCGGGTACTTCCCACGCTTGAAGAGATCGCGCAGGACATCGTCGGCGATCCCCCAGATGAAGGAGACGATTTTGTTGTGTGTTGCCTGGTCCATGCTCACCCATTCTGCAGCGCGATATGAGGCATTGTCTGGCTTGCGTGAGGCAAAGGCAAGCCCTCCATAAGGCCTCCGGCAGTTCTGTTTTGGCTGTCAGCGTATCTCCGATTCGCCTTCCACATGGTGCAGTCAGTGTAGTCCCGCACCCGCGTAGGCGAGGCTTGCATTATCCCCCTTTCCATCTTAGGAGGAAAACAGTCTTTCTTGAGCTGCCACCCGCAGCAGTCAAGGGCGTGCGTTGTTGGCGCGTTCATCGAAGACCCTTTACGGCGAGGATGAGCCGTGCACGCTGGTTGGCGAGGGAAAGGGGGCTTACGTCCCGTCTTAAGCGAATTCCAGCCGCTTCAGCTTGATGCGATCCGTGCGAACATGGGCAAGGTCATAGAGCGCCTGTTGCGTGAGCCAGCTCGCGGCGCTGCCTCCGAAGACTTTCGACAGCCGCACCGCCATTTCCGGGGAAATGCCGCGCTTTTCATTGACAAGTTCCGAGAGCGTCGTGCGCGTGACGCCGAGGGCCGCAGCGGCGTCAGTTATGGTCAGCGCCAAAGGCTCAATACACTGGCGCAGCACAACACCACCGGGGTGGGGCGGATTTTTCATCGGCATGGTTCAACCTCCATCAGTGGTAATCGACATAATCAACGTCCAGCGCCTCGCCGTCGGCAAAACGGAAAATCACCCGCCAGTTGGCGCGAACCGTTACCGCCCAAGAGCCTTTTAGTCCGCCCTTAAGCGGATGCAGCCGGAAGCCAGGCAAGTCCATATCCGCAACGGTACCGGCGGCGTCCAGCCGGGCGAGAATGTCACGGAGCTTTTCCGCATGTTCGGACATTACGCCACGCGCGTCGTCGAATTCGTAAAGGCGCCTCAGTCCTTTGTGACGGATCGACCGAATCATGCCTTACTGTAATGCGTTACGTTACGCATGTCAAGCTCCTGGTCAGGGGTTTCAGAAATTTCTTTGCGGGCGATCGCTCGCAAACGGAGCACCACCCATCCGCAAAAATCACAGAGATTTCAGCGGGCAAACCGGATATTAACAATACTGGATTATAGTGTGCTTTCCACGGTTGTATATCTGGCGCGGGAACGCATGCACGGATGGCTCCCATGGCTACAGCCCTTCCCGACTGTCGCGCGCCTCCATGAAAGACCTGGAGCGCTATATTGAACGCATCGTAGCGTCTCAGACGACACAAGAGGCGTTCGACACTTTTTGCGAGGCGATGCGCGAACGTGGGTATGACCGGATCGCATACAGTCTTGTGAACGACCACCCGTCCCTGGGTCTTTCCAGTCAGCATGGGCTGGCGACCAGCTATCCCGAAGACTGGATGAAACATTATGCGGCGCATAAGTTCTCGCTGATCGACCCAGTCACGCAGCGGGTCCTTACGAAGCGCACGCCGTTTTTTTGGTCCGAGACCACGGCTAAGCTTGATCGTGTCTCGGCTTCACTCCGGATGATGAACGAAGCCGCCGATGCCGGGCTTGGCGACGGGATAGGCATTTCGTTGCGCGGCGAGGGATCGGAGTTGGTCGGAGTCGGAATAGCACGATCATCATTGCCCGAATCGGAGCGGAACAAGCCGCAGGAGTACAATTTCCTGGGTGGCGCGTACCTGCTCAGCACATGCCTTCATGAAACATACCGCGACCTGGTCATCAAATCGGCAAGAGCCGCATTGAGCCCACGCGAACACGATGTTTTGTCCTGGGGCGCCGAAGGCAAGACCGACGAGGATATCAGCATGATCCTCGGCATCACCGTCAACACCGTCCGGTTTCATTGGAAGAATATCTTCAAGAAGCTGGCGGCGAACGGTCGCACTTACGCCATCACCAAGGCGCTGCGCCAGCAGATTATCACTCCGGCGTCCATGCGCGCCCCCTACCAGAAGCGGTAGTTTACGGCGCAGGGGGCGGACGCGTTCAATCATTGCATGATTGATTGCGTGAACATCGCAACGGCGCATTGCTTCGGGGACAATCTGATCGCCGCGCAGCATCGGCTGCGCTATCAGGAGGTCATTGCGAAAGAGGACTGGAGCAACATCTACGTCGCCGACGAGATGGAATTCGACAGGTACGATAACGTGGCGACCGAGTATTTCATCGCCCGCAATGGGGAAGGCGACGTTCTCGGAGTCTGTCGCTCCTATCCAACGACGATTCCTTACATGCTCACCGACGTTTTTCCCTTCCTTTCTTCGCAACAACTGCCTTCCAGCCACAAGGTCCATGAAGCAAGCCGATTAGTGCTTGATCGCTCATTGCTCACCAAAGAGGCAAGGCGGCCAGTCGTCAATGAACTGATCGTGGCTTACATGGAGCGCGGCTTGCAGAGAAACATCGACGCTTATGTGGGTTTTATGCTGCCGCGAATTTGGAACAGCACATTCCTGAGAGCGGGATGGGACGTGGAGTGGCTGGGGCCGGAGACCGCATTGCCGGGAACGACGGATGTCGTTCGCGCTGCGTGGATGCCGGTCAATGCACGGATGAACGACAAGATCCGCGAAGCGACCGGAGTTAGAAAACCTATCCTGAATTATGGCGCAGAGCCTGAATCTTTTGTACCAACTCTGGTGTCGTATTCCCACCTCCGCCGAGAAGACAATCTAGCTGCCTGATAATCAAGCGAAATGGCTCCGATGGCTTCTGCCTTTCCCGACTGTCACGCTGCGCCGAATGAAGATCCCCGCCCGGACAGGCACAGGGCGCTTGTGATTCGCAATGTGAACGTCCACGGCCACCGGACAAGCGTCCGGGTGGAGCCGGAGATATGGGAATCCATGACCGAGATTTGCCGCCGCGAATTCTGCACGCCGCACGACGTTTGCAGCTATGTGGCCGAACACAAGTCGCCGCACGGCTCGCTGACCTCGTCGCTGCGGGTTTTCATCCTCCATTATTTCCACACATCCTCGACCGAGGACGGGCACCGAAGCGCCGGGCACGGACGGGGCATGTTCCTGTCGCAGCAGCAGGAGCGCATGGAGATGCGCAAGCACAAGGCGGACCGGCTACAGCCTGCGGATGGATCAGACCCCGGTGGGCAGGGTGGAACGTCCGGGCCTGGTTCGGGGTAGGTAAAAAGGCTCCCGCCCCTGCCCTCCACTACTGAGTGTTCGAAGTTCGCGCTGAGGAATTTTAGTTCGCGGCGGCGCGCTCAAGCGCCGCGATCGCGTGCTCGAATGCTTCGCCCAGAACCCAGCCATTGCGGTCGGCAAGCGCGTAGAACCGATCAATGGTCTCGGCCCGCGCTTTGATGTTGAGCTGGATGTTACGACCGGTGCGGTGCCGCCTTGGCTCGCGGATTATCGGTTCCCTCTGCGCTTCTCGCGTCATGCGATTCTCTGCGCTACGCGCAACAGGGGCGGGTGCGGCCTGCGGAGCCGAGCGCGTCGGCTCCCGGCTCACAAAGCTGGCAGTCTCCGAGATTGCCTTCACTTGATCCGGTTGAGCGGCAGGCTTGACTGCCGTTCTCGGCTTGAATCCAGAGATGTCGATTTCGGGTCCTTGGTCGAATACACTGGCGCGTTCCATTATGCGACCTCCTGATCCAATTCGGAGTCCGGCGAGGAATCCGCATTCTGACGCAACAAGGTGAGAACCTCGCCCGCCAATTCGCGGGCATTTCTTATGGCTGCGTCCCGGTTGCTCACCTGGCTAGCGTCAAGCGATTCGAGGGTGCCGCCAAACGAGAAGATGGCGCGGAACGCTTCGCGCTCGTGCATCTGGGTACGAAGCGAAGGCACGTTATGTTTTTTGAACTCTTCGCGAATGTGTTGCAGGGTACGCGGACGAATCGCAGAATTCGTGCGCGTGAACAAGAGCGAATAGGGTATGGATCGCCCAAAAGCCTTTTCCTGCTGCCGGATCAGCTTAACGGCCTTGGCGGCCTCGAAGGCATCGAGCTGGGAGCCCTGAGTCGGAACAATGACAAGATCGGCTCTGCTGATCGCGTATGCGACCGTCATCGAGGCCGTGCCTTCCAGATCGACCACGACAAAGGTCGTTCGCCGCGCCGCCTCTTCAATCGCTTCGATGATTGTTGCCTCCGAGATATCGGCGAGAACAGTCAGGTTCTCGGGACAGCCCGGCCTTCGCGCCCATTGGGAAACCGGCTTGTTCGGGTCGGCGTCAATTGCGGTGACGGCGGCGCCTTTCAGAGCGAGTTGGGTGGCAAGTACGACGGCGGAGGTAGACTTTCCCGCACCTCCCTTCGGGCTGGCGAAGACGATTACCGGCATGTGGCATTCCCGTGTGAGAGTTGCAGGCGTCTCTAATAGTTGATCGCAAAGCTATCCGACGGTCAACCGAAAGCTATCTAGTACCAGGATGCTATCCGCTTTCGGATAGCTACCAAGTAGCTATCCGAAAGCATGACTTGATTCGACTGCGTGCGCGAGGATGAAGCAGTAGTTTTGATCGCTATTTGGCACGTTTCTTTGCGAGCTGTTTGGCACCAATGCGCTATCAGAATTCAGAAAGCTACTAAGTAGCTATCCGGAAGCCTTCATTGATTCGAGGCACGTGAGCGTCGGCCGCGATAGCGCCAAATAGCGCACAAAATGTAGCGCCATATAGCGATCAAATCTACAACGCGGGCGGACGCAAAATGGCTTGAGAACTGATCTGCGAAACCTCGGCACGGAAGAGGCAGCGAAGGGTATGTCATGCGGGCGCTGACGGCACTGGCAGCGGGGTCTCCCTAAAATCGCCGCATTGGATTCTGCCTTCTCAAACATGGCGTTACATGTAATTGTGGCAAGAGTAGTGTGATGTCCGAATCTTTGTGATGTCCGATAAGTATAAATAATCGGACCCACTAGCCGTGGGGGGCATTCCGAAGAAAGTCTTCCTTTCTCGCCTTTAAACTAGGGAATTCGTCGCATGGATGAGAGCAAGGGTGATCTGGTGTCGTCCCCGAGCAGCGAGCACATACTTCCGTATGCTGTGCGCCAACCAGAAATCCAGTATGCCCCCCACGGCCAGTGGGCGACGGCCCAACATCTTGACCGTCTGGCCGACGATCTCGACCGGAACTCCATCGCAATAAACACCCGGCGGTCCTACGTCTCGGATTGGTCGAGTTGGCTCGCCTTCTGCGAGCGGCACCGGATCAATCCGCTTCCGGCGGAACCTGCCGATGTGCGCCGGTATCTGACGCAATTGGGGGCAGTCGGCGGGCGCAAGGGCGCAAAGGTCAAGCCGAGGACGGCGCAGCGGCACCTTGCCTCGATCGCCGCCGCGCACCGCGCCGCCGGTCTCGAATTCGACACGCAGCATCCCATCCTCAGGCGGACCATGAATGGAATTCTCCGTACCTATGGCGCGCGCCAGGAGGGGGCCCGCGCCTTGCGGGCGGAAGACATCGCCGCGATCTGCCAGACCTTCAGTCTCGACCTCCGCTGCGTCCGCAACAAGGCGATCATTCTGCTCGGATTCGCGGGCGGCTTCCGCCGCTCTGAAATCGTCGCGCTCAATGTCAGCGACCTGGCCTTCGAGGACAAAGTGCTGCGCGTAACCCTCCGCCGCTCGAAAACAGATCAGGAAGGCGAGGGGAGAACGATCGTCATTATGCCGGGCGAGAAACCGGAAACCTGCGCGGTCGCGGCAGTGCTGGCCTGGCTCACGGCGGCCAAGCTCGAACATGAGGGCGACAATGCCGCATTCCGTCCGGTCAGCCGCAGCGGCGTCGAGTACAGCCGCCTCTCCGACAAGACCATCAACCGCATCGTCCAAAGCGCTTGCCGCGCGGCACACTTAAAGGAATCGTACTCTGCACATAGTCTGAGGGCTGGTCATGTGACGGAGGCGCTGGCGGGCGGAGCCGATCGCGCCGCGATCAAACGCCAGACCGGGCATCGCAGCGACGCCATGCTCGACCGCTATGCGCGGGAAACCAATCTTGCCGCAAACAACAGTTCGGCGGCTTTGGGTTTATGAGCCCGCTCGGTGGCATAGAGTTTGGCAACGGCCTCTCCGATCAGTCCGCCCCACGCGGCGAGCGTGCTGTCTGGTGTGATGACGGGCCTGAATATATCTGGAACCGGCTCGAAGTCTCAGGACCGGCCGAGCGGCTCTATGATTTTATTGGCGCGGCGTCAGGGCCGGGTTTTGTCGATTGGCGGCCGGAGTGGCACAGCGTTTATGAGCAGATTTACTTCGAGGCGGTAAGGGGAGGGGCACCGACGCGCGAAGCGGCTGAGAACCTCGCCCGCAAATTGCGGGACATCCTCTGGCGCAGGCATGAAGAGGAGCGCGTCCGCGCGGAACTGGACTCGCACGGCGTGCCGCTCGATCTCAATGCGCTCATTCCGATTCCGCGTTCCGTCCTGCGCAAAGGTTTTGTCGAGGCCGGGCAGGACTGGATGTGGGGGAATTGGGGGGTGCGCTGGCCGATCCGGCGCGTCACTTTCGCGATTGAGTGTCGCGACGCAAGCGTCAGACCGGTTGCGGTGTTTCGATTTCTCTCCGAGGACTGGTCGCCATGGATCGCCCTTCTGAGCATTCGCGAGCGGTGGCCGGAGTTGCGGTTCGAGATGAAAGCCGAGTATTTGCGGATGGAGGAGTGAGCGGACCGAAATTATCTCGTAAATTCAGTCATTCGGGAGTGGCAAAGGTTGACGCAAAAATCTAAACGCTCGAGACTGGTAATAGCCGCCTTGTCGTACCCCCACCCCTCAATTTTACCGAGGACAGGCCAGGATGAAACTCCACCGCTCTTTGCTGAGGGGAGCTTCGCTCTTAGCGCTCAATACCGCGCTCGTGGGAGCGCTGCTGCCGCAGCAGGCGCTGGCGACGGCTTGTTCGGCAGTTATCAATGCGACCTCTACGTCCTGTACTTGGACCGGCGGCAACGTCAGCATCACCAACACCGGAACCATCACGGGCGCGATCACCGGCGTCCTCAACCCCGGCAACAGCGTCGGCACGCTGACCAATAGCGGCAGTATTGGCGGCACCAGCTTCGCGATTCTCAACGGGACCACGCGCGGCAGCGTCGCCAGCACGATTGCCGCCATCACGAACAGCGGCAGCATCGGCGGCGACTACGGCATCTACAACGGCGGCAGTATCGGGAGCATCGCGAACAGTGGCGGTACTATCATCGGCAATTACACCGGCATCGCCAACATCGGCACCATCGGCGTCATCACTAACAGCGGCCTCATCAGCGGCAGCGGCTACTTAGGCATCTACAACGGCGGGACCATCGGGAGCATCACGAACAACAGTGGTGGGACCATCAGTGGCGACTATTTCGGCATCGTGAACAACAGCGCCAGCGTCGGGGCTGTTGTTAACAGCGGTAACATCGGCGGCGGCAACACCGGCATCCTCAACTACGGCACCATCGGGAGCATCACGAACAGCGGCCTCATCAGCGGCGGCAACTACGGCATCTACAACGGCGGGACCATCGGGAGCATCACGAACAACAGTGGTGGGACCATCAGTGGCGGCTACACCGGCATCTACAACGGCGGGACCATCGGGAGCATCACGAACAACAGTGGTGGGACCATCAGTGGCGACTATTACGGCATCTACAGCGCTGGCACGATCGGCACGATCACCAACAGCGGGACCATCGGCGGCGGGAACTATGGCATCTCCAACAGCGGCAACATCGGCGGAATTCTCAGCACCGGCACCATTACTGGAGCTCTTTACAACAGCGGCACGATCAGCGGCAACATCAATGTCAATCAGAGCCTGACGATTACGGGCGGTCTCGGAACGCTGACAGGCGGGACGATCACGACGAACAACAACGATCTGGTCCTCGACAGCGGCGCCAATCAGGTCCTGAACGACGATGTCCATGTCGGGGCGAGCAACAGTTTCAGCCTCGCCGGGACGATGCAGGTCAATGCGACGCATTCCGTCATCGGCAATTATGTTCAGGAATCGGGCGCCGAACTCATCATCGGCATCACCAGTCCGACGAGCTACGGCGATCTGGTGGTTTCCGGCAATGCTACCATGACCGATGCCCAAATCAGCATCGGCGGAACGCCGACCCTTGGTGAGGCCTTCACTATTGTGCAGGATGGCGGCACCGCCACCTATACCGGGGTTACCGCCACGCTCGTAGGGCGCGGGCTATCGGCAGCGGTGTCCTCCATTGCGAGCGACGGCTTTGACGATCTGGTGGTGACGGCCTCCACCAATTGCCAGGTGGTGAGCAGCATGGACGGCGCTTTCGGCAGCGCGCCCTGCATCCTCTGGAACGGCCACAATATCAGCATCGCCAGCAACGGTGTGATCTCTGGCTCGAACACGGGCATCATCAACTCAGGAAACTCGGTCGGCACGCTCACCAACAGCGGCACCATCACCGGCAGCATCACCGGACTCTACAACTCCGGCAGCATCGCTGCGATTACCAACAGCGGCAGTATCAGCGGCGGCTCGGCCGGCCTCTACAACGATGGTGGGAGCATCGGCGCGCTCACCAACAGCGGCACCATCAGCGGCAATGGTTCGGGCATCTGGAACAATGACGGCACCATCGGCGCGATCACCAACAGCGACCTGATCAGTGGCGGTAGCATCGGCATGTGGAACGAGGACGGCAGCATCAGCACCGTCACAAACGCGAGCGGCGGCGTCATCAGCGGCGCCAACTACGGCATCGTGAACCAAGGCACCATCGGCTCCATCAGCAACAGCGGCAGCATCGGCGGCGGCTGGACCGGCGTCTACAACGATGGTGGGAGCATCGGAGCGATTGCGAACAGCGGCACCATCAGCGGAGGTGCATTTGGCGTCGCCAATGCTGGCAGCCTTGGCACGATTACGAACAGCGGAACCATCAGCGGCAACGCCCTGGCGGGTATCTACAACACCAGCGGTACCATCGGCACGATCACCAACAGCGACCTGATCAGTGGCGGTAGCGGCGACACTGCCGGCATCTGGAACAATAGCGGCACCATCGGCGCGATCACCAACAGCGACCTGATCAATGGCGGTAGCATCGGCATGTGGAACGCGGACGGCAGCATCGGCACCGTCACAAACGCGAGCGGCGGCGTCATCAGCGGCGGCAACTACGGCATCGTGGACCAAGGCACCATCGGCTCCATCAGCAACAGCGGCAGCATCGGCGGCGGCTGGACCGGTGTCTACAACGATGGTGGGAGCATCGGAGCGATTGCGAACAGCGGCACCATCAGCGGCAACGCCGAGGCGGGTATCTGGAACAATGGCGGCACCATCGGCACGATCACCAACAGCGACCTGATCAGTGGCGGTAGCGGCGACACTGCCGGCATCTGGAACAATAGCGGCACCATCGGCGCGATCACCAACAGCGACCTGATCAATGGCGGTAGCATCGGCATGTGGAACGCGGACGGCAGCATCGGCACCGTCACAAACGCGAGCGGCGGCGTCATCAGCGGCGGCAACTACGGCATCGTGGACCAAGGCACCATCGGCTCCATCAGCAACAGCGGCAGCATCGGCGGCGGCTGGACCGGTGTCTACAACGATGGTGGGAGCATCGGAGCGATTGCGAACAGCGGCACCATCAGCGGCAACGCCGAGGCGGGTATCTGGAACAATGGCGGCACCATCGGCACGATCACCAACAGCGACCTGATCAGTGGCGGTAGCGGCGACACTGCCGGCATCTGGAACAATAGCGGCACCATCGGCGCGATCACCAACAGCGACCTGATCAATGGCGGTAGCATCGGCATGTGGAACGCGGGCGGCGGCATCAGCACCGTCACAAACGCGGGCGGCGGCGTCATCAGCGGCGGCAACTCCGGCATCGTGAACCAAGGCACCATCGGCACGATCACCAACAGCGGCATCATCAGCGGCCCGATGGCGATCTACAGCAGCGGCACAATTCTCTCGGCGATCACCAACACCGGCACCATCAGCGGCAACATCAACGTCAACCAGGACTTGACCATCACCGGCGGGAACAGCTCCACCATCGGCACCCTGACGGGTTATGGCTCGGTCACAGGCACGATCACCGCGAACAACCTGACCTTCGACAGCAACGCCTATCAGCTTCTGAACGACGATGTGATTGTGGGCTCAGGCTCCGGCACTGTCACCAATGAAGGGACACTGAAAATCGGCGCAGCCTCTGCCCCTACCATCACCGGCAATTATGTTGGCTCCGGGGCGACGTTGATCTTCGGCGTCACCGATGCGTCGGAGTATGGCGCCCTCACAATCACGGGCGATGCTACCATGACCGGCAGCTCCGTCAGCCTCAGCAGCGCGACGATTGCCGGAGAGACCTTCACCATCGTGCAGGATGAAGGCACCGCCGACTATGCCAGCATCACCGCCTTTGTCCGAGGCTTCACGACCTCAGTCTCCTCCATCACCGGCATCGGCTTTGACGATCTGGTCGTGACAGCATCCACCAATTGCCAGATCGTGAACGGCAGCGATGCGGCTATCGGCAGCGCCTCTTGCGTGGTGTGGGACAACCACAACGTCACCATCACGAACGGCGGGGTGGTTTCGGGCGCGAACACCGCCATCATCAACACCGGCAACAGCGTCGGCACGCTGACCAATTCCGGCAGCATCAATGGCAGCATCACCGGACTCTACAACTCCGGCAGCGTCGCCGCCATCGTGAACACCGGCACGATCAGCGGCGGGACCTACGGCGTCTTCAACGACACCGGGGGCAGCATCGGCACCGTCACAATCGCGAGCGGTGGGGTCATCACCGGGGGCAGCATCGGCATCGAGAACGGAACCAATAGAGGCAGCGTCGCCAGCACAATCGGCGTCATCACCAACAGCGGCAGCATCGGCGGCCACTTTTCAGGCATCTTCAATGCAGCCGACGGCACCATCAGCACCATTGCGAATAACGGTGGCGGCGTCATCATCGCCGCCGATACCGCCGGCATCTCCAATTACGGCACCATCGGCGCCATCACGAACAGCGGCAGCATCGGCGGCGGGAGCGAGGGGATCTTCAACGGCGGCACCATCGGCACAGTCACCATCAGCGGCACCATCAGCGGCGACACTGCCGGCATCTGGAACGACCACGGCACCATCGGCGCGATCACTAACAGCGGCAGCATCGGCGGCGGGAGTGAGGGCATCGCCAACAGCGGCACGATCGGCACGATCACCAACAGCGGCCTTATCAGCGGCGGGAGATACGGCGTCTGGAACTATGGCAGCACCATCGGGACGATCACCAACAACGGCAGCATTGGCGGCGGCACAGGCATCTACAACTCCGGCAGCATCGGCGGTATCACCAACAGCAGCATCGGGGCCATCAACGGTGGCGGGGTCGGCGTCTGGAACGATGGCGGCAGCATCGGCGCGGTCACCAACAGCGGCACCATCAGCGGAGGTGTCTCTGGCATTTACAACAATGGCGGCAGCATCGGCACCATCACCAATAGTGGAGTCATCAGCGGCCCGTGGGCGATCTTTAGCGGTTACGGCGGCACGATCCTCAGCGCCATCACCAACAGCGGGACGATTGCCGGTAATATCAACGTCAGCCAGGATTTGACCATCACCGGCGGCAACTCATCGACCATCGGCACGCTGACGGGCTATGGCTCGGTCACAGGCACGATTACCGCCAACAACCTGACTTTCGACGGCGACGCATATCAGCTTCTGAATGACAACGTGAATGTCGGCGGGGGCTCCGGCACTGTCACCAATGAAGGCACGTTGAAGCTCACCGCCACCCATAGCATCACCGGCAATTATCTCCAGGACTCGGGCGCAGTGCTGGCCATCGGTGTCGCCAGTTCGATCAGCTACGGCAATCTGATCGTCACCGGCAATGCCACCATGGAAGACGCCCACATCAGCATCGGCGGGACGCCGCTACCGGGGGAACACTTCACCATCGTGCAGGACGCAGGCACTGCAAATTATGCGGGGATCACCGCCACGGTCGGCGGCGGCTATACGGGATCGGTGTCCTCCATCACCGCCACTGGCTTTGAGGATTTGATCGTCTCGCTTTACGGCAATAGCGGCTTTGGCACCATCGGCACTGCTGGGGGCGGGGTGGCTCCAGGGGTGGGAGGGGCGCTGGACCAGATCCAGACGATCATCAATAACGGCGGCGATGCGTCCCTTGCGCCGATCCTGGCAGCGCTCAATGCTATCGGCTCCATCTCCGGCTCCACTGCCGAAGGCGCTGCGATCAAGCAGCTAGCGCCGAACCAGGTCGCGCCGCCCTTGATCGTCACCAATGCGGTGGCGACCCAAACCGCCAGGGTGATCGAACAGCACCAGTTGTCGCTCCTGGAAGACAGCAGCGACACCGGTTCGATCGGGCGCGCGGCCGGTTCCGGGTATCTCGCGGGCTCGCTCTGGATGCAGGCGATGGGAGGTTTCGCCAATAGCGAGACGACCGCCAATTCCGATGGCTATCACCAGGGCTTTTACGGGCTGACCTTCGGCGCCGACCAGCATCTGAATGCGGATAGCATGCTTGGTCTGGCGCTGAGCTGGACGCAGAGTCATGCGACCGGATTTGATGCTCTGGCCGGAAGCGCAATAACGCAGAATGCGTACCAGGCGACCGGTTATGGGACCCAGCGGTTCGGTCCGACGTTTGTCACTGCGCAGGCCGGACTCGGCTATAATTTCTATGATGAGAGCCGGGACATCAGTTTCCTCGGTTCGACCGCACGGGCAGCCTATGGCGGGATGCAATATATGGGCAAGATCGAAGGCGGGTGGGATTTCCCGATCACCGTCGGTGCGGCCTTCCCGATCGGCGCCATGCCCGTCATGTCCATGCATACCCTGACTGTAACGCCGCTCGCAGGTTTCCAAGTCGTGGCCGCCGACAATAACGGCTACACCGAACACGGATCATCAGCGGATCTCACGGTCGGACAACAGGATATCGATTCCTATCAGACCTCGCTGGGCGGTCAGGTGAAAACGACGTTTGCGACGGGTTGGGGCAGTTTGATGCCGGAGTTCAAGGCGGCCTGGGTGCATGATCTGTCGAACACTCCTATATCGACCCAAGCCACGCTGGGCGGCGTCGGCTTCACCACGGAAACCCCGCGCGTCGCCGCCGACGGCGCGCAAATCACCGTGGCCGCGACCTTGCAAGCGACCGACGCCATTTCGCTCCGCGCCGAATATGACGGCGATCTCCGCAGCGCCTATCAGAGCCAGTCGGGCCTCGTGAAGTTTCAGTGGAATTTTTGATCTCATCGCATCATGTGCGCCTGCCTGACCGTGCCAGAACCTTTTGTCCCCGCGTCGTCTCAGGGCGTCAGTGCGGGCAAGCGTACCCGGCGTCTCAGTAGCAACGGAACAGAAACTCCGGTTCAAGCAGATCACGCTCCTGCCAACAAGCGACGGACTGACGTACGGCCGACGTTGAGCCGCTTGGCGATGGCTGATTTGCTCAAACCTTTCTTGGCGAGTTTCTTGATCTCTTGCGCCTTCTGGGCGACGGTCGGCGGACGACCATGGGCGCGGCCGCCCTTCCGGGCCTGGGCAATTCCATCCTTGACGCGGTCACACAGGATACAGTTGCCGCGTTGCTGACGCCATCAGTACGCGTGTTTTGTCTTGATAAAGTTCTTCACCATGTTCAAGAGATACTGCGTTGGCTCAGGCATTGGGTGGCTCTTGCCTCGCGGCGTATGACGCTCGTGCGCCTGATATCTGCGAATGATCTTGCTCCAATCTTCGGGATACATTTCTTGGAACTTTTTTGCGAAATCTTCAGGTGAAGACCCTGTAGGCAAAGCTGCATTGACTGCTTCCAGCTTCTCCGCCTTTTTCAGTACGATTTGGCCTTTCGGTGAATGGATTCTTCCCACGAATCACCTCCGCTGGTGCGGATTGTATCACGCGCCCGGTTGGAGCTTCTTGGGGAGATCGCTTCACTTGACACAACACCTAAAGAAATATAGAGGAATCGAAAAGATGAACAAAATTCCGGGCCCGCCGGAAGGGTGACCTATTGTCCCCCAGAGGGGCTTTATCTACAGCTTTTTGGAGGCCCCCATGAACACGCCATTCATCAGCGTGGTCATTCGTTCAAAGGATGAGGCGGATCGCCTGCGTCTGACCCTGACCTCTCTGGAGCGGCAGGCCTACGGGGCCGAAGTCATCGTCGTGGACGACGGATCGACCGATCACACAGGGGACGTGTTGGCCGAGGCAATGGGGCGGTTGCCGCTCACGGCGGTGCGTCACACGACGCCGCGCGGCCGGGCTGCGGCATCCAATGCAGGGGCAAAGCTAGCGAAGGGAGAGGTGTTGCTCTTTCTTGACGGCGACACCCTGGCCGGGCCGCATCTCCTGCCGGTCCATGCGGCATTGCACGAAAAGGCCAAGGACATTGTCGCGCGGGGCGAGCTTCGCCATTTACGCTGTACCCGCCCCTTACGCAATCCGGAACTGGGCACGCCTTGGCCGGATCAGGTCGCTACGCTCGCCCGGCGATCGAGTGCCGAATTACAGGCCATGTTCGTCACCCGGAAGCAAATTCTCGACGATTTCGACGCTATTTGCCGCCGTGCCGATCCGGGAATCTATCCCGGCGGTGGACCGCGCTGTTTGCATGAAGTTGAATGGGAGGCGCTGACGCAAGCGCCGGATTGCGGCGTCCTGTGGGCAGCGGCCAGCGGCAGCAATCTGTCGGCTCGCCGGGAGCCTTTCCTGGCGGCGGGCGGCTTCGACGAACGCATCGATCAAAACGATCACCGGGAAATGCCGTTGCGCCTGACCCAGCGCGGCATGCGGATGGTCGCCGCGCCCGGTGCCTTCACCTATCACCTGACGCATCGTAGCGGATGGCGCGACCCCCTTGAGGACTTCACATGGGAAACGGAATTTCTTGCCCGGCATCCAATTCCCGCCGTGGCCCTTCTGATCGTCCTATGGGCCAGCCTTGGTCTTGCGTCGCGTATTCCCGAACCCTACCGCTTGATGTCTTTCCCGGAGTTGGACGAGGCCGCACAGGGACGCCGGGGCCTGAATTATGACGAAGCCCGGCATTGCCTGGGCCGTCCGCCTCTGGGCGCGGCCTTTTGGCGCGGGGAGCCGGGACCCCGGACGCACGGTGTTTAGGGGGCAAAAGTGACGCATGACTTGATCAGTTGCCTGATGGTGGCATTGCCGGTCGCAAAGCGTTTTAATTTTCTGGTGCACAGCATTGCGGATTACCGACGGCAAAGCTATCCCCACCGTGAATTGGTTATTGTGCTCGATCAGGGAGAGCCTGCCTGCGTGGACGCGATCGAACGGCATGTGACGGAATTGGGCGATCCCAGCATTCGCGTGATCCAGCCGACCGGCAAACGAACGCTGGGCGCGTTGCGCAACCAAAGCATCCAGTTTTCGACGGGAGCAATCCTGTGCCAGTGGGATGATGACGATCTCTACCACCCCGGCCGTCTCACCCTGCAATTCCAGGCTCTGGAACACGCGAACAGCGATGCCGTTTTCCTCCAAGACGTGGCACTTTTTTTCCCGGCGCAGCGTGATCTCTACTGTACCAATTGGCGGGCCACACCCGCTGGCTGCTTTCCGGCCACACTCATGTGCCGGCGGTCCACCCCGATCCTCTATCCCGAAGACGGCCCCGAGGCTGAACGGGGAGAAGATACGGCCGTCGCGCAGCAATTGCTCGCACGCTGCAGCGTACACTTGATGGCCGGATCGCCGCACCTGCATGTCTATGTCGCCCATGGCAACAACACGTGGCCGGAATCCTTTCATCGCATGTTGCGCGACACGCTGGCGATGTCCCGCGCTTTGCTGCTGCGCCGAGAAGCGGCGCTTCGCCAGGGACTGGCCGAAATCGATTTCGGTTCGGACGCGGTGGCTGTGCAGGGCAACAATGGAGCCGCCTTTGTACTAGGAACGGGGTCTGTTGATGGCGTGCGGCAGCCCGTGCCATGAGCGGTAAAATTCCGGTCCAAGCCTGAGTTTCCCATGCTTCCGCCGATTGGGGGCGCTGCCGCCCCCCCTGAGGCAGCTCCCTTGACAGGCCCGCCAACCGATAGGCATGATCCCCGCGTATTGGCCTGGCGGCGCCGTGGCCAAGCCAAGCAGAGGGGCTGTAATCCGCGTGCGACGGCTGAACCTGTTTCTCAAAGGAAATCTCGATCTTCGGGATTCCCTGCACTCTTTACGCCTGAATGGCACGGTGTGCTGGAATGGGTTGGGCGGACTCTTGCGTGATCGCTTTTCCGGCATCCATTGCCGTCTGCTGCACGAAACCTGGACGCGATCGGATGCCCTTCTGGCCGCCGATGGCACCATCCCCGTCGAACTGACGCAGCGTCCCTTGCCGTTGGGGGCCTATTCCCCGGCATCGCAATTCAGTCAGGCTATGTTTACAGCGCCGGTCGACGCGGTAATTCTCTCCATTCAGCCCGACACCATGAGCAACCTGCTACGGCACCGCACCCAGGGGTATCTCTTGCATGCCGACAATCCTTGGGAGTGGCCACAGGCAGAACAGGATTGGCTGCGTGCATCGTTCGATCCCATCCCCCGCCTGGAGGTGGCTGATTCCATGGCCAATCTGGAGAGAATCATCGAACGCCGCCGTCAATTCTCTGACGCGCCCATTCTCATCTATAACCAGTCCCCCGTCGTGCCGGGCGAGGCCATCGATTGTCACATGGGCTTGGAAAACATCTTCTCCACGCGGGTCCGGCGGTTCAATCTGGGCCTGATCGAATTGTCGCAGCGCACGGGCGTATCCATCATCGACGTGGATAGCATTTTGTCCCGTCATGGTGCGGAATCCCTCAAAATCGACGCATTGCATCTGAATGCCGATGGCTGCCGCCGCGTGGCCGAGGAAGTCGTTCGGGTTCTTGACGATCTCGGCTGTCTTAGCGATGCGCAGGTCGCCTGATGGAGATGTCCGCGACCATCGCCATAAACATCCAAATCGTGCGCGGAAGGGACCGCGCGTTGTTCTTCGCTGCCGTCGAGCAACTGCGTGGCTGTCTGGTTGCTGCCAGTTCCGCCCTGTCTCAAGAGCAAAAAGTCAGCCCCCCCAACATCGCCTACCGTTTCTTTTCGGATAACGATGATACTGCCGAGCTTATGCCGGGAGCCGTCATTTTGTGGCTGTTTGCCGCCCTGGCCCAAGGCAACGAGCCGTTTCATACCACTGCGGCGCGGCTCCATGAATCCATTCAGGCTCTGACGTTGGCAGTTAACGGCCCAGTGTTTTTGTGCACCCTCTTCCGTCACGTTCCTCCGTTTTCCGAGGCCGAGGGCGGCGAAGCGCGCCGCCTCTGGCTGCGCCAACGCATCCGACGGCTGAACCTGCTGGCCACAGACCTCTCTTACTCGACCGGCATCAACATCATCGATCTGGATCGGACTCTCGCCCATTTGGGAGCAGGCCCGTTGCAAACGGATGTCAGACTCGGCGGAGAACGTGCGACTGCGGCCGCCGCCGACACCATCTGTGGCGCCTTACTGGCGGCTGGGCTGGATGACGTGGTGCCCGAGGCCCTGCTCAATCGATCCCAAAAGCTGCATGGCGGTCTCGCCGGAATTATGCACCGGGCTGAACGCGGACAATTCCTTCGGCCTGCGGGGCGGCCCAATGCCGACGGGGAGGAACATGTCGGAGCATGATCTGCTGCGGACCATGTTGCTCATCCGTGCCTTTGAACGGGCGTTGGTCGCGCGCCCCGACCATGGTTTTCAGCTTCTTTCCAGCGGCGAAGAAGCCGTAGCGGTTGGCGTGGCCGCCGTCCTGGAGCCGGATGATCCGTTGCTGTGCAGCGGACGAGCCATCGGCCCGGCGTTGGCCCGGGGCTTGGAACCCGGCCTAGTGCTGGCGGAACTACTCGGCAAGGCGGCGGGGCCGTGCGGCGGACGTGGCGGACGCGGCCATATTGCGCAGCCCTCGAAAGGTTTTTTCGGCGCTCACGCCGTGGTGGGAGGCAATCTTACCATCGCCGCCGGTGTGGCCCTTGCCCTTCAGCAGGAGGGCCAGGGCGGGCTGGCCGTCTGCATCTTCGGTGATGGGGCCTGCGCCAGCGGCGCCCTCCATGAAACCTTGAACATCGCCGCTCTGTGGCGTCTGCCGTTGCTTCTGGTCTGCGACAATAATCAGTATGCGGTATCGACGCCGCGATCCGCTGCCCTGGCCCCTCGGAATTTGTCCGATTTGGCCGCACCTTTCGGCATTGCCGGAATTACGGTGGACGGCATGGACGTCGTGGCGGTGCGCGATGCGGCGCAACGCATGGCGGCCCACGCCCGGTCAGGGGCCGGACCGGCCTTTCTGGAATGCCTGTCCCACCGTTTTACACCCCACTCGACTGCCACGCGTGACACCCGTCCGGCCGCTGAGCTGGCCGCCCTGACCGAGCTATGCCCCCTCCGCCGTTACGCCGATCGGCTGCGCGATCAAGGTCTGCTGGATCCGGAAACCCAGATGGCGTTAGAAGCCGAGGCCGAAACCCGCGTCGAAGCCGCCTGCCTTTTCGCTGACGCGTCCTCCTTCCCCGAGGTCAGCGAGGTGCTTCGTGACGTCGGTTGACACAGAAGTCCCAAGCCGGAAGTTTTTCTTCCGTGAAGCCATCGCCCGCGCCCTGGTCGAGGAAATGATCCGCGATCCGCGTCTGATGGTGTTGGGCCAGGATGTCGGCGCCTTCGGCGGGACCTACCGCGAGTTTGCGGGTCTGCACGCCCGGTTTGGTGCCGAACGGGTGCGTGATATGCCGGTGGCCGAGGCCTCCATGGTAGGGATCGGCGTCGGGGCCGCCGCGGCCGGTACGCGCACCTTGGTCAGCATCACCTATATGGACTTCCTGTTGCTGGGGCTCGATCCGCTGGTCAATTATGCCGCCAAGCTACGTTACAAGACCGGAGGTCAGCTCCGGGCGCCCGTGGTGGTGAAGACCACCGCCGGGGCCAAAGGACAGGGCGTCGCCCATTCCCAATGCATCGAAGCGTGGATGATGGCGGTGCCGGGTCTGCGCGTGGTCGCGCCTTTCACCCCCGGCGACGCTTATGGCCTGCTCAAGACGGCGCTGCGGGAAGACGGCCCGGTCCTGTACATCGATCACAAGCGCCTGTTTCAGACAGCGGGTCCGGTACCGATGGCAGAAACCTTTGTACCGCTCGGCTGCGCCCGGATCGTTCGTCCCGGCTATGACGTCACTCTTGTCAGCCATTCCTATGCGCTTGTCCCCACCCTTGCCGCCGCCGAGGCCCTCGCCGCCGAGGGTATTTCCTGCGAAGTCATCGATTTGCGTTCTCTGGCTCCGCTCGATTTGTCCACGCTGTGCCAGTCGGTGGCCCGCACGCGGGCGCTGGTCACGGTCGAGGAAGGACAGCTCACCTGCGGAGTTGGCTCGGAAGTGGCTTTCCAAGTGCGGCAAGAGGTGGCTATTGACCGGGTGGCCCGGGTGGGGGCTGTTCCCGCCCCCGTCTCGTCAAATCCGGTGCTGGAGGCGGCCTGCCTTCCCGACGCCGATCGCGTTCAAGCCGCCGTCCATGCCGTTCTGGGGACGCGCTCCGGGGATGGCCCCCATCGGGCGAAACTCTAACCTCGTGAAAAACCATGATTTACAAACTGCAAGTCCCCGGTCCGATTGCCGATGTCGAGGAAATCCGTATCTTGGAATGGCACGGGGCCGCCGGAACGCTCTACGCCGAAAACGATTTGGTGGTCGAGTTGGAGACGTACAAGGCGGTGATTGAAGTCCGGGCGGGTCAGGCGGCTTACCTGCGTGCGGTTCTGTGCGAAGCCGGCGACTGGCGGCGCATTGGCGAGACCCTGGCCTTGCTTAGCGATAGCGTTGATGAACCTCTGCCAACGACGACAAACGCCGACGACCTTTCCGCCCTGACGGTGGCGTTCGCGATCGTTTAGCCCGCAAACCCCGGCACGCCGCGCAGGGCGAGAATGCGCCTGATCTCCCGGCGCAGCTCGGCCTGCAGGGTGCCGCTTCCATGGATGCCGTCTGGGATATGGCGCGCCCCGCCCAGTTCGGCGGCGATTGCATCGTTGTCGATGATGGCAATATCGCGTTCGGCGGCAAGATCATGCAGCATCAGATTCATTTCCTGGCTTCGGACGCTGGCGATGGTTTTCCCCAGGGGCAAGTCGAACGGGGCATATGTCAGAATATCCTCGTGACCCGTTGTGGACATGCGGTTCATCACCAGGAAATGGCGGATGCCTGCGTTGCGAACCGCATCGAACAACTCCCGGTAATCGCGCCGGATAGCGTCCGGATCGCGCCACACTGGTTCAAAGTGGGTACGTATCCAGTCACGCACGGCCTCGCTTGTTTCGGTAATCCGGAAATCAAGAAGACAGATGGTATAGCCAAGACGGCGGTGGCGCAGCACCCATCCATGTTCAGAGATCAGCGACACGATCATTGCGTCCGGGCATGTTATCGTCTGAATGCCCGAGGCGTTCAGAACGGGCTTCGCCTCATCGATCGGTGAGCGTGTTAGAGCCGACAGCAAACCGCTGACAAAGAACCAGTCGGTTGGCTTGACCGACGGCGCCCCAAACGGAAACGTCGCCGCCAAATCGGCGGTAATAAGGTCGCGTTGTTCTGGCGTCCGTGATAATTGCTCCAGCAACACGCGGGCGTTGTGCACCATCAGGTCGTCAGGAACCACGACGACATGGGAAGCCCCCGGCAGTTCGCAAAGGAACTCGCGGTAATTCGAATGTTCGCCGCGCAAAGTCCAGGTCATGTCGCATCCGCCAAGGCTCAACAGCGTCCCGAACATGCTCCCCGCGTCAGCCCACCACACCCGGCTGCGATCATGCCATCCCGCCAGCAGGCCCGTCTTGACCTCGGCAAGCTCGGTCACGCGCCGCCCTGCCGCCAGCATCAAACGCAACGGTTCATCGGTACGTATTGGATCGGAATCGTCCAGGGGTTCCAACGTCCCGATGGTGGCCCCGGCTTCCCACGGGCAATGAAATATGGCGCGATCAACGAATCCTCCCAGCGATATCCCGGAGGCGATCCGGACTCGTCCGCCGACGCGCAGCACAAGCGCCGCCTGAAAATCCCGATTCTCGGGGGCGAACTCCGGCACACACCGGGAGGAGCGTTCCAGCGGAGACACGCCGATATTACAGCAGGCGATGATCGTACCCGGCGCACACACTTGACCATCCTCGCACAGCCAGCGCAGTCCCGACCGAAGGACGGTCAAGCCCGGAGGGACTAAGGGAGGAAGGCGAAGCGGTTGTCCCGGCATCAGACGCTCTGGTCCCACCAGTTCGTCTGGGGCAGTATGCCAACCTGAGTGACCCGCGCGGCCCGTTGCGGTCCGGTTTCCCAATCCTCGTCGGGATCGGTAGTCAGAATCAGCAGAGGCGCTCCGACGACCACCTCGTCACCAACGCCGACCAGACGCTGGCGCAGCCACGCCCGTTCCCGGAGGGCAATGCGGTGATGGCTCTCCGGCGGGCAATCGTGCGTCACGGCAAGACTGAGATCAACCTTGATGTCCAGCAGCTTCGCTCCGGGCAACAACAGACTTCCCACCTGGGGAAAAATCTCGCGCACAAGGGCTGAATCCATAAGGGGATTCACGTGTGGCAGAGCAATCGTTAAAATCATCCGCAATAAATCCTAGCCCTAGTGTTTTTGACTTACCATACTTGAGGGGCGTTCGCAAACGGCCGGTCTATTCCCGCAGGCTCATCATCCATCATCGCCGTGCGAACCGTGATGGTGTCGCTGTAGAGGGGTGCCATGGTGGCGGCATCAGCGATGGTCATCTGAAGCCCCGATGCTACGGGCTGGGTCAGCAGGTGCCAACGGGGCGGCAGGTGGATGCCCATCAATCCCGTAGTGAGTCTTGGAAAAATCTGGGTGGTCATACGGTAGTCCATCTGCCCGGCGAAACAGTCGCGCCAAGCGAGATCCCGTCCTCCGGCGGAAAGATCCCATGATAGGAGATCGAATGGCAACCATCCGGCATCCTCCATCCAGACCTCGGCCCAGTAATGGTAACTGGGCGCCAAGGGGTAAAGGATATAGCCGCTAACCATCCGGGCGGGTATGCCAAGGGCGCGACACAGCGATATCAGCACCGCCGAAGCCAATTGGCAATTCCCCCAGCCGTTCTCAAGCACCCAATCCGCAGGTCGCGTCAGGTCGATCTCGTGATAATGGGTTGCCCCCACCCTCACGTTATCCATCAGGTGGTTCCAGAAGGCGGCCAGGATTTCTTGCCGCGAGCCGCAGTCCTTGGCAAGACCATGCGCCAAACTGATGATCTGCGGACTGACGTGGATGAATCCCTCCTGCGGCCGGGTGTAGAGGGCGGTGGCTTCCGTGTCGAGGCTATCGCCGGCATATGTCCCCCGGACAGGACCGGCATGAGGCCAAGCGGTAAAATCCGTTCGATAGGCTAGGGTTACGCTGCTGTCGTGAGCAACTTGTCCACGCACGTCCAGCCGGCCGGGATGATGCCGGAATTGGAAATCGCCCTTGGAAGGCCTCTCAACCTGAAGATTCAATCGGTTCAACCGAGCGGTTTCAATCGGAGCCGGAAGGCAAACGCGAAGCGTGGCGTCGGGGTTAATGGAAGGGAGGCTGTATGTTCTTTGAAAATGAACGAAGAACCGTCGCGGCGGCAAGGCCATCATGTCGGTTTTCCCCCCGCTCAGGTCAAGCAAAAGCTGACGGCCCGTGGTAACGAACCTTTCGCTCCAAAAGGGATCCCCGAACTCCAGGTTCGACGCTTTCATGAAATTGAGGACTTCGACTGAATCGTAATACCGCGATCCAGTTGCATCCGTTCGTACCGGCAGGCCCGCCGCCACCCAACGCGCCAGAGCCGCCCTGGTGGCAACGGCCGCCCGCGCCCCCTCTCCGTTGCGCAACTCGAAGGCCCATCCGCCGAGCAGCAGAGACTGGACAATCCGCTCCCCCCCCACGGTCCGCAGGCTTTCATCGCCAACGGTCCCGATCAAGAGCGGCGCACCCGACGGAGATTGCTGCGAGAGGGGCAAGTTTTTCTCTTCTGTCATCTTATTCAATTCATCTGCCACGGCCATACCCTACCAGTAACGCTTCCAATATATCTTCAGGCACTTTAGGTGCCTCCAGATTACCTTTAGCGCGTCATCGTTTTTTAAAACCTGGCACGTGGCCCCCGCTCCAGTCTTCCTTCCGCTCCTTGCGGAAATCCCCCGTGAGAGGCATGATCGCCGTCTGGCCGCCGTCAATGATGATGGTCTGGCCAATGATGTAGCGTGATTCATCGGAAGCCAGGAAAATCGCTAGGCGCCCAATATCCGTGGGACTGCCGAGGAACCCTGCTGGAACTTGACGACCTGCCGCTTCGGTATCAAATGGGTCGCCCAGGGCTTGACGATGGCGTTCGACCCAGATCCACCCAGGGGCGACAGCATTCACCCGGATACCTTTTTGGATCAGTTCGAGCGCAAGCTCACGCGAGTAGGATACGACAGCCCCTTTCGTGCCCGAGTACACAGAATACTCGGTCATCCCCGCGAAAGCATGAGTCGAGGCAACGTTAATCACTATTCCTTTGCCCTGTTTTGCCATGGTGGGGACGACAGCCTGGGTCAAAAAGAACTGCGCCCGGATGTTCACGACGTAGATCGTGTCGAACTGCTCCACGGTTACATCTTCAAAGGGCAAGTTCATGGTGATGCCGACATTGTTGACCAAGATATCGATCCCGCCCAGGAATTCGATTGCCTCCACCGCAAGTTGGTTGACTTGTTCCAATCGCCTGAAGTCCGCCGCGATGGCTTTCGCCTTGCCGCCCCCCTGACGGATTGCTTCGACGGCGGACTCGGCACCCTCGGCGGTGGGCCAGTAATGGAGGACCACCGCCGCCCCCTCTTTGGCGAATTCGAGTGCCACGCCTCGGCCAATGCCGCTTCCCGCGCCCGTCACGAGCACTCGCTTACCTTCCATCCTTCTTATAGATTCCATCATTAGCCTCCTGAAGTTTTCACCAGGACTCGCCAGCGGATCCTGCTGGCGTACCCACATGAACCTGAACTGGAAAAATAAAGAATATAGGGTCTGCCAGCTCAGGCGTCATCATTCCCCAGCCTGAAAGCCTAGTTATTGACGACCGGAAAGTTTCGCAGATGGGTATTCTACTCTTTGCCATTCGCAGCGAGGCGAGGCAGGTTTTAGTGGGATTCTTCTGAAAAAACGCGGCAGAAATTCCTTGCCCAAATCCTTGCCCAAAATTGTTCCGGACATGCCCGAATGATGCCGTTTGAGGCTTCTGTATGGCCCATAAACCGCACAAAACAAATGAACCCGACTCCTGACGAGACAATATCGATTCCTATCAGACCTCGCTGGGCGGTCAGGTGAAAACGACATTCATGACCGAATGGGGCAGTTTGACGCCGGAGTTCAAGGCCGCCTGGGTGCATGATCTGTCGAACACTCCCATCTCGACCTCGGCCACACTGGGCGGTGTTGCCTTCACCACGGAAACCCCACGCGTCGCCGCCGATGGCGCGCAGATCACCATGGCTGCGACCTTGCAGGCGACCGACGCCCTTTCGCTCCGCGCCGAATATGACGGCGATCTTCGGAGCGCCTATCAGAGCCAGTCGGGCCTCGTGAAGTTTGAATGGAGTTTCTAGGCGCGGCGCCAGCGCTGCAAAGCGGCTCGGTGTAAGTGCCTGAGCCTTCTTACGCCGGGCCGGGCGCGTTCGATTTGTCCGGCGCTTTCGGCGCGGGCCGCTCGCCCGTCACGCCGACTTCCTGCTGCGCAGCCTCTGCTTCTTTCTGAGCCGCCACAGCATCATCGTATGCCCTTTTTGAGCCGCGAGCCCCCATGGCGGCGTACATGGCGGCGGTTTTTCCGGCATTGTCCTTCTGGTCGGTGAATTTTCCCCCCGCCTTCACGAAAGCCTCGATTGCGTCGGCTCCATTGAAAGCAACGAACATAGCAGCTGTGCAGCCAAGTTCGTTCTGCTCATTGGTGAATTTTCCACCCGCATATGCAAAAGCCTTGATTGCGCCGGCCCCGTGGATGGCGACATCAAACTGGTTCATGATCATACTCTTGCTCCTCGATGGTTTTTTGTTCTCAACTTCCTCCACCCTAACCCGCCGTTACGAAAGTAAATCGACTTTTTTCAGTTTCACGGAAAAAGCAATAAAGTTGCGCGGCGCGCCCGGTTGCCCGAGCACTTGCGAGGGCAGAGTGCGATGTGGAAGCTGTATTTGCGATGGTTCGAAAGGAGGGAAACGAACCGGCGGGGGCGGCAAACAAACCAGTGGGGGCGCAGCAGCAGGGAAGGGCGGGCCGGAGAGCTTGGGAGCGCGTTCGGCCTGACGGCCCGTTGCTCGCACTCCTCTTCGGGATCAAGGTTGCGGCATGGGTATTTCCTCTTTGATTGTCTCTTCTGTCCCGCTTCGCGAGATCAGTAGACTAATTCCTCAACAAGGACGGGACGGCAAGACATGGGATATCTGTCCTTAGGGAAACAAGCACCGAAACCGTCCGAAAGGCGGGAGCAATGGAGACCGTTTGAACCGTCACGGCCCACCGTAGACGACACGTAGTAGTCCTCCCTCACGTAATCGCACCCAGCACTCGAGAGTAAAGTCGTAATCTTGCCGAGCTTATCTTTATGAACAAACATGTTGTCATCCTGCACTTGTTTAATTCCGTAGACATCAAAGCCGCACAGAAGCTCTCTCGCCGGGATAAACCATTTGCCGACAACGCTGCCATCCGCCAGACCCCGCTTAATCTTCCAATCGTAGTCGCCGTCGAAGCCATCGTGACCATGCCAGCCCTTCAAGGCCGCCACGCGCTTGGCATGATCTTGGAATGTCGCCACCAGTTTCTCGCCGTGCTCGTTCGTCAGGTCTTCGGGGGCCGCATACACAGCAAAGGCTTTGCCAAGGCTCTTGTCGATCGTATACTTCGGATGCCAAACACCCAGGTAAATGCCCTTACCCTCAATCTTCTCCCCGATTCGCGGCATGGCGGTCTTGATCGTCTGCGCTTGCGCGCCCGACAGCTTTGCAATCTGAACGCGGATTTCGGCGGCTTGTTGGTCTTTTTGCATCGCTTGCTTTCGCAGGATCTCCGCCAGGTTCTTCGCCTGTTCGCTCAGGCTCCGACCTTCTTCTTTCAGGCTCTGTTCTTCCTGCTGAAGTCGCGTTATCTCCTCCCCAATCTGGGCGATCTTGGCCCGCACATCCGCTGGCAGCGTTTGGACGCCGATCGGTTGTCCGTCAGCGGGGGCGGGGGGCAAAGAGTCCGGGGGCATGATCTTTCTCCTCAATGGTTGTTTCGCACTCAACTTCCTCCACCCTAACCCGCCGTTACGAAAGTAAATCGACTTTTTTCAGTTTCACGGAAAAAGCAATAAAGTTGCGCGGCGCGCCCGGTTGCCCGAGCACTTGCGAGGGCAGAGTGCGATGTGGAAGCTGTATTTGCGATGGTTCGAAAGGAGGGAAACGAACCGGCGGGGGCGGCAAACAAACCAGTGGGGGCGCAGCAGCAGGGAAGGGCGGGCCGAAGAGCTTGGGAGCGCGTCCGGCTTAAATGCACGATTGTGAAGAGCGCACCTTACGGCGGGCCAGCGGGCGCGGCCGGTCAGAGCTTCAGCACGCCGAGCCTATGCACTCGGGGCGCGGGTGGCTTTATCAGTTGGCCCTTTACCCAGTGTTCCTGATGGATGATCTGCTTATGCCCGTCAGCATAGGAATCTACTACAGTGAAAGCATAACCGTCTTCGCAATGCAGAATCGCGTCTTTTGCCAACAGCATAGAGTACATATTCAAAGCAGATGTGCGGGTTTTTTCGTCAGCCTTTTCCCATTTCTCTAACTCCGGCATCACTGCGACGGGCACGAGCAGATAGGCTTCGGTTTCGTAAGATCTACCATCGCCGCTTATGGTGGGGGTGGTGAAATCGAATTTCACATACTGATACTCTTTTTCATCGGTTGGCAGTGTGGTTTGTTCGGGCATAATTCTTCTCCCCTGTGGTTGTTTCGGTATAGACTCATTCAACCCTAGCACGCCGTTACGAAAGTAATTCGTTTTTTTCACTTTCATGCAAAAAAGCAATAAAGTTGCGGTGTGCTGCAGGAACATATGGAAGGAGGAGTAATGACTTAACAACATATGGAAGCTGTTTGAATGATGGTGGCTGGCCCACCGGCATCGGCTTTCAGAGGCGGGTGTCAAACCACCTCCAAGCCGCTGTGATTAAGAATCATGGTGGTGAGCGTTGGAGGAAAAGTTCGGAGCTTAGGCATCCGAGCAGGTGAGTGTCAGAGAGATGAACAAAAGTGAACCCTTCGATTACGCATCGTAAAGGCGACGACGTCGTCAAAACCAAAGGCGCGTAATTCCTTTGAGAAAAGCTTGTCGGAAATCTGATTACTGGGCAAGCGGCGACCGGTGTAGAGAGGGCATGAATCTGGCACAGGCTTTCAAACGGAACTGCAGGAACCAGTCGTTCCAATGCAAAGGGAGAAGCACAAGTGGCGAAAACCACGAGGCGAGCGTACCGATGTGGGGCACTGGGACGGAACGATCTGTATGAGCGTTGAAGACCCTGTAATGGGGTTGGAGCAAAGGGATCGTGTCAGGTGTTGCATTTGACGTGCAACTGGAAACAGGATGAAGCGATGGATGCAACAAAGACGAAGCCGTTTAATATCGATAAGAAGTTAGTGTACGACGCCTACAGAGCGGTCAAAGCCAATGCGGGCGCGGCTGGAGTGGATGGACAGTCGCTTGAGATGTTCGACAAGGATCTAATGCGCAATCTGTATAAGATCTGGAATCGAATGAGCTCAGGCAGCTACTTTCCGCCACCGGTGCGTGCTGTTCCCATTCCAAAGAAAAATGGAGGACAACGTATATTGGGGGTACCTACAGTCGCAGACCGTGTGGCCCAAATGGTGGTCAAAAAGATCGTGGAGAGAGAAGTAGAACCTATTTTTCTGCCAGATTCCTACGGATATCGACCCGGAAAATCCGCGCTCGATGCTGTAGGGGTCACGCGCGAGCGTTGCTGGCGGTACAATTGGGTTCTTGAGTTCGACATCCGGGGTCTGTTTGATAACATCGACCGCAAGCTGCTTCTACGTGCCGTTCACAAACACGTGACATGCAAATGGAGTTTGCTGTACATCGAAAGATGGCTGAAAGCACCGATGGAACTTGAGGATGGCACGCGGGTCGAAAGGTCCAAAGGCACTCCTCAGGGCGGTGTTGTCAGTCCTGTGCTTGCAAATCTCTTTCTGCATTATGTGTTTGATGCATGGATGGCACGAGAGTACCCAGACCTCCCCTGGTGCCGGTATGCAGATGATGGACTGGTACACTGTCGCACGGAAGCTGAAGCCATAGCCATAAAGGCAAAGCTTGCGGCCCGTCTGGCGGAATGCCATCTAGAGATGCATCCGGAGAAAACCAAGATCGTCTACTGCAAGGATGTAAATCGCACAGGAAAGTATCCGAATACGAAGTTTGACTTCCTCGGATACCGCTTCGGGCCAATAAGCACGAGAAATCGGAAAACCAAGAAAGTTTTCACGGGTTTCGATGCACAGGTCAGTGCGACATCACTCAAAGCCATGCGGCAAGAGATCAGGGGGCTTAAAATTCGCAGACGCACACACGTTGATCTGGCGGATATAGCCGGTGAGATCAATCCAATCCTGCAAGGTTGGATGAATTATTACGCGTGCTACACTCCGTCAGCGATGAACCCTCTATGGCATTATGTAAATGCCACATTGCTTGCGTGGGTTATGCGAAAGTATAAGCGCTATGCTGGGCAGAAAATACGGGCTGGCCGATTGATCGCGGCTATTGCAAACAAGAGGCGCAGACTGTTCGTACATTGGCAACTCGGCATTGTAGGCGCGTTTACCTGATGGGAGCAGTGTGAGGCGAGAGTCTCAAGCACTGTTCTACGAGAGGCCGAAGGTGAAATTCCTTCGGCCTACTCTCCCATCCGGACTGAAATTCCCAAGGCGAGTAGAGGAGAGGCAGGCCGCCAGTATCACGGCCTGCCGGAACTCGAATATCCTCTGCATGACCGCGAAGCTATCGTCACTCATTGCGGCAGACTGTGCAGCGGACCGCCTGTCAAACGCGCTGCCCAACATATGTTTTGCTACCCAATTTGCTACCCAAAACACTGCCGATGCAGCCCGATTTAGGCCATTTTACGCTGTTGAGTACGACCTAAGTCCTTATTTGTCTGTGTGCCCAACAACCTCTGGTTGTTTTCAAGACCGCCGGTTTCAACCGCTCACCCATCCCTCCGGATAGGGGCTAGGGGCTGGGGACTAGGGGTTAGGGCAATGTGCGACCAGGCAATTCCATATCGTCCCTGTTAACCCAGGTGCCTCAACCGCTCTATGTTTCAGGGGCGGACTGCGGAGCGCCCCTGCACTCAACAGCTTAACACAAATTCGATGCATCGCCCTCCGTGCCTAGTCCCGGCAGTGGCGGCGGAGCCGCTCGGAGCACACAATCCGAAGCGGCGCAGACGTTGAGGTACGCAGCTTGTTGACGAAATGCGATATACTCTCAGGCGATTCCCCCAAGGAGGCCATTTGATGCATCGCTGGCAGATTACTGGGTTGTTGCTGCTCTCAGCTCTTGCGCTCTTTGCCGCGCCCGCCGAAGAACCCGTGACCCTGCAAGGCTTCTCTGCGAACGCCTCGCAGAAGGAACGCGAATGGGAGGCGAAGTTCCGTTCCGTTCCGTCCACCGACAATCTGCGCAATTACATGCAGCGTTTATCAGCGCGCCCGCACCATGTTGGCTCGCCGTACGACAAGGACAACGCGGAGTGGATTCTTGCCCATTTCAAAGAGTGGGGCTGGGATGCCCACATCGAGAATTTCGACGTGCTCTTTCCCACGCCCAAAGAGCGGCTGGTTGAGATGCTCGAGCCCACGCACTTCCAGGCCAAGCTGGAAGAGCCGACCGTGCCCGGGGACCCCACCTCCAGCCAACATGACGAGCAACTCCCCACTTACAATGCGTATTCGGCGGATGGCGACGTAACGGCCCCCTTGGTCTACGTTAATTACGGCGTGCCCAAGGATTACGAAGAACTGGACCGGCTGGGGATTTCCGTCAAAGGCGCCATCATCATCGCGCGCTACGGGGGATCATGGCGAGGGATCAAACCCAAAGTCGGTGCTGAGCACGGCGCCGTGGGTTGCTTGATCTACTCCGATCCGAGCGGAGACGGCTATCTGGAGGGCAACGTGTTCCCGCGCGGCGCTTTTCGCCCGCCGGACGGCGTGCAGCGCGGGAGCGTCATGGACGACACGCTTTATACCGGCGACCCGCTGACGCCCGGGGTGGGAGCCACCAAAGACGCCAAGCGGCTGGCGTTGAAAGACGTCCAGACACTCACCAAGATTCCCACCCTTCCGCTGTCCTACGCCGACGCGCAACCCCTGCTCGCGGCGCTTAAGGGACCGATGGCGCCGCCGCAGTGGCGCGGCGCGCTTCCCTTCCCTTACCACCTCGGGCCGGGCCCCACCAAAGTGCATCTGAAGATCAAAGCCAACTGGGATCTAAAGACGCTCTACGACGTGATTGCGCGCATTGACGGCTCCGAAAGCCCGGACGAATGGGTGTTGCGCGGCAATCACCACGACGCCTGGGTGAATGGAGCTGAAGATCCCATCTCCGGCACCGTCGCGGAACTGGAAGAAGCGCGGGCTTTCGGGGACCTGCTGAAACAAGGATGGAAGCCCAAGCGAACCATCATCTACGCGGTGTGGGATGGCGAGGAGCCGGGACTTATCGGTTCCACCGAATGGGGCGAGGAGCACGCCGATGAGCTTACGCAGAAAGCGGTGGCCTATCTCAATTCCGACTCGAACGGGCGAGGCTATTTCTTCGCCGAAGGATCGCACTCCCTGGAGAAATTCATTAACGGAGTGGCACGGGATATCGACGACCCCGAGAAAAAGATCAGCGTCTGGAAGCGGAGCCAGCTTTGGCAGATCGAAAACGCCGACACCCCGGAAGAACGTCAGGAAGCGCGCGATCGGCCTGACCTGCGCATCGGCGCCCTGGGGTCCGGGTCCGACTACGGCGCGTTCGTCGACCACCTGGGCGTAGCCTCCCTCAACCTCGGCTACGGCGGGGAGGACGGCGGGGGGATATACCACTCCATTTACGATGATTTTTATTGGTATACTCACTTTAGTGATACTACCTTTGTCTACGGCCGCGCCCTTGCCCAAACCGCCGGGACAGCGGTCATGCGCCTGGCGGACGCCGAACTGCTGCCCTTCGACTTCTCCAATTTCGCCGACACCATTCACCGATATGGCGACGAGCTGAAGAAGCTGCTGAGGAACAAACAGGAGGAAACTCGCGAGCGGAATAAAGAGATCGAGGAAGGCGTGTTTACGGCCACTTCCGACCCGCAAAAGACGTTCGTGCCTCCCGGCCGTGAGGAGGTCCCGCCGTATTTGAACTTCGCTCCCCTGGATAACGCCATGGATGCGCTGACGCAAAGCGCCCAGCGCTACAGCAAAGCGCTCGAAAAGGCGAAGGCCAAGGGCGGCGCGGTTCTGAACAACGCATCATTGGGCGCTCTCAACGAACTGCTTATCCAGAGCGAGCGGAAATTGACCAGCGCCGAAGGCCTCCCAGGACGCCCTTGGTACAGGCACGAAATCTATGCCCCTGGTGTTTACACCGGCTATGGGGTCAAAACCATGCCCGCGATTCGGGAGTCCATCGAACAGAAGAAATGGAAATTGGCTGACGAGGGCATCGTCGAAGTCGGCAGAGTACTCAATGCCGAAGCCGCACTCGTCAACCAAGCGGCGGAGGAATTGGAGAAAGCCGCCGAGTAGGACCAAGTTCACTTTGGGGTGACGGCGCGAGGCTGGGGAATTCCGCGGCCCCCCCTAACCCCTCCTTACCCAAGGAGGGAAAGGTGCTGTTTCCCTCAGTTGACAAGGGAGATACTTGTGCCTCCCTTTTCAGGTGAGGAAAAGCCGGGAGTAGGAGGGAGTGCTACGCAGATTCGTCCCCGACTCGCCGGGACTCGGGTAAAGACGGAGCAGGGTAAGGCGATAACTGTTCCGGTTGGCTCGTGTCGCTATTCAACAAGGCCCCCAGAACCACTTCCAGCGCGTCGAGCAGGCGACGGTCTCCACTCTGAATAAGATAACCCGCCAGGCGGATCAGCCGCAGATGCCGCGCCGTGTACCTTTCGGCCCCAGGCTGAGGAGGTTTTCCCCGGCTGGCCCCAATAAGGTCCATAAGGCACTTCCCGGAAGGCGTAACCACGCATTGAACCCCCGCGAGGTTCTCCTGCTGATCCTGGAAGAACTCCGCCAAGGGCACTTCCAGGGCTTCTGCGATCTTGCGAAGGGTCTTGGGCCGAGGCTCGAGGTGACGATTCTCAATTCGCGAAAGATAAGACCCTGCGATGCCGCACCGCTCGCTTAATTGCCGCTGGCTGACCCCTTTCTGGTTACGAATCTGCATCACGCGCGTTCCAATGCTCATTAATCAACCACCTGGTGTTGGCATTTGGTCGGCAATGTTAACACAAATTTAATAAACTGCAAGCAAATTGACAAAAAGGTCTTGTCGCGATCTGTTTCGCAAATCCGGATCTGCAGGGGCATTTACCTGCCTGAAGGCCGGCGCTGCGCTCCAATGTGGAAACAGCATGCCGCCCGGTCGTCTATAGCCTATGCCAGTACGGAAGAGAAGACGTGTGGAAGTGGGGGGCGAAAGTGGGCGGAAATCTCTGGCGGACTACCGGGGACATCAGCGACCACTGGAAATCGCTGACCGGTTCTCGGCCACGGTGCCCGCCCAGGGCGTTGTGCTGATCAAGGTCAAACAATAGCCGACGACAGTCATCCGAGGCTGGGACTGTGCAGAGCAGGCGTAGCGGCCGACCCGGAAGGGAGAAGCGCGGCCGCGCGGCCGCAACCGCTAGGGTTCCACGGCCTCGGACCTGGGGCAAGAGTAGAGCCGATTCAGTGCTTTTTGAGCTCGCATATTAACACAAATGTAAAAAAGAGGAGGCCGATTGCGAAATCTATTGACATCCTCGCAGGCTGAGCTATCTTATGTGTGGCAAGGGCGGAACGCATAAGCGAAGAAGGCATTTGGGCGTGCCGACCGGAGCGACCAGGCGACTGCTACAACAGCAAGCGCACAGCCGAAGGAGAATGTAAAGCATCAGCGGTGGCATTATCCGTGCTCGAGACTGCCGCGGCGCGATGCAAAAACAGGCACCGAAAGGAAACTTAACGTCGCCGGCCCAGGTTGAGTCAAGGCCGCCGATGTAGGGTTGATTTCGGTCCCTCAAGAGTTTCGTAGCAGCCAACTGCTACCAACGAGCCCACCGACCCGTCCGGGATTATATAGCAACCCCACAATCCTGCCTGATAAGCCCTGAGCCGGACGGGTCTACCCTTTTTCGGGATTGATGATCGACGATTGCCGATTGAAAAGGCCTACAGGTATCCGAACTCACGAGCCAGGGCACAGAACTGCTCGCCGCGGAGGAAAAGCTCCGCCTCCGTAGCCTCGAAACCTTGCTCGAGAGTGCGACGCAGGTGCAGGGAAGCGATATCCGCCAACTGCTGATCGGTGAGACTCTTCCCCTCGCGCTCACGCAACTCGGAGAGCGTGGCGCAGGAAATCGCCACCGTCACCTTTCGGCCGTCCAGCAAGAAAACGGCATCCATGCTGTCGCTGTGGCGGGTGGCAATGGCGGGGTAAAGGTGAACGAAGCGAACTTTGACCGGCGCGCCCAAGCCTTTCGAGGCGACTTCGAACGGTGTCACAAGATAGCTCATCGTTCCTGTTCCTTGACGCTGCAGCGTATTGTGCCCACGGGTCTGGGACTTACACTCCGATTATAGCTTACATCTTGATGTAGCTCTTGGACACAGCATACTGAGGTCAGCAAGTGGAACGAGGGACAGAAGGTCCAGCGGCGCCCGACCCTGCACTGCCCACGGCGGACTGCGAGGCACAGCACCCTTTAAACCCAAGGCGGTAAAGAGCTTCTCTCCGGTCTACGGTCTTTCCCGGCCCTGCCTGCGGATTTCACTTGAAGTTTTTGCATTCCGAGCGTAAGAATTGCCTTGGCGAAACACCGCTTGGCGGCTCGGGCTGCCGTTTACCGATTTTGTTTCAGCAGGATAGCAAAAGACAGGAGTGGCATTCGGCGTGCTCTACTAAACGTCGAGACAAGACGGGTAGCCGGTGGACGAGAGTAACCGGGCCCCGAGAAGGAGAAAAACCAAATGGCGATTGATGAGGTTCCTGAAAAGGAAGTTCACGTCGTCGAACCGGAGCGTTCTGGTTCGCAAGGCAAGTTTCTATTGATCTTAGTTGTACTGGCGGCGTTGGCCGCTGGTGAGATCTATTCGTTCCACAAAATCAACACAACGCGCGACGCGCTGGAAACGCAGCAGACTCAGACGCACAAGCAAATGGCCGCCGAATTCCAGGATCAACTGGCCAGCCGTTTAAGCGCGATCGAAAACGCCAACGCGCAGCAATTCGATGCGCTGAAGGACGAGTTAGACTCTGCGGCAAAGCGCCTGGGAGCAACGGGCGGTGAGCTGAAACGCTCACGGGCGATGGTGGCTCAACTCCAGAAGGACGAACAAGCACGGTCCGATCAGCTTCAGCAACAATTGGCTTTGAAGGCCGACCAGCAGCAGGTGGGAGCGCTCGGCCAGGACGTTTCCACGCAGCGCACCGACCTCGACAACACCAAGAAATCGCTCGATTCCGTGCGCTCCGACTTGGGAATGGCGCGCAGCGAAATGGGCACGCTGATCGCCCGCAATCATGACGATATCGAGACTCTTCGCAAACTGGGCGACCGCGACTACTTCGAGTTCACGGCCAGCAAGAAGGCCTCGGCGCGGGTGGCGGGAGTCGGGTTGACGCTGACCAAGACTAACGTGAAGCGGCATCAATTCAACCTGGCTATGCTCGTCGACGACGTCCGCGTGGAGAAGAAAGATCGCACCATCAATGAGCCAATTTTCTTCTATGTCAGCGGCTCCAAGCGGCCCTTCGAACTGGTGGTCAACGACGTCGGTCAGAACCAGGTCAAAGGCTACATCAGCGCCCCCAAAGGCGCCAACAACAAGGAAGTTGCACGCTCCGGAGATGCGCACTGATCGAATGCCGAGGAGACCCGGGCGAGGCGGGCAATCCCCCGGGTCTCCAATCCTTGCCACTGCGGCCCAAAGCGACCTGAAAACATAGCGGATAAAAGCACTGCCAACCCACCAGTGTCGTTTATTGAGCAAAAACTATTCACCTCCTCGTGGATTTCCGCCGATGGCTAAAGAGTGCGGAGCGGCAAAGGCTGCGAGGAGGGTAGCGCCCTGAACCCTGAAGAATTTCAACGTACCTTATCCATGCACGGAATTACCCGACGACCGGCCGACACGCTGACAGCGCGCGAGAAGACGATCGCGGCCCGTGTTGCCCTGGGACTTTCGAACGCCGAGATCGCCGGGGACTTGAAGATTTCTATTCAAACTGTCAAGAACCATATGTGCTCCATCTTCGAGAAAGTTGGGGTCACGTCCCGCCTGGAACTGGCAGCCTGGCTCTTCAGTCATGATTGCAGCTTGTGCCCCTTGCGGAACCCCTCGAGCCATGCGCAAGCTCCAACGCGAGGCATGACTGATCTGCCAATTCCGGCTCCAAAGGATGTCAACCCCAATCCGTGGCGTCTAACGTAAGATCGACGGCCACACAGACGGTTCACGTTTCGACCGCTCCAGGGGTGGTAGTCAGTAGCCCAGGGCGCTGGGCCCGGGCAGGGCGATCCTCACCCCGTCCCGCTCACGCGGGAACCCCTCCCCCGCGTGGGCGGGAAGCGGACGGTGGTGAGGGGCAGTTCGCAGGGCCCACGGGTCATCCCCCACCTCAAGTGCTGCCGTTGCTGTCGCGACTGTGAAGCACGCCCAGGGCTGCGGCAATTCTCAAACGAACCGTACTTATTTGAAAGTAGCGCCGACCTTCAGAGCCTGCCCTGAGCGAAGCGAAGGGTCGGCAAACGCCCAGACAGGTCGGGGCGCTACGACACAGCGCACAACACCTCCCGCTCCCCCCAACTATTTCCCCGAAGCTGTTTCATTCTGTATGATAACGATATGGGCGTGGCGGTGCGGTGTCGCAACCTGGTCAAGACGTATGACGGCAGCGTCGAAGCCGTGCGCGGACTCGACCTCGAAATCCTGAGCGGCGAATGCTTTGGGTTGCTCGGCCCGAACGGCGCCGGCAAAACTACCACCATCGAAATCCTCGAGGGGTTGCTGCCTCAAAGCTCCGGCGAAGTCGAGATACTCGGGAAGACCTGGAACGCCCACAGCCGGGAACTCCGCGAGGTGTTGGGGATCTCGCTTCAGGAAACTCGCCTGAGTGAGAAACTGACGGTGCGGGAAACACTGGAGCTGTTCGCCAGCTTTTATCGCCAGCCGCGTTCGACTGATGAGGTCATGGAAGCGATGGCACTGACCGAAAAGGCCAATAGCTGGGTCGGCAAGCTCTCAGGAGGCCAGCGGCAGAGGCTGGCGGTGGCAACGGCGCTCGTGGCCAATCCCAAAATCCTGTTTCTTGACGAGCCCACGACGGGTTTGGATCCGCAAAGCCGCCGACAACTCTGGGACACCATCCGCCAGTTCCAGAGCCGCGGCGGAACCATCCTGCTAACCACCCATTATATGGACGAAGCTGAGCGGCTTTGCGATCGAATCTCGATTATCGACCACGGCCAAGCCATTGCCTCCGGCACGCCTGCCCAGTTGATCGAGGAGTTGGGCGGGCATCAGATGGTGGAATTTGATGCGACGCTTAACGATCCCGGCGCAAAGGAAGTGTGGCGGTCACTGCCTGGTGTCGCGGCCGTCCATGAGGAAGGCGGCTGTGTGATTCTGAGCGTGCGCGAGACCCCATGAGACGATCCCTTCCCTGCTGGCGGCCTTGCAGAAGCGAGGTGCGCGATTGCTGCGCCTCACGACTCGCCAGGCCAGCCTCGAGGATGTCTTCGTACATCTCACCGGACGACACCTGAGGGAGGACTGAACGGCCGTCAAGAGAATGAATCCCCTCTTCGCCCGAAGAGGGAAATTGCCAAGTTTGTAGCTGAACACGATGAACGTTCAATCCCAAACGGCGGCTCCCCTCATCCCTGGGGCGAAAACCCCTACGCTCGCGCCGGTCAACGGCCGGTGGGCAGGTTACTTGCACCTGCTCATCGCGCGCGAGAAAGAGATGTGGCGCGAGCCGGAGGTCATCTTCTGGGTATTTGGATTCCCGATATTATTGGCCCTAGGACTGGGAATTGCCTTTCGAAACAAGCCCGCCGAGGTGCACCGCGTGGCGATCGTGGCCGGGAAGGATGCGGCGCGCACACTCGAAATGCTGCAAGCGTCTCCTCAAAAGGGGTTGGTAAAGGCGGAGGTGCTTCCCGAGTCGAGCGCCTTCAATCAATTCCGGCTCGGAAAATACGACTTGGTGGTGACCCCGCAGTCAAGCAGCAGCTTCGAATACCGATTGGATCCTGCGCGCCCGGAAAGCGTTTTGACTCGCTCCATTGTGAATGACGCCTTGCAGGCCGCAGCGGGGAGAAAAGACCCCCTGGCCACCTCTGAGAAGGCCTCGACTGAGCCGGGCGCGAGATACATCGACTTCCTGATCCCAGGCTTGCTGGGCATGAACCTGATGAACTCCGGCATGTGGGGCGTCGGCTTTGCCCTGGTCGACATGCGCCAACGAAAACAGCTGAAGCGATTCGTGGCCACGCCCATGCGCCGGGGCGATTTTCTTCTGGCGCTGGCCACGAGCCGCTTGATTCTGATGCTGGTCGAACTGGTGCTGTTACTCGGCTTCGGCATTCTGGCATTTCACATGCGGCTGATGGGTTCGTGGGCGGCCGTGATTCTGATCAGTGGCATCGGCGCGCTTTGCTTTGGCGGGTTAGGTCTGCTCACCGCCAGCCGGGCCCAGAAAATCGAGAGCATCAGTGGGCTGATCAATCTGGTGATGATGCCGATGTGGCTCTTTTCGGGAGTCTTCTTCTCCTACGAACGTTTTCCCGCAGTACTGCTCCCTCTGATTAAACTCCTGCCTCTCACCGCGCTCAACGACGCTCTCCGCTCCTCCATCCTCGAGGGCGGTTCGCTGGCGACTCAAGGGTCGCGCCTGCTCATCATGGTCCTCTGGGGCGGCATCTCCTATCTGCTGGCGCTGCGCTGGTTCCGATGGACGTAAGGCAGGATTCAGGCGTCAGCTTTCAGGATTCAGGAGTCAGAAGTCAGGAGTCAGAAGTTAGAAACGTAACCCTCTTCCCCTTGTGGGAGAGGGTGGCCCTACGACGAGGACGATGGTTGCGTTGGGTCTCGTTTCACCCAAAGATACGCTTTAACGGAATTCTTCCAGAAGAACTTCTCCGCCACCGCTCTGCCCTTGCTGGTGAAGTAGTCGCGCACGATGCTCAACACCTGCGGGTACGTACCCCACTTATCGCTGTTCGGCCAGTCGCTGCCGTACAACAGCCGGTCCTGACCGAAAACCTCCCACATCTCATCCAGGCGCGGTTTGTAGAAATCCAGATCGGTCGGCACGCTTCCGTCCACGCGCCGCAGGACTTCCGAGACTTTGGCGTAGACTTGCGGCCGTTTGCCCAACTGGCGCAAATTGTGCTGGTAGGCCTCGCGGGCACGTTTTTCCGCGGGCGGATCGAGTTGCGGCAGGTGGTCGACCACGACCCGTAGGGCGGGAACGCGGCCGGTGAGCCGCACCAAGGCTTCAATCAACCCTGGGTCAGGGTTTGCGCTGTCCAACGCCAGATTGGCATCCGCCAGTGCCTCAAGGTCAGAAATGAACTCCGACCGCGACAACTGTTCGCCAAGATTCCTGTTCCACAAGTTTCCGTATCGAATGCCCCGAAACAGCGGGTTGCGTTGAAATCGCTCCAGATTCTTGCGGAAGCCCGGCTTGCCCGGCTCGAGGTCTCCGACCGTGCCCACGATGATCTTGTCCTTGGCAGCAACCTCCAGCACCCATTGATTGTCTTCGAGCCAGGGACTCGCCTCGACCTCGATCGCCCCAACGATGCCCAGGCCTTTCGTGACCCGCCGGTATCGCTCGGGCAAGGCAGGCTTGTACAGAACTGCGTCACTCTTATCGGGCCAAGGCACACCCTGCGGGCGCGTGGGATCGAAGAGGTGAATGTGGGTGTCAAGGATGGGTATCGGGTTGGCCCCGGTGGCGCCCAGACCCGCAATCCCCGCTGCGGCAAACAGAAATGTTCGGCGATCCATGACGTTATTCTACCATCGCCTCTGGTTCTTCAAGGCTGGCTTGGCTGGCGCTTGACCCAACGATAGGCGGCGAGGGAATTTTTCCAGAAGAACTTCTCGTCCGCGGCTCTGCCTCTTTCGGCAACGTAACGGCGGACGACTGTCAACAACTGCGCGTACGGTCCCTTCAGATCACTCACCGGCCAATCGCTGGCGAAGATCAACCGGTCCGGGCCAAAGATGTCCCATAACTCATCCAGGCGCGGCCTGTACAAATTGAGGTCATCAGAAACCTGGCCACCGACTCGTTGGAGGATTTCCGAGACCTTCGCGTAGACCTGGGGTCTCGGCTTGAGCTCACGGAGATGCGATTCGTAGTCGCGACGAGCCTGCAAGTCTTGAGGAAGCTCAACATTGGGGAGATGATCAATGACCACTCGCAGGTCGGGAATTCGATCCGTGAGCCGGACCAGATCCCGCATTAAAACCAGGTCAGGCTGCGGGCTATCAAGCTCCAAACCTGCATTCGCCAGCGCCTTAAGGTGGGAAATAACCTGGGGCGCGGACACTTGCCCCCGGAAGTCGTATCGGATGCCGCGAAACAAGGGGTTGTGGTGGAACCGATCCAGATGCCTGCCAAACTCCGGTTTGCCGACGGCCAGGTTTCCCACCGTGCCCACAATGAGCCGCTCCTTGGCGGCAATGTCCAAAACCCACTGGTTATCTTCGAGCCAAGGGCTGCACTCAACCACGACCACGCCCACGATGCCCAAGCCTTCCGTGGTGTTCCGGAACCGATCGGGCAAGGTACGCTGATACAGAGTCGTCTCACTCCGATCCGGCCAGGGAACACCTCCAGGACGTGTTGGGTCGTAAAGATGGATGTGGGTGTCGATGATTGGCGTATCTTCAGCAGCGCCGCTTAGCCCCGCGATCCCCACCCCGGTAAGCAGAAACTCCCTGCGATTCATGCCGTTATTCTACCATCGCTACCATCTCACCCTAAGTCGTTGGCAAGCCGCTACTCAACGAGTTACTGTCGTCCTGAGCGAAGCGAAGGATCTTCGCAGTTCGGCGCGGGGCACTTGAGCGCAAGAAACTGCAACGATCCTTCGCTTCGCTCAGGATGACGGTTACCGGGCCGGAGACCTAAACCGCGGGTCTGCGCCACACAACAAACCCCTTGTAATTCTCCATCCGATGCAGAATACTCTCCACCCCTGAACGGTTGAGCAATATTAAAAGGAGCCGTCATGCTTAAGCGACTTGCATTATCAGCAATTCTCGCTTTGGTGTTTTTCTCCGCGCCGAAGTGCGTTGCCGGCGAGAAAATTACCCTTAACGATCAAGAGTATTTTTCCGGCCCTGGATTTTCTTTCCTGCTTTTTCATAACAACTATCAAGTGGGTTATCAGGGCGGGCTGCAAATGATTTTAAATGACGAACGGGTCTTGGATTCGGGCGACCTGTTCCTGGAGACCAAGCCGGGCGAGCGGAGGCCGCAACTCCGCGCTCTGCGGCGTGAAGTAAACCCCGCTCAAGGGCTTGCCACGGTCTTCGGAGAAATTGGGGACTGGAACTCCGGCTACCAACTACAAGTGAAGAGCGACGGCCGGAACATCGCGATTACGCTGAAACTCGACCGTCCTCTCGACTGGAGTAAAGTGGAGCGGGCAGGGCTGAAGATCAATCTCTACCCGGGGGTCTACTTCTCCAAATCCTATCAGGGTGACGCGGGCGGCGGTGTGTTCCCGCAGCAATACAGCGGCAAGAGCCTTCTTTACGGTCCTGGCAAGATCGTCAACGTGGCCCAAGAAGATCCATTGCACAATTTCACCATCTCCCAGCCCAACGGCGCGCTCTGGCTGCTGGACGAGAGGCAAGGCAGCCCGCAGCCGTGGTTCATGTTCGAAGCGGCATTCGAACGGTCGAGCTCAGCGACTGAAATTGCGATGACCATCACGCCCACGCTCACGCCGACTTGGCGTCGAACGCCGGTGATCGGCGTTTCACAAGTTGGATATCTCCCTCGCCAGCCCAAACGCGCCATCTTGGAGTTGGACGCGCGGGACTCCGCTACAGAACCTGTCAAGCTGTACCAACTCCAGGCGACCGGCGGGAAAAAACTCGTGAAGTCCGGCGCGGCAAAGAAGTGGGGCGAGTTTCTCCGCTTTCAATATGCGATCTTTGACTTCAGCGATGTGCAACAGCCAGGGCTTTTCCTCATAGAATTCCGCGACCAGCACGCCGGCCCGTTCCAAATCGCCGACGAAGTCGCCGACGAGGCCTGGCAGCCGACCCTGGAATATTTCCTGCCCGTCCAGATGTGTCACGTCGCTGTGAAGGAAGGCTCGCGCACCTGGCACGGAGCGTGCCACCTGGACGATGCGCGCCAGGCGCCTGCCAACCACGTCTGGATCGACGGCTACCAGCAGGCCGAGCGTGAGACGAACTACCAGGACAACGAGCATGTCCCCGGACTTGATTGGGGTGGCTGGCACGACGCGGGTGACCACGACCTTCCCGCCGGCAGCAGCGCCCATACGACTCTCGCGCTGGCCCTGGCTCAGGAGGAATTCCATCCCAGCCTCGATCAGACCACCATCCATCGCTCTCAGCGGGAGGTTCTGTTGCACGTGGCCGACGGCAAGCAGGACATGCTGCAACAGGTCGAATATGGCGTCGAGAGCATGCTGGCTTCTTACCGCATTGCCGGTCACATTTTTCCCGGGATCATTGAGAGCAGTGAGCACATGTACTCTCACGTGGGCGACCCGATCAACATCACCGATAACCGCGTCTACGACCCATCGCTCGGTGCTGATGAGGTACGCGAGGGGCGCTCCGGCAAACCCGATGACCGCTGGGTTTTCACGAACCGGAATACTGGGTTGCAATATATCGTGGCCCAGTCGCTGGCAGCGGCAAGCCGCGTGTTGCGTGGGTATAACGACGCCCTCGCGCAAGAATCTCTGACCACCGCCGAACAGCTTTGGCAATACGAGCAGACGCATCCACCTGTCTTCGCTCCCAATGCCTACGTTCCGCGCAGCGACGAGGGATTTCACAGCCAGGAGTTGGCGGCGACCGCGGAACTGCTGATCACAACCGGCGAGCCAAAGTACCGCGACCGGCTGATCGCGCTGCTTGCCGTCCTGAAGGGCATCTCCGGCAGCCAGTTTGGAGCCGGGCCGGGATGGGTCCTGGCGCGCGCGCTACCTAAACTTGACGATGCGGAGTGCAAATCAGCCGTCAGGGCGCTCGCCGAAAAATGGAAGATTGCCGCTGACCAGCGCGCCGCAGCCAACCCTTGGGGTGTTCATTACCCGCCGGAAGTCCTGAAGCCCGAATACAAGCTCGAAGCGCGTACGGGCATACATTCCGGCTTTGTTTGGGGTGAAGGCTGGAATTTGCAGGATGACGCTCTCCGCCATTACTATCTGCACAAAGCTTTCCCGGACTTGTTCGGAAATGCGCCGATTTTCGCCACCGTAGATTTCGTGCTGGGCGTGCATCCCGCCAACAACCGAAGCTACGTCTCGGGAGTGGGAGTCGAATCTCCTCTCATCGCGTATGGATTTAACCGCGCCGATTGGTCGCATATCCCCGGCGGAGTGATTTCCGGCGCCTCACTGGTGAAACCCGATTACATGGAATTGAAACAGTTTCCGTTTCTCTGGTACCAGACTGAATATGTGATCGGCGGCGCGGCCACGTACATCTTCGATGTTCTGGCTGCACATCAACTGGCAAGTGAATAAGAACGCGGATGGCCAATTTTTGAGCACGCCCCTGTCATTTATGCGGCTATGCCGCCCTGTCTTGCGGAAAGGCTTTGCCTTTCCGGGGTGGGTCCGGGTTTTGCTGTGAGGTTGAGGCTGCGCCTCAACCGGCGAGGCGCAGCCTCGCTGAGAAAACGGATAAGAGTTGGCGGCGCTCCGGAAAGGCAAAGCCTTTCCGCAAGGCAAAGCGGCGGAGCCGCTAACTCCGCTACCCGCCGTTGATTTCGCCTATCCATGCTTGTTAGGATGGTTCGTCATGACCCAAGAAATCACTCGCCGCAGCTTCCTGAAAACCACAGGCGCGGCAGCCGCAGCGCTGGCGACGCCTCGCGCCCTACGGTCCCAGCAGTCTTTCCGGCCTTCGTGGGACTCGCTGACGAAGCACACTGCTCCCGCGTGGTTTAACGACGCCAAATTCGGCATCTACTTTCACTGGGGGCCTTACTCGGTGCCGGCCTTCGACAACGAGTGGTACTCCCGCAACATGTACATCGAAGGCCAGCGGGCGAACACGTACCACAAACTCGTCTACGGTCCTCCTTCGAAATTCGGCTACAAGGACTTTATCCCCATGTTTCGCGCGGAGAAGTTCAACCCGGAGGAGTGGGCGGATTTGCTGCGCAGGTCGGGCGCAAAATTCGCCGGGCCGGTGACCGAGCACGCCGACGGCTTCTCCATGTGGGACTCGAAAGTTAACAAGTGGAATGCGGCCGCCATGGGCCCTTGCCGTGACGTGGTGGGAGAAATGAGCAGAGCGCTTCGCAATCAGGGCTTAAGATTCATTTCCACGTTCCACCATCAGTGGCTGTGGGGCTGGTATCCGACCATCGACAAGTCGGTTGATGCTTCGAATCCCGAGTTCAGCGGACTCTACGGCCCACCGGCTCCCCAAAGTCCCTTCAGGGATTACGACAAGCCTACGCCGCCACCGTCGCCTGCCTTCCAGGAAACCTGGGAAGCGAAAGTTAGAGAGGTGATCGACAAGTACCACCCCAGCCTCATTTACTTTGACAGCCGCCTGAACATCATTGACGAGCGCCGCTTGGCCGACGTGCTTTCCTATTACTACAACCAAGGTGATCTTTGGCATGAGGAAGTCAGCGTGACCTATAAGGAGAAAGACTTGCCCTCAGGCGCTGGAATTCTTGATATCGAGCGCGGCAGGCTCGACCATCTTGCCGACTATAAGTGGCTGACCGACGACGCCGTCGACTGGAATTCCTGGTGCCACGTACAGAAGGCGAACTACAAAACCGCGCATCGCATCCTCGGTGAACTTATCGACATCGTCAGCAAGAACGGCAGCTTCCTGCTCGACATCACCCCCACAGCCGAAGGAGTCTTTCCCCAGCCGGTCGTCGAGCGCCTGCTCGCTATCGGCGAGTGGCTGTCGGTGAACGGCGAAGCGATTTACAGCACGCGGCCCTGGAAGATCTTTGGAGGAGGCCCCACCCAGGTCCAAAGCGGCATGTTCGGCGAGGAGCATATTCCGGACTTCGGAGCAGAAGATATTCGCTTCACCAGCCGCTGGAAAACTCTCTACGCCATTGCCCTCGATTTGCCCCGGAACACTCCGGACTTGCTGATCAAACCACTCAACACACGCGACGCGCTTCTCGCCAAGGGCGAGATCGCGGATGTTTCTCTCCTGGGCAGCGACGCCAAGCTATCCTGGGAACATAGCGATGTGGGCCTTAGGATAAGCCTGCCCATCGCCAAACCCGCCGCCCTCGCCTATACCTTCAAAATATTGTTGAATTGACTGTAATAATTGGCATGGTGGCTCGTCCTCATAATGACGGCAGCCGTCAGGAGGCGCCCGTGCGATCGGCCACCGCGGAGGTAACAATTTCCAGCCCCAGCGATGCAGTTGAACGACTGTTCCGCGCGCATCACGCTCTGGTCTTTCGTGCTGCCTACCGGATCACCGGCAATCTCACGGACGCCGAGGATGTCCTCCAGACCGTCTTCCTGCGCCTCATCGGCCGCGACGGTGCGGCCCCTCAAGTGGAGAATTCCGAGCGGTATCTTCGCCGCGCGGCGGTGAATGCCGCGCTGGACGTGGTGCGGGCCCGGCGAGTGGCGGAGAGCGCGCCGTTGCCGGATTCGCTGCCCGCGCGCGGAGAGTTGGAGCGAGGAGAATTGCGCGAATGCTTGCGGCGTTCTCTGGCGAGCTTGAGTCCGCAGGCGGCCGAGATTTTCGCTCTGCGTTTCCTCGAGGGTTATAGCAACCCGGAAATCGCGCGCCTGCTCGGTGTCTCGCAGGTCTGGGTTGCTGTGACGGTGCACCGCACCCGGCGACGGCTGCAAAAGGAGATTCGGTCCTATATAGGAGGGAAATCATGAGCCAACCACCAAAACAACGCGACCCAAGCTTGGATGAGGTGATCACCGAATTGCGCCGGGACGATCTTTCCGATCCGGCTGTCGAGCAGGCGGCGGACCGCGTCTGGGCTCGGCTGGCCGAGCGCTTCCCTGCCCCGGCCACGGAAACTGCGTCAGACGTGGAGAGGATTCGCGGCTGTGCGGATTTCCAGGCCCTGCTGCCTGCTTACCTGGGCGGGAGCCTCTCCGAAGCGCGATCGTCGTTGCTCGAGGACCATCTTCATGGCTGCGTGGCCTGCCGCCATGCCCTGCGAGAAGCGCGCCACGGTATGCAACCTGTCGACCCTCAAAAATCTGAGATTGCCGTCCCGCGCAAGGCAGCCGGCACCAGAGCCAGATGGATCATGCCTTGGGCCTTTGCGGCAGGCGTGATCATCATAGGCGTCGTGGTGCTTCTGAGCGACGGACGCTGGGCCAGAATGCTTCGCGGTACGGAAGCCGAAGCGGCCGTGCTCTCCGCCGAAGGAAATCTCTATCTCGATTCTGGACGCGGCGGCGAAGCAGTTCTTCCCGGCGGTTCCATTCACGCAGACGAATCGATTCGCACTGCCAAGGCTTCCTCCGCCGTGATCCGGATGGTGGATGGGTCGACAGTTGAAATGGACCAGCGCACATCATTCTGGGTGTCCAAAGGCTGGCGCGACACCACGCTCCATTTGCAGCACGGCAACATCATCGTCCGCGCGGCCAAGCAGGGCCGAGGCCGGCTCAACGTTGCCACACGGGATTGCCTGGTTTCCGTCAAGGGCACCATTTTTGCCGTGGACGAAGGCATGAAGGGCGCGCGGGTCTCCGTCATCCAGGGAGAAGTGGAAGTCGAACAAGGGCGCAACACAAAACTGCTCCATCCCGGCGAGCAGGTCTCGACGGAGCCGGATGTGGCGCCGGTTCCCGTGAGCTACTCGGTATCGTGGAGCCGCAACCGGGGTGAGTACCTCGCGCTGCTGGGCGAGTTTGCGGCCTTACACAAGCAGTTGGAGGCTCTTCCGGGTCCCACGCCCCGCTACAGCTCAGTCCTGCTGAATCTGGTGCCGGATGACACGGTATTCTACGCTGCCATTCCTAACCTGGGCTCGACGCTGACGGAAGCGAATCAGCTCTTGCAGGAGCGAATCCAACAGAGTGCAGTGCTGCAAGCCTGGTGGGCCCGCCAGCAGGCGTCTGGAGGAGCCGGTAAAGAACCCGAGTTGATTGAGCGGCTTCGTACTTTCAGCGACTACCTCGGGGACGAGATTGTCGTCGCCATGACGGCCGATCAGCATTCGCCGATTGTTTTGGCAGAGGTGCGACGCCCCGACTTCCGAGCCTTTCTCCAGCAGCAACTGGGCCAGATCAAACGCGACGGGAAACAACTCGAGGTGCAGATCGTGGATAACCCGTCGTTGCTACCGCCTGCCACCGGCACAAAGACCACGCTGGTTTACTTGCAAAACAACCTTATGGCGATGGGCGCGGACGCGCGCCAGTTGCAAAAAGTGGCTCTTCGAATGGAGCACTCGACTCCCGGGAGTTTCGTCTCCACCCCCTTCTATCGCGTTATCCAGCAGGCATATCAAGCCGGCGCCGGCCTACTTATTTGCGCTGACATGGAACAAATTCTTGCGCATTCCGTAGATCAGAAAGAAAGCATGGATTTGATTCGGGACGAGAGGACCGGCCTCGCCGACATGCGATATCTCATCATGGAAAGCAAGGACGCAAGCGGCCGCACTGAAAACCGAGCGACGCTGACCTTCGCCGAGGCGCGCCACGGCCTGACGGCTTTGCTGGGCTCCCCCAGCCCTATGGGGACCTTGGATTTTGTATCGCCCACCGCCAGCTTTGCGGTTTCCTTTGTCGTCGAGAACCCGCAGGAAATCGTACAGGAAATCTTCAGTCTGGCAGGTAGTCATGATCCGGGATTCACCGAGGGCCTGGAGGACTTTGAATCCGAAACCGGAGTGAATGTGTCGCACGATTTGGCAGCCCAACTGGGCGGCGAGGTCACATTCGCGCTTGATGGTCCGATTCTGCCCACCCCAAGTTGGAAGGCGGCGCTGGAAGTGAACGATCCGGGACGGCTCGAGGAAACCATCGAAAAGCTGGTGGCCAGCTACAATCACCAGGCGGATTCAAAAGCAGGCGCGCTTAACCTGACCAAAGAGAATGCGGACGGCCGAACCTATTACAGCCTGCAGATCAGCCGGCCTTCGACCGCGCCGGGCGTTCCGTCCGAGATCGATTATGTTTTCGTGGACGGCTATCTCTTGGCAGCGCCCAGCCGGGCATTGCTGCTCAGCTCGATCCAAAACCGCAACACACAATACACTCTCGCCCGCTCCAGCGATTTCAGCAGCCGTTTGCCGCGCGACGGATTCACAAACTGTTCCGCGCTCGTCTATCAAAACCTGGGCGCCATGATCGGATCGGTGGCGGACCTCCCTATTCTCACTCCCGCAGAACGGCAGGGCATCGAGTCCCTGAAGCAGAACAGCGGCCCCAGCTTGACTTGCGCTTACGGCGAGCCGCAGGATATCGTGGTCGCAAATACGGGGAACATGTTCGGGATGGGTTTCGGTCCGTTGCTCGGAATTAAGGGTGCAGGAGTCCTGGACCTGCTTCCGCTGCTGAAGGGCAGTAGGCAGATGGGCAGTGGGCAGTAGGCAGATGGGCAGGTCGGCAGATGGATCGATTGGCAGACAGGCAACGTAGGACACTAGACACTAAGCACTAGGAACTAGGCACTAGGCACTAGACACTGAACTATGCCACCGATCATCGAACTCGAGGGATTGGGCGTCACGCTGGGAGGGCGGAAGATCCTGGAAGGTCTGAACTGTTCGCTCTCCGGCAGAGCGATCGGGTTACTGGGCCCCAACGGCGCCGGCAAATCGACTCTCATCAACACGCTGTTGGGATTTTATCCGGTGGCGGCGGGCACGGCACGGGTCTTCGGGCGCAACATCCGAACTGAAGTAAAGCAAATTCGAGCGCTCGCCGGGTATATGCCGGAGTCCGAGTGTTTCATTGCCCAGATGACTGCTGTAAGCTTCGTACGCTTGATGGCGGAGCTTTCCGGCCTGCCCTCGGAGGCTGCGCTGGAGCGCGCTCACGAGGCGTTGTTCTACGTCGGGCTGGGCGAAGCGCGGTACCGCCTCCTCGGGACCTATTCGCTGGGCATGAAGCAACTGGCCAAACTCGCCCAGGCGATCGCCCATGGCCCTCGCCTGCTGATTTTGGATGAGCCCACCAATGGCCTCGACCCGCCTGCCCGCCAGCGCATGATTCGCCTGATTCGCGAGATGCGCGACAGCCGTGACCTCCACATCCTGCTCTGCTCTCATCTATTGCGCGACGTGGAAGAGACCTGCGAAGAAGTCCTGATCCTGAAGGATGGCCATCAGGTTCATTACGCCAATCTGGAAGAGGAACGTCGAGCCAACCGGCGATTCCTCGAACTGGAGACGCTGGGCGGCGACGGCGCCTTCGCGGAGGCAGTCGAGCGCCTGGACTGTGAGTGTGCGATAACCGGCTCGGTCCTTTCCGCGCCGGCGGGGAGCCATCCCGACCGCAGCCCCCGGCGGTTCAAGATGGTTCTAGGCCAGGACTTTGCCCTTCAGGACCTTTATCGCCTGGCTGAGGAGCACGGCGTTCAGATCCGCCGCCTGAATTACCGGCGCGACAGCCTCGAGGACATTTTCCTGAAGGCTATGGAGAACTCCAATGGCCGTCCATAAGCGGAGCTATCACAGCTATGCGGGAGAGTTCAGCCCGGCGTGGTCTCGCTTCCTGATTGTGAGCCGGTATGCTTACCAGAGAGCGCTTTCTTCCAAGTTTATTGTTGCTTATTTTGCCATCTGCTTCTTTTATCCTCTCGGCGGCGCACTGGCTCTCTACATGAACCACAACCAGCGCCTGTTGGCAATATTCAACTTGAGTTCCTTCTTCTCTGTTGATGCCGCGTTCTTTTATCACTTCATGAATGTTCAGGGCGTGCTGGCTTTTATACTAACGGCCTTGGTGGGACCTGGCCTTGTCTCACCCGACCTCGCCAATCATGCCCTGCCGCTCTATTTCTGCCGGCCTTTTTCGCGGGTCGAATACGTCTTAGGGAAACTGTTTGTGCTGGTGTTGATGCTCTCGCTGGTCACCTGGATTCCGGGCGAGACCCTGTTTCTGATTCAGTCCAGCCTCGCGGGCGCAAGCTGGATGTGGAGCAACCTGTGGATGGCGGCAAGCATTTTCCTCGGCTCGGCAATCGAGATCCTGGTTTTCTCGCTTCTGGCCTTAGCCCTCTCGGCGTGGATCAAACGGAAGACGGCGGCGGGCGCGGCGCTGCTGGGCGTGTTCTTTTTCGGCGCCGGCTTCGGGCAGGCTATCAATGCCGTGCTACGAACCAAGAATGGCTCCCTGATTGACTTAGGAAGTCTAATCGCCCGCATCGAGATCCAGCTCTTTCACCAGTACGCAAGGCGGCCGGCGGCTGTCCCTGCTGACTGGGCATGGTTAGTTTTGCTGGCAATCGGGGCCTTCTGCTTGCTGCTGTTGGAAAAGAAAGTCAGGGCTTACGAGGTGGTGCGGGGATGAACGCACGCGACCAAGACATTCCCCTCCTTGCTAAGGAGGGGCCAGGGGTGGTTGCCCCTCAAGGCGAAGGCGAGGCCCACCAGCCCTCCGCCCCTCCTCAAATGACGAGGGGAGCTCAGGACCAGCGAATCGTTTTCGAGGACGTCTCCAAGTTCTACGGAGAAGTGCTGGGCGTCAACCGCGTAAACCTGTCGATTCCGCCCGGCATCACCAGCCTGGTTGGCCCCAACGGCTCCGGCAAGACCACATTGATGAACCTGATGACTGGCCTGGTTGAGCCGACGCGAGGGCGCATCACCGTGCTTGGCATATCGCCCCACGAACCCGAACGTCTATTTCACAAGGTCGGTTACTGCACGCAGTTCGACTCATTCCCCAAAGGGCTCACCGGCTACCAATTCGTTTACTCCTATTTGCGGCTCTTTGGACACGCGCATGCCGCCGCAGCGAGGCTGGCGGAGCAGGCGATTGAACAGGTGAACTTGACTGAGGCGGCGCACCGCCTGATCGCCGGGTACAGCAAAGGCATGCGTCAGCGCATCAAGCTAGCCCAGGCAATGTGCCACAAACCCTCCGTGCTCGTGCTGGACGAACCGCTGAACGGCCTGGACCCATTGATTCGCGCCGAGACCATCGCCCTGTTCCGCAGCCTGGCTCAAGAAGGGCTGTATGTGATCATTTCCAGCCATGTGCTGCACGAAGTGGACGCGCTCTCGGACCAGGTTGTCCTCCTCAGCAACGGCTACGTCGTGGCGGAGGGGCAGATTCATGGCGTGCGCGAAGAAATTCACGAACACCCCATGCAGATTCTTATCCGCTGCAACAAGCCCAGCGACTTTGCATCACGGATATTCCAGCAGGATTATGTCGTGGAAGCCAGGATCCTCCCCGACGGGCAGGGTCTGCTGGTGAAAACGCGGGACGCTGATCGCTTCTATCTGTTGCTGAATCGCATCGCCCAAGGCGGCATCACCGTTGAGTCGGTAGCGCCTGCCGACGACGACGTCCTTTCCGTCTATGAATATCTGATAGGCGCGGAGGAGCCACCCAAATGAGCTTCCAGCGGCTGCCCTGGGCGCTCTGGCGAGCGCAGATTCTGGCCATCCTTCGCCTCGAATTGAAAAAGACCTTCTTCACCCGGCGCGGGGCATGGATTTACTTCCTGGCGTTCGCACCCGTAGCGCTCTACGCCTTCCACTCCTTCGTGGAGTTGAAGAATGGCGTGCACGGCGACCTGGGCGAGGATAGCCACATCTTTGCTGCCATATTCCAGTTCTTCTTTCTCCGGCTGGCCATCTTCTTCGGCTGCGTCGGGATTTTGGGCAACCTTTTTCGCGGGGAGGTATTGGAGAAGAGCTTGCATTATTACTTCCTGGCGCCCCTGCGTCGAGAGGTCCTGGTGGTTGGGAAATTCCTCTCCGGTCTGCTCGCGGCGACGGTCATCTTCTGTTCCAGCGCCCTCCTTCAGTTTATTGCCCTGTATTCCTACTTCAGCTCGAACACCATCCAGGAGTACATTTTCCACGAGCATGGCCTCGCACACTTGGCGTCATACCTCGGCGTGACGTTGTTGGCCTGCATCGGATACGGCAGCGTTTTTCTCGCGGCGGGCCTGCTCTTTCGGAACCCATTGATACCCACCATAGTGGTGCTGGTGTGGGAGGCTGTGAACGGCTTCCTGCCCGCGCTCCTTCAACGGATCAGCGTGATCTTTTATCTGAAGTCGCTGTGCCCGGTCGCCATTCCCGAAGCGATCAACGTGGATAAGAACAGCCTGCTCGCCTTCCTTGCCGTCAATCCCTCCCCCGCCGCGCCCGCAACGGCTATCTTGGGATTGCTGATCCTGTGCCTGATCATCCTGGTATTATCCAGCCTGCAAGTCCGCCGCATGCAGATCGATTACGGGACGGAGTGAGTGGTGACGAACGCCGGGTGATTCGGATCCGGAAGATGCAGGAAGCGCAACCAAATCACAGAAGCCACCCCTGAGTCTCGAACAGACCAGCAGCGCAGGGCAAGCCTGTGCTACTTCATCGCGGTGGCATCCGCTGCATGGGCAAGGGCAACTTTTGTCTCGTTGAGTTCCTGCGGAATGTTCCGGCAGACCTTACAACGGCGTGTGGGGGAGGTGCGGAATCATCTTACCGGCGTCTTGCCAAACTCCGGACGCGCTTCTAATATCTTGATTCGATGGCGGCGGACTCCGGCATGAAGTTCGAGCCACGCGTTACTCGTACCGGAACAGAGAAGAATTTACATGTTATATTGGGGTGACCATGCTCAACGAAGAGAGACGTCGCAGTATTCTGGAGATCATCAATCGTGAGGGGCGAGGAATTGTAAAAGACCTCTCACGACATTTCAAAACCTCGAATGTCACCATTCGCAAGGACCTTGAGATTCTTCACAACCGCGGAGTCGTCCACCGCACGCACGGGGGGGCGCTTCCTTTGCAGAGCGGGGCGCTCCTGGATTTCAGCCTTCAGGAGAAAGAAAAGCTGCACCGCAAGGAGAAGGAGCGAATTGGCCAGGCGGCCGCCGCATTGATCAAGGAAGGCGAATCCGTGGTTCTCGATTCCGGGACGACGACGAGGGCGGTGGCCCGGGCGCTGCGGGAGCGAAAACAGCTTACCGTTATCACCAATGCCGTTAACATCGCCGCTGAACTGGCGGGGACCTCGATCGAAGTGATCCTGACAGGCGGGATTCTGAGAGAGAAGTCTTTCTCGCTGGTGGGCCCGTTGGCCGAGGAGACACTACGCAGTTTGAGCGCCGATATCCTGTTTCTCGCGGTGGACGGGATTGACGTTCACTTCGGCCTGACGACCCCAAACTTGCTGGAAGCGAGAGTGAACCGGGTGATGGTGGAGATCTCTCGCCGCACCGTGCTCGTTTGCGATTCCAGCAAGTTTGGCCGCCGCAGCCTCTCCTTGATTGCGCCGATGTCGAGCATTCAACAGATTATTACCGACAACCGAATCCCGAAATCCGACGCCCAGGCCCTAGAGGAAGCCGGGATTGAGGTCACCGTTGTTTAGCGTTACCTCATCGCTCGGCGATACTTAAGGCTAGGGCACAGTCGCTGAGACCTCGCTTGAGCAGGGGCTCTGCTCGGTGCCACCGTCGGCCACGGCGGCTACCACATAGTAGTATGCCTGCCCTGCCAGAACATTCGAGTCGGTAAGGGTAGTTCCGGTGATCAGCGTGGGATTAAGGGGAGTCGAGCTCTCCCCACCTGAGCTGGTGCCGCGGTAGACGTTATAGCCCGCCACTCCCGAAGTCGCGCTCGCCGTCCAGGTGAGGATCACGTCGTGAATTCCCGTGCCTGAAAGCGCTACGGTCTGCGGGCTGCCGCCGGCATTGTCGGTGACAGTGATCGACGCAGTTTCAGCGCCGGCCAGCGACGGCGTGAAAGTGACTCCGATCGTGCAGTTCCCTCCCGCCACAACCGAACTGCCGCAGGTGTCTGCCGTTTCAGCAAAGTCGCCGGAATTGGCGCCCCCGACCGCCAGACTGGTTATGCTCAACACTGCGTTGCCGGTGTTGCTCAAGGAGATGGTTTGCAAAGAACTGACCGAGTCGATGGGGACACTTCCAAAGGCCAGGCTGCTGGGTGAAAGACTTACGCCAGGGCTCGCCCCCGTGCCGGAGAGGGTTACCGTCTGCGGGCTGCCGCTGGCATTATCCGCAACACTCACCGCCGCGGTGAAGGAACCACTGGCGGCCGGCGTGAAGGTCACGCTGATCGTGCAGTTGCCGCCCGCTGCCACGCTGGCCCCGCAGTTGTTGCTCTGCGCAAAGTCGCTCGGATTCGCGCCAGCCAGTGCCAGACCGGTGATGCTGAGCGCGGCGTTGCCGGTATTGCTCAGGGTGATGGTCTGAGAGGGGCTGACAACGCCCACCGGTTCATTCCCAAAGCTCAGGCTGCTGGGTGAAAGACTCGCGCCAGGGCTCGCCCCCGTGCCGGAGAGGGTTACCGTCTGCGGGCTGCCGCTGGCATTATCCGCAACACTCACCGCCGCGGTGAAGGAACCACTGGCGGCCGGCGTGAAGGTCACGCTGATCGTGCAGTTGCCGCCCGCTGCCACGCTGGCCCCGCAGTTGTTGCTCTGCGCAAAGTCGCTCGGATTCGCGCCAGCCAGTGCCAGACCGGTGATGCTGAGCGCGGCGTTGCCGGTATTGCTCAGGGTGATGGTCTGAGAGGGACTGGCTACGCCCACGGGTTGGTTCCCAAAGCTCAGGCTGCTGGGTGAAAGACTCGCGCCAGGGCTCGCCCCCGTGCCGGAGAGGGTTATCGTCTGCGGGCTGCCGCTGGCATTATCCGCAACACTCACCGCCGCGGTGAAGGAACCATTGGCGGCCGGCGTGAAGGTCACGCTGATCGTGCAGTTGCCGCCCGCTGCCACGCTGGCCCCGCAGTTGTTGCTCTGCGCAAAGTCGCTCGGATTCGCGCCAGCCAGTGCCAGACCGGTGATGCTGAGCGCGGCGTTGCCGGTATTGCTCAGGGTGATGGTCTGAGAGGGACTGGCTACGCCCACGGGTTGGTTCCCAAAGCTCAGGCCGGTGGGGGAAAGACTCACGGCGGGGCTCGTCCCCCCGCCGGTGGTCGTGCCTGTGCCCGTCAGGCTAACCGATTGTGGACTGGCGCTGGCGTTGTCGGTGACCGTAAGGGCCGCGCTGAGAGACCCGCTGGCAGCAGGTGTAAAGGTCACGCTGATCGTACAATTGGCTCCCGCCCCAACGGTTGCCCCGCAGTTATTGGTTTGCGAAAAGTCACTGGAATCCGCCCCCGCGATCACGACGCTGGTAATGCTTAAGGCCGCACTGCCTGTATTACCCAGGGTAATCGTCTGAGCCGTGCTGCTTACGCCGACGGCCTCGCTCCCAAAGGAGAGGCTGGACGATGAAAGACTGACTCCCGGCGCAGAGTTGGTGGAGGCCGAAGCGGGTTTAAGCGCCACCATCTGCATCGTCCAGCCGCTGTTCGCTGACCCGGTAGCCGCGTAGCTGCCCGCGCTGCCCGCCACCATGTCCTCAACCAGGTTGGCGTCCAGGGTGGAGCGAGCCGTGAAGCCGGGACCCACCTTGCAGAACTCATCGCCGACGCAGTAGCCGTAGATGATGTCACCGGCCACCGTGGTCGTGGCATCGCCGCTGGAGGCCGTGCCGGCACTGCCTGAGGCGCCCACTTCAGCGTCGATGGGATTCGTGGTATTGATGCCCGAGTACTCGTTAAGATAAAGTTCCAGGTAGCTGGAGCTGGTCGAGAGGGTGACCGTTACCATATCCGCGCCGCCCTTGATGTTCTTTGCGTAGTAGACCCGGCTGCGGACCTCAGCGGGGGATTCCAATTGGCTTCCCACCTCAGTAAAGACGTTTCCTTGGGAGTCGGCGACGGAGGTGGGCGTGGCATTCGTATCGTAGTCGAAAGCGACCAGAAGCAAGTCGCCCGCCTGGGTGTTGGAGGGGAACGCGAGGGACAAGGTAGTGGCGGTCCCAGAAGCTGCACTTGCAGCAGCCTGCACAAAGGCCGGGGGAACGGCAGCGGCAACCGTCACCGTCAGGGTGGCGTTACCTGTCCCGGCGGCGTTGGTAGCACTCAAGCTGACCGTCGAGCTTCCCGCAGTCGTCGGCGTGCCGGAGATTAATCCTGTCCCGCTGTTCACCGACAGCCCAGCCGGCAATCCTATGGCTCCGTAACTGGTGGGCGCGTTGGTGGCGGTGATCTGGTAGGAGAATGCCTTACCGGTTGTCCCGCTTGTCGTTAGTACACTAGTGATCGCGGGAGGCATAACTGCGGATGCCGGTTTAAGCGCCACCATCTGCATCGTCCAGCCGCTGTTCGCTGACCCGGTAGCCGCGTAGCTGCCCGCGCTGCCCGCCACCATGTCCTCAACCAGGTTGGCGTCCAGGGTGGAGCGAGCCGTGAAGCCGGGACCCACCTTGCAGAACTCATCGCCGACGCAGTAGCCGTAGATGATGTCACCGGCCACCGTGGTCGTGGCATCGCCGCTGGAGGCCGTGCCGGCACTGCCTGAGGCGCCCACTTCAGCGTCGATGGGATTCGTGGTATTGATGCCCGAGTACTCGTTAAGATAAAGTTCCAGGTAGCTGGAGCTGGTCGAGAGGGTGACCGTTACCATATCCGCGCCGCCCTTGATGTTCTTTGCGTAGTAGACCCGGCTGCGGACCTCAGCGGGGGATTCCAATTGGCTTCCCACCTCAGTAAAGACGTTTCCTTGGGAGTCGGTGACGGAGGTGGGCGTGGCCTTCGTATCATAGTCGAAAGCGACCAGAAGCAAGTCGCCCGCCTGGGTGTTGGAGGGGAACGCGAGGGACAAGGTAGTGGCGGTCCCAGAAGCCGCGCTTGCAGCAGCCTGTACGAAAGACGCTGACGTCGAGGCAGCAATCGTCAGCGGCGAGGTAGCGTGCTCAATGAGGATGAAGGCCATGATAAACAGAAATGCAGATAGGGTAAGTTGGGCAGAGCGCCGGACGTGGGGATTCTTCCCGCGGCTGTCAAGTTGGTCAAGGCGAGGCACACCTCTCCTCCTAAGGTCCGCAACGTGTGCGGGGCGCCAAGAGGTCTGAGCCGCAGTCTTCGGCGCGATCACCATCAATGCAAAAAGCGCAGGCAGGGCAGGGTTTTCGAGGCTAGGTATCTTTCGAGGGTTCTCACTACGACAGAGGCTGTTCGAGCCCGACTGTGACGAGTTCCGCGCGGAATACAATCCGCCTGGTTGGCCATGCTTCAACAAACTACTAATGAGAACATTGGGTGCCGACATTGTCTCTCCTTGAGGAAGCCATCCCTTCTCTGGTCCGCGCGGCACTTGTGTGGTCGAGCTTCGGTTGCCGCGACTTCCTCAGGGATAGAATCAAGACACGTGCCAAGCGCCCCCGGCTTTTGACGCGCCCAAATCGACACATATGACGAGGTTTAGCTCGCCGAATCTTGAAGCGTGCTCTCTTTACACAGAAGGAAGGGGCAAAGCCTGCCCGCTCAAAATGGGCAAAGCATACCTAGTGATTTGCGGGGCAGTGTGAACTGTTGCTAGTTATGCTGGCCGGAGGGTCGTGACATGAGGGTATACACAGAGACAAAATTCGACATAACCTGGAAATGCCATTAGAGAATAAGCGGGAGCAGAACGAGATGAGGTGACCAACTCAAAAAGGCGGCATGTGTAAGCCTCCTGTGCAAAGCGCCGCACTTCTGGATTTCAGCCTTCAGGATTCCGAAATCCGACGTCAAAGCCTTGGAAGAAGCGAGAATTGAGGTCGCCAGCGTTGGAGTCAATCCCCGACAACCGTCACTACAACAGTGCGCCGCCGCCCGCGAACGTCGCATTCGAGATGGAAAATCTGTTGCCATGTGCCCGGCATGAGTTTGCCGCCTGCTATGGGCGCCGTGAACGACGGGCCGAGGAGTGTCGCCTGCAAATGCGAGTGCCCGTTCCCGTCATGCCAGGCTTGTTCGTGCCCGTAGTTACGGCTGGGGGGAATGAGCTTGTCCAAAATGGCAGGCAGGTCATGCTGAAGCCCCGGCTCAAATTCAATTGTGCCCAGGGCGGCCGTACTTCCAACGTTGAAGACGTTGACGGTGCCGCGTTGGATTGCCGAAGAACTCACAATTTCTGCAACTTGCTCGGTAAGGTCGTGCATGTCACCGTGACCTTTAGTGGTGATTAGGATCTGCTGTTGATGGGTCATAGTCAGGTTTCGTATCCTTTCCAGAATCTGGCAGCAACGACTCTGACTCGCCAGGATAACCCAAATCCGTCCGCTGAAGCGATGCCGCTTCGAACGGCCGCCCGCGTGGCCGGCCTGGATTGGCGCGAGTAGTGACCAAGGTTACACTACGCATCGCGGTTGCCGCCGTGTTAAGCTTCTTTAGCAACATGGCGCGTTCTGCCCAGCGCGCCGGGAGGTGCCTCTGCTCATGAAGACCAGACTCATGTATGTCGCAGCGTTAATCGTGGTTTCAGCTCTACAGGCCACAGCACAGAAAGACCTGTTGATTCAGAACAAACAACTGACGATCGCAGTGAGGGCCCAAGACGGTGCTTACGAAATCCGCTCGCTCGGGCTTCAGCAGCCGGTGTTGGTTTCGAATGTCGGTGTGGAAGTGAATGGTGAGTGGCTGAGTTCTTCCCAGTACCCGCACCACGAAGCCACGCCCACATCGTTTGAAGACGCGTTGGGCCGAGGCCGCGCCATTCGAGTCACCTTCAGCGGACTCGCCAACAAACCCGATTTAGTATGCACCTTACGTCTCTATGAGGATGCGCCCTACGGCGACGTCACGGTGCTCGTGCGCAATGGAACCGGCAACAGCATTTCAGTGCAGGCGATTCGAGTGGTCGACGCGGCGGGCAACCCTCTCGTCAATCTGGGCGCAGGGGAAGAGAACGATCGAATCATGTTCGAGGGTTTTACCGAGGACCCGACCATCAAGATCGGCACGCTGGCTGAAGCTCCCCATGGCATCTATTCCGGCGCCTGTAACGATCTCATCTATAACCTCGCCAGCAAACAGAGCTTGATGTTATCGGCTCTCACCTCGGATCGATTTCTAACGGTCTCGCACTTGAAGGTAAGCCCGCCCTCGTCGCACGACGCGCACATTACTTCTTTTACGGTGGATTCAACCGGCACAACGGAATTCGTTCTCGATCGGGACAAGATCGCGCCCAGCCAGCAACTCCAGTTGAACCTGTCAGTCCCTCCCGGGGATTCGCTTTCTTCCGAACGGGTCATGATTTCAGCAGGCACAGACTATTTGCGGGAGCTTGAGACTTACGGGAAAGCGGTTCGCCGCCTCTATAAGCTCGATTTTCCGCAACCCGCCCCCATCGGATGGTGGAGTTGGACGGCGTTTTATGCGGGAGTCACTGAGGGCGAGGTTGCCTCAAACGCGCTTTGGCTGGCGCAGCATTTGCTATCGCTGGGCTTTGATTACTGTTTCATCGACGAAGGCTACGCCTATGCCCGAGGCGAATACACCACCGCGAATTCCGTGCAGTTTCCGCACGGAATGTGGAACATCGAGCATGATATCGACCACCTGGGACTTATCCCCGGCATCTGGACTGCGCCCTTCTATGTTTCGAATCGCGCCTGGGTTTTCGAACACCACCCCGATTGGTTGGTTCACGACGCACAGGGCAAACCCATCAAGATCGGACAAGTCGCACGCCACCAGGATGATCTTTATGTGCTCGACCCCACACATCCCGGCGCTCAGGAATACTTGCGCAAAACCTATGAAATCATCGCCCGCGAGTGGGGAATCCGCTTTATCAAGCTGGATTTCATGGATAGCACGGCCATCGAAGGGTTCTTCCACCGGCCCAATACCACGGCGCTCCAGGCGCAGCGCATCGGCCTCGAGATCATTCGGAAAGCGGTCGGCGACGATGTGATGTTGGACAAGGACGGCAGCGCCATGCTAAATCCCGTGGGCCTGGTGCAGGAGGGACGCATCGCGCCCGACACGGGACACTCATTTTCGGCCAGTAAGGACGCGGTGCCGAACATTGCGGCGCGGTTCTACATGCACGGCAATTTCTACCTCAGCGATCCGGACGCGTTTTCCGTAACCAAGGTAGTCAATCTTGATCCCGACCAAGGCTGGCACAGGTCGAGAACCGGAATTACCCTGAGCGAAGCGCAGGTGCAGATTGTGCTGGCGGCGTTGTGCGGTGGAATGTATGAGATTGGCGACGATCTGCCCACTCTCGGTTCGCAATCCGACCGGCTGGCGCTGGTTGAGAACCAGGAAATTCTCGACATGAACCGCCTGGGCCGCGCCGCCTTGCCCCTTGACCTGATGACCTTCCGGCCGGAGGACGAAGAACCCAGCGTCTTCTTCCTTGCTGAAGATCCCCACCAAGCCATGCTTGCGGTTTTCAACTGGACGGAGCGCCCGCTTTCGCACACTTTTACTCTCTCCGGCCTCGGTCTGCCGGCCGATCATCCCTTCCACGCCTTCGACGTGCTGAACAAGGACGAGGGAGTTCCCCTGCAAGGCGTCACTTTAGCGATTGCAGATCAACCGGCGCACTCCGTACGGCTGATCAAGTTGGTCGATGACTCCATCCCCGCCGCCGCGCCTCAGGTGACCGTGCAGGCGCCGGCCTCGGCAAGCGCGAGCCAATCCATCGCGCTTTCCGCCACGCCGGGCGGCGATTCTGTGCCGGCCCTTTCATATCACTGGGATTTTGGTGATGGAACGGAGGCCGTGGGACGGAGCGTTTCCCACACGTACACTCTGGCTGGGAGTTATACGGGAAGCCTCACGGTCAAGGGCGTCGACGGTCTTTCCACTCATGAGAGCTTTTCGATTACCACCACCGGCACGGTAAGGGCGAGATACGACCTTTCACGTAATCGCCGCTACACCGGAGAGAATCACGCGGAATCGACTATGGATTCCCCGGGGCACTGAGGAGAGCCCTTAAGCCTTTTTCTCTTCCACACGCTTGAGGGTCATATCCATCGAGCCCCACGGTCATTTGACTTTCAACTGGATCGTGTCGCCGGAGACCGTACCTTCGTGCTCAATCGTGTTGTCCTGGAATTGGGTTTTGAACGAAAGCTTGTCGCCTTCGATCCTTCCGTCACTGATGGGTTGTTCCCCGTTGGGCGTCTCAACTGTTCCTGTCAGCTTGGTGCCATCCGCTTTAAAGGTGAAGTTGAGTGTGATATCGCCGTTCGGCCCGCTGACCGTTCCCTGCCAGTGGCCGTCTACGGGATTCGCCGGTGCGGCCAGCGCTGCTGCCGCCACCGATAGAAGCAAAATCGCAAATATCATGAAGCGTTGAACCATCTCCGAACCCTCCTATGCAACAGTTCGACTCATCGTAGTCCGTCAAACGGCGCTGAGCGTACACCACGCTCCTCGTTCGGTCAACCTCTTTCGCAACGCGATGCACAGGATGACCAGCAAGCTCGCTGGCGGGCAAGATTCGGGTACAGTCACGGAGCCGCGGGAGGGGGGTCAGGTCTGATCGATTGCCGGTGAGTTTGAATAGCGTGGCAGCAGGACAAGCAACACAGCCGCTAGAGCCGTCGCCACTGCGAGCGATACCAGCACCGGACGGTAGGAGCCAGTCTGATCAAACGCGCGGCCCAGTATCACCGGGCCGATGGCCCCCGCAACGGCGTAGAACGTCCAGGTGAGACCGTAAAGCGTAGAGAAGGCGCGCAGCCCAAAATAGCGAGTTAGCAGGTAAGGTGTGATATCCGCTTCTCCGCCCGCTCCAACTCCGATGAGCGCGGCGGCCAAGCAGCCCACAGCAAAGCTGTTCGCTCGAGCGAGCAGAAAAATCCCGGCGGCGGTGGCCAGATAAACCAACATGGCAATACGGCCGCCAAAATAGCGGTCCAGCAGCGAACCCACTCCCAACCTGGCAAACACGCTCAAGCCGCCGAGCATGGACGCGCACAGCGCCGCGCTGCCGGCCGTGACGCCTCGGTCCGTCAGCAACGCCGCCATGTGGGGTGATCGCCCCGTTCATGCTAATCGAGCCCACAAAAAGTGCAACGACGATAATCCAGAAAGGATAGGTCCGCACGCCCTGCTGCCATGTCATGCCGGAACGTGCGACAGGGGCAGGATCGTCCTGTGTTTGCGGACGCTCGCGGACGTAGGCCCAGGTGGGTGCCAGGCCGAGCACCAATGCAGTCCCCCCCAGCAACAGGTAGGCGGCACGCCAGCCGGATCGGCTAATGATGGTTTGGGCCAGCAGCGGCAGGATCATAGCGCCCAAGCCCGCCCCCAGCATGACAAACGCCAGCGCCATTCCGAGCCGGCGTCGAAACCAGGTGGAGATGGTTCGAGCGTAGGAAAGGTGAGCGGCGCGTTTCCCACCGCGCCCAGCAAAATGCAAGTGGCGTAGAACTGCCACAAGTGCGATCACAGCAAGGCCAAGGAGGCAATCCCGCAGCCAAATAGGGTCACACAGGGAAGGATGACCCGCCGCGGGCCGTAGCGGTCCAGCCAGCGGCCGAGCGTGGGGGAGCAAATGGCCACGCTCAGTGCCGCGAAACCGAAGCCGCGCGAGATTCCCTCGCGACTCCAGCCAAATTGAGCACTGAGAGGCCTGACGAACACGCCAAAGGTGTACACGAACAGTGAGCCGAACCCCGCCATGACGCCCAGGCATGCCGCCAGCGCCACACGCCAGCCGTAATAATGCAGATCAGTTTCGCTCAGGCCGGCGCTGGCACGGGCGTCCCGCCCGTGACCACGGCCGGGACGGCCGTGCCACGATTCGGCCGCCGGGTTGTCGCGCTGGTCTACAACCATGCTTCGTGGTTTCCCGGCAGCCCTTATCCTTCCCGGCCCACGCCGAGTGAATCCGCAACGCGGTTGATGTAATTAAACCATGAGGCGATGAGGGTGATTTGAAGAATGGCCTTATCATCGAAGCCGGCTTGGCGCAGCCGCTCGTGGTGGGCGCGGCTGATTTTTGTGGCATCCTGGGTGAGCTGGACCACGTAATCCACCATCACGCGCTCCTGCGCGGTGAGCGGCGCCGTCGTGTAATCCGACTCGAGCGCTCTTACCAATGATTCATCCAGGGTGACGCGACGCAGAAACTCTGCGTGGGACTCGATTCAATAAACACACCGGTTGGTCACGGAGACCATTGTGGTGATGATCTCGTGCTGGCGGCGGCTGAGCGGAAGTTGCGGCGACATGAGCGCGCCAAAGGTCGCGAAGGCGTGATAGAGAGCATCCGGGATCAGGCTGTGTGATTCCACGATCTGCGCGCCGCCTCCATCAGATGCGTGTACGGGTGTTGCGTACTCGATTGGATAGAGCGCCCTCTGGCCTTCCGCCGCGCGGCGCAACGCATCGTCCGCTTCTGCCATCGGAATGGTTTTAATCCACGCCATAATTTGTACTTCTCCTCTTGAGTAGTGTCGCTGCCCACGACAACAGCTTGGCCAGCTCGCGTCGAAGGTCTGTCATTCTGAGCGAAGCGAAGAATCTCAGCAGTTGCAGTTTCGACCAACTACAGAGATCCTTCGTCGTCCGGCAGAGCGGAACTCCTCAGGATGACACTGTGAAGCGTTTTTCAGTCTCCTGCCTGTGCCGTCTCTAAACATCAGAACAAAAACTTGATCGCGAACTGGATGAGCCGCGGCGAAAGGGCCTGCTGAATCTCGCCAAAAGTCGTCGAGCTGATATCGCCGTTGGGCAGCTCAAAATTGGCGCGATTGAACAGATTGAAATACTCAGCTCGGAACTGGAGGCTTCTTGACTCAGCGAGTTGAATATTCTTGAAGGCCGAAAAATCGAACTGAGCCAAGCCGGGTCCTTGAACTACGTTGCGGTCCTCCGTTCCGTACACCCCCGCCGGCGTCGTCGTCAGATCGATGCGCTGGAACGCACTGGTGTTGACCCATTGCGCAACGGTCTTCGGCCCGTTGTTGGGGTTGCCGATGAGGTTGGGACGGAAGGACGAAAACCCGGTGATCTCGGGCGCGTCATCGTTATAGCTCTGGTCTTCTACAGTGAATGGTGTGCCGCTCATAAGCGTAGTAATGCCGTTCACCTGCCAGTTCCCCAGCGCGCGCTGGGACCAATTGTGTCCCTGCTTCCAAAAAGGCAGTTCCCACAGGTAACTCAGGACAAGCCGGTGGCGCGCGTCGAACATCGACCGCCCGTATTCGGCGGCGAGGTCGAAAGGATTCTGCGCCAAGTCGTTCTCCCCGGCGACCGGCTGGGAGGCGGAGCCAGTGATATTGAACGAGGAGACATCGTCCAGAGATTTCGAATACGTGTAGGAAGCAAGGAAAGTTAAGCCGCGACTGAAGCGTTTGCGCAGGCTGGTCTCGAGAGCGTTATAGGAGGAATTGGCGATGCCGGCGATCAGCCCGACGGAACTATAGGTGCAGTTGCCCAGCGCGTTCGGCATGCAGTAGACGCGCTGTTGGTCGATGTTGTTCTGCTGCGCTGCCCAGGTTTGGCCCGCCTCGGGAAGGGAGGGATTGTCTTCGATAAACCGCGCCAACTTTGTTCCTTTCGTGCCCACGTAGCCGGCTTCGAGCAGCCAATCGTTTCCGAACGAGCGCTCGATGGTCAGGTTCCAATCCTGCGCGTAGGGGAGGCGCAACTGGGGAGAAAGCGTCAGCAGCGTCATCGGCTCGGCGAATTGCGACGCGAAAGGATTGCCGCTGGCGAACGGGTTCGAGAGGCTTCCAGGGAACAGCAACTGCGGCGTGCGCAGATAGGGCGGCGCGCTGATGGGAGTTTGGAGGGGACCGCCCTGGCCGTTGTAATACGGGTCGTAGAAGATGCCATAGGCGGATCTCACCAGCCAATGCGGATCGCCGTGAGGATCCCACGCCAAGCCGACCCGGGGTGCGAAGGCTCGCGTGTCGGTGGGGATCAAGCCGCCGGGGACGCCCGAGTCACCCGGATAAAGCAAACCTTGGGGCGCGGTGGGTATCACCTTGGATTGTACGCCTGGCACAAACAGGTTTTGGCGATTGCGAATCTCGGTGTAAGGGAAAGGCAGATCGTAGCGCAGTCCCAGGTTAAGTGTTACTTGAGAATTTACCTTATAAGTGTCTTGGGCATAGAAGTTAAAGTCGTTCCCCCGCAACCCTCGCGAGAGGTCGCCCGAGCCGTCCGGTTGGTCGCCTCCGCCTTGCAGAAAGAGATAGGGCTGCCCGATCAGGAAGTTGGCGAAGGCATTGGTGAGGGGCGCCGGGATGAAGACGAAGAAGCCGTTTGAGGCGATTCCATTCACCACGTTAATTTGGTCGCGACGATAATCGCCGCCGAATTTCAACTCGTGACGGCCGTGAATCCAGGTCAGTGACTCCGCCGCCGCGAAGGCGTTTTCGTAGGTGTCGCGCGGTCCGGTGATGGGATCGCCAATGCTGGCGTAACCCCCGCCTCCAAACTCGATGAAGGGCGGGCCGGCCGCAATGCCCAGCGTGGGTTGAAACTGGAATCCGAGGGAGGCTGGTGAAACGTGATTAAGGTGCTCGTCAAAAAGAAACTTGTTGCGCAGAAAGGCAAGGCGCGCGATGTTTACGACCGTCGGCGAAAACGTGTGAGTCAACTGGGCGACGAAATTCTGGGTGCGGTGGTTTTCGCCGACCGGGAAGCCGGGAACTCCTGCGCCTGAGGTGGACAGAGGATCGAACAGAGTGCCGTTCAAGAACATATAACGGAAGCTCAAAGTGTCGCGGGAGGAGAGATAGTGGTCAACGCGCACTCCGGCCTGGTCCTCACTGTCGCGCAATACTTGACTGACGTTATAGAGATCGAGCACGCCGTTAGGATCGGTGGCGTTGGGTAGCGGGTAAATCCCCAGCACCTGCTGCGCGGTAGGGTCGATGCCAGGAACTTTGTTGCCGGGAAGCGGCGCAGGGCCACCGGGGGCAACCAGGTTGAGGAGCGGGCCGTCTTGGGCAACGTCTTGAGAGAAATCCCCTTGCCGCTCGAGCAGGGAGGGCACGCGCACATCGCTCATCGTTTCGCCCTGGCGATTGCGGAAGCCCTCGTAATAGCCGAAGAAAAACGTCTTGTCCCGCCGCATGGGACCGCCCAGCGTGGCGCCGAACTGGTTCTGCCGGTATTCGGCCTTCGGAAGACCGTCGGCGTTCTCAAAGAAGTTCGAGCAGTCCACGGCGTCGTTGCGCACGAACTCCCACACGTCACCTTGCAGATGGTTTGACCCGGACCGGGTGACGATGTTGGTAGTAGAGCCTGATGCGTCGCCGAACTCGGCGTCGGCGGTGTGGGTGAGAATCTTGAATTCCGCAATCGCATCGATCGGGGGCTTCAGCACAAAGCCCCCATCCACGGCGTTGAAATTGGAAGCACCGTCGATGAGGAAGTCGTTGGACTCAGGCCGCTGGCCATTGACGGCATAGGGCTGCCCGTCGCGCAGCGAGCCCCCGGCTTCGGCCAAGCCCGGTGTAAGAGGGACGACTCCAGGTTGAAGCAATCCGAGCTGAGAGAAATTGCGCCCGTTGAGTGGCAGGTCGACGATCTCGCGCTCGCCCACCGTCTCCCCCAGCGTGGTGTCCGCCCTCTCAATCAAAGAAGCATTCGCATGGACCTGCACAACCTGCGCGGGCGACCCGATCTCCAGATGGACCGGAACATTGGCGCTCTCATTAACGCTGAGCGTAATCCCTTCCTGCACAAACTTCTGAAAGCCCAGCGCCGTCGCCACCAGACGATAGTGCCCTGGCGGCAGGAGTACAAATAAGTAGCCACCATGACGCCCGGCAGCCGTCTCGCGCGTTAGGCCGGTTTCAACCTGCGTCACTACGACCTCCGCGGAAGGCACGCCGGCGCCGCTTGGGTCGAGCACCTCGCCCCGGATGCTGCCCGTAACTTCCTGGGCGAGGAGCGGTGCGCCTGCCAGCATGAAGGCCAGGAACGGAATGGAAGCACAGAACCCCTGCTTGACGACTCTCTTCATAAGTCTAGATTCACCCTAATAGGCTGGGGAAAAAGTCGCCCCGGCCTGTCATCCTGAGCGGAGCGAAGGATCTGCATTGGCTTGTCTTCAGGGAGATACTGCAGATGCTTCGCTCCGCTCAGAGTCTGTGATTTTTTTGGATTTTTGGCCATTTTCGAGCACTTAACTCATTTGTTATCAATGGCACTTTTCGGCAACATTCAAAAAAATCACGCTCTCTCAGCATGACAGATGGCCTTTTTTCGCAGCCTGCTAATCCCTGAGATTGATCTAGGCTAAGCTGGGGTGGACAAATGGTCAATAATGCCGGACCGCTATTTCCTTGAAATAAAACAGTTATCAGGCTCTGAGTTTCCCTGGGGAAGGCTGTAAATGAAAGATCAAGAAACTTGTATAATCCATGAAAACTCGTATAATCCATACATACAGGGAATAACGTGGAGTACATTTGGGCTCGGCTCGCTGTTGCTCATTTCAATCTGCTTAAAAGGAGGACAGGAAGTGCAATCTCCGCAACCTGAAAACTCGAAGCCGCCCGTCAAAATGGAGCAGCGCGGGCGCATCCTTGGAATCGGCGGTGTCTTCTTCAAATCCGCTAATCGTGATCAGATGCGCGAATGGTATTCGAAGCATCTTGGACTCACTGACACTGGCGGAGGCGCGATGCTTCCGTGGCGCGAACACGACGACCCGCAGAAGGAACACGTTACAGTTTGGACTGTTTTCCCTGCCTCCACGAACTACCTCGATCCCAGCCCAGCGCCGTTCATGATCAACTACATCGTGGACGATCTGGATGCTTTGCTCGACCGCTTAAAACAAGAGGGAGTAAAGATTGATCCCAAACGAATGGATGAATCCTACGGTCGCTTTGCCTGGATCTATGATCTGGATGGGAATAAGATTGAGCTCTGGCAGCCGTCCGCAGAGCCTTAGATTCACCCTACCAAAATCATCATTGTTTGGGCGAACCAGTCCTGCCGAACCGACCGTGATTTCGATCCGCAATTTGTAAAGGAGTGCAAATGAACTATTCCCGTCTCGCGCTGGCGGCGCTTGGTGGCACGGTCACGTCTTTTGCCTTTGGTTTCTTAGTATTGTGGCTGGTGCCGGCTCTTATCGATGAAAGCCACAAGTACCCGGGCGTATTCCGGCCTAAAGAAGAAATGAAGACTGTTATGCCAATTGGAATCGTCGCAACTTTCATATCGACCCTGGTTGTCGCCATAATTTTCGCAATGATGCATCAGGGCGGATCGGGCATTACGGAAGGTGCGCGCTTCGGCGTTCTCATTGGCATTTTCGTGGTTTGCGCATTTGTGCTGCACAACTATGTGAACCTGAAGATCGGGCTGAAACTCGCTCTGGGACAGGCTGTGGCTTACTTCGTCCAGTGGACCATCATCGGAATAGTCATCGGTCTTATTTACAAACCCCTCGCTACACCATAATCGTGAATATATCTGTTGTTGTTTTGCACGGGTGGCGCCACGCGCCTTTATATGCACGTTCTTGCATATATGTGTCAAAATGCTACACTTTGGACCCTGATTTTCACATTGTGGAAGCTCCTCATCTCGCCAACCCCTTGATTCCATTGCACTAAATATTTATTTTCTCATTATTCTCAGCTTTTCCCACTCTCTCATTTTCTTTTGATAGGCTGGAAGATGGGGGACTGTCGGCAGTCGGCCTTCGGCACCCCGTACGGGCACGCCATGGCGTGCCCCTACAGAAAGGAAACGAGACATGGAAGATTCAAATGCTAACCAGGCGACAAGCCAGTCGCCCATCACCCATCGCCCATCGCCAACCGCCGGGCGCTCCGGCGGCCCGCGCACGGCAGAGGGCAAGCGGCGTTCGTGCCGGAACGCCCGCAGGCACGGCCTCTACACGGACGAGCGGTTCCTGGAGAGCGCTGCCCTGGAACTGGGCGACGACCCGCGGCAGTTCCAGCGCCTGCTGAACGGTCTCATTGAGGCGCGGCAGCCCGTGGGGGCTCTGGAAATGGCCCTGGTGGAAGACATCGCTCTGGTGCTCTGCAAGAAGGCGCGGGCGGACCGCTCGGAACTGGCCGTGCAGGTCTCGAACCTGCACCAGCACG